>Ga0210403_10004338_pt1 | contig 12252 bp, 13 predicted proteins | sample IncBWC19MmetaG_FD_150863 | JGI IMG/M metagenome (GOLD analysis project Ga0210403, IMG submission 150863) | Forest soil microbial communities from Barre Woods Harvard Forest LTER site, Petersham, Massachusetts, United States - Inc-BW-C-19-M | ecosystem: Environmental > Terrestrial > Soil >... | reverse complement strand
ACTCGGGGGTACGCTTGAGATTCGATCCACCCTGGCGCGACGTTCGGGTACCACATTGTGCGCGGTATTCCCGCATCATCTAGCAAGCAAACCACGCAGCCAGCGAAAGGCCACAGGAGACATCGACGGAAACGCGAGCACGTAACGAAGTAAAAGAACAAGAGTGTCTTGCCATGAAGCGGATTCTTATCGCTGACGATCATGAAGCGGTGCGGTCAGGGCTGCGAGCGGTTTTGGAGCAACATGTCGACTGGCAGGTGGTTGCCGAGGCAAACGATGGCAACAAGGCGCTTGCGGCGGCAATCGAAAGTCGCCCCGATGTCGCGATCGTGGATTTCTCCATGCCGCGCATGACAGGAGTGGAGGTTGCGCGGCGGATCAGAGAATATCCGCTGCCGACCGAGGTGCTGATCTTCACGGTGCACAACTCCGGTTTGCTTGCACGGCAGGCGTTTCAGGCGGGCGCCCGGGCCTTCCTGGTGAAATCGGATGCGAACAAGGTGTTGCTGAGGGCAGTCGAATCTCTCTTAGCGCATAAACCGTTCTGGACCGGCAGGTTCTGGAGTGAGCTGAATGCCGGATCGACCAGACCCGGAGATGGGCGCCAGGCGCTCTCGCCGCGCGAGCAACTCGTCGTTAAACTGGTTGCCGAGGGTTACAGCAACAAGGGCATCAGCGCGATCCTGCACCTCAGCGTAAAGACGACGGAAGCGCATCGGTCGGCCGCGATGCGCAAGCTGGACCTCAATTCGACCGCAGGTCTGGTTCGATATGCGGTTCGGGCCAGACTGGTGGAAGCATGACAGCGTAGTTGACCCAACTGGAGTTGATCGGCTGGTTGGCGAACCGCTATGGGAGTCGGTAGGTTGAGCGTCGGCTACTCTTGCAGGTGCTTCTTGCAATCCGCGAGTCACGGGGCAGGCCTCGGTAAATCCATCGCGACTTCTAGGGGTTTGATGGGATTACTCTTCAGACGCCGATCAGTATAATCAGGTCAATCTTGCTACCGGTTGCGACCCCGAGGCCTGAATGGGGAAGCCTTCCAGGAACGACGGCGTGAAACGCATTTTGATTGCGGATGATCATGAAGTCGTGCGCTCCGGACTTCGCGCGATCGTCGAAGGTCATGCCAATTGGGTTGTTGCTGGAGAAGCCATCGACGGTGAGCAGACGGTTGCGCTGGTGCGCGAAACGAAGCCCGATGTCGCAATCGTCGACTATTCGATGCCCGTTATGAACGGCTTGGAGGTTAGTCGTCGCATCAGGCCGCTTCGTCCGCGCACGGAAGTGCTCATTCTCACAATGCACGAGAATGAGGAAATTCTGACTGAAGCCCTTCTGGCCGGAGTCCGTGGATTTTTGTTCAAATCGGATGCCAGGAAGCACCTTATTTCAGCAATCGAGGAATTGCTCGGTCATCGTCCCTATTTTACCAGCGCCTTGCTGGAGAAATTGCTTTACGATTATCAGCACAATAAGCAGAACAAGTCCAAGATGCTCCTCACATTGCGGGAGCAGAACGTTGTCCAGCTGGTCGCCGAGGGGCAAACCAACAAGTCTATCAGCGCGATTTTGAAGCTTAGCGTGAAGACAGTCGAGACACATCGTGGATCGGCAATGCGCAAACTTGGAATGTCATCGACGGCTGAACTGGTCCGGTATGCGATCCGTAAAAAGTTGGTTGCGCTCTAATGCGGCAATGATCCCGGTGCGACATACCTGCTCCAGGAGATTGCCGTTCGTTCCCGACAACGCGAATGCAGGACGGCGGCGTCAGGCATCTTCAAATGGAGAAGAATCCTGATCGGTAATCAGGAAATGACCCGATATCCCGAGCTCTATAAAAGTGCACGCATTGTCAGACAACCACCTTGGTCCAAGACGTCAGAAAGGAGCCTCTGATGTGCCGTACGCTGCTAACCGCTCTCTCCGCCATTTTGGTTTTGGCCACTGTCGGATCCCTCTCGCCCGCCGTCGCGGCTCGCTATTGCCTCCAAGGCCGCCATTGGGGTCATCCAGGTAACTGCCAGTTCTCGACTATGCAGCAGTGCAGGGCGGCCGCCTCCGGGACTGCTGCTCATTGCGGCATCAATCCGCGCCACGCGTTTGCCCGCCAGCGGCCCAGCCAGCAGTGACCGAAATCCGCAGGCAACGCGCTCAAGCCTATCAACTATTGGTCTCTACAACTTCACTCCCTTGACTGGACCCGTCGCGAATGGCGGGCGTTTTTTTGATCCTCGCCCCCCGCGAGAGCCCGTGGCGATTTTGCGCGTGTTTAACTGTCTCTTGTCGTCATCGGCTTCGGCGGCGGCAATGGCCGTGCCGCTTTGCGCATGCCTTTTGAGCCGGTAACGTGCCCGAAGAATGGCATCCAGACGAGAATCATCGGCAGCGCGATTCCGGGTTTCCCATTTCACTACTACAGCTAGCGCTCGTGGCTCCACGGGAAGAGGGAGGCCGGGAAATCTGCCGCATAGCGGTGACCTATCGGCGGGCGGGGCTGTTCTTCCGGGGGATTCGGGTCAGGCTCCACCAGCTTCCGATAGAGATGCCAGGTGGCATGGCCGAGCACCGGGAGAACGACAGCGAGACCGACGAAGAACGGTAGCGAACCGATCGCCAGCAGTACCGCGACAATCAGGCCCCATGCGGCCATCGGAAACGGATTCTCCCTCACGGCGCGGAGCGACGTCCGGATTGCGTCTATCGCGGTCGCATGGCGGTCGAGCATCAACGGAAACGACACAACACTGACGCACAGGGCCATGACGGCGAACAGGAAGCCGACGGCGCAGCCGACGATGATGAGCGTCCATCCTTCCGGTGTCGTGAACACGCGCGTCGCGAAGTCAGGGATGGTTGAAGCAGGGGCATGGCCGAAGGTTGCAACGTAGATCGCGTCCGCGACGGCGATCCAGGTCCCGAACAGAACGAGCAGGAGTATGCCGAGTTCGAGCATGGCGCCGAAGGACGGCGCGCGCAGCACCTGCATGGCATCCCACGCGGCGGGTTCCTCGCCGCGCTCGCGGCGGCGGCTGAGCTCGTAGAGGCCGAGCGCGGCAAAAGGACCAATCAACGTAAAACCGGCGGCCAGCGGAAACAGCAGCGGCAACACGGAATAGCCAACGACCAGTCTGAACAGAACAAGACCGAGAACGGGATAAATCACGCACAGGACAACGGCGTGAGTTGGTATCGCCTTGAAGTCTTCCCAGCCCAGGCGCAGCGCGTCGCTCAAGTCGGAAAGACCGATTTTGCGAACGACGAATGCGGTCGAGACGCCGAACAATTGTAGTTTAGGTCTTGCGAGATACTGTGTGGCCATGGTCCGGTCTCCTTGCTCGTGGTCGCAGGGAGGGGATGGGCGTGTCGTGTCCTCAAGGCGCGCACGTCCACTCACCCGCGAAAATCGCGATCGAGCCCGGCAAACCAGATTCAACGAGAAGGAGCTTTGCCGGACGATACCTGTCGCGACCGGTGCAGCGAGCTTACCGCGGTGGAAGCAAAAAAGATAGCGCTCACGGTTGGATGAGCTCACGCCTGGATGAATTGTGCATCTGCACACATCGTTTGTTGCGTTGCGTCGCCAAACGATTGGTTCCGACGGATGCTCGTCGGATTGGGCACTGCACGCGCCAGATCAGAGCGTGACATAGTCCTCTATTGAGCTATTGACGCCGGGGGCGGCGGGTATCATCTTGGAGTACTAGACGCCCCAGTTCCGACGAGATGAGCGGTCGTGACGCGTGTTCTGTGTCATGCTTTGACACCGCGACCGGTTGAATGGGCGAGGCAAGAGGCACGGCGACGGTGGATGTGAAGTCCGCCATCGTGAGAGATGTGAGCTTCGCCCTTTAATTCGTATCCGCCGCCTTTAATGGCAGGGATGAATGAGGGATGGCTGTAGCAATCATATTGCTTTTGGTCGCGGTCGCCTCGGTGCTGTTTCACCTCTTCAGCCCGTGGTGGTGGACGCCGATCGCCTCAAATTGGAGCTACATCGACCACACGATCACCCTGACGTTCTGGATCACCGGGGCCGTTTTTTTCGCGGTCGTCGCGTTCATGGCCTATTGTGTCTTCCGCTTTCGTCATACGGAGGGAAGGCGGGCAGCCTACAATCCCGAAAACAAGAAGCTCGAATGGTGGCTTTCCGTCGGGACTGCCATCGGCGTCGCGGCCATGCTGGCACCCGGGCTGGTTGTCTGGCACCAATTCGTCACCGTTCCGGCCGATGCGACCGAGGTCGAGGTCATGGGACAGCAGTGGATGTGGAGCTATCGGCTGCCCGGAAAGGACGGCCGGCTTGGGACTTCCGATGCCCGCGATATCAGTTCCGACAATCCCATGGGGTTAAATCCCGACGACCCCGCCGGACGAGACGACATCGTCATTCAAAACGACGATTTGCACCTGCCGGTTGGAAAACCGGTGAAGGTGCTGCTTCGCTCAATTGATGTCCTGCATGATTTCTATGTGCCCGAGTTCCGGGCGAAGATGGATATGATACCGGGCTCGGTTACATATTACTGGTTCACGCCCACCCGGACCGGAAAATTCGAGGTTCTCTGCGCGGAACTGTGCGGTGCCGCGCATGCGCAGATGCGAAGCAACGTCATCGTAGAGGAAGAGAAAGAATATCACGCGTGGCTGGAGAAGCAGCACACGTTCGCCGAGCTTTTGGGGCAGCGCAACGTCGCGAAAGCGGGCTATAAGTCAGGAAGCGAATGAAAATAACGACGAGGTGGTTCCACCTATCGTAGGGCGAACTCCTCGCTAGAACTCCTCGCTAAAGAGAGACCAGGGAGGGTATTCCGATGGTCGATGTCCCGTTTGACACCGTTGTTGCAGGCGTCCCGCCGGCTGAAGTGGGTGAGGTCGAGCTCTATCATCCGAGAAGCTGGTGGACGAGGTACGTCTTTTCGCAAGACGCCAAGGTTATCGCCATCCAGTACTCGATCACGGCGATGTCCATTGGAATGGTTGCGCTGGTGCTGTCATGGCTTATGCGGCTGCAACTGGGATTTCCCGGCACCTTTTCCTTCATCGATGCCAACCAATACCTGCAGCTTATCACCATGCACGGCATGATCATGGTGATCTACCTGCTCACGGCGCTGTTCCTCGGCGGCTTCGGCAACTACCTTATCCCGCTGATGGTCGGGGCCCGGGACATGGTGTTCCCCTACGTGAACATGCTGAGCTACTGGGTCTATCTGCTCGCGGTCGTGGTGCTGGCCTCGACCTTTTTCATGCCCGGCGGACCCACCGGCGCCGGCTGGACGCTGTACCCGCCCCAGGCGATTCTCTCCGGTACCCCCGGGCAGGATTGGGGCATCGTTCTCATGCTGGCCTCTCTGATCCTGTTCATCATCGGCTTCACCATGGGCGGGCTGAACTACGTGGTGACGGTGCTGCAGGGGCGCACACGCGGCATGACGTTGATGCGTTTGCCCTTGACGGTGTGGGGCATCTTCACGGCCACCGTCATGGCGCTGCTGGCGTTCCCGGCGCTGTTCGTCGCCTCCGTGATGCTGCTGCTCGACCGCCTCCTGGGAACCAGCTTCTTCATGCCCACGCTGGTCGAGATGGGGCAGCTGACGAAGTATGGCGGTGGCAGCCCGATCCTGTTCCAGCACCTGTTCTGGTTCTTCGGCCATCCCGAAGTCTACATCGTCGCCTTGCCGGCCTTCGGCATCATTTCCGATCTGATCAGCGTCCACGCGCGGAAGAACATCTTCGGCTATCGCATGATGGTTTGGGCTATCGTGGGAATCGGCGCCCTCAGCTTCGTTGTGTGGGCGCACCACATGTATGTAAGCGGCATGAACCCGTATTTCGGGTTCTTCTTCGCCACCACGACGCTCATCATCGCCATCCCGACCGCGATCAAGGTTTACAACTGGGTGCTGACCCTTTGGCGCGGCGACATTCATCTCACCGTCCCGATGCTGTTCGCGCTGGCGTTCATCGTCACCTTCGTAAACGGCGGCCTGACCGGCCTGTTTCTCGGCAACGTGGTCGTAGACGTTCCGTTGTCCGACACGATGTTCGTTGTTGCGCACTTTCACATGGTGATGGGCATTGCGCCGATCATGGCCGTGTTCGGCGGAATCTATCATTGGTATCCGAAAGTCACCGGACGAATGCTCAATGAGGCGCTTGGACGATTCCACTTCTGGGTCTCGTTCCTGGGGGCCTATGCGGTCTTCTTCCCAATGCACTATCTCGGTCTTTTGGGCAGGCCCCGCCGCTATCACGACATTGGCGAAACGGCCTTCATCCCGGCATCCGCCCATGACCTCAACGCGTTCATGAGCGTGGCGGCCTTGATCGTCGGCTTCGCCCAGCTCGTGTTCCTGTTCAATCTGATCTGGAGCCTGTTCAAAGGAAAAGAGGCGGGCGGCAATCCCTGGGGAGCGGCGTCGCTGGAATGGCAAACACCGCAGACCCCGCCGGGGCATGGCAACTGGGGCAAGGAACTCCCCATCGTCTATCGCTGGGCCTACGATTACAGTGTACCCGGCGCCACCAGGGATTTCGTGCCGCAAAATGAACCGCCGGCCGGATTGTCGGCACAAGGGTCCCACCCATGAGCGCCATTATCCTGTTCATGGCTGGTATTGCGGCAATTGCGGGATGGTGGCTCTCGCAGCAACGGCTGACCGCCAAGCCCTGGCTGGAGGAAGGGCTGATGGTCGATTTTCGCGAAGAGAGCACGTCGTCCCTGCCGCCGGCGAAAATCGGATTGGGCGTGTTTCTCGCGGTCGTCGGCTCGTTGTTCGCACTCTTCATCAGCGCTTACTCCATGCGCATGAACATGGTGGACTGGCGGGCGTTGCCCGTTCCCAGGCTGCTTTGGTTTAACACGGGAGTTCTGGTCACGAGCAGTATCGCGCTGCAATGGGCGTACATGGCAGCGCGCCGGAACGACATTGACGGTGTAATGATCGGCCTGTGCGCAGGCGGAGCATCCGCCGTTACATTCCTGGTTGGGCAACTCCTGGCGTGGCGTCAGCTGAACGCCGCGGGGTATTTCCTGGCGTCCAATCCAGCCAATTCGTTCTTCTACCTGATCACTGCGGTGCACGGGCTGCATCTGATGGGCGGTCTGGCAGCCTTGGGCAGGACGACTGCCAAGGTGTGGCGTGGCGCCGAAGCGACGCAAGTGCGCCTGAGCACGGAACTCTGCGCCATCTATTGGCATTTCCTGCTGTTGGTCTGGCTGGTCTTACTCGGGCTGCTGACGGGCTGGACTGACGATTTCCTCGACATCTGTCGCCGGTTGCTAACCTAGGGAAGGCAAGGATCAGATGGCAGAGACTGCGCTGACGAACACCGGAGCATCCACCACGCGGCTTGCAGGCTGGCGAGGCATCGCCGCCGACTGGTCGTCGGATCAGCGCGCTTTCAAGAATGTTTCCTGGGGGAAGGCCATGATGTGGATCTTCCTCCTCAGCGACACCTTCATCTTCAGCTGTTTTCTGCTGTCGTACATGACGGCGCGAATGTCCACTACCGTGCCGTGGCCCAATCCCAGCGAAGTCTTCGCCCTCACGATCGGAGATAAGAAAATCCCGCTCATCCTGATCGCCATCATGACCTTCATCTTGATCAGCAGCAGCGGGACGATGGCGATGGCCGTCAATTTCGGTTACCGCCGCGATCGTGCGAAAACCGCGGCCTTGATGTTGGCAACAGCGGCATTCGGCGCAACGTTCGTCGGAATGCAAGCCTTCGAATGGACCAAGCTGATCAGGGAGGGCGTCCGGCCCTGGGGCAATCCTTGGGGTGCGGAGCAGTTTGGATCAAGCTTTTTCATGATCACCGGATTCCATGGCACCCACGTGACGATCGGCGTGATCTTCCTGATCGCCATTGCGCGAAAGGTTTGGCGGGGAGACTTCGATGTCCAAAGGCGCGGTTTTTTCACAAGCCGGAAAGGGAATTACGAGATCGTCGAAATCACCGGCCTGTACTGGCACTTCGTCGATCTTGTGTGGGTGTTCATCTTTGCCCTTTTTTATCTCTGGTGAGGTCGCCGCATGACAAACGTAGCGCTACCTTTGGAAGGACAGCAACATTCGCTGCAGGCTCACGTGCATGACGCACTGGCGTCAGGAACCACGCACACAAAGGGCCAGCAGCATCCAATCAAGCTCTATCTCGTGGTCTGGGGATGGTTGTTCGTTCTCAGCACGTGTTCGTATCTCGTCGACTACTTTGGCCTCCATGGCTATCTCAGGTGGTCGCTGATCCTGCTGTTCATGGTGTTGAAGGCCGGTCTGATCGTCGCCGTCTTCATGCACATGGCTTGGGAGCGGCTGGCCTTGGCTTACGCGATCCTGCTGCCGCCGGTACTGGTGTTGGTGTTTGTGGCGATCATGGTGTTCGAATCCGACTACACGCATCTCCTCCGGGTGTTATTTTTCGGGCAAACGGCGTAGCTGCCATTGCCTCGTACCAAAAGGAGAACGGCCATGACCACCTACGTCATGCTTGCAAATTGGACCGAGCAAGGCATCCTGAAGGCGAAGGACTCGCCAAGTCGTCTGGACACCGCGAAAAAAGCTCTCAAAGAGATGGGTGGCGAGTTCAAATCTTTCTATCTGACCATGGGCGACTATGACATGGTTGCCATCTACGAGGCTCCGGACGATGCTGTGGCGGCACGTTTCAACCTGCAGCTGGGCATGCTGGGAAACGTCCGGACGCGCACGCTGAAGGCGTTTCCCGAAGCGGCTTATCGGGAAATCATCAAGTCGCTGGGCTAGTCCGCTCACTGCACAATTGCAGCGAGGATTTGGTCGAGCCGGAAGGGCTATCCCGGCCGGCCGATTTTTCCGTCCTGAAAATCGAAATTCCTGTGCTTTCCAGGCCGGGTCCTCCAAAAGCGCTGAGCCACAGTGATCCCAGGCCTGCGCACACCAGCGCTGCAGACGGATGGCTTCATGCCGGGAACGCAGTGCTCGGCGCCGGAAAAATAGTGTATCGGCAGGCTTCGTTCGCGCAGGCCGGTTGTTCCCGAGCCAGGGCCGCGAGTTCCGGAGGAAGTGTTCATGTCGGATTTGCCCCTTTCAGGCATCAAAATTCTTGATCTCACGCGCGTGCTGGCGGGGCCCTTGTCGGCGCAGATGCTGGCCGATCTCGGCGCCGAGGTGATCAAGATCGAACGGCCGGGCGGCGGCGACGATGCGCGCGCGTTCGGGCCGCCTTACCTGGTCGATCCCGACGCTAAGGAGAACAACAACAATTCGTTCTATCTCTGCGCCAACCGCAACAAGAAGTCGGTCACCATCAATATCGCCACATCAGAAGGCCAGGCCATCATCCGCGATCTCGCAAGATCCTGCGACGTGATGATGGAGAACTACAAGGTCGGCGATCTCAAGCGCTACAAGCTCGATTACGAATCGATCAAGGCGGTCAATCCCGGCATCATCTATTGCTCGGTGACCGGCTTCGGCCAGACCGGGCCCTATGCGTCGCGCGCCGGGTATGACGCGATCCTGCAGGCGATGGGCGGCCTGATGAGCGTCACCGGCCATATCGACGGCGAGCCCGGCGCCGGGCCGATGAAGGTCGGCCCTTCCATCGTCGACTACATGACCGGAATGAACACATCGATTGGAATTCTGGCGGCGCTCTATCACCGCAAGGTCAACGGCGGGGAGGGCCAGCATGTCGATGTCTGCCTGTTCGACACCGTGATCGCCTCGCTGTCGCATTGGGCGCAGATCTACCTCGTCAACGGCAAGGCGCCGCCGCGGCGCGGTACCTGGGGCAATGGCGGAATGCCCGCCGGCGTGTTTCGCTGCACCGATGGCGAGTTGATGCTTGTGGTCGGCAACGACGCGCAGTTCGCGCGGACCTGCGCGGTGCTCGGTCAGCCCGAACTCGCCACTGATCCAAAATTCCTCAAGAACAACGATCGCGTCGTTCACGGCAAGGAAATCATGGCGATCTTCGCCGGCCTGTTCCTGAAGAAATCCGTGGCCCATTGGCTGGAAGAGCTGGAGAAGGCCGGCGTGCCCTCCGGACCGATCAACAATTTCGAGCAGGTGTTCGCCGACCCGCATGTGCGCTCGCGCGGCATGGAGATCAAGGTCGACCATCCCTTCGAGCATGCGCTGTCGCTGATCCGCAATCCCCTCACGTTCTCCGGAACTCCGGTGAAGGACTATCGCGCGCCGCCGCTGTTGGGCGCGAACACCAAAGAGGTACTGGGATCAAAGCTCGGCTATGACGATGCAAAACTCGAGGCGCTGAAGCAGCAGGGCATCATCTAGCCGGATCGGCGGCCATCTGGCGAAATGGAACGCGCCGGTCTCGCCGGTGAAGCGCGGAGGCGGTATGGTGTTCGTCTCGGGCCTGCCGCCGTTCGATCCCGAGAGCGGCGAGATCCTGTCGGTGCCGATCGAGCGGCAGACCAAACTGGTCCTCGAGCAGATGAAGCTGTGCCTTCGCACCGCGGGCACCAGGGCATTGATCCGGAACATCTGGAGCGCGTTTTCGAGGCCTTCTACACCGCAAAGTCAGGCGGAATGGGAATGAGGCTGTCGATCCCGGCTGTGGGCAGAAGCCAACGAACCTGGAGGCGCCATATTTCAGTTCACCGTCCCCACCGCGGAAAAGGAACTCAGGAATTCTCTTCACGGCTCACGAGACTTGAGAGCCTCATGAAGACACCCTAGTAGGCACTTCTCATCAACCGGTTTCTGAAGGTAGCAAACGACTCCATCCTTCAAGGCGCGAGTCCGGACACGATCATCGGCGAAGGCCGTCATGAGAATCGTCGGAATCTGATACCCTGAAGCGATGAGGTGGCGGTAAAGCTCGGGTCCGGTCATCGCAGCGATCAAGCAAGCGGTTTCGCTGAGATGAGGGGACGCGAGGAAATCGCCTGCCGACGGGAACGCCTGGACGCGGTAACCCCGCGACCTCATAAGCCTTCTCATGGACTCGCGAAAGAACTGATCATCCTCAACGACCGCAACCAATCTCGGTTTCGGCATACGGCCTCCCGCAGTTCATTTGAAATAGTCATACAGGCGTCCGGAAGATGGTGCCGTGGCCGCATGAGACTCTTAGAGCTGAACTTGCGCCAAATCGCGCCGCCGGGCAATTGCAACCTCAATAAGCTTTGGTTTATGCCAGCTCGCTGATCTATTTGAAAACGAGGGCTGTTCAGGCTCCCAGATCGGGATTACTGCATAGTCAAATCTTGCGAATGGAGACTGAGATTCACTTTCGCATTCCTCTAACTCTGACCGGCAGCAATGCTTGACGCGACTTCTACCATCCTAATCATCGACGACGATGTCGATCTTCGCAACTCGCTTGCGCGCCTGCTGCGATCTGTCGGCCTGAATGCCAAGCTATTTGCATCCGTTTCCGACTTTCTCAAATCTGAGCCGCCAGAGGGGCCCAACTGCCTGGTGCTGGACGTGAGATTGCCGGGGCAAAGCGGTCTTGAATTCCAACGCGAACTCGCAGCGGCGGGCAGAGAGTTTCCGATCATCTTCATCACAGGGCACGGCGATATTCCGATGTCGGTGCGAGCCATGAAAGGTGGCGCGGTTGAGTTCCTTACGAAGCCAGTACGCGATCAGGAGCTTCTTGACGCTATTCAGCTCGGCCTGACGCGCGATCGTGCCCGTCGCGAGAACGAATTCGCTCTGGCCGACCTCAAAACGCGCTTCGGGACCCTAAGCCCCAGGGAGCGAGAGATTATGATTCAGGTCGCGCGGGGGCGCCTTAGCAAGCAGATTGCCGGCGACATAGGCATTACCGAAACTACGGTGAAAGTCCACCGCAGCCACGCTATGAGGAAGATGAAAGCTCGGTCGCTCCCCGAGTTCGGCCGAATGGCGGCCAAGCTCGACCTGGTACCTGAGCAGCCGTAGTCCTCAGGCGACGTATTCGTCGGTCGATTTGTGCCGTGCCTCGTACCCATCGACGTGCGCCCCAGCTGGGGCTCGGCCTTTTGAACTTTCGAGCAGCAAGAGGGCTGTGTGGGCGCGCAACGGCATGGTGCGTCCTGCTTAGCAGCAGCTCGCTATTCCATTTGATCAAGGTTCAAAGTCCTGCTCTCGGAAGAGCCGCCATTCTAAGCCTTAGCTTAGCGCGCGAAACCAGAGTGTAATCCCTCACTACCCACGTGCAATACGTTGCGGAACGCGAAATCGGCAAAATGCGCGCGCTGGTAATCCACAGCGCCCCAACTCGACAGGGCCTGAAAAAAACTCGGAC
>Ga0210403_10004337_pt1 | contig 12254 bp, 6 predicted proteins | sample IncBWC19MmetaG_FD_150863 | JGI IMG/M metagenome (GOLD analysis project Ga0210403, IMG submission 150863) | Forest soil microbial communities from Barre Woods Harvard Forest LTER site, Petersham, Massachusetts, United States - Inc-BW-C-19-M | ecosystem: Environmental > Terrestrial > Soil >... | reverse complement strand
TGAGAATTGAGAAGTTTGGAGAGCGCGCGATTTTGAGGTGGGTGAAGCGGTTCTAGAACTCTCAGAACCATTTCAAAAGCGAACAGGCCTCGTCTGCAACTCTTCATTCTAGAAACCAGGAGAGCGTCGCACATGCCTTCATCGTGCGGTCTGTTCCTCGCCAGAGAGAAACGCCGTGCTGCCGCGAGGCGCGAATCTTGCCGCCGCCGCGAAAGGGGCCAGTTGTCACAGGCGGCTCTAAGGAGTCAGGTGAACCGGGAAAGTGGTGGGCCCGCCAGGATTTGAACCTGGGACCAACGGATTATGAGTCCGCTGCTCTAACCGCTGAGCTACGAGCCCCTTGCCCTGGGACCATTTTAGTTCACAAACGCTATCTGTGCAGCTTGCTTTTCTGAAGACTTGCGGCTCAGGCCTTCCGCTTGCCTGCTGCAAGCAGGGCCTGACGCTTTTCACTGCGACGGCACGATTTCACGCGTATTGGAAGCATTATCGTTGGCGGGGCGGGATGTTGCCAGCGCTCGGGAAACCCTTGTAGCTCACCCCTGAAGGTGTGAGTTACAGCGCTGCTCGTTTCGTTTCCTGAAGGATATTTCCGCCGTCGACCACGAGGACCTGACCGGTGATGTAGGACGCTTCTTTCGAAGCCAGAAACGCCACGGCCGCCGCCACTTCTTCGGGCCTGCCCGCGCGGCCAAGCGGCGTGTATTTGGCGGCCACCAACTCTTCCGGCAGCGACGAACCGGTCTGAATCCAGCCCGGCGCCACGCCGTTAATCGTGATGCCGTCCAGCCCGTGCTCGATCGCCACGGCGCGCATCAATCCGTCCATCGCGCCTTTGGCGGCGCCGTAAGCGCCCGAGCCTGCATTACTCACCAACGGACCCGTCACCGAAGTCACATTCACAATGCGGCCGTAATTCTGTTTCTTCATGATCGGCAGCACCGCCCGCGTCATCAGAAACGCCGTGTCCAGCGTCATCGCCAACTGCCGCTGCCAATCCGCGTAGCGGATCGATTCCACGGTGGTGTTTCCCGGCTGCTTGCCGTTCTGCGCCATCCCCGCGTTGTTCACCAGAATATCGATCCGTCCGGTGCGCTTCGTGATATCGTCCACGATCTTTTGCACGCGCGCTTCGTCAGTCAAATCCGCAATGAAGGGAAGCACGCGCTCGCCGGATGGGTCGAGCAGTTTTGCTGTTTCGTGAATACGCTCGGAAGTGGCGCCGATGGCCAAGAACGCGCCTTCGCGCAAAAGGTGGCGGGCGATGGCGAAGCCGATACCCGTGGCGCTACCTGCGCCCGTGACGATTGCCGTTTGACCTTGGAGGGAAGGATTCATCGTGGCCTGGAACTACGCTTTGACGCCGCCGATGCAAAGATATTTGATCTCAAGAAACTCCTCGATGCCGTATTTCGAGCCTTCGCGCCCGAGGCCCGACTCCTTCACGCCGCCGAACGGCGCGACCTCGGTGGAAATAATTCCGGTATTGATGCCGACGATTCCGTACTCCAGCGCTTCGGCCACGCGCCAAACGCGCGCGAGGTCCCGCCCGTAAAAATACGCGGCCAGGCCGAATTCGGTGTCGTTCGCCAGCGCAACCGCCTCCGATTCCGTCTTGAAACGGAAGAGCGGCGCAACTGGGCCGAACGTTTCCTCGCGAGCGACCGCCATTTGCGGAGTCGCGTCTGCCAGGATGGTTGGCTCGAAGAAACGCCCGCCCAATGCATGGCGATGCCCGCCGGCGATGACCTTGGCTCCCTTTGAAACCGCATCCTTAATATGGCTTTCCACTTTCTCAACGGCGGCATTGTCGATCAGCGGCCCCTGCGAAGCGCCCGCTTCCAGCCCCGGCGCCGGTTTCAGCTTCTTCACCGCCGTCACCAGTTTTTCAGCGAACGAATCGTAGACCGAATCCTGCACCAGCACGCGATTCGTGCACACGCAGGTCTGCCCGGTGTTGCGATATTTCGAGGCGATCGCGCCTTCCACTGCCGCGTCCAGGTCCGCATCCTCAAAAACGATGAACGGCGCATTTCCGCCCAGCTCCAGCGAAAGTTTCTTGATCGTGGCCGCGCACTGCGCCATCAACACTTTTCCAACTTCGGTGGAACCGGTGAACGAAAGTTTGCGCACAATCGGATTCGAAGTAAGCTCCGCGCCGATTTCCTTTGCGGACCCGGTGATCACGTTCAGCACGCCTTTCGGAACTCCCGCGCGCTCGGCAAGCTCCGCCAGCGCCAGCGCCGAAAAAGGCGTCTGCGCCGCGGGCTTGATCACCACCGTGCATCCAGCTGCCAGCGCCGGTCCCGCCTTGCGCGTAATCATCGCCAGCGGAAAATTCCACGGAGTGATGCACGCCACCACACCGATGGGCTGCTTGAGAACGACGATGCGCTTGTCCGCCTGGTGACCCGGAATCGTGTCTCCGTAAACGCGCTTCGCTTCTTCGCCAAACCATTCCAGAAACGCCGCCGCATACGCCACTTCCCCGCGCGATTCCGCCAGAGGCTTGCCCTGCTCCAGCGTCATCAGCCGCGCCAGGTCTTCCTGATTTTCCATCATCAGGTCGAACCACTTGCGCAGCACGTTCGCACGCTCTTTCGCGGTCCGCGCGCTCCACGGCTTGAACGCCTCGTTCGCCGCTTCAATCGCGTGTCGAGTTTCCGCACCGCTCAGCTTGGGAACCTTGCCGATGATTTCGCCCGTGGCGGGATTATCCACGCTGACCGTTCCGCCGCCCGCGGCCTGCACCCACCTCCCATCCACATAGCAGGCTTCGCGGAACAGCCGCATGTCCTTCAAATCAACCGCGGCACCCGCCGCATTTGTGGCCGTACTCGACATAAAACACCTCGTTCATTCGTCAGCGCGCGAAAACGCCGGTTCACCCGGAATGCCGCCGCGTTCCACGCGAAAAGGTTTATGCGTGGGAGAGTGCAACCTGCTTATGTTCCGAGACGAGCGCCAATCCCGCCTCCAGCACGTCGAGCCCTTCGTCAAGCTGCTCGTCCGTTACCACCAGCGGCACCAGGATTCGCACCACGTTCCCATACGTCCCCGCGGTGATGGTGATCAGGCCGTGCTCGTAAGCGTACTTCGAAAGTGCTTTTGTCTGCGGGCCGGCAGGCTCGCGCGTCTCCGGGTTGCTGACCAGTTCGATCGCGCACATGCCGCCGAGGCCGCGCACGTTGCCAACAATGGGCCATTTCTGCTGCCAAGCCTTGGCGCGTTCTTCAAAACGCTTTCCAATCGCCGTGGATCGCGCCAGCAATCCGTCCTGCTCAATCGTTTCCAGAGAAGCGAGCGCCGCCACGCAAGACGCTGGATTTCCGGCGAAGGTGCTGCCAAGCCCCCCGGGAATCGGCGAGTCCATGATTTCCGCGCGGCCGGTGACCGCGGCGATTGGCAGTCCGCCGCCCAGCGATTTCGCGGTGACCAGCAGGTCGGGCTCGACGCCGTAATGCTCGATCGCAAACATTTTTCCGGTGCGCCCGATGCCGCTCTGCACTTCGTCGGCGATGAAGACGATTCCGTATTTGTCGCAGATCTCGCGAATCACCGGGAAAAATTCCTTCGGTGGGACCACGAAGCCGCCTTCGCCCAGCACCGGCTCCGCAATAATCGCCGCCACCTGATCCGCTGCAACGACGCGCTTGAATGTGTCTTCCAGGTGATGCGCGCAAGTCAGCTTGCATGACGGATACGTCAAACCGTACGAGCAGTGATAACAGTTGGCGTACGGAATCCGGTAAATCTCCGGCGCAAAGGGACCGAATCCGACTTTGTATGGGTTGGTCTTGCTGGTCAGCGTCATCGTCAGCAGCGTGCGCCCGTGAAATGCATCTTCAAAGCAAATCACCGCCGGCCGCTTGGTGTGCGCGCGGGCGATCTTCACCGCGTTTTCCACCGCTTCCGCGCCGGTGTTCACAAAGAAAGTTTTCTTCGTTCCGCTTATCGGCGCCAGCGAATTCAGTTTTTCCGCCAGTGCGATGTAGGACTCGTACGGCGTAACGCCAAAGCAGGTGTGCAGGAATTTCTCCAGCTGCGCTCGCACGGCGCTTTCCACGCGCGGCGCGCGGTGGCCTGTGTTCAGGCAGCCGATGCCACCGGCAAAATCCAGATAACGGTTTCCATCCACGTCCTCGATCCACGCGCCTTCAGCCTTCGCGGTGAAGATCGGCGTCACGAGCTGCGGACCGCGCGGAATCGCGGCTTCGCGGCGCGCCACCAGCGCTTTGGATTTTGGCCCGGGAATTTCGGTGCGCAATTGAATGGTCTTCATAGTTCTCACTTCTCCCAATTGAATTCAGAAACTTTTTGTTTCTCAGTACCAGCCGATCGGAGTTTCATCGAGATTGACATAAACCTGCTTGGTTTCGAGGTACTCTTCCAATCCCCACGGCCCAAGCTCGCGTCCGAAGCCCGACTGCTTGTAGCCGCCCCACGGCGCTTCCACGTAGGTGGGCTGCATATGATTCACCCAGATAATTCCCGCACGCATAGCTTTTACGATGCGGAAAGCCTTATAAATGTCGCGCGTCCAGACCGCTCCGGCAAGCCCGTACGGCGTGTCATTGGCAATCTTGATCGCGTCGGCTTCGTTCTCGAACGGAATCACCGATGCCACGGGGCCGAAAATTTCTTCGCGCGCAATTCGCGCGGAGTTGTCCACGTCGTAGAAAATCGTCGGCTCCACGTAAAATCCCTTGCCGAAGGCCTTCGCGCGGCCGCCGCCAATCGCAGTCTTCGCTTCCTTCTTGCCGATCTCCATATAGGATGTCACGCGGTCGTACTGCTCCTTGCTGACCAGCGGCCCCATCTTCGTGTCGCGGTCGAGAGGCGCGCCCAGTTTGATGCGCTTGGCCTTTTCCGTCATGGCCTCGACAAATTTCGGGTAAATCTTTTTCTCAACCAGAATGCGGCTGCCTGCCGAGCAGACTTCTCCCTGATTGATGAACACGCCGAAGAGCGCCCCATCCACCGCGGCTTCCCAATCGGCATCCGCAAAAAAGATGTTGGGCGATTTTCCGCCAAGCTCCAGCGTCACCCGCTTCAGCGTGTCGGCCGCGCTCTTCACGATGATCTTGCCCACCGCGGCGCTGCCGGTAAACGCGATCTTGTCCACTCCGGGATGGCTCACCAGCGCGGCTCCGGCAACCTCGCCGACGCCGTTCACCACGTTCAACACGCCCGGCGGCAAGCCGACCTCCTCCAGCCAGTTTGCAAATTCCAGCGCCGTCAGCGGCGTCTGCTCGGCCGGCTTCAGCACGCACGTGCAGCCCGCCGCAAGCGCCGGCGCCAGCTTCCACGCGGCCATCAGCAACGGATAGTTCCACGGAATAATCTGACCCGCCACGCCGACGGGCTCGCGCAGCGTAAAACTCAATGCGTTCGCGGGAACCGGCATCACGCTGCCGTTCACCTTGTTCGCCAAGCCGCCGTAGTATTCGAAACACGTCGCCACATCGGCGATGTCGAATTCCGCCTCCACAATCGGCTTGCCCGTATTGCGCGATTCCAGTTCAGCAAGCATGGGCTGGTTCTGCCGGATTTTTTCCGCCAGCTTGAACAGAATGCGCCCGCGATCCTGCGCCGTCGTCGCCGGCCACGGCCCGGAATCAAACGCCGCGCGCGCGGCTTTCACCGCTTTGTCAACGTCGCTCGCACTCGCTGCCGCGACTTGCGCAATCACTTCTTCCGTGGAAGGATCGAGAACCGGAAACGTCTCGCCCGTCGAACTCGAAACCCACTGGCCGTTCACATAGTTTTGGTAGGTTTTCACTGCGGTTTTTGCTGGACTGGACATAAATCTCCTTCCACCTCAAAATTCAGGCCGGCGTCGAGCCTTCGGCCAATTTCCGCTCCGCTTTCCGGCTGCCATACACAAAAAAGAAAAACGCCGCCAGGCCGATGAATCCGAGCGTGCCGCCAAACATCCAGAGTTCGTAGGAAAAGATCGAAGTAATCTGCTTTGCGGGAAAGAACGCAACCACGATAGCAAGGATGGTTGTGACCGTGCCGCAGCCCCCTGCGAACACCAGTGTCCCGCGGCCATAGTGGCCGCGCACAAATTTTTCATCAAACGCGATCTTCAGCAGCGCCCCGAACATATAAAGGAATGGAACCAGTTGCAGAACAACCGCCAGCGAAAGCAATTTCTGAAAAGTTTCCTGGACGCCGGAACCCGTCAGCGTAAAGTTCAGAATCACCAGAATCAGGGAGACACCTGCGTGCACAAGCAGCGCCGGATACGGAGTGGCGTACTTCGGATGAATCTTGCCGAGCCACGACGGCAGATACGAATCGAGGCCCGCGACAAACGGGATGCGCGCGGATCCCCCGAGCCACGCCGAACCGATACCCGCGATCGACAAGCTCAGCATGAACGCAAACGGCGCCACAATCCACGAGACGCCCACCTGCCCCGCCATGTGGCTGACCGCCTGCACAATTCCCTGCAGCACGCTGATGCTCTCTTTGCTGACGGCAATCAGCAGCGTCAGAGTGGCGCCAACGTAAAGCAGCCCGGAAAGCAGGCCGCCCCAGGCCACCGCTCCCGGCAAAGTCTTCCGCGGATTTTCAATCTCGTCGCCCATGATGGAGGCCAGCTCCAGCCCCACCAGGCCAAAACAAATCACGCCAAACGAATTCAGCACAAACCGCGGATCGGCCGGAATCCGAAAATCCGCCCAGTGGATCGACGTGCCAAACCGCAGGCACACCACTACGCCGAGCCCCATCAGCAAAAATGCCGCGGCAAACGTGCCGATGCCGCCCAGATTGTTGATCCATTTCCCCACGCCAAGTCCCATCACGTTCAAAATCACCAGCACGCTGAGCAGCACCACGCTTGCAGCCAGCGCGAACGGCTTGTTGTCCCCCAGCGCCGCATGGCCCGGGCCCAGCACAAAAACGGAAACGCCGACGAAGTACAGCATGATCGTTGGCACGTACATCATGTTGTTGGTCCAATAACACCAGCCGGAGAGAAAACCGTGGAAATCGCCGAACACTTCCTTGGCCCAGAGATAGACACCGCCTTCGCCGGGATACCGGTGCGCCAACTCGATCACCGCGATGCCTTGCGGCCAGAAAAACAAAATCAACGAGATGACCCACAGCCAGATGGTGACGCCGCCATTCGCGGCGATCGACGGCAAAACGTTCAAGTTGAAAACGGCGACGACAAACAGGAGCACGAGGTCGCGCCTTCCAAGTACCCTCTTCAGGTGCGAGAGTTGCCCGGTGGCGGAAAAGTCTGTGACCTCAGTTGTCAAACGTCTGCCTCCTTATTAAGGTAGGGCCCGCCTTCCGAGGCGGGCCGGTCGCGCGCCGCTGTTCTTTAGTGTCCCGCCGCGCCGACGAACTGCGCGCCGCGTTCCTGCTGGGCCTTGGCCAGGCCTGGGGCGACCTCTTCAAAGGCCGCGAGGTGCTTGTCGATGTCGGCTTCCGTGTGCTGCACGGAAATGGTCCACTGCTCATCCCACCAGTAAGGCATCGCCAGCACGCCGCGGTTGACCATGCCGAACCAGAACTGCCGCCAGATGTCGACGTCAATTTTCAGCCAGTCGCGGTAGTTGCGAATTTCCTGGGGATAGAACATCAGCGCGCCATTCACGCCGGCGCTGGCAACGTAAGCCTGCACGCCGTTTTTCTTGACGATGGCGCGATAGCCGTCGGTGAGCTTCTTGCCAAGCTTGTCCACGTGCGCGTAATTCTCGCGCGTCAGCACTTCGCGGAAGACGGCAAGCCCCGCCGCCATCGCAAAGCGGTTGGTGTTGTACGTGCCGCCGTGGAAAACCTTGTGCTGGACGATCAGGTCCATCACTTCCCTGCTGGCGCCGAACGCCGCCAGCGGCACGCCGCCGCCGATGGACTTCGCCAGCGTGATCATGTCCGGCTTCACGCCGAAATATTCGCTCGCGCCGCCCCAGCAGAGCTTCGCGCCGGTCTTTACTTCGTCGAAAATCAGCAACGCACCGTTCTTAGTGCAGATCGCGCGCAGGCCTTCCAGGAAGCCGGGTTGCGGCATGCAGAGGCCGACGTTCATCAGGATGGGTTCCAGGATGATCGCCGCGATCTGTCCCGGGAATTGCTTGAAGCGGTTTTCGACGCTGGCGATATCGTTGAACGTGGCGACCGTGACGTTGTCGAGAACGGATTTGATGACGCCCAAGCCGCCGGGAACGGAATTCGGCGCGTGAATATCGCCGGCATCTTCCAGTTTCGGCTTCACGCTGACAAGCGCCGTGTCGTGGAGTCCGTGATACGCGCCTTCAAAGCGCAGGATTTTGTCGCGGCCCGTTGCGGCGCGCGCAATGCGGCACGCGTGCATGGTGGCCTCGGTGCCGCTGTTGCCGAAACGCACCATTTCCACCGGATAACGAGCGCAAATTTCTTCCGCCAGTTCCAGTTCCATGCCATGCGGCATGCCAAACGTGGTGCCGCTGTCGGCCATCGCCTTCACCGCTTTGACCACCGCGGGATGCCCGTGGCCGGCCATCAGCGTGCCGAAGCACAGGTTGTGGTCAAGATATTCGTTGCCGTCGATGTCCTTGATCTTGCTGCCGTGGCCTTCGGCCACAAAAATCGGATAGGGATCATACGCGCGGTAATTGCTGGCCACGCCGAGCGGAATTCGTTTCTGCGCCTTCTTGTGCGCTTCCGCGGATTTCGGCGTGCGCTTCTCGTACAGGGCGATTTCCTTCTGTAGCATGTCGTGCATCTGATGCTCCATCCAGGTAGGCCTTCCTGACGTGGTCACCTGTGGCAGGTCTATTCCCTGCGGTCAGTGTTGGGGCGGCTCCATGCCGCCTCAGTGTAGGGGCGGCTTTACGCCGCCTCTCTCAGCGAGGAAAACAGCGCGGTTCCTGCGGCGAACTACGCCTACTAGTTTACGCCTCTTTCGCAAATTCCCGCAGCCGCGCGGGCGGTCACAGCGGCCGCATTGCCACATTTCGCGCGAGAGCGTCCCGGCCTGGCTGGGACGCTTTCGCCGAAAAGTTCGCTCTTCCAAACCTTAGAAGAGAATCTTCAACGCAAACTGTAACAGGCGCGGGTCGCGCAACTTTTGCGGCTGGCCAAAAGTTGTGTTGGAACTTCCGCCGTCCACGCCGTAAAACTGGGCGTGATTAAAGATGTTGAAAACCTCCGTCCGAAATGACACGCGAACCTTTTCGTTGATCGCGGTAGTCTTGAATACGCCGAAGTCCCAGTTATTGATGGGGGAGTTGCAGCACAGGGTGCGCGGCGAATTGCCTATCACTCCTAGCGCGCTATTCGAAAAGACGGTTGGATCCGCAAAAACATTGCCGTTGATTCGGGGATTCTGAATCCTTACTGGTCCCGAGATGTCCGGCTTGCCGGGGCATTCGAAGCCGAGGGTGCTGCCTTGCAGCTCCTGGTCGTTGCAGTTGTTGATGAGAATCGGGAATCCGGTCTGATACGTATAGATCCCCGAGACTTCCCAACCATTCGCGAACTTCCCAGCCATGCCCTCCTTCTTCGGAATGGGGAGCTCCCAAACATAGTTGAAGACGAACCTGTGCCGCGAATCGAAGAGCGACGGTCCGTAGGTGCTGTTGAAATTCAGAGGGTTGAGAATTTCTTCAAAGCTGGAGGCATTGTCCAGCGACTTGCTGTAGGTATACGAGGCCTGGAATTGCAAGCCATGCGAGAAGTGTTTCTCGAATAATGCCTGCAATGAATTGTAGTTGGAACGAGCATCGGAGCCTTCGTTGAAGATGCTGTTGAACACCTCCTTCCCGTCGGCCGGGCAGCCAACACCGGTGAGCGGGTCGCAGTTGGGAGAGGCATATGGACGGAGGCCAACCAAATTGATTTGCTGTCCGCCCGGCCCAGCGGTGAAGGTGCAGCCGGTGGGAGTTTTTCCTACGATCGGGCAAGGAATGTTCGGCCCACCTGGGGTTGGCCCCGCAATGTAAGGCAAATGGATAGTCTGCCCAGCCGGAAGGAGGAAATTATACTGGCCATCCTCGCCGAATGGCCCGCAGCCCTGGCCAAGATTTGCCAGGTCCAGGCAGGTTTGCGCGTTGGCCGCGTTCTGGTCGTGGATCGCAAGCAACCGATGCCCTTGTGTGCCCACGTATCCGACCTGCACGAGAATGTCGCCGGGCAATTCCCGTTTGAGGGTCAAGTTGTACTGCGCGGAATACTGCGTGCGCAGCGTCGTCGGGAATTGTCCGAAAAGCACAACGGAACGAAACAGCGACCAATCCACCGGCTGATTGCGCGGGGGGTTCAGGAACGCGTTCGACACATTTGCGTTCGTGACTCCACCCTGGGTTACGAAGGGAGTGCTGAACAACGGATTGGACACTCCATTGCTGATGCCGAAGGGCGGCTCTGCGCTGAACTGTTCGAGAACCAATTGCTCGATGGGGTTGTAAAAAAGGCCCCAACCCATGCTGACCGTTGTTTTGTTCGGGCCACCGGTAAGCGCCGCAAGCATTCCGTCTTTCCAACCCGGACTCCAATTCAAACCAAGCCGGGGAGCGAAGGCCTTGTAGTAGGTGTTAATCAGGCCGCCCGGAACTCCCTTGTCTCCAGGAAATACCAGCCCGGTGGGAGTCACACCCTGGTTATTGCAGTCGTTGCCCGGCCCAAACAAGTTGCTTGTGGAGCTCAGCTGGCAAGGAAAAACCGTGGAGACTTGCCCGGGATTGAAACGCTGCACTTTCTGGCCCACATCCGTCAGCGGCGTGTTCACTTCCCAACGCAACCCATAATTCAGCGTCACGGTTGGCTTGATCTTCCAGCTGTCCTGTGCGAACAAGTACACAGAGGTGCTGCGGACGAATTCGTTGTTTGCCGAACCTTGTGTGTAGGACGTCGGCAGCCCCAGCAAATAATTGGCGTAGAGATCGGTGGCGCCGGTGTCGTTGGTGCCTCCGGGGCCAAAAATGTATTCGCCGTTCACGTTAAAGTACAGCTTCTGGTCGAATCGCTGGTAGCGGACGTCGCCGCCAAATTTGAAACTGTGCGTGCCGATAATTTTGCTGTAATTGTCGGCGAACTGGAAGGTTTGGCCGGTCTGGGGCAATTGCCCCTCGAAGTTATTCCCGAACAGTCCCTGCGAGCCATTGAAGGTGACAAACGGCACGCCCTCAAACTTCGAGCCAAGGCCCGGATGGATGCCGCAGCCAAATCCCGCACAGTTCGGAGTTGATCCGAGAACCGTTCCGTTATCGGCTACAAGCGATGTATCGGATGTCCCTGTAAAGCAGAACGGCTGCGCGGTTGGATCGGTACCGCAGGACCCAGTTACTGCGTTGGTTTTCAGCGGGGTATAGAACTGGGGTTGTGCTTCCCGGAAATAGGTAAATCGGAACTCGTTCACTGCGCTGGATCCTCTTGTCCAGGTATGGCTCGCGTTCAGCTGCTGGGCTTTGGTGATGATCCTCGCGCCAAAATTACCCAGCGATCCGCCCGCCAACTGAAAGATGGCGAATGGATCCAGGTTATTGTCGTTATCATAGTAATAATAAACGGACAGCTTCTGCGAAGGATTCAGGATCTGATCGAACCGGATTTGGAACTGGTCTCCACTGTCCCGCGATTTCACCACATCTTGTACTTGCGAACTTGTCCCGCCGGAGCCCGTCAAAAACTGCTTCGCCAGGTTGAGTGCAACTGGATCAAAGCATTGCGTCGGAACCGTAGCGACAGGAGCACCGCTAGGACCCGCTGACGATGGAAAAATAGAGTCCCATGGCGTCGAGGCCCCTCCCATCGCCGCGTTCAGCGCCGTCTGCCCGCCTGCGGTCAACTTGCTTCCGCCTGGACTGGCGCTTCCACAGCGATTTTGGAGGATATTCGCCACCAAAGAGTCATTCAGAGAGCCTGGGAATACCACCGCGTCCGTTTGAGCCCCGGTAAACGTCCCCGCGTAGTCGGCTCCAGTCGGCACCGGCACGTTTTGCGAGACGATTCCACGGACAATCCGCCGGCCCTCGTAAGACCCGAAGAGAAACGTCCTGTCTTTCTTCACCGGGCCGCCGAGCGTTCCACCAAACTGATTCTGTTTAAAGGGCGGCTTGACCGTGGGTTGGAACGTAAAACCATGAGCGTTAAGAACGTCGTTGCGGAAAAATTCATAGGCGCTGCCATGGAACTCGTTGGTGCCCGATTTCGTCACCACGTTCACGACCGCGCCGGAATTGCGCCCATACTCGGCGTCGAATGAATTCGAAATAACACGGAACTCTTCGACACTATCCGGCGACGGTTGCACC
>Ga0210403_10004336_pt1 | contig 12255 bp, 8 predicted proteins | sample IncBWC19MmetaG_FD_150863 | JGI IMG/M metagenome (GOLD analysis project Ga0210403, IMG submission 150863) | Forest soil microbial communities from Barre Woods Harvard Forest LTER site, Petersham, Massachusetts, United States - Inc-BW-C-19-M | ecosystem: Environmental > Terrestrial > Soil >... | reverse complement strand
TGTGCCGGTGGGATCAACGAAAAATCCCGTGCCGCAAATCTCGCTATGTTCGTCAACGCCGTGAATCTTGACGATCGCTTTGGCGGCGCGCTCGAAAACTTCTCTGACCTGCTGGCTGATCGTTGCAGCGGATTGCTCCTGCGCGAAGAGCGAACTCGCACCTGAGGAGAAGATTAGCGCGATGGCGACTGTGCCGCGCTTAAAACCTGAAAGTGGGCTCATAACTCACGGGGACGCTATCGAGCACGTAGCGTGGCGGGGCGGCTCGGTGAGTCTGGCTTTCATCAAAGCTGCGAACCGGCTGCATCCTGAAAATCTGCGGGGCGACCGGATTTGCGAGATCCCATTCTGCTTCAGCATTCGCTGGCACCGATAAGGTCGGCGGATTCTGAATAGCGACGCGAGCCGCCTCGGGTTGCTGATAAACCTTTAACGAAATTAATGCTGCGAAGACAAGCACTGCGGCGACAGCAGTAGGATACGAAGCCAGCGATCGAACATCCAACTGCAACATGAAATTGTGCGCGCGTTCGAGGCAGATCCGCCAAAGCGGCTGGCGCAGCAATTCATCGCGTTGCCGGCGATGGAATTCGTGCAGGAAATTCTCAAAGTAACCGGGCGGCGGTTGCTCGTAGCGCTTCAACCGAAGCAGCCTCGCGATTTCGTTATCGTTAGATTCGTCCATTTTTCTACCCCTCACGAAACAGGATTTTTCCGAAATTCGTCCAAGTAATTCTGCAACTGCCGATTCGCGTAAAAGAGCCTCGAACGTACCGTTCCTTCCGAAACGCGCAAGATTTTACTGATTTCCGCATGAGGCATGCCCTGGATATGGAACATGGTGACGACTGCTCTGTGATCTTCAGACAGTTTCATCATGGCCTCGTTCAATCTTCGCTGGAGCTCCGACAGGTCCGCTTCCCGCACCGGGCTGCTCGTAGCCGTGGCTTCCATGAATTCCTTGTCGTTTTGGATGCTCGCGTCCACATCATCCAAGCTCAATTGAAATCGGCGCCCGCGTTTTTTAAGGAAATTCAAGGTCATGTTTACGGCGATGGAATGAATCCAGGTATAAAACGAGGATTTGCCTCGGAACCCCCGGATCGCCTTGTAAGCTTTGGCGAAAATGTCCTGTAAAAGATCGTTCGTGTCCTCGTGGTTCGAGGTCATGTTATAGACCAGGCCGTAAAGACGTGGCGTATATTTGATCACGAGATCGTCGAACGCGTTGGCGTTGCCGGCCTGCGTGCGCTTCACCAACTCCTGATCCGGGTCGCTTCTTGGCTGATCCATTGCCTGGCGCTTAGACTTAGCACGCGCCTCCAGACCCGACGACAACAAATCGGTAATCCGACGAGCAGGCAAAGCGAGCGCTTGATCCATTTTTATATCGCCCGGTCGATTACCGCCGGTCGCGGAGCGACATCAACCAGAGCAAATTGCCCAGTGCAGCGATGAATGCTGCAACGTAAGTAAGCGCGGCGGCGTTCAGGACATTGTTTACACCGGCCGCTTCCTGGCCCGGCTGTATGATTCCCATTTCCCTCAGGATAATTTTTGCGCGTCGGGACGCATCGAACTCCACAGGCAACGTGATCAATTGGAAGACCAGCAGAATCAAATAGCACCATATGCCGAGCGTAATCAGACCGGTAATCCCAAAGAACAAGCCGCCGATAATGATGAATGGCAACATCTGCGACGCGATCATTGTCACCGGCACGATCGCCATGCGCGCTTTTAACGGGGCATAAGCGCGAGCGTGTTGAATCGCATGCCCGGTCTCATGCGCTGCGATGCCCAATGCTGCTACCGAAGGCGTGTGATAAACGTTGCTCGACAGGTGCAGCTGTTTCTTTGTCGGATCGTAATGGTCGCCGAGAAAATCGTTCGTCTCCACGACATTCACGTCATGGATCTGCGCCGCCTGCAGGATTTCCCGTGCGCACTCGGCGCCCGTGATGTTCGCGCTCGCACGCACCTTGCTCCACCGGCTGAACGCGCTGCTCACTCGAATTTGCGCCCAAATTCCAATGATTAACGGGACACCGATGTAGAGGAGCCAGTTAGATCCCAACCCAAAGCCGTATAGGCTGCCGATATGCAGCAGCCAGCTAGAACCCAAAACAAAACCCATTACATGATACATGTGCGTACTAATTTAGTCCGGTAAGGCGAGTTGTCACTTCGCGGGGCGGGAAATTAGACGCGCAAGGGCGTTAGGCGTTCATTTCGCTCCTCAAAGAGCGGCGGCTTCCCAGTCGGCGATAGAGACATAGCAGTCGCGCAGACCGCACTCCTTGAAATCCCTTCAAATTTCCAATTGCTTTGGAAACCGTGAGAGAATTCTGCAACCAGTTTTCGTAATCACCACCACGTCTTCCTGTCGCGCTCCACCCAAGCCCGGATAATAGAGACCCGGCTCGACGGTAAGCACCTGGCGATCTTTGAGAACAACTTTTTGCAGGCGCGGATGCTCGTGGATTTCCAAGCCAAGGCCGTGACCGGTTCCATGGAAAAATCCCACCCGGCGCCCGTTCCGTACTTCGGTCGGGAAACCGCGACCAGCGAAGAACTCCCGGATGGCTTTATGAATAGCCATGCCGTCAACGCCAGCTTTAATTCTTTTTAGTGCAAGCGCCTGCCCAGCTTTGACGGTACCCCAAAGTCTTCGCTGTTCTTCGCTCGCGCGGCCCCGCAAGACTGTGCGAGTCATATCGCCAAAATATCCAGTCTTCGCGTCGCGCGGGAAAACGTCGAGGATGATCAGAGAATCCGCGCAGAGCGGTCCGTGGCCGCGCTCGTGCGGGTCGCAGGCTTGATCGCCACCGGCGACAATCGTTCCAGTCGGAACACCGCCCGCCCGCAGCACGGACGAATCAATTTCCGCGCGCAGAATTTCGGAGGTAAGCGTCTTCCCGTTCCAGAGCAATCGTTTCCCCGAACCGGGCTTCGACCCTTTCAAAACTTCGACCGCGCGTTTCAGTCCGGCCTCCGTAATCCTCAATGCGCGTCCGATCATTTCGATTTCCTTGTCTGACTTGGCTTCCCGCTCCGGCCAAAAGAGTCCGTCAGTCGCGCGAACACGGATTTTGTTCGCGGCCAGTTCCTCCGCGTAACCGAGCGGGAAATTTGCCGGCACAACCGCCGATTTCACGCCTCTCTTTTTCAGAAAATGGGCCAACACCTTCTCGTACAATGGCGCCTTTCTTGATTTCCCCTGCACTTCGCGCTCAAGCTCGCTGAACATCACGAATTCGTCCGCGTCAGCTTGTTTGCGGCCGCGATCGATTTCCAGATCGCTCAAGACGAGTGTGCGTTTGCCGTTGCGCTGCAGAAAAATGAACGGATCAGGCGCCGAAAACTTCGTCGCGTAAAGCATCTCCGGATCTTGCTCGCTCGCAGCGACAATAAGCCGTGCGGATTTAGTTTTTGTCTTGCTCATTGTGGCCTCTACTCTTTTCCGATCATGTCGCTGGAGCAACTTCTCATTAACACACCCTGCTTTAGATGAGGGCTCACGCGCTCATCACACGCGATGCCACCGCGCGGAAGCGCGGTGTTAACGAGAGTGCTGCTAGCTTCGTCGGACTTCCAGTTGTTTTCGCAAAATCCAATGCAGCACCACAAGCAATCCTAGGGTGGATACGATCAGAACCACCGTGTCGAAAGTAAACACGCCAAATTGTATTCCGAAGTAACGCTTCTCCAGACCGAAGAACACGTTCGGCTTGCTGCCGCGGCGATAATCGTTCTGCTCCATCTCGGCCCTTGAGATCAGGTCGGACACTTTCTGGTTCACGTAAAGTTGGTCGGCTGTGACCGGGCCCTTCGCGTCCTTGAACAGTGATCGATCAAGCCTCTGCTTCCCTGCGATGATCGGGTCAACTAGCTTCAGGTATCGGTCGATCGCCCGCGGGGAATGGCCTTCCAATCCCGAGAGTAATGCCAGCACATCTTTCAAATCGTTGAGGTGCGCGCGCTGTTGAGGCGTGTCCGCTTTTGGCGCGAGACTTTGGATTTCGTCATGGGCGCGGTCTTGTCGCTTCGTGAGTGGATTGAGTTTCGCCTGCGCGACAATCACTTCCTCGTACGACCAGCGCATGGCGATGAACTGGCAGACAAGTGGCACCTGCAGCTTGCTCTCCGTTTTTCTCGTCTTTTGCGAATCCGGATGTTCGGAAGACCAATGTGAAAAAGAGTAGAGCAGACCGAGGTTCCGGTTCATGTCCTCGTATTTGATGAGTGCGCCGCCCATGATGATCTGCGGAATCAAAACCAGTGGGACGATGTTGGCTGCAGTCTTCGGGTCGGCTACCAGCGACGAGATCACCAGAGCCAGCGCCACGCCACTCATCGCCGTCAGAAACATGATCGCCATGTCGATCCAGAACATGCCCCGGATTTGCAGGACGAAATTGCCAATTAGCACGAAAAGAACGCATTGAATGAGCGCAAACACCCCGAGCGTGATCGTCTTTGAAATCACGTAATACGACAGGCGCACCTTGATGTTGCGTTCGCGTTGCAGCACTGGCCGGTCCCGGATGATATCATCCGCGCTGTTGGTCAGTCCCAGAAACATCGCCACGATCAGGCCTAGAAATAAGAAAGTCGGAATATGGTAAGCCGACGCAAAATCGTACGTGCCCGTCTCTGAGTAGCGCAGGATGATCGCAATCAACAGCGCCAGCACAGGCGAAACACCGATCGTGATCACGAGATTCGCGCGGTTGCGTAGTTTACTGATGAATGCACGCCGCAACACCGTCCGAAATTGCGTCCACTCGTCGTGCCAGCGCAGTGGAAGCCGCTTTCTTTGCACCGGCGCGACAGGTAACGGGTCTGCCTCCTCCTGTTGCAGCGAGACTTGCTTGACGTCCTGGATCAGTCGGAACGCCTCATATTTATCGCGCCAGAAATCCGGCGAGTAACGGCGCGCCGGCACGAGCTGCCCGCGGCTGTTTTCTTCGTAGATGACGTCGCCACTCAAATCGCGCAGCGGCGTCTCGAGCACATCGAAAATGAATTCCGGCCGGGTCGTTCCACACGAAGGACACGCGCCCAACTCCGCGCCGAACTGGTGTTGATGTTCCGCTTCCGCGAAATAGCGCAGCGCGTCCGAAGGCGTGCCGAAAAAGGCGAGGCGCCCGCCCTTATCGAGCAAAATCACCTTGTGAAACATCTGGAAAATCTTCGAGCTCGGCTGGTGAATAGTAACGATGACGATTTTGTTGTGCGCCATGCTCCGAATGATTTCGATCACGTGCTCGGAGTCTTTCGACGAGAGACCGGAAGTTGGTTCGTCAAAAAGATAAACGTCCGACATTCCGATCATATCCAGCCCAATGTTGAGCCGTTTCCGCTCGCCACCGCTCAGTGTTTTTTTCTCGGGACTTCCGACGACCGCGTCGCGGCGTTCACTTAGACCCAGCTCGATTAATTTTGCGTCCAACCGGCGGACCCGATCACGTCGCGAAAGGTGTGGTGCGCGAATCGCCGCTGCGAATTGCAAATTCTCTCCGATGGTGAGGTGCTCGTCGAACGCATCCTGTTGCGGCATGTAGCTGACGTACTGCTTCAGAACGTCGAGGTTCCGGTAAAGTGATTGTCCGTTAAGCAACACCTCGCCGCTGCTTGGTTGGAGCTGCCCGGCAAGCACTCTCATCAGCGTGCTTTTTCCCGCACCGCTTGCACCCATGACGCAAACAAGCTCACCACGCGTGATGGTGAAGGAAATCCCATCGAGCCCAATCTGGCCCTTGCCAAAACGATGAGTGACTTCGTTCAGTTCGAGGTTGCGAATGATGTTGCGCTCTTCCTCGATGATTCGCTCCAGAAAATTGCACCGGAGGACCTGTCCAACATCGATTCGAATGATGTCGCCGTCCTTGAGTTGCGCAGTCGTACGGACCGGATTGTCGCCTACCATGATGGGACGGTCCGCCTCGATCACCTCGAGTGTGCCTACTCGCTGATCGTAATCGCAAAAAATCTTCAAGAGCATGTCCCCGGCAGTGCCTGGAGAAAGCAGGATATCGTCGGCTTGCAAACGGCTAGGATCATTTGACACGAGATATTCCGATTTGGACGCCTTCAGTTGGAACCGCCCACCCAATGCGCGCGCGCGCCGGCGCAGGTCGTTCAAGTCCAGCTCAGTGTCGTTGTGGAACACAATCTTGTCTTCCAGCGTCGCATCCACTTGAGTGCCCACCTTCAGCCGCGCTCCGTTGAGTTCCGCATCGATGTCGCGCAACGCCTTTACGCGCACTTTCAACCCGAACGTGACGCGAAGCGCGCTCTCGCGCGTTCGGGAACGCTCCAATTGCACCTGCTCGGCATCTTTGCTTACCCGGATGAAAATTTCCGGGAGCGAGACGTTCTTCTTCGCATTGAAATATTGCGCCAGCTCCTGATAGCTAAGCACCTGGTCACCAATCAAAATGCGTTGACCGGGATAAATCCGACAGAATCCGCCGCGTACCAACGGCCTTCCACGCACTGAGACGTTCTGGCCGCTGTAGTTTTTCAAAAGAATGAGATCGTGATACCGGAACGCCATCAGCCGATCTGTTTCGGCGAGGTTCTTGAGGATGACGTCGGACTTGCTGTTCGATCCGAACGAGAGCGACTCCAGCGGCGACGCGCCGTGTTGGTAAATCGACGGGTCGGATTCTTCTGACGCGTTGAGTTGATAAACGATATCGATCGCCTGTGCTGCCATGCCCATCTGCGACATGAACGAGTAGAAGGCGACTACCTGTTCCTGCTTCAAGCCGGCTTGCGAGATCAGGTCATAGAGTTGAACCCCGAGCATGATCTTGCGTTCGGTACTCAGCTGCGCACCGAGTTTTTGTGCCATGACGGCGAGGTCCTGCTGTTCATAAAGCGCTTGCCGGAACAACTGTCGCAGCTCGGAGTAAACCGCCTCCGGGTAGTCGTAACGAAGAAATCCGAGGCTGGAATCGATCTCTTCTTCCATGATCACGCCGTCAGCCTTCGTGAAACTCGCCAGGACCTGGATCAACAAGGGCAGCAGGTTTGGTCCCTCGGAGACGCTGCGCGGTTTGCGCAACGCGCGACGCACCAGACGCCGGCCAGTTCGTCGTACGCGATACGCAAGCGGAATTACCCGTTGCATGGTGCGGTCGATCTTCTCGGCCATCGATGAAACCAGCTCTGTCATCTTAATTTCCGGATGCGAATCTTACGCGAAACGCCGAACCGGCGCAATGCAGTGCGCAGCTGACGAATCGCGTGCGCTGTCCCCAATCATCGTGTCGATCATCCGTTGAGGAGAGCAGAAGCTACAGCACGTGTTGTCGGCAGGCTGGAAGCCTGCTCGATGCGACAGGCAAGGATGCCTGCGTTATAAAACCTGGCCCCATTTGCTCTGGTCTTTGAGCATGATTTCCCGGAGGAGACGAATGGGCGGCATACCGTGGCTGAGCAGCTCGTTATGGAACTTTTGCAATGAGAAATCATCGACCTGCTGTGCCTTGTAGTCGTCGCGCAATTTCAGGATCTGCAGTTTGCCCAGCGTGTAATTCAGATAACCCGGGTCGAACGTCGCGCGCATGGCTTCCTGGCGCGCCGGTTTCTCTTCGTAGTAACAGTTCTCCTGGAAGAATTTCGTCGCCTCATCAATTGACATGTCTTGCGTGTGCACTTTGATGGACACACACAATCGGCACAAACGCAGCAGCGCTTCATCAGCCTGCGCCATGCGGTACTTTGCCGCTCGTTTCACATCGTCTTCGGTTGGAGTCGAGCTTCCCGCGCTGCCGAAGCCTTCGTCGATCATCATTTTTTCGCAGTAATGCGCCCAGCCTTCGATGAACGCATAGCTGCCGAACATTTTTTCTACTTTGCTCGCAGGCGACGCGTTCAGATGCAGGAATTGCACGTAATGTCCTGGGTAAACTTCATGAATCGAGACAACGTCGGATGTGTAATAATTAAACGCGGTGAGCCATTCCTGTTTTTCTTTCTCCGGCCAATCCTCCTCTGTAGGCGTGATGTAGTAATACGCCTCGGTGGCCCGCTTCTCGAAAGGACCTGGCGTATCCATGGAGGCGAAGGAAGTAGCGCGCAGATATTGGGGTGTCTCTTTTACTTTTGCGCGAACCTCCGATGGAATACCGACCAGCCGACGGTTCACAACGTACTTCCGGAGCTTGTCCAATTCTTTGGCAATGTCTGGGATCAATTTGTCCGGAGTCGGATGCTCGCTCTGGATTTGCTTGAAGACCTCAATCGGAGACTTGTTCGGATCGATCTTTTTCGCGGCCTCAGCGAACGCTGCCTGTTCAGCCTTCAATTGCGCCGTCCCGATCTCGAGAATTTTTTGCGAGGGAAGATCGACCAGCTCCGTCTGCGCCAAAAAACGGCGGAATTTTTCCTCGCCCAAAGCGAAGTCCAGTGAAGCTTTCGGAAGCTTCTCCCGTTCCAACCAGGTGGCATAATCATTCAGCGCGGTTGCCGCTTTGCGATTGGCTGCCTGAAAGGCGACGCGCAGTTGCTCGTCCTTCAGCCCGCTTACAGCAGCAACGAGATCTTTTTTTAAGAAATCGGCAGAACCTCTGGCGATCTGAATCGCAAGCTCGACGAATGGTCTTGGGAGCTTTTCGTCAAGGTTTGTTCGGGCCGCGATGAGAATGTTGGGAATCTGCGATTCGATGGCGACCAGGCTGCGAACGCGGTCCTCAAGCGGAGCAAAGTTCCTCTTGATGTAGACGTTCACGTCGCCCGCGCGGGCATAGACCATCGGGTTTCGTTCAAAGATCGACATGTCCTGCATTTCGAACAGGTCCCGTTTCACCGCTGCTTGAAGAATTCGAAGATCGATAGATTGACGAAGACTCAGTTTCGATGGATCGAACTTGGCCAGGCGATCATCGAATCGTCGGAGCCGGGAAAGTTCGGCGTCGAGCGCGAGCCGGCTATAATCGCTGATTTTGCCATCATACTCGTGAAGACCGAGAGCGGTTCCTTGGAGGGGGTGAGCGGCGAGATACGTTTTCACGTATTCCTCGGCGACGGCTTCGTATTCGGCGTCCTGCGTTTGCGCAGCGAAAGCCGTGCTGGCGAGCGAGAGTGTCAGTAGGACAGCGGCAAAGGAGAGAGTCTTCCGTGCCGCGTTTTTATTGACACCCGGCTTCAGGGCGATGGAACGATAGAAAGTGGGGCGAAACTGTTTTAGCGGTTTCGTCGCGACAAAACTGTTGAGACCGCTCGCACGTGCTTCGCGGCGTTGTGCACCCGGCTGAAGCCGAGCGTTAATAAGATTACAGAGGCGCTCCCTCATCCCAGCGAGTTTTAATTACAGACAATGGCTTGCCTTGGGCGTTGCCAAAATTTGGTCATGAGCGATTATCGGATTGTTCTGCGATTGTGGATAAGGATATGAGGCGCTTGGTAATCATCTCGTTGCTGGCTTGTCTCCTATTCGGCGCTTTGCCAGCTGTTTTCGCGCAAGAAGTGCAGCCGCCAAAGAGCGAAGAGGATAACGGCTACTCGCAGATTGCCATTTTCGCAAAAGCGCTGGAATTGATCCGGCAGGATTACGTGGATCAGAATAAGACGAGCTATCACGATCTCGTTAACGCCGCAATGAAGGGAATGCTGTCATCGCTGGACCCACACAGCCAGTTTATGGACCCGAATGACTTCCGAGACATGCAGGACGACACGCGCAGTCGTTTCAACGGTCTCGGCATTGAGGTCTCAATGAAAAACGGGCTGCCTACCGTAGTCACGGCCATGGAAGATACGCCTGCCGCCAGAGCTGGAATTCTTTCCGGGGACCAGATTTTGCGAATTAATGGCATGTCCACAGAGAGAATGGATCTTCAGGACGCAATCAATGTCCTACGCGGGCCTTCAGGGGCAAAAGTTGGTCTGACGTTGTTGCGGCCGTCGACGAAGGAAATCAAGGAATACACGCTCCAGCGCGCAGAAATAAAAATCCAAAGTGTTAAGGGAGAAAAGTTGCTGGCCCCCGAACTGACCGGCCCATTTAGGATTGGTTATGTGCGGTTGATCCAGTTCAACGAACCGACAGCCGAGGAGTTATCAAAGTCGCTCGACAATTTGCAGAAGCAAGGGATGCAGGCGCTCATCCTTGATTTGCGGAATAATCCCGGCGGGTTATTGAACAGCGCCGTGGATGTGTGCGGTCAATTTTTGCCGGCCAACACAAAAGTCGTTTCGACGCAGGGCCGAGTTCCGTCACAGCAGCATGATTATTCGACTTCCACAACAAGTAAGCAGCGTCCGAATTTTCCAATGGTGTTGCTGATCAACGAAGGCAGCGCAAGCGGTGCGGAAATTGTAGCCGGCGCGCTCAAGGATCTGCATCGGGCCGTGCTTGTCGGTGAAACAACATTTGGGAAAGGTTCCGTGCAGAATGTGCTGCAACTGCCGGACGGTTCGGCGGTGCGTTTTACCACGGCCAAGTACTACACGCCCAGCAGACAAGTCATTCAAGGTAATGGAGTGACGCCGAATATCCGCGTAGGCATGACCGCCGAGCAGGAGCGGGCTCTTTATGCGCTGCGTAACACGGGGAATGTTAAGCCCGACGACGAAACCAACATCATCAAGACCAAAGATCCACAGATGTTGCGCGCGATCGATGCATTGAAAGGTGTTATGATCTACGCGCAGCAAAGCGCGCCAAAAGCCCAAGCGGTAAGGAAGTAGCGCGATGTTCGCGCGGAAATTGTAGAGCGACTGTCTCGGTTGCCGAATTTGGCAGACGAAGCGTCTGCCCTACAATTCTCTTGTGACAGTCCTGGCCATTGAAACCTCATGCGATGAGACCGCAGTAGCGGTTTTGCGCGGCGATGATTCCGGCCACGAGTTGCTGGCGAGCGAAGTGGCATCGCAGGTCGCCGCCCATGAAAAATATGGTGGGATCGTGCCGGAGATCGCGTCGCGCAATCATCTGATCTACGCGCCGCAGCTGCTCGATCGCGCTATAAACGCAGCGAAAATTAGTTTGTCAGAGGTTGATGCATTCTCGGCGACCAGCGGCCCGGGTCTGGCGAGTTCACTGATGATCGGCGCATCGATGGCGAAGGGATTGGCAGTCGGTTTAGTCAAACGCTATTTGGCCATCAATCATCTTGAGGGCCATTTGCTGTCGCCTTTTTTTGAGAAAAACCGTGAGAGTGAAATCAGACCAAATGTGTCACTTATCGTCAGCGGCGGACACACGATGCTGATTCTTGTTCGCGACCTGGCGAACTATCAAATCGTCGGCCGCACGGTGGACGATGCTGCAGGCGAGGCGTTCGATAAGGTGGCAAAGATGCTCGGGCTCGGTTACCCCGGCGGTCCTGAAATTGAAAAGCAAGCGCGTGACGGCGATCCGTGGCGTTTTGATTTTCCCCGGAGCATGCTCAAGTTGGAGAATTTCAGCTTTAGCGGATTAAAGACTGCGGTGCGCTATTTGTTGCCGAAGATCGGGGTCATCCCGGGCGAAGCGAAGCGGAATCGAAGGACTCCGTTGAATGATGTTGTTAGTGATGCTTCGGGATCCCTCGACTCCGCTCGGGATGACGTGCTGCGCGATCTTTGCGCATCTTTTCAGCAGGCCATAATCGACGTGCTCGTCGCGAAGACAATCGCCGCGGTGCGGAAATATCGTATTGATCTCGTGACAATGAGCGGCGGGGTCAGTTGCAATCAGGAATTACGCCAGCAAATGCGCGAAGCTTGCACCCGAAACGGAATTGAATTGAAAAGCGCCGAGCCATGGCTGTGCACCGATAATGCCGCGATGATCGCATTTGCGGCATTATTTCGATTACAGGCTGGATTTGAATCGCAGGTGACCGAGGAAATTGATCCTAATCTCGCACTGGTATCAGGTTAAGGCTCGGCGGCCGGAGACGCCGCGGGCCGCTCGTCTGCCGATCCTATCAATCAATACTTGCGCTCCAAAAGGTAATTCGCCAGCGCATGGAGGGGCTCCGCGTCAAAGGCGCCGAACTCCAAGAGAGCATCATGTGCGTCACGCGTGAGCCGTTTCGCTTCGGCACGGGATTTTTCCAAGCCGATTACTGCAGGATAAGTCGCCTTGTGTGCTGCCGCATCTTTGCCCGCGCTCTTGCCCAACACTTCCGAGGTCTGTGTTACATCGAGAATGTCGTCGATGATTTGGAAGGCTAAACCCAGCCGTTGCCCGAAGCGGGTGATAGCAGAAAGTTTTCTGGCATCCGCGTTGGCACTCATAGCACCCAGTCGGAC
>Ga0210403_10004334_pt1 | contig 12257 bp, 11 predicted proteins | sample IncBWC19MmetaG_FD_150863 | JGI IMG/M metagenome (GOLD analysis project Ga0210403, IMG submission 150863) | Forest soil microbial communities from Barre Woods Harvard Forest LTER site, Petersham, Massachusetts, United States - Inc-BW-C-19-M | ecosystem: Environmental > Terrestrial > Soil >... | reverse complement strand
CTGCGGCTGAAGGGCAGGACGGGCCCCTACGCGCCGCGCCACGTCAAGGTCGATTTCGGCGAGTTCGAGTACGGCTTCCAGTACAAGCGCATCCGCTTCGACACCAGCGAGCACGACGAGCTATGGACGATCGGCCGCGTGTGCCTGTGGCCGAATGCTCTCTTCACCGGCAATCACGTCGAATACCGCGTGCCGATCGATGACGAGAACACGCTCAGCATCACCTGGACCTTCAGCCGCGTGCCGAAAGAGCGCGAGCCCTATGTGCAGGACCGGATCCCGACCTGGCAGGGGCCGATTGCGGACGAAAAGACCGGGCGCTGGATCACCAGCCATGTTATGAACCAGGATTTCGTGACCTGGGTGGGTCAAGGGCGGATCGCCGACCGCAGCCGGGAATATCTCGGCCCGAGCGACGGCGGCATCGTCATGATCCGCCGCCGCTTTCTACGCGACCTCGACGCGGTCGCGCGCGGCGAAGATCCCAAGGCGGTGATCCGCGAGCCGGCGCGAAACCGGGCGATCCGCTTGCCGGTCGCCGACCGCCGGCCGCTTATCGATGGCCTGACCCGCGCCGAGATGCTGCGCGATCCGCTCAGCCGGCGCGGCCTCGAAGGCTATATCTTTCAGACCGGTCAGCCGCCGGAAGTGCGGGACGCATTCCTCGCCGCTATGGGCTTCAACGGAGCGGAATTTGCGCCGCCCGACAACCTCTTCAACCCGCTCGCCCCTGCGCCGCGCTGAGGGATAGTCTATTATTTTTGCCAGACGAACTCATAGCTGCAGGAATTGCTTTTCTGGCGTACCCGTGCCGTGCCGGCGCCATCGACATTGCCGCTGACGCTTATCTCGAAGGGCCGGTAGCCACCACCGCTACTGGGCGGCGTGACCAATCGCATCGCCAGCTCGCCCTGGGATCCGACCGTTCCTTTGAGCTTGCGGCCTGTGGCGGTCGTGTAGTGCGCCTGACCTCCAAAGATGGTGAGCGGCCCCGCTCTACGGCTCGGACATTGGCCAATCTGTCCTCCCCGCGTCACGTAAGTCTTATTGACTCTCGCCGAAGAGACAAACCGATACGTACCGTCCAATGACGCTCCGGGGGCCGCAGATGGAGTTTGCGCACCCGCGGCGCCAAGCAAACCGAAAAACCCGACGATCCCCAGCAATGCAATTTGCCTTCGCATGGCCCCCTCCCCTTCTCGCATCGCAATCGATTGATGCTTCATCGCCCATTTGCATTACCTCCGCTACGGCGAAGGCCCCGGCTGCGGACCCATGCGCAGGCGATTGTGCTCGATCGCGAAAATGTGACTGTAGAGGGTCGCGGTCCATTGCTTACCCTCCATCGTCATCTCGAGGTAACGCAGCGCCTGGCCAATATAGCGCTCGACCTTGCTCCAATAGAATCGCGGATAGTGGTCGACCAGGTCGGCAGGAGTTCGATAGCCGAGCTTCTCCTGAACCCCGGTTTCGACGAATTCGTAATAGAGCGCGTTGAGCTTGCGCGGGTAGAGCGGATCGCCCAGTTGGCCAATGAGATCGCCGGCCCTCACTAACGCCGCTTCCGTATCGGTAGCGGCGTGGTCTTCGTCGTCCGGCACGGGGAAGCGCGTGAGCTCGATGGCGCTCGCGATGCGCTCCTCATTTACGAAAGGAACCGACGCGAAGCGCTCGCGGACGACGATCTTCCCCCGGTCCACGTGATAGGGGGTGAGGAAGGCGTCGGAGGCGCCGCGCGGCGGCGTCACGGTATTGCCGGCGGCATCGTCGGCGCACACCCCCGACGCTGGCGATATGCGCGAGCGCCGCGAGACGCCGCAATTTCTGCCGACCGACGATCTCGTTGGTGACGAGCACGTCCGGGACCCCGCCCTGGACCATGGCCTCGGCCTCGCTGACCTTCTGAACGCACACGCCGACGGCGCCGAGGGCGACCTGCTTCAGCGCGATGACCGGGCATTTGTGGGTCTTGGCATGCGGCCGCGCCCTGACACTGGTGCCGGCGATGCGCTCGGGCAGGCGGCCCAGATTGCGCTCGAACGCATCGAGATCGACGATTGAGGGCGGGGGTGTCGACCTCGTCGAGGGTCATGCCGATCTCGGCCGGTGGGTGGTCATGGTAGAAAGCGCTTGAGACAGGAGCGCAACTAGGCGCATTTGGCCCGGGTAACGCCAAAATCGACATTGCTCCGAAATGACGAGAACAACGTCAATTGGGTAGCTTGTGCGCTCGCGGGCCGAGGCAGACGATCGTTCAGGCCCCACTTGGGCGGGAAAAAGAGCTGAAGGGGCTCCGGGGATGGGGTGAAGCGCGCCTTGATGCGCGATCGCGCGCTAGGTAACTCCGGTGCCGCTTCACGGCAGTACTTGTCGAGCTCGCAGAACAATCCCTGACAATCGATAGCGTGAAGCGGACGCCCCCAGAGTCCATTAAAGGGCAACCCCAATTGCTCAAATTCGATGTCTTGGCGATCCACCATCCACTTGATCGTGTCACTTGGTCTGTAGTCGCCAAGATCGAGAAAGGCCTTCTTTAGGCCGCGTAGGGCACCGGGCCCAGCTTGTGTGTAGTCATTCTCGTCGAAGTCAATCAGGTCTGAGTAGTTTAGATCGATGGCGATTTGATATGACATGAACGGTCCCGTGAGCGGGAAACTCTCTAAAAATCGAACTATCTCTTCAAGTGATTCTGCATCAAGGATTCGCTGAGCGGCGTCACGTTCTAGAAACATGTGCTTAAAAAGGGCCACATGGTTTCGATGCTTCTCGGCAAAACCGAACACTCTTGTTGCGCAGAGAATGAACGCCCCCGTGTAGAGGCCGCCTCGCTCTCGTTTGACGCCGTCCAGGGCGCTTTCAAATGCACCCGATGCCAGATCCTCCAATCCTGGCGGGTGCCCCAAATATTCGGTCACGCGATCCCAGGTTTGTGGCTGGCTGAAGGTCCTGAAAGCGACGATACGAAACAGCCGATCCGCGGCGTTGTCCGGATGGGCGGCGCACGCGACTTTGCGGATCATGTATTGCGAAACCCGGTCTGCCGCCCGAAAAACATTGCAGAACTTGAACCGACGGAGGATTGGGTCGTCTGACCAGGGGCCGGGTCCGCCCGCGATCCGCCGCTCGAAGGCGGCCTGTCGCCGGGACGCGAAGACCCAGTAGAGATGGTATATCCCAGGCCTCGGGATCGGCGCTTGCCTCGTCCGCATTCTATCCCCCTCACTGGTTCTTGCTCACCGCTGCCTCAAGAACACGCCAGTGTCGTGCAGGTTGAAGTATCGCTTGTCCTCGAGAAGCCGCTTCGCCGCAAGGCGTTCCCCCAAAGTGTAGCGGAAGCGGTTACGGCCGGTGAAATGATCGAACAAGATTGCGCCGCCGGCAACGATTCGATCCTGGATCACATCGAGGACCGCTGACGCCGAGGTGAAATTGTCAGTGTCTATGAACGCCAGGATCACGTCCTCGTCAGCGAGGCGCTTCACCGTCGTCACGATGTCACCCGTCACCACCTCGATGTTTCGCCCTGCAACGTGTCGGCGAACCAGCTCCTCATCGCAGAAGACGCAGTCGGGGTGGTCGTACATGTCGAGCACACTCCGTTTCGGGGGGAACCCCGCGAAGGTGTCGAAACCAATCACCGGCCAGGATCGGCCGAGACGCTCGATGAAGCGAGAAAGCAGCACGGTCGTCCCGCCCTTGAACATCCCAAACTCGACCACCACCCCGCTCAGCTCAAGCCGAGCAGCGTTGTGCAGACACTGGTAAAGGTGCACCAGTGTATTCGGATAACCGTTGGCCAATGATGGAACGAGCGCTGTCCGCACTACCTCATCGAAAACCGGGTCTCTGAAGGCAAAGTGGCCGTAACCTGCAAGAAGGACGCGTATCTCGGGGCGGAGGTGGGGCGAAACGAGCTCAAGGAGGTGTTCCTTGTCGCTATCGGATGCGATGATGACAACATCGGGCGAATCGGCACCGAGCTGGCCTACCGCCCGATGCCGAGCGTCAGCCCCTAGCTGCTCGACTTGGTCGCTATATACCCCGAGTAGCCGGTTCTCCGCGCCCACAGCCCGAAAGAAGGAAATAATGTCATATAACGCCAGTGGCGTGTGGCCGATAATGCCGAACGTCGAACGCAGATCCTGCGCCAGCGCCGTCTTTATGTCCCCGATGAGCTGGTCGAAGTCGCTCTGTTGCATCCTGATCCCTTCAATCTGGAACTTCGACCATTATGCCCGGTACGAGCGTGCGAACGAGATCCGGCCGCTCATTGGCGAGGGCCAACACAAGTTCAAAAGCTAAGTCCGTAGCGCCACTGGCAGCGGATAAACGCTCCACGACGGGGGCCATGCCGGCGATTTGGTGGAGCTGCTCGAAGCTTGCCACGATTTCGAGCGTGATCGCGTTCGCCGAACGCTGTGGCACCTGACATGCGGCATAACGATCCGCACTAACATCAAATACCGCTCGGTCGTCACTGAAAGGCGGCTCTCGCTGCGGAAACTCAGCAGCCGACACTTCGAGCGGTGCGCGGTCCAACAGAAACAAACGGTATTTTAAAAGATAAACAAACAGATCGACGGCCGTATCGAAGACAGATTCGTCGACGAGTTCGGCTCCGGTCGAGGCGTGCTGCTCAAGACGATCGACCTTACGAGCGACATTGGTCAGTACGCTCGTTAGCTCGCCGCGTTTCTTCCAAGCGGCGCCGTAAGCCGCATCTTTCCGGGCGTGCAGACGCTTGATTGCACCGACAATGTTCGGACCGTTTGTAATCGGCCGGAAGGTATCTTCTCCCCGATAGGCGGCCAGGAAGCGGGCGATCCGTGGGTCTGGGATCGCCTCGATCACGCTGGGCCTCTGGCGGCCATAAAGCTCATAGGCCGCGGCAGTAAGATCGCAGCTCGGCAGCTTCGCCAATTCCTCCGCAAGGCGCCCCGCGGACCACCCCCGGTTCACGCCGTGGTGAAGGCGCATTATTTGTAGAGAAGTCCCCAGCAACGGATCGCCGAGCCGCCGCTCCTCATCGATTTGTCGCTCGGGATTGTCGCGCACCTCGGCCTCCAAGGCAAACCAGGCCGACAGCACCGAGTCGATCTCATCAAAAGCGGTGCTGAATACAGGCGCAGTGAGGCCAAAATCGTAGGCGGTAACGCCAGTGAAGCCGTCAATAATCTTGCGGGCTCGTTCTTCGTGGTGAGCATAGAGGTGAAACGAAGTGGCGAGATACGTCACGTCGCCCATCTCCGCCCCGATCCAAAACGCCATCATGTCTTGGAGAATGCTCCATTCGAAGCTGTTCACGCCCGAGAAACCCCACATAACGTCGTTGCTTCTCACACCGATAGTGAGGTGGAGCCGCCCTTCCCGGACCAGCCAATGAAGCCAATTATTACAGGGGATATCCCTGCTCTGTACGAAATCGCGGCCAGGATCGTAGAGGGACATAACAGCGCGGCGTGTCGCGGCCTCTTCCAGTAGCAACTTTCGAGTGTGCATAAGCTGGTCTACGCCGCTCCAGCTCCTCAGACGCGGCCCGTACGCCCCACGCCAGGTAGTCCCGTCATCCGAGAACTCGGAGACCCGTGGCAAATACGCGGAAAGCCAACCGATATCATCGCGGCCGGCTATAACCCACAGCGTTTCCGCCAGACTAGCCACCACGCTATTACCGCGGCGCGGCAGAAACAGGCATCGTTCACGCGGTCGTTCTAAGACGGTCAGGCGGTTACGGAGCTCGCGGATGCGGCTTCCTCTGACATCCACAACCGCGCCAGTGCTCATCAGATCACGGAGGCCGGCGATGGTGGCCAAACTTATGTTGCGGTACACTGTCATTACCGCCCCCAATGCCGCACGCGTTGATCAGCAATCAGTAACAGCCGTCGATTAACTTAGCTCGTTAAGTTGAGGAGCCTGTCTTAGTGGGGTTGAGGAAATCATGACTTATGACGAGTACTGGGCGACCCCGCGTTTCGAGAGCAAGCGTCCCTTCTTGCGCGGCAGCAAGATGCGTGCGTTCGGCGACAACATCTATCACCGCGACCCGCGCAGCGGTGAATGGCGTCAGGCGAGCTCGTTCCATAGCCTCCGGGATGGCAGTCCTAACCCAATCAATGTCGAGCACGACACCCACTCTGAGAAGGTGTTGATCGGCACCGATTTCGCGTACTGGGGCGGTTCCGGTCCGCAAATTCCTGCTCAATTCAGGAACTACAACGGCGACGATATCTGCGCTAAGCGGAGCTATCTGGTAAACTTCGTTGAGGGGTTGACTGAGGAATTCCTCGCCTGGGTTCGAGGCTTTAACAAGCAAGGTTATGTCGGTCGGCCATTAGACTGGTCGCGTAGCGGATAGCGCGTCCGCTATGGGTCTTGGCCGTGTGAGAACCATTCCGCCGCGCACGATTGATTCGAATAGAGACCTCTGGCGCATGAAAGAGTCGCCAAAGTCGCGACTTGGAATATTTTGTAGTACCCAGATAAATGCTTCCCGCGTCTTCGCACAGTCGGGGTCATAATCGGACCTCTGGGGCCCATCGGCGGTTGGTCTGGCCATGGATTAACTGACGATGTGTCCGCTTATTCAAAATCACGCCGAGCCGGGTTCCGGTATGGCCAGTGCACAATCTAATAAACCGCGCCGCGGGCGGTGATCGGCCAGAGTTGTTCCACGCGGTTGCCGCGGATGGCGACATACCAGTCGTAGAGGTTGACGGTGGGGTCGCAATGGCCGGGGACGAGGCGGATTTTGTCGCCGAGGCCGAGGCGGTTGGTGGCGCCCGAGATGCCGAGGCGGCCGTGCTCGTCGGAGGCGCGCTGGTAGGTGGCGGCGGGCTCGTCGCAGACGAGCGGCGGACCCGAGTCGAAGGCCAGCGCCTTCAATCCGGCGTCGACGATCGCGCGGTCATCGGTCGGGCGGCTCATCACCGTCGCCCACACGAAAAGGCTCGGCTCGAACGCCTTGGTCGGGGTGCCGTCACGGTCGAGGTTGCGGCCATAATCGGCGTCCATGAAGATGTAGGAGCCGCACTGCAATTCGGTGTAGACGCCGCTCGCCGACTCGAACTCGAAGGTGCCGGTGCCGGCCCCGGTGACGGCCGGGCACTCGATGCCGTGGCGCGCCAGGAGGTCGCGGGTCCGCCCGGCTTTATCGGTGGCCCCGGCGATCGCCTGACGGCGCTCCTCCCAGCCGCGCAGATGCTGCGCCGAACCGTGATAGGCCTGCAATCCGCCGAAGGTGAGATGCGGCGCTTGGCCGATCTGCCGCGCGAGCGCGAGCGCCGGCTCGCCCGGCTCGACGCCGCAGCGGTTGCCGCCCATGTTGACTTCGACATAGACCGGCAACGTGACCCCGGCCTCACTAGCCGCCTCGTCGAGCGCGCGGATCTGGCTCGGATCGTCGGCGCACACGCCGACGCGGGCGATATGTGCGAGCGCGGCGAGGCGCCGCAATTTCTGCCGTCCGACCACCTCGTTCGTGACCAGCACGTCGGGCACCCCGCCCTCGATCATCGCCTCGGCCTCGCTGACCTTTTGCACGCAGACGCCGACCGCGCCGAGCGCGACCTGCTTCAATGCGATGACCGGGCATTTGTGGGTCTTAGCGTGCGGCCGCGCCCGGACGCCGGTGCCGGCGATGCGCTCGGGCAGGCGGCGCAGATTGCGCTCGAACGCGTCGAGATCGACGATTAGGGCGGGCGTGTCGACCTCGTCGAGCGTCATGCCGATCTCGGCAGGCGGGCGGGTGGTCATGAGCGGGGTCTCCTCGAAGCTCGATTTTCGAGGCTCGCGCAACCGCGGCCAAATTGCAACCGGCCCCGCCCGAAAGGGGACGGCCATCAAATTGCCGGATTCGCATGGTAACGTATGAGCATGGACAATTCGCGAAGACATTTGTCGCCCCCGCGAAAGCGGGGGTCCAGGGGCGATCGCGCGCCTTGCCCTCTGGGTTCCCGCTTACGCGGGAGGGAGCGGTCAGAGGGAACGCTCGTCATGCCGGCCTCCTGTTATTTTTCTGCAGAAACAGGAGGTGCGGGCTAGCAGCGATCCATCAACCTTGCGCGGAGCGCACGGGCGTCGGCCGGGGCGCGGACCTTGGCGTCGTTGTCGAAATATACGTATACGTCGCGGGCGGCGAGGCGGGGCGGCTTCATGTCAGGGGCGATCAGCCGTGCGTCGTTGGGTTCGAGACCCCGGGCCCACAGTTCGATCCGTGCCGCCCAATGATCGAGCGCCTCGTCCGAATAACCGCTCGCGTAAAGCTCCTCGGAACCGTGCAGGCGCAGATAGACGAAATCGGCGGTCAGATCCTCGGCATAGGGCCACGCCACCGAGTCGGCGAAGGCGAGCGCTATCCGATGCCGACGCAAGAGGGCGACAAAGGCGGGGTCGAGAAAGCTCGGGTGGCGGATCTCGATCGCGTGCCGCAGCTCTCGCCGGCGCTCGGTGCGCGTCCAGGCGCGGCCGGCGAGCCGGTGGTCGTGGCCGCGGGCGAGCGCGGCAGCCGCCTCGCTGTCGCGCGGCAGGATAGAGAGGAAATGGTCGAGACGCTCGGCGTCAAATTTGAAGCGCGGCGAGATTTGCCACAGGAAGGGGCCGAGTTTCTCGTCGAGGCACAATACGCCGGAGGCGAAGAAATTGGCGAGCGGCGTCTCTATGTCTCTCAGCTGTTTGAGGTGGGTGATGAACCGGCTGCCCTTGACCGCGAAGACAAACCCTTCCGGTGTCTCGTCGCGCCATCGGGCGAAGGATTCGGGGCGCTGCAGCGAATAATGCGTGCCGTTGATCTCGATCGTGTCAACCTGTCGGCTCGCGAAGGACAGCTCGTCGGCATGGCGCAAGCGGCGCGGATAAAAGCTGCCGCGCCAGCCGCCATAGTTCCAGCCGGAGATACCGATGCGGATGGCGCCCGCACTGCTCATCGCCGCACGCCGCGGCGCTGTGCTAAGAGCTGCCGATGCTGACCATCTCCGGCCTGACATACCGCATCGGCGGGCGGACCCTCATCGACCAGGCGAGCGCGCAGATCGCCGAGGGCGGCAAGGTCGGTCTGGTCGGGCGCAACGGCGCCGGCAAATCGACCCTGCTGGACCTGATCCGCGGCGCACTGCAGCCGGATGGCGGGTCGATCGAATTGCCGCGCGGGTATCGGGTCGGGTTTCTCGCGCAGGAGGCGCCGGGCGGCGAGGCGAACCCGCTCGAAACGGTCCTTGCCGCCGACACTGAACGTGCCGGCTTGCTCGCCGAAAGAGAGGCCGGAGCGGACCCGCTGCGGGCCGCCGAGATCGAGACCCGGCTGGTCGAGATCGACGCTCATTCGGCGCAGAGCCGGGCCGCGCGCATCCTCGCCGGGCTCGGTCTCGACGACGCGATGCAGCGCCGGCCCATCGCAGATCTGTCGGGCGGTTGGCGCATGCGGGTTGCGCTCGCGGCGATCCTCTTCACCGAGCCCGACCTGTTGCTGCTCGACGAGCCGACGAACCATCTCGACCTCGAGGCGGCGCTGTGGCTTGAACGATTTCTGCGCAACTACCGCCGCACCCTGATCCTGGTCAGCCACGATCGCCGCTTCCTCAACGCGGTGACGACAGTAACCCTGCATCTCCAACACGGAAAACTGACCGCCTACTCCGGCGGTTTCGACGCCTATCTGCGCGCCCGCACGGAAGCGGCGCAGCGGCTCGAATCGTTGGCGCGCCAGCAGAGTTTCGAACGGCAGCGGATGCAGGCTTTTGTGGACCGCTTTCGCTACAAGGCGTCAAAGGCGCGCCAAGCCCAGAGCCGGCTCAAGGCGTTGGCGCGGCTGGAGCCGATCGTTCTGCCGGCCGACGAGGCGCCGGCCCGCATCGCCTTCCCGGATCCACTGCAGCTGAACCCGCCGCTGATTTCACTAGAGAGGGCCGCGGTCGGCTATGTCCCGGGGAAGCCGATTCTGTCTCGGCTCGATCTGCGGCTCGACCCTGACGATCGGATCGCGCTGCTTGGCGCCAACGGCAACGGCAAGACGACGCTTGCTCGATTGCTTGCCGGGCGTCTGGCGCCAATGGCAGGACGCGTGACCCGGTCGCCAAAGCTTGCCTGCGGCTTTTTCGCCCAACATCAGATTGAGGAAATGCGGCCCGACGAATCGGCCTTCGATCATCTTTCCGCACTGATGTCCGACCACGCGCCCGAGGCGATTCGGGCTCGGCTCGGCAGATTCAGCTTCGGCCAGGAAAAAGCGTTTGTTCCAGTGCGGGACCTCTCCGGCGGCGAGCGGGCACGCTTGAACCTCGCTCTCGTCACCTACGACGCCCCCGCTCTCTTGATCCTCGACGAACCGACGAACCATCTCGACATCGAGGCACGCGAAGCGCTGGTCCAGGCGATCAACGATTTTCCCGGCGCGGTGGTGCTGGTGAGCCATGACTGGCATCTGCTGGAACTCGTAGCCGATCGCCTCTGGCTGGTCGAAGGCGGGACGGCCCGGCCCTTCGAGGGCGATCTCGGGGATTACGAGCGCCAAGTGCTGGATGGCGGCGGCTCCGCGAACGGCACCCGCGAGCCGCAATCCTGCAGCCGCCGGGCAGCCCGCCGCCTCGCCGCGGAGCGCCGTCGCGAGCTCGAGCCGTTGCGCCAGGCGGCGCGCAGGGCCGAAGAAAAAATTACGCGGCTGACCGAGGAACGCGAGGCGCTCGATCGCGTCTTGGCCCAACCCGCAGACCCGCGGGACAACGGCCTAGTGCTCACTGCCGCCCTCAAGCGTCGCGCCGAGGTGATGCGGTTGATAGAGCGGGCGGAAATAGAGTGGCTCGCCGCCGAAGAATCGCTAGAGGGAGGAGCGCGGTGAGACTTGGGTCAAAAGACCATGCTTAAGCGACGTTAGGCGACAGGCTCGCGGCCAAAGGCCGCAGAGTTCGGTCATCCTCTGTTACACTTTGACAAACTCGGCTGAAACGGCCTATCCACTTTACTCGGTGACGGGAGTTCTCCTTAGGGCGTGGACCCGCAAGGAGACGAGACCCTCATCCGAGTAACGCCTTCCCGAACTGGGTTTCGCCATGGCCGACACTCCCGCGATCACCGATCGGAACCTCGAAGCGACAACGAACATTTCTCTGAAGCGAGAGCCGGCTTGTTTCGCCTTTCTGTCGCCACGCTCGATTTCGCCGCCGATGCCGATCGATTCGATTAACCTCGATCTTGCCTCGGCCGATTATTTTTGCGGACGCGCTTCGCTTTGGGCCGCTCTCGAGATGCGCTCTTCGGTCAGTGATGAGCGTCCGACGGCGCTTCTCGGCTTCGACGAAACTTTTCTTCGCCCCTTCGCACGCGCCCTGATCGAGGCGGCGACGACGCGCGCTGCCTACCGAATGTCGATACTACAAGAGTCGCGCACGTCTGAGCGTTGTCGGGTCGTCGAATACGTGACCGGTCCCGGCAAGGCGCTCGAAGAATTGATGCTCCAGCCCTTTGACAATGTAGTGCTGATCAGCGCGACGAAGGGGAAAGACGGGGACGAGACGCTCTTCCAGTTGCCGCGTACCGACACCTTTCTACGCGCCTTTGCCAAAATGGCCTATGTCGCCGATCAAGCGTTACACGATTTGCTTGAGGACATGGAGCGGGTGGCTCGACAGCGTAAACCCGTTACCAACACGTGAGACACCCCAGCGCTGCGAATCAGAGCGCTACAGTGGGCACCAGCAAGGGGACCGCGCGTCCCCTTGCGACGCCGTCGGACACTCGACGCAGCTTCAAGGCAGGTTTAACGCTATTGCACGGTGCCGTGGGGGGTCATGCGCGCGCCGCCTGGCTGCCCAGGGGGCATCATGCCCGGCGCCGGAGGGGCCGACGGGTTCGAAAAGTTCCCCGCCTGCAGCCGCTGCAGCTCTTCCTGGTTCAGCTGGTTGGCAGAACTGCCGCTCAATTTCTCATCCCTCCCGCGATGATGCCCGGCCATCTTGCCGTGCGAGGCGTGGCGTGATGCCCGGTGGTGCTTCGGCGGCATCGCCGAGCTGGTATCGGACATCGAAGACGGCGGCATCGCCGAAGGGGCCATTGCCGCGGGCGGCGCCGTGCGCGGCGCCAAGCGCGGACCCGAGAGCGCTGATCCGCCTGGGTTCGGGCCCGCGCCACCAGGTGTGCTATAAGGCGTCAGTCCCGGTCCGCCGGGGTTCGGACCCGGCGTACCCATGGAGTTGCCACCGGTCGGACTTTGCGCCCACGCGGGCGCGGAGAATGCGAGCGCGGCGACCACCGCCACACCGGTCAAG
>Ga0210403_10004333_pt1 | contig 12257 bp, 10 predicted proteins | sample IncBWC19MmetaG_FD_150863 | JGI IMG/M metagenome (GOLD analysis project Ga0210403, IMG submission 150863) | Forest soil microbial communities from Barre Woods Harvard Forest LTER site, Petersham, Massachusetts, United States - Inc-BW-C-19-M | ecosystem: Environmental > Terrestrial > Soil >... | reverse complement strand
AACCGGCGAGTTGGTCTTCGGGGGAGACGCCGAGTTTTGTGGCGAGTGTCGCGCCAAGTTCCTTGGACATGCGCGTTTCCGTCACAGGGCCCGGGCAGATGGCGTTGACGCGGACGCCTTTACGCGCGGCTTCGGCGGCCGTGATGCGCGTGAGCCCGAGCATGCCCGCTTTGGCCGCGGCGTAGGCGGATCCCCAGGGAAACGCGGCTTTCGCCGAGAGACTCGATATATGGAGAATGACGCCCGAATTCCGCGCGTACATTTCCGGGAGGACGAGTTTGGTGAGCAGAAATGCGGCGCGCAGGTGCACAGCGATGACGTTGTCGAACTCCGCGAGCGGATAGTCTTCAACGGGCACCACAGGGCCATAGTGGCCGGCGTTGTTGACGAGGATATCGATCTTTCCAAATTTTGCGAGGGCTTCGGCGACTATGTGCGTGCAGTCCGCTTCGCGAGCGAGATCGCCGATGGAATAATGCGCGCGCCCAGCCCGGTTGGTGATTTCCGCGGTGGTGGCTGCCAATTCCGCCTCTGTGCGCGCGGTGAGGAAAACGGCGGCGCCCTCGGCGGCAAAAAGTTGAGCGATGGCGCGGCCGATGCCACGGCCCGAACCTGTGATTAGAGCAACTTGGTTTTGGAGAAGCATAGGAAGAAGAGGATAGAGTCAGCGCCGGGTTGAGGCAAGCGAGTAACAAACCGGTGTCGTCCTGGGCAGCGCATTCGACGGACAAGAATGCACCGAAGGTATAATCAGTGGCCGTATAAGACTCTGGCCAAGAACTGTACTTCCGTTCAGGTGCAATTCCACGCCGCCTGCGACTATGCTAAACGCAAGAGAGTGTGTGTTCTGCGGCGGAATCCGGAATCCGGAATCGTCCGATCCGCGTCGCCAGAGAGAGAGCGGCCCCAACCCAGCCGAGCCGCTGATTTTGCCTTGGGGGTACCGCCTGTGCGCCGACCAATTTTCCTAATGCAAGCCAGCCTGATCGTTAGTGCGCTCGCGCTTGCCGGATGCGCAGGACTGGCGTCTCAGAGCACCGGGACGAAGGCGGTGGCTCCGACCATTGCAGCGCAGCCTGCAAGTCAAATCGTGACGGCGGGGCAACCGGCTACCTTTAGCGTGTCGGCAAGCGGAACTGCGCCGTTGCGTTATCAATGGCTGAAAAACAGCGCGAATATTGGCGGGGCTACGGGCGCCAGCTACACGACGCCGGCGACACTCGCTGGCGACAATGGAGCGAATTTCGATGTGGTAGTGAGCAATTCGGCAGGAAGTGTAACCAGTACGATGGCTACCTTGACGGTGAATGCGTCTGCCGTAGCTCCAACGATTACGGCGCAGCCGGCGAATCAGACTGTGACCATCGGACAAACGGCGACATTCAGCGTGACGGCGACAGGAACCGCGCCATTGAGCTATCAGTGGCAGAAGAATAATGGAGATATCAGCGGCGCGACGGCTGCAAGTTACACGACACCTGCGACGGTCTCTGGAGACAACGGCGCGAAGTTCGATGTCATCGTGAGTGATTCCACGGGAAGCCAGACCAGCACAATGGCCAACTTGACCGTGAATGCGGTAGCGGTCTCGACGATCGATGTGGTTACCTATCACTACGATAATTTGCGCACCGGGCAGAACCTGAACGAGACGATTCTTACGCCGGCCAATGTGAACTCGACGAAATTCGGCTTGCTCGGCGCGTTCGCTGTAGATGGTCTCGTGGATGCTCAGCCCTTGTATCTCTCGGCAGTGGCGATTCCCAACGTCGGGACAAAAAATGTGTTGTACGTGGCTACGGAGCACGGCAGCGTCTACGCGTTTGACGCGGACTCCGTTAACGGAAACACCAGCGCGTTTTTGTGGAAGACCGCTGTGCTCGGCAGTGGCGAGACGTCCAGCGACAATCGCGGATGCGGTCAGGTCTCTCCGGAAATTGGCGTCACAGCAACGCCCGTGATCGATCGCACGCGTGGCGCGCACGGCGCGATCTACGTGGTGGCGATGTCGAAAGATGCGAACGGCAATTATTTCCATCGCCTGCATGCACTGGATTTGACCACGGGCGCAGAACTCTTTGGCGGGCCAACGCTTGTGCAAGCGACTTATCCCGGCACGGGCGACAACAGCAGCAACGGAAACGTGGTCTTTGACGCTAAACAATATAAGGAGCGCCCCGGCCTCTTGCAGATTGGCGGGACGATTTACACCACGTGGTCTTCGCACTGCGACGCGGGGCCATACACTTCCTGGGTGATGTCGTATGACGCCAACACGCTGTCGCAAACGAGCGTGCTGAATCTCGTCCCAAACGGCAGCGAAGGCGGCATTTGGATGGCGGGCACCGCGCCCGGAGCGGATGCGTCCGGAAATATTTATTTCATGGTGGGCAACGGCGACTTCGGCACGACGCTCAACGCAAGCGGCTTTCCGGCCAATTCGAATTGCGGTCAGTGCTATGTGCGCCTCTCGTCCACCGCGCCGATGAAGCTGCTCGATTACTTCACGCCGTCCAACACCGTTTCGGAATCAAACGCCGACACGGATTTCGGCTCGGGCGGCCCACTGCTTCTGCCAGATCTCGTCGATGCAAATGGCACCACGCGCCATCTTGCAGTCGGCTCGGGCAAGGACGCCATTATCTACGTTTTGGATCGCGACAACATGGGGAAGTTCAACAGCGCTGCGGACAATATCTATCAGCAAATCAGCGGACAGATCGGCGGCGTGTGGTCCAAACCGAGCTATTTCAATAACACGGTTTACTATGGCGCGGTTGGCGACCATTTGAAGTCTTTCCCCATCACGAGTGCAAAGCTTTCGGCAACCCCCGCGACGCAAAGTTCGAATAGCTTCGCCTATCCCGGAACGACGCCAAGTATCTCGGCGAATGGCACATCCAATGCGATTGTTTGGGCTGTCGAGAACGGCTCGACCGGCGTGCTGCACGCGTACAACGCCACGAATTTGACGAGCGAATTGTATAACTCGAATCAGGCGGCGAATAACCGCGATCATTTCAGCGACAACAAATTCGTCACGCCAATGGTGGCAAACGGCAAGGTTTACGTTGGGACGCCGAACAGCGTAGTGGTTTTCGGCTTGGTGCCCTGAGCGAGTCTTCCTGGAAATAGTTTATCGCAGCAGTCGGAAACCGGCAGTGTCCGAATGGTGTGCGGCTTGCGCGCAAAAAAAGGTGAGACAGGCAATTTTGCCTGTCCCACCATTTTCCTCACACTCAGAACGCGGAGAGCGTTACTTGCCCGGTTTCAGATCCTTCAGCAAATGGTGAGTCAGGTCGTTGATGTCGTCCTGCGTGAGCGAGAAGGCATCGCGGCGCACCGGCTTTTCACCAACCGCGCGATAGACCAAGTGCCGCGTCCCTTGCTGGACCCAGTCGAACACGATCGTTCCCTCGCGGAAGTGTATGTTTTCGTAGCCTACATATGCAGGACCGTAACCCCAGGATTCCCAGCAGCGAAACGGCCCGCAAACCAGGCCGGGATACCCGCCGCCGTAGCCCACCGGCACGGTGGCGTTGTGGCGATTCACCGCAAATTTGTAATCCACTAGAAAATCCGCCGCGCCAGGGTCGCTGACTTGTTTGAACCCCTTCGACGTCAGGGTCTGTTCGATGGCGGTCTTCACACGCCCGCGAACGATTTCATCGTTCGGATCGGGAACGCGCGACGCCTGTTGATTCCGCGAGGGGCGCGTCGGTTCATCGCGCGAAACCACGGGACGATTGTCGCCGCCGCGATTGTCGCGCGCCGCAGGCGCCTCTTCCGCCGCCGGCCGCCAGGCCCAAGTCGCATTCCTCGGGATGCGCACGTCGCGGTCGCGCGTGATCAGAACGCGGTCATCGCAGCCCGCCACAAAAAGCAAAGATAGAAAAGCGCCAGCGCTCAAAAGCCGCTTGGCTGTACTTACTGAACTCAAATTCCGCATTTGACGAGCCTCCAAAGGCATACATATCCTCTGTTTCATTTAACCCGGCACTCATTGGATAGTTGCGGTGGCAAAAAGGACGCGCTTTCTTTGCCAAATCGACGATCCGTCAGGACCCCGGGACTTCCCAATCCTTTGGCGGAAACGTCACCGGCCAGAATTTTGGCGCGGGCCGGTCGAACTCGAAAGCCACCGCGAAATAGTCAGGGCTGGGCTGATCGATGCGCACTACCCGGCCGGTTTCTTTCTGCTCGGTTTGAGGATTTATCAGCGTGAGCGGCTGCCCTTGCTTAAGTTCCAATTTTAGTTTCAAAAGGCCGCCATGCGCGTTAACCACCAGCGTGTGTGTCGTTTCTTCAACCGGAACACGCTCCGCCGTCTCCGTCACCACCTTGACGGGGATCTGCAGCATCACGCGCTCGCTGCGGCGCCTGTTGGCATCGGAAGGGGGCACAATTTTCTCCGTTGAGTCGCCGCTTACGCTGTTTGTCTTTGGGAGTGACCTCACCGAACGCGACTGGGGCTCCCAAAAAGACCTGTCTTGCCGCAGCGTGGCCGGGGGCGGCGCACTGAGGATGACGGGTTCAGCCGGTCGATCCCTGTGTATTAGTCTAGCTTACGCGCGAGCTTCCATCACCGGGCGGAATCGCGCGTGGCGTGCATTGGTTAATGGGCTGTTCCACTCGAAATTGCAGGGGCACGATTTCATCGAGCCCTTCCGCGCCTCGAAGCGCTGCCCCCGGAACTCTCCCCGTGACGAAGAAACACGATGTTTTCGGGGCTGGCTCAGGCGAGCATCCTGTTTTGCAGGCTGGCCTTCACGGCGGGCCACTCCGAATCGAGGATGCTGAAGTAAACGGCGTGGCGGATGCGTCCGCTGGCGGTGATCATGTGATTGCGGAAGGTGCCTTCTTCCTTCGCGCCGATGCGCAAGATGGCGTTGCGGGATTTTTCGTTAAGCGAGTCAGTTTTTAGTTCCACTCGAATGCATCCCAGCGTTTCAAAGGCGTGCCGCAACAAAAGGTATTTGGTTTCGGTGTTTACGCCCGTGCGCTGCCACTCTGGCGCGACCCACGTCCAGCCAATCTCGACGCGATGATGCGTGCGGTCGATATTGCCATATCGCGTGCAGCCGATCGCGCGGCCGCTCGATTTTTCGATCTGCGCAAAGGGCAGCGAAACGCCGCGAGCCTGTTCCTCGAGAGCCGTGGCGATGTATGCGGACATTTCTTCCGCCGTGCGCACGGGAGTGGGAATCCAGCGCCACAGTTCTTCCGCAAGGCCGACAGCGGAGAGACCGGCGTGATGCGCTTGCGAAAGCGGTTCCAGGCGCACGTGGCGGCCCTCGAGAGTGACAGGCGCGACGATCATTTCTGTGCTCATGTGCGATTCATCTTACAGCCGCGAGGAACAGCCCCGGGAGCGCCATATTGGCGAGAATAGGCGGATTCTCTCCTATGAGCTTGGCCGCTGGCACGGACGAAGACCGTAGCCGGTCCGCAAACCAATTCCTCCAGGAAGGCATCTTATTCTTATGCTGCAAGTTGCGGGAACTTTCCGCTTCCGGCGAGTGAACTAGTCATTGGAGAACCTTATCCAGCCGTTACTGAGTCCGAGACCAGCATGAACCATTCTTCTGCTCTTTTTGAAACGCACGTATCGCGGTGTCTCCTCCGCCCCGCCATTTTGACTGCGCTTCTGTCCTTGACGCTTGCGGCGCCGGATTTCCGGGCGCAGCAACCGCCTCCTCCAGCTCAGCCAGCGGCCCAACAGCCGCAAACGCAGCAAGGTCAATCGCAGCCAGAGCTCAAGCGGCCACAGGAAGGCCAGCCCAAGATTGCCGTCGAAGTCAAAACCGTCAGCGTCCTGACCACCGTTCGCGACAAACACGGAAAAATCATCTCGAATCTGACCAAAGACGATTTTCAGTTGGACGAAGACGGCCGTCCCCAAACCATCAATTACTTTGCGCATGAAACCGATATGCCACTGCGCTTGGGCCTGTTGATCGATACCAGCCTGAGCCAGCGGCGCGTACTCGATCAGGAGCGCACCGCCAGTTACAGCTTCCTCGATCATCTGCTCCGCGAAAATAAGGATGCGGCGTTTGTGATTCATTTCGACAGGGAAGTGGAGCTTCTGGAGGATTTCACTCCTTCGCGCCCCAAGTTGCAGGCCGCGCTGCAAAAGCTCTCCACTCCGCAATTCGACGGCGGCGGTAGCACCAGCGGCGGTGGAAACGGAAACGGCGGAGGCGGAGGGAGCCGCAGTCGAGGCTCACACGGCGCTGGAACGCTGCTCTACGACGCGATCTTCCTCGCGTCCGACGAATTAATGAGCAAGCAGCAAGGCCGCAAAGCGCTCATCATTCTCTCCGACGGCGTGGACCACGGCAGCAAAGAAACCATGGCTGAATCGATTGCCACTGCGCAGCGCTCCGACACCATCATCTATTCGATTTTATTTGCCGATGAAGAAGAAGGCGGCCGTCCCGGCGGTTTCGGTATGGGCGGTCCCGGAATGCACGGCGGCGGAATGGGCGGTGGCCGGGGTCGCGGAGGTTATCCTCCCCGAGAAGAGCGCCCAGACGGCAAGAAAATCCTCGAACAAATCTCCAACGAGACCGGCGGACGTCTCTTCAAAGTCACCAAAAAAGAAACGCTCGACAAAATCTACGCCGAAATCGACGAAGACCTCCGCAATCAGTACAGCCTCGCCTACACCCCCGACAAAGGCAACACCGTCGGCTACCACAAGATCCACCTGGTCGTCCCCAAACAAAAAGACCTCGAAGTCCGCGCCCGCGACGGCTACTACTTCGGCCAGTAGCACTCGGCAGAGCCTTCCACTTTGTCAGCGTAACCCTAGTTCCGGTAACTAGGAGTTGGGGGGCAGCTCTCGACAGTAGATGATGTCTGAGTCGGTATTTCTTCCTGCGTTCTATTGATCGCGGTCATTCCTGCCAGCCCGCTTGACGCTCAACTGCCCTCAAGTCCACAATTCGCGTCCGGGAGGAAAGCTCATGAAGCACACTATCAGCGTTTTGCTGCTGGCCATAGCTGTTCTCACGCCTGCACAGACTAAGAAAAACGGGCCGGTAGAAGGAACCGACGCGACCACGGAGGCACTCATAAATCTTGAAAACAGGTGGGTTGGTGCGCTGATGAAGTCTGATGTGGCGAGTTTGGATTCCATCTTCTCCGATACCTACGTGGACACCGATGAGCACAGCCACCGAAGCGACAAAAATGGAGTGCTCTCAGTTCTGAAATCAGGCGAACTGAAGATCGAGTCTATAAAACTTTCCGACATGCGGATAGACGACTACGGTGATGCGGCTGTAGTCACCGGGAGTGCGTCTCAGTTGGGAAACTTCAAAGGGCAGCCGCTGACCGTCGCGATAATTTTCACTGACACCTTCGCTCGACAGAACGGGAAGTGGAGGGCGGTTGCTTCGCATCGCTCGGCCGCCGCGTAGGGCGTGCCAAGTCGAGCGGCTTTCAGATGTCCGGTAACGACTACCCAGGCATGAGGAATTCAATCGAAAAACATAAGCGCGTTTGTCATTACCTATTTGTCGGTACAGCTTTCCCTAAGATTAGCTGGATGACTGAGCTGATTGGAGATATCAGTTCAGAGGACTTCTCGCCCAGTTGCATCGTCACAAGGACTGGCCCAGGCGCTTCTCCAGCTGGATGCGATACGTTCTGCTGACGCGTGAACGGTGTCCGTCTTTCAGAACGATCTCGAACTCGCCGTGAGAAATAGCCTGAAGCTCAACGATACTGTTGATGTTTACGATGCAGGAGCGATGAACGCGGATGAATCGCAAGGGATCAAGACGCCCGGCTATCTCGTTCAGCGTGGATCGATAGAGCAGTTCTTTACCGGCGATGTGCAGATTCACATAAACTCCTGCGCCTTCAATCCAGTCGATGTCGGCCACCCGAATGAAGCGCGTCGTTCCACTGCCCTTCACCACCAAGCGATCAAGATAGCGGCCGGCCTGCGATTGCGCGGCTAGCATGCGCAAGACGCTGCGGCCAAATTCCCGGAGACTGAGCTCATCATGGCGAGCCTTGGCGCGGGCAAGCGCGGCTTCCCAGCGTTCATCACTGAATGGCTTCAGCAGATAATCGAGTGCGTTCGCTTCGAAGGCGCGGATGGCGTGCTGATCATAGGCAGTGACGAATACGGTGAGCGGCATCGCCTCTGCGCCGACGGTCTCAATTACCTGCAAACCATTCAGCTCGGGCATCTGCACATCGAGAAGGACGAGATCCAGCGCCTCGCGTCCGATGATCTCCACGGCAGCCCTTCCGTTTGCCGCTTCCAGTACGCTTCCGACCTGCGGATCCTTTTTGAGGAGATCGACGAGGCGTTGGCGTGCGGGCGCCTCATCATCGACCACCAGAACGCTGATCGGTTCAGCGGGCCGGGCCACTGGCTTGCTCTCCTGGGAATCGTAGCGGCAACGAGATTTCCACCTCGGTTCCCGCTCCGGCACGTGGCCGAACAGAGAAGCGGCTATTTCCGTCAGGATGAAGACCAACGATGCGTTCGCGCGTGACGGACAGTCCCATACCTGAGGATGTTTCGAGGGTCCACCCTGGCGGCAATCCAACGCCGTCATCCGTGACACGGATCTCCAACTGGTGCGGGCCGCGCTGGGCTATCACCGTCACCGTGCCGCCCGAGGCCCGGCGAGAAATGCCGTGACGAATGGCATTTTCAACGAGCGGCTGCAAGATGAGGCAGGGTACGAGTGCGTACTTCACCTCGGTGCTCACTTGTATTTCGATGCGCAAATTCTCTTCGAAACGAATCTTCTGGATAGCGACGTAGTGGTCGAGAAAAGCAAGTTCCTCCGCAAGCGGAATCTCCTGCCTGTCCCGCGCATCGAGCGACAGGCGAAGCAGATCGCCCAAGTGCTCGATCATGGTACGCGCCAGCCTCGGGTTGCGCTCGACCTGCGACGAGATCGTGTTGAGCGCATTGAAGAGGAAATGCGGATCCAGTTGCATCCGCAGCGCATTCAGGCGCGCTTGCGAAAAGCTGCGCTCCATGCGCTCCAGCCGCAGTTCACTGGCGAGATAGTGTTCATAGTATCGGAACGTCTGTATCACGCCAAAGATAACCCAATAGACCACCCAACTCCACAAAAGGCCGAATGCGTTCAGAAGAGAAAGTGGATGAGCCAGAGCGCTCCACTTTTGCAGTCCGAGAAAGACGCACACTCCAATGACCACGCAGAAGTAGAAGAGGGTAAGGGGAACGCTCGCGAGCAAATGCGCTAGAATACGCTTTCCCAGCTGTTTCTCTTTGAATGGAAGCCCCGCATCTATCCGGAAGATAAGAGGTGTAACCAGGCCCCAGGACCACCACTGGGCGAGAGAGCCAAGCAGAGCATGACTCCAATCGCGGGACGAAAGAGCCGGCAAGGCAAACAGCACTCCAAGAGTGCTCCACAGCAGGATCGCCGCTATCCATCGGACCCACCGGTTCTTCATCCCAAAACTCTACAACACTGGAAAGAACGCCGTCCAAGATGTCTTGCCCGACCGAATCGCGGCCCCACACCCGCAGCAGCGGACTCGCACGTCTATTCACGATCATATACAAGAATGCTCTGGGGCCTGCTTTGACCCGTCAGGTGCACGGTTACCGTCAAGGTCTTGAGGTCTGGAGAAAGCTCGATCTGCCGGGTGCCCCTAGTTTTGCCATTGAATTTCTCTGTGATTTCCAGACTGCGCTCGTTCACGCGGCGGCCCGAATATGCAGTGCCTTTATCCCCTCCGTTTGGATCGAGGCTCGGATAATCGTTCCCATCGAACTTGATCCTCTTAGCCATTTCTTCATCGGAACGTTTAAATGACACGCCGTCACCCTCGTAGGGCTGGATCTGGAGCTCGATCCCCGCCGTCACTTTCGCGCTCTCGCTATCCCATGTGCCTAGAAAACCTGAATTTCCCGCCGTCCGCTCGTACACATAGGGCAAGAATAAGGTCGAACCGCTGGGCAAAGGTTGGGAGAAGAATGTCGTACCGTCGGGCAAATATTGCGTAAAGGCGTCGTTAAGCGTTTTGCCGTCTTCGGAAAGCGTCCAATACGCCGTGAGGAGCGCGCGGCCCTTCATCTTTCGGACGACCTTCCATTTGTTGGGTCCCACCACTGTGACGGAAAGCGTGGTCCCCTGTAGGGCTGGCTGGTCACTCCCGTCGGCTACGATTGTGTCGACTTGGCCGGGGCCAAAGGTGAAGGTGTACTTGTTAGCACCCACGGACTCAACTTTCATTTCGTCGGTGAGTGTGCTTTTGGACGAGTTCACCTTCCATTTGCCTACGAAGGGATCGTTCGCTGCCCATACAGAACTCGTGACTACACAGGCAGCCAGCAGCAACGGAAAAGTGCGATTTGACACTTATTCTCCTTAGGCGCAGGTTCTAGCTCTCCCGTTCCCTCCGCCGAGTGGTACTGCATCGGCAAACATGGTAGTCGGAGACCTTGAACGTTGTGTTCACCTGCCCTAATCCTGATTGCTCGTACCGCCGCTGTCCTCCGAAATGTTGCGGAACGGACCAGCGTGTTGCGAAGCGGCCATTTTGCTCATCGGCCCGGCAATAGAACGCTCTCAAGTGCTGCTGTAGATGTGCCCAGTTGATTGATCGTGTGTTTCGCGACGCCGAGTAGAATCTCGCAACGACGATCCACGAGATCAGCACTGGAGGGGCGCTTCGTGCCGGCCGGAAAGCGTGAGCGCCAGGCCTATGGCTGCTCCGGGTGCGCTCTGTCACCGCTTCTCTATTGCCGTCCAAACACCAGGATGTTGTTCGGCTCGTTTTGCCCCGCTGTGTACACGCTCAAGGTCAAGGTCTTGTGATCTGAGGAGAGCTTGATCTGCTGGGTACCCGTGATCTTGCCCTTGGACTTGTTTTCTATTTCCAGAGTATCTTCGTTCACCCGGCGTCCCGAAGCCACATTCGGATAGTCCTTGCCGTCAAATTTCACATTCTCGGTCTGATTTTGCGCGGGAATGATGATGGAAAGGCCATCCCCTTCGTACGGCTGGATCTTCAGCAGAAAGACCGAATCCATAGTCTGGCTCGTGCTTTCCCACGTTCCTGCGAAACCCGAATCCGATGTTCTATTCGTTCGTTTGTACACGTAGCGCAAGCTGACGGAGGGGGAGCCGTCGGGGGCGAAGGATGCGAAGTTATCCGTGAGCGTATTGCCATCCTGCGAAAGTTTCCAGCTCGCCTTAAGGACGACAAGGCCGTCCTTCTTGTTGACGATTTTCCAGGAATCGGGCTGCTCGGCGAGGACAGACGTGATAACGCCGTCATTGCCGGGCTGCTCTTTCCCATCAACAGCTACAGTTACCGGGCGGCCGTCGCCAACGTCAACGGAGTACTTGTTGCCGCCGATGCTTTCGACCTTCATACGGTCGAAAATTTTGCTCCGGGATATGTCGAGCTTCCATTCGCCAACGAACGGGTCGGTCGCCGCCGATAATGGACCCGTCGCCAGGCAGACCACCAGCGGGAATGAAAAAGCACGGTTCAACACGGAGTCCTCCTTAAGTGTTTGTTCGACATCTTAAAAATGCGACCTGCCATTTAGCCTTCCTCGAAACGTATTCAGTTCTAGCTCCCCTGCCGCTTGCGCATGCGTCGTCCTGCAGCCGTAAACAAAGCATTCGGAGGCGTCGAAAGTTAGTCGTGTTCGTATGGCGCAATCGTGATTGCATGTACCGGCCGCCGTCCATCGAAATGTTGTGGGACGGACAAGCGTGTTGCGGAGCGGCCCTTTTGCTCATCGGTCCGGCAATAAACGCTCTCAAGTGCTGCTGTAGCTAGGCCCAGTTGATTGACCATGCGTTTCGCCGCGCCGACTGGAATCTCCTGCTGAGGATGCGCGAGTTCAACACTGGGGGCACTATCGCGATAAGTATCGCGAAGTCGGCTTCTCGCCAGCGATTGATTCACAGCTGGCGCGTTTACCGGGACTGATCGTGGTCTGCTTCGGTCGGTTTTGGGTCCGCGATCTCCCGCTCCCAAATGCGAGGCGCCTGGGGCACCCATTTCAGTGGAAGAACACACTTCCATGGCCCCTGGGCCCCGCCCCCAAAGTCAGAATCGTCCGCTTCAAAAATCTTTCGCCATTCCGGCATTACCGTGGCTTTCATAACCACGTTTGAGGTATTCACCTGGGTTGGCCCCCACAACTCGCTTGAACGCCTTACTGAACGCAGCGTCGGACTCGTAACCGACCGACCGAGCAACGTCTATGAGCTTTTTGTCACGCTGTT
>Ga0210403_10004329_pt1 | contig 12262 bp, 10 predicted proteins | sample IncBWC19MmetaG_FD_150863 | JGI IMG/M metagenome (GOLD analysis project Ga0210403, IMG submission 150863) | Forest soil microbial communities from Barre Woods Harvard Forest LTER site, Petersham, Massachusetts, United States - Inc-BW-C-19-M | ecosystem: Environmental > Terrestrial > Soil >... | reverse complement strand
TAAAAAGACGGGCAGAAAGGAAACCACGATGATCACCAGCGAGAAGAAGATGGCTGGACCAACTTGTCTAGCTGAATCCAGCAGGATTTTCCGTCTCTGTGGCTCGGGAAGAGGCGCGGATTCGGAGGATTGCCGCTCGGAAAGCTGCCGATATCCGTTTTCGACCATGACGATGGCGGCGTCCACGAGGACGCCAATCGCAAGGGCCAAGCCGCCGAGCGACATGATGTTCGAAGTGACATGCAGGTAGTACATCGGGATGAAGGATGCGACCACGGCGATAGGGAGCGTCAGAATGGGAATCAGCGCCGAACGGAAGTGGAATAGGAAGATGACAATCACGATGCTGACGATGATGGCCTCTTCGAGCAAGTCGCGTTGCAGCGTTTCGATGGATGCATGGATCAATCCTGAGCGGTCGTATCCTGCGACCACTTCCACTCCCGGTGGCAGGGAAGGTTTGATTTCCAAGAGCTTCTGCTTAATGCCATTGATGACGGACAGGGCATTCATCCCGTCGCGCATCACCACAATCCCGCCAACGGTTTCGCCTTCACCTTGCCATTCCGCGACGCCTTCCCGAATGTCTGGGCCGAACGTGACTGTTCCCAAATCTCGGACGAGCACGGGAGTGCCATTCTTGGTTGCCACAGGCACTGTTTCTAAATCGCTTAGCGAACGTAGATAGCCGAGTCCGCGAATCATGTATTCAGCCCCGCCCATTTCAAGTAGGCGTCCACCAACTTCGTTCGTACTGGCTCGAACTCTTTCAATGACCGTCGAGAGTGGGATTCCGTAAGCGCGAAGTTTGTCAGGGTCCACGTTGACTTGGTACTGACGCACGAATCCGCCGATGGTGGCTACCTCGGCCACCCCGGGAACAGTTTCGAGCTGGTAGCGCAGAGACCAATCTTGAAGGCTGCGCAAGTCAGCCAAACTGCGTTGATGGCTGTGGTCCACAAGCGCGTATTCATAGACCCATCCTGCGCCAGTCGCGTCCGGTCCGATGACAGGATGGACGCCTGCTGGTAAACGTCCCGTGATCTGTTGCATGTACTCCAAGACACGCGACCGCGCCCAGTACAAGTCTGTAGTGTCTTCAAACACCACGAAGACATAGGAGTCCCCAAACATGGTTTGTGCCCGCACGGCCTTTACATGCGGTGCGGCGAGAAGCGTAGTGACGATGGGATAAGTAACCTGGTCTTCGATGATGCTAGGAGGTTGACCCGCCCAAGGGGTGTGGATAATCACTTCCACGTCGGAAATGTCTGGCAACGCGTCGAGGGGAATGCGACGCAGGGCCCAAATTCCTGAGAGCACCAGCAGGAGTGTTCCCATGAAAACGAGGAACCGATTTTGCGCGCACCAATCAATCCATCGGGAGATCACGTCACATCCCTCCCGTGGCGTTCACGCTGAGTTGCTTGGTCGCGATGAGTTGGCCATTCTTTTTTGCGAGGATTGTGACTTGCCAGGTTCCGCCGCTCTCAAGCTGTCCCGAACCTTCATAGAGGCCGTTGCCTTTGTCGCTGAGAGTGACGGGTGTACGCATCGCTGCCATGCCCATAGCGGGCATCGCCGGCATGAGAAACGTGACGCTGACTTCCGCTCCAGGAATCGGCGATCCATTTGCGTCTGTGAGTTTCACGCGGAATACGTTGCTGCCTCTGTGAGGTGGGGTCGGGTCGGAACTCAATTCGACAGTTCCCTGTGGAGCGTTTGAAGCGGATGTTGTGCCTGCACCAGGCGGAGGTGGAACGAACGAACCGAGCGCGGCCTGAAGCTGGCTTTCGGAGTCGATCAGGAAGTTTGCAGAGGTGACAATTTGCTCGCCCGCTTTCAGCCCCTTCAGCACGATAAAATCGTCACCCACGCGAGAGCCCAACTGCACCTCGCGCGGCTCGATATAACCGTCGCTACGCTCCACAAAAGCAATCTCGCGAGTGCCGGACTGCAGGACGCCGGTTGCCGGGATAACAAGTTGGCTGCCCATCGGCACCTTCAGACTCACGTTGACGAACATTCCTGGTTTGAGCAGCAGTCCGGCGTTGGAGAAGAGAACGCGGACCCTGGCCGTTCGCGTATCCACATCCACCTGCGGATAGATGAAGTCCACACGGCCAGTGAACGTCCGGCCCGCGTAGGTATTCACGGTGAGTGTTGCAGGAGCGCCAATCTTTATACGTTCGAGATCGTTCTGGAAGACCTGCGCCTGAACCCAAACGGTCGAAAGATCCGCGATGGTGTAGAGGCGCATTTCCGGTTGAACGGCAACGCTGGGAAGAGCATTACGTTCGGTGATGTAGCCGGAGGCCGGCGAATCGACTTCTAGTTCCTGCTGCACTTGGCCGGTGGATTCCAGGCGGGCGATTTCTTTTTGCGGAACACCCCACTGCTTGAGGCGTTCCGCAGCCGCATCGAGCAATGATGCGGCGCTTGCGGTGACACCCTGCACCGTACTCTGCGCCACTTGCTTCTGATTCTGCTTGGCCACTAAATACTCGCGTTCCGTGGCAACTAGGTCCGGGCTGTAAACTGTGAATAGCGGCTGTCCTTTTCGGACGTATTGGTACGTGGCATCGGCAAATACTTTTTGGATATAGCCGGAAAACCGCACTTGGACATAGGCCAGTCGCCTTTCGTCCACAGCGACACTACCGGTGGTGCGAATCTCGTCTGCGACCAATTTTCGTTCCACCTCGCCAGTCTTCACCCCGATGCTCTGCAACCGCTGCGGCGAGATTTGCACCGGAACCAAGGGCACTTCTGTCGATACGGGCGGTGTCGCCATAGAGTCCTGCGCGGCAGAATTCGACGGCTTGGTTTCCGCATCTGCCATTGGCTTCGCTCCGCGATAGTGGAGCCACAACCCAATGAGGACGACCGTGAGCAATATGTCTCCAATCAGTGCCAGCAAGAACCCTCTGCGATAGGTTTTCATCTCTTCGCCCCTTCCTCGCGCAATGACAGCCCGGTGAGTTGTTCGAGCCGCGCGATGGCAGTCTCGTATTCAGCGACGTTCTGCCAGTAGTCCTCGTCAAGATGCAGCACATCGAGAAACGCCGTTAGCAGCGCCTGAAACTCCTGTTTGTTCGATTGGTAGGCCGCGAGACCTGCTTGAAATTCAGAGCGCGCCTGCGGAGACAGACCTTCACGGTGAATCTTGAGCAGTTCGGAGGTCTGCTGCGCGATCACATATTGCGAGCGCAGTTCGGAAGCGACTTGCTGCGATTGCGCCTGGAGTTCGCTTCGAGCACGAAGGTGCTCCGCTTCGGCCTGGGCCAGTTCGGGGCGCTGTTTGCGTCCGCGGTAAATGGGCACGCGGACACCGAGGCTCAGCATGTAATAGGCGCGGAACTGCGTGGGGTCGGTGCGTTGCCACATGTACTGCACGTTGAAGTCGGGATAAAAGTCTTTGCGGGCTAGGTCCACTTGCAACGACCGCCTTTCGATCATCTTCTGCGCCCCGGCAAGCTCGGGATTTCGGCCTTGGGCGGCAGCCAAAAGATCGTCGTAGGTCTGTGCGAGAGGTGTGTCGTTGAGATCGGCTGGCTCGATGTCCGGTGATCCCTGCGAGCGATTGAGGAGCTGCTTAAGCTGGGCTTCGAGCTTTCCGACCTGGAGATGATGCATGGCGATTTCGCGAAGCAGCTTCGTTTTTTGCAGTTGCGCCTGGAGGATGTCCTGCTGCGTTCCCATGCCGGAACGGTAGCGGGCGTCGGCGGCCTGTTCCACTTGCTTGAGCAGCTCGCCGTCCTGTTCGAGGATCGTGAGTGTTTTGGAGAGATACGCGAGCCGGAAATACGTGCCCTTGAACTCAGCGAGGACGGCGCGGCGCACGGATTCGACTTGTTGCTGCGAAACATCCGCGTCTCGTTTCGCAATCTCACCCTTCAAGCGCAACTTGCCCGGGTACGGAATGTCTTGCGAGATCCCGAGGCCAAGGTAGGCGAAATCGCTATTCGTATAGCCGGCGAAGGGGCGAGGACTGCCGACGCTGACATGCTGCAAATTGAATTGCGGGTCGGGCAGCGTGGAAACCTGCGATGGCACCTGTTTCGCGGCCTGCCAGCCTTGCCGCGCCGCTTCAATCTGGGGATTGTTCTTCTCCGCTTCCTCGAGTAAATCGGAAAGTGGAGTGACCGTTCCCGGGTGCGACGATATGGACTCCTGCGCGAAAACATTTCCCACCAAAACAGCGAAAAGCAAAATCACACAAAGACTTCGGATAAGAGCTGCGCACGAGAATCGCGCAGCGGGATTCTTTCTCGCTATCGAAAACATCTCTATCTCCTGTGCGTGTGTAACGAAGCCGCGGACCATCGGCGAGTGACCCAACAGGGTCTCAACCGGAATACGTCGGCGGGTCAGAGGGACAGTGGAGACACAAAAAGAGACAAGCCGGTGCATTGCCGCACCGTTTCACAGCGGATCAGATCAGGAGGGAAGCGTGAAGGGTGTATAACTCAGGAGGCGAATGCTGCGGAGCCTCGAAATCCAAGCGAGATGCTTCTGTGTACGGTGTTGCCTTGGGTGACGCGAGAATGTCGGTGACAGCCATCACCGGCGCATGGAGCGTCACGTGCGCAACGGGCAGCACATTCGGCGACTGCGCCGAAACCATTCCCTTACAGCAATCGTGACTCTGATTAGACGGGTCGCAAGGCATGGAACCGCAGCACTGCATACTCTGCTGGTCTTGGGTCATTCCGGACAGGCAGTCCGCAAATTGCAGCCCTAACAGGGCGACCATCGCCACGAAAATAAGTAGTCTTTTCCTCATTGCCCTAAATCGACTCTAGATGGGTTAGACGCGCGAGTCAACGAAAGGATGGAGAGATCGTTCGCGAGGGCGCTAAACCGAGCCACCGCGTTTTAGGACTGTGCACGAACTGTGCACGAATCGAACGTTTTCAATCCATTCGAGTTACCTTTGAGCGAAAAGCAGATTCCCCGATTTGTTGGAAACGTTAGTAGTTAGAAGTGATGGATGGAGTTGTTGGAGTCGAGTGTCGTGCGCCCAAGGCAGGCGCGCTACCAGGCTGCGCTACGCCCCGACATGAAGTGCGCTATTGATTCTAAAGCACTTTCCAAGTGTTCTGCCACTCCGATTCACGCTGTCTCAACTGTGCTTTCACTGGACCATCCCCTGCGCATTTCATTTGGCCTGGCGGCTCATCGACTTCTCGTTCAGTGATCAACACCCGACGTTGGACTCTGCCACTCGCGCTTGTGTTGTTGCCGAACGATTGGCCGCATGATGCGGCTGATCAAATTCCAGATTCTGGCTGATACGGAAAGGGAGGACGGGTTGAATGTTCAACACGTTCTGTGTGCGGTTGTAACGCCCGAGGGCGAGTGCGCTATTGTTCTGCAGCGGAGATCTAATGCTCCTGTGCTCGAGCAGTCGAGGCTAAATCGCGGGCGTCCAGCCGTCGCCCGGATCGTAATCCTGCATGGCTCGGGCCACGTCGGCTGTCTTTTCGCCCAAATCTTTTTGGTAGACGACGCCGTCCTTGCCAACGATGAAGGTCATGATTCCCGAATTCCTGTATTCCGCGGGATAAGCGAGAATGGCAAACCCGCCGGTCATCTTTCCGTTCGCGATGAAGTCCTTGGCGCCTCCTTTTGCCTGGTCGCCCTGCTTGGTGAGCATCAGGAAGTAGTAGCCATTGAACGGCTGAGGCTTATCGCCCGCACTGTCGTAACCCGCATCTTTCGCGAAGGCACCAAGCTGCCCAAGAGGGCTCGGCGTTTGGCCTTCTGAAACACGCCAGTACAACCCGTCTTGCTTTCCTTCCTCGGCGACGAACTTCTGTGCGTATTGTTTTGCATTCTCGCCATCGTGCGGCTGGCTGAAGTATCGCTGCTGTGCGTCGGCAATGGCATCGCAGGCGGCAATTGCGGTCAACTCGTTCTTGCCGATACGGCGCGCAAGTATCTCGTCCTTACCTGCTGCGGTGTCGAACTCCCACTGGCCTGGCGAATTCTGCGCCAGAGGAATTGGAAAGGAAAAATTGTCCGCCCCGGTGTAGAGCATCTCGCCGCCTACTTTGATCTCGCGCCAGCGATGCATTTGGTTATAAGCGGCCACAAAGTCTTGCAGGGCGTCTTTGTCCTTTACCGCGTCTCCCGAAAAGAGGACGGCCTCGGCATCGGGACCGAAGATCGCGAGCAATGCCGCCTGATCGCCAGACTTTGCAGCTTCCACGAAGGCGGCCCCGGCGTCGGCCGGAGACGCGAAGGTTTTTTGGACGGCTTTGTCAGCTGTGGATTTCTCTGGCTTGCTACATGAGACCTGCAAGGTAAACACCGCAAGCACCGCCACGAACCATGGGAGATGAGAAGTCAAAACCTTGTTCCGCACCGCGTGCGACATACGCATTCCTCCAAACATAAATCTCATGCCTGCTCGCGACCTGACCTCGGCAAATATTAGCGGCGAAAACCGCCGCCACCCCGGAATCCACCACCACCGAATCCGCCGCCACCACCAAAGCGGCCACCGCCAAAGCCGCTGGAGCGCATGCTCCCCCATCCGCGACTACTCTCGGCTCTTGAGGACCAGCCGCCGGAACCGCCAAATCCGCCGGAGTGCCCACTCATGCCGCTGAAGGCGTTCGATTTCCCAGCACCGCTGTCATGCTGTGCCCAGGAGTTCGAAGCTGAGGAACGATCGGAGTTGTAGCTTTGAGCGCTTTGTTTGTTGACGTTAACTGTGTTTCCGCTCACGTTCTTGTTGTAAGAATTGCCGCTGTTCTTGAAGCTGTTGTTGTAGTTCGAGTGGTTGTAGGCGTTGTTGTAGCCATAGCTGTTGTGGTAGCTACCGTTGTAGTACCCGCCGTGCCAGGCAGAGTTTCCGTAGTATGCTCCGCCGTGATACACCACCGCGGTGCCGTGCCAGCCACAATTCCAGCTGCTGTATCCCCAACTGCAACATCCACCGCTCATCATCGCTCCCACCGCGATCCCGGCGCCGAACCCAATAATGCCTGCGGCCGCTACGTCACCGGCGGTGTACCCCGGGGTTACGTAGGGTGTGCCATACACAATTGCAGGGTTGTATTCTGGAACGTACACAATCTGGGGATTAGTGGGTTGAATGACGATAACCTGCGGCGACTGCTGGACCACGGTAATTTGCGAGCTGGACTTGAGAGTGCCTTTTGCTTTCGCTTGCGCGCGCAAGGTCTGAATGGCTGTCATTACGTCGGCTTGCTGGTTGTGATAGGCCTCTCCCAGCGAGGAAGCCCAAGAGAGATTCTTCGCCAAGTTGTCGAGCACCGAGGGAAATTGCGTGAGCGCCTTAACACTCGGATCCCATGATTGCTTGTCGACGGCCTGCATCAAGGCGCTCCCTGTTAGACTCGTGTTTTGTTCAAGCCAGTAACTAGCAATGGCAACCTGGTCCGGGAACGTGGACGCCGTAAGAATCTGCGCTACCAACGAGTCTGGATAAAGTGCGATAGGAGCCACCAGCGATTGGAGTTCGCTCGCGTTCATCGGAGCGGCTTCGGTGGGATTCCCGGTGTCAGCAACAGGCGTCGAGGATTGACTCTGGTGTCCGTACAGGATCTGCGATGAAGTCATGATAAGAACGAAACTCAGCACCACTGACAGGAACTTCTCGGCATATTTTGCGGCCATTTGTTTACTCCAAGCGGTTGTTCATGAAAGTCACAGCGAGCGTTGGAACTTTGGTGAACCGGATTACTTGCTGCTCTTGATTGGCACGGTGTGCTTCTGCACGGTTGCTGTCTTAGCCAGGCTTTCTTCATGTTTTGTCTGCAACACCTGCATCCCGTAATTCTGTTCTTGCACCCAGAGCAGGTTCAAGAAATCAACGCCGCCATACTTATTGAAGGTGACGTCGGACTGCGGATGCGGTTGCTCCGATGTGGTTGGATTGAAATCCACGAAGGCGGAGTGAGACCCACTTTCGCTCTCAATCAACAGGATGGAGGCATTCGTGTCCGGCTGGCTGACCCGATATTCACCTGCCGGCATCTTCGCGTTTCCTGCGTAAAACGGGAAGGACGTCTTGAATACCAAAACATTGGTGATCTGCGCATGCGTTGACAACGCTACGAGAATTGACAGCGCAGCCACTAAGAAAATCAGCTTGGGAGATTTAGTCATATCCATCCTCTTTTCTCAGATCGAGAGAGTATCGTTATCCTTAGGTCTCTTATTGAGTTGAGTGGAGACCCCGATGAATTGAGATTTCTAGCCAGGCGTCGGTCGCCTCCTTGGCGGGCAAGAGATTTTCGTCCGGGTGCCCGATGCTGCAGCGGGAAAAAGCATACGAACGGAGCGCATCCGCGTGAACTGTCAGTTTGAACAGTGCTCGGGAGATATCAGGGCCGGACAATGACCCTCGCTGCCGAGTTCAATTTCTAGATCCTCTCCAACGAGGCCGCTTCGTAAACTATTTTGCTTTCGCCAGTGCGACGGATTTGAGAACGATGCTTGTTTTGAACCCTTGGATGGGGCTCAACGATAATCCATTCGTGTTAGCGAGTTCTTGCAACTCTGCATAGGTCGACGGTCCATCGTCAGGTCTGGTTCTGGTCGAAATTTCCAGGAGGTTTCCATTAGGCCACTCCCACGCTTCCAATGTGAGCTTTCGTATCTGCGCTTGAGCTCTGGTTCCCCAGGTCGTTGATTTAATTTCGGCGACTCTCTTAACGCGGGACCAATCGACGGAGACGTGCGCCTCCCTCAATAATTTCTTTTGCCCTTCGCTCAGCAGGCGTGCAATGTCTTCTCCCGTCTCTGGCAACTGTTCCGACGTGTATTTGCGCCCGATGGAGTAAGAGAGTTGCGCTCCGTCCCCTGTGAAATCTTTTTCACACTTAAAATCCTCGTGACTCCCGGCGGTAGTAGAGAACTTCTTCCCTTTAGGGGGCCGCAATTTGATCGTAAAATCGCTATCAAGGCCTCGCCTCAATCGCAGGATCACGCCGTTAGCGAGCAGGTCGAGCGAATCTGTATCGAAGAAATAGACGAAGCCAGCCACTTCTTTTGTAAAGTTGAGTGCTGACCTTGCTGGCTCGGTTTCCTTCGGTGAAAGCAAAAGTTTGACTTCGGCACTGCACCTTTCTTGCCCATGGGATGCTGAACCAAAACAAATCCCGGTGCAGAGGAAGAAAATGAACGATGTCACGGGGTGTTTTGGCGATAGCATCTTGAAATTTAGTTAAATCACTCAATTCCGGTCTGTACCCTCAGTTTAGTAAAAGCGCTTCATCTCAGAGCTTGCATCTGTAACTTTTGCCAGTTCCCGATCCACCGTTGCCCTCCTACTGTCATTTCCAGCCGACTCGAAAGATTCGTACGCGAAGACATGGGGTCTGCACTGTCGCCGGACAGTGCCAGAAAGCGTTCGGAAAAAGATGCATGCCTGAGACCGGAGGAGCCAACGTAGAGATCGCCCACCGGTTGAACGAAGCGGGGAAATCAACGGCACGCCACACCTCGCGATTCGAAGAGGTGGTGGAGATCGTCGAAGCAGTTGTCCTGGCTCTGGTCGCGATCGCGACAGCTTGGAGCGGCTATCAGGCAGCTTTATGGGAGGGTAATCGGGCGGAACTGTATGGCGAATCATCGAAACATCGGGTCACGGCCGAAAGCCTTGCCACTCTCGCTGGCCAAGAGCGTCTTTATGACACGACAACCTTTAATTCGTGGCTCAATGCTGGATCTCGGGGAGATCGGAAACTGGCCCAATTTCTCGAGCGGCGCTTCCGCGAAGAATTCCGAACAGCTTTCAAAGTTTGGATTGCGACGGATCCTTTCAACAATCCAAACACTGCGCCAGGTCCGACGTTCCTGCCCGAATACCGGAACGCGAAGTCCGAGCAGGCCGAAGCGCTGAATGAGAGAGCTTTGTCGACGTTCGATCAAGGTACGAGAAGCGGAGCTACCGGAGATCGCTACGTGCGGGTAACCGTCTTGCTTGCGACGGTCCTGCTACTGACAGCGATCAGCCAGCGCTTTCGCATCACGGCCGTCCGCACCGGGCTGCTTTGCACGGCGTTTGTAGTGCTGGCGATTCCTTTATGGAACCTGTTCACGCTTCCGCGATTGTGAGGCAAGTGGGCGGTAAGAAGATCCGGATAAAGCTACCGCCTGTTACTTCTGACAATGGAACTCTTGCTAAGTAAGAACTAGCATTTCTACGAGTAATGACTCGACAGCGACTGGAGTGATCTCGGGAAATCTCAAGGAGGCCAAGTGTCACGTTCCCTCATCGTTATGCCAGACGATTCGGCTAAGCCGATTCTGGATTCCATCAACGGCGCGACAAAGTCGCTGCGCGTTAAGATGTTTCTCTTTTCGGATCCGTCTATTCTTAAGGCCGTGATTGACGCCCATCGTCGAGGCGTAAATGTCCGCGTGATGTTGAATCCTGCCCGCCGTGACGGTGAATCGGAAAACAAGGAATCCCACAAGCAGCTCGCGGCGGCTGGCGTCACGGTCATCGACAGCAATCCTGAGTATGACGTCACCCACGAGAAGTCGATGGTCGTGGATGATACGACGGCCTTTGTAAACTCCCTGAACTTGGACACCAAAAACCTGACCGAAACCCGCGATTACGCCATCGTCACTTCTCATGCTCACGAAGTTGCCGAAATAATTGAATGCTTCGAAGCTGACTGGCACCGAAAGCCCTTCAAAGGGGGCGAACATTCGCACCTGATTTGGTGCAGCGGCAACGGGCGAGAGCGCATCGCGCAGTTTATCGACGCCGCGGAGGATTCCCTCTTTGTGCAGAACGAGCGCTACCAGGATGCCGTCATCATTGAGCGGTTGGTCCGGGCGGCGCGGCGCGGAGTAAAGGTTCACGTCATGGCCCGACCTCCTCATAAGCTGAAAAAGGAAAAGTTGGTTGAAGCCGTCGGGGGAATGCGCACCATGGAAGATGTTGGCATCAAAATTCACAAATTAAAGCACCTGAAACTCCACGCTAAGATGCTCCTTGCCGACCATGCCCGTGCAATCGTCGGCTCCATCAATCTGGCGCCAGGAAGCTTTGATAGTCGCAGGGAGCTGGCCATCGAGGTGGACGACGAACACGTGATCAAACGCCTTTCGAAGATTGCGCACCACGACTGGGAGCACTCGCACCCGCTGGATCTGACCGACGAAGGCCTTCTCGAGGAGTTCAAGGAACACAAGACGAAGGGATCGGAAGATTTGGCGCTCCGCGCGAAGGCAAAAAGCGCAAAAAGATAAGAAATGTCGAAAGCTAGACCCACCATTGGTACCGACGGACTCGCGCTCCCCATCCTGCCGCCAGAGCGCGACGCCAGGGTCTGGGCGCGACTTGTGCGCGTGATGTTCTACACCCCTGGTTTCATGGGCCTGCTGCTGATCAAAACAGGCGAACCGGCGAGCTTCGGGATCACGGTAGAGCTGCTGATGCTGTCCAGTGCAGCGGCCATCGTCGGCGGCTTGTTCATCGGCACGCAATCATCCAAAGGCGGCGCGGATCCTTCCTCCCAAATCGGCACATGGAGCGGGTCGCTCGTGATCGAATTGCTCGGTGTGGTGCCTTTCCTGTCCGCGGTGCCCGCACTATTCCATGAACTGGCGCATAGTGCGCTGCTGCACAGCAGGGGGCTCGGCGCAGTCGACGTCACATTAGGTGCTTCCGAGCTTCTGCCAGCGGTAGCGATCCTGCCGTTCATGCTCTACCAACTCGCCGGCTTCGGCACCATGCATTTCGTCGTGCCCAAGTGGCTGAACTGGGTCATCAACTTCGCCACCCTCTGCTTGATCATCACCAGCTATGTCGAATACCGCGAGGGCGACTACCGCATGGAAAAAAGTTTCGCCGCACTGCTGGTTGCTATTATGGCGATCACGGTCCTCTTCGGCGTGCTGAAACTCAGGCGGATGCAGGCGATCTATGACGCTAACTGCCCGCCGAAGGCTGCGAAGTAGCGATACTAAACGGCCACACCCTTGTTCCCGGCCAGCCTCCCTCCAACTCGTATAATATGAGCCCGTCATCGAGCGGGAGATTTGGCAAACGCGCCCTCCCGCCTCCGATCCATTCTGAGGAATGCGCACGAATGGTATAATTCGGTAATATGAGCGAGATGAGAGCTAACTTTGCGACCGTGGAAGAGGCGGTGGAGGATATTCGACAGGGGCACATGATCGTGCTGGTCGATGATGAGGACCGCGAAAACGAAGGCGACTTGGCGATGGCGGCGGAGAAGATTACGCCCGAAGCGATCAACTTCAT
>Ga0210403_10004327_pt1 | contig 12263 bp, 15 predicted proteins | sample IncBWC19MmetaG_FD_150863 | JGI IMG/M metagenome (GOLD analysis project Ga0210403, IMG submission 150863) | Forest soil microbial communities from Barre Woods Harvard Forest LTER site, Petersham, Massachusetts, United States - Inc-BW-C-19-M | ecosystem: Environmental > Terrestrial > Soil >... | reverse complement strand
GCTGCTGGATCATCGTCAATAGAATGTCGTCGCGCTCATAGAACAGGGGCACTTTGTCGCGCACCTTCTCGAGCTGCAACGCGATGACATTCGCGTTTGCTTGTGCTGGCATATTTTTTCTCTCCTTAAGTTGTACTTTCCGAAATCCCGCGCACCGTCGTCCTTCAACTCGCCAAGCGCCCTTCTTTGCCTATCTCTTCTCAGCGAACTCTGCGCGCTTCCTCAGCGTCCTCTGCGTTAAGTCCCCTCTTCTCTTCCAAAAAACAAAAGCGGCGCGAAACCAATCGCACCGCTCACCCTCTAACTGATTACCGATTACTGATTGCTTTCCCCTCACATCCCCAAAATCTGCTCGTCGCTCATCTTGCGGTAATCCACGCGCCCGGGTTGCCAACCGCGACCCGGCGCCGATCTCTCACTTCGATTCGCCGTCTGTTCTCGGTCGGGTGTTCGCGAAGGACTTGCCGTGCGCTCTACCCTCCGCTCTTCCACGCTCACATCGCTTTTCCGCCCACCCAACGTCGCCTGCGTCCAAGCTCCCACAACTCTCCGCACCGCCCCCGGCACCAACTGCTGTGGCCGCGCATCAATCAACCGCACCACCTGCGCCCGCGCCCCCTCATCAAATCGGCGCCCACTCAAAACTCTGGCAACCTGCTCCCCAAGCGAAGCGTCGCTCTTAAGCGCGACCTCCACATCTTCCCGCACGGCCGTCATGAGCCTCTCCTGCAACGAGGATGCTTGCTTGCCCCGAGAATCGAGGGGCCACTCCCTCCCGGATCCGTTGGCATGTCGCAAATTAGGCAACGCCGTCTCCATCGCGCGTGCAATCGTCCCACCAACACTCTTCTCCAACTCCGCATTCGTCGCCCGCTCAAACTCCCGATACCGGCTCGCCACCTCTTGTGGCACAGCCATTCCTGGCTGTGCGCTTTTCCCATCCGCATGAGCACCACTGTCCGGTGCATTCGCCGTAATTTTGCGTCAACGCCTTTCCCTCTTCACTGACCACCGGTCGCTGGCTACTGGGCACACTCCCCAATATCCTCACCCCCGCCTCCACCATCTCCCGAAACGCCTCCGGATCCTGCGCATACAATTTTGCACCAACGCCGTTCGCCCCGCCCGCAACTCCTCCGCCGGCTTCCCCGCCGCCCCAAAAAACACCGCGTCAATCTCCGCAAGCTCTCGAGCCCGCCCCGCCGCCCCCTTCGCCTCCGCCACTCCGCCCGGATAAATTTCCTTCAACGCCCGCGCATCCTCCGGCGTAGCAAACGCCTCCCGATAAGCCGCCGCCTCCCGTTGCGCCCTCTGCACACCCTCCCAAAGCTCCCGCGCCTCTTCCCCCACCCACGGATCCTTCATCTCCTGCGCCAACCACCCCGGCGGCTCTTGTGCCATCTCCTGTGGCACAGCCATTCCTGGCTGTGCGCTTTTCGTATCGTCCCGAGCAGAGGCCGCTGTGGTTGCGGCCGAAGTCGAGGGACGCTGGCTACTATTCAAATTCTCGCGACTCGATGAACTGTCATCAACTTCCTGCCCCTCCGGTTCCATCCCCAAAATCTGCTCATCCGTCAGCGCAAAAACCTCGTTGGTAGCCGTTGCAAATTCCTGTCCCACGGGAATCCCCCCACAAAAAGAAAATGCCCCGAATCCTCGGGGCGAGCTATCTTCAACAAAATTCAGTTTGAAAGACTATGGTCCCTGATTTTGCCTAATCCACGCCCAAGCATCCTCCGGAAGCCAGCCCTGGCCGATGCCAGAGACTTCTATAACGAGGATGCGATCACTTGAGGTGATGTGTTTTAGCAGTCCACGTCCCACGCCATTGGCATCGCCATTGGTCTTTATCAGCCAAGTGTTATTCAAATAATGCCACCACTTCGTCGAACTCTGCTTTATCGCCAGAAACAACGGACTATAGTCATGATTTGGCGTCTTTAAATCGTAGGTGACTAGAAGGAGTGGCATTATTCCGAGCCCTCCTTCAACAGTTTGGGATTCTGAACTTTCTCGAGCAGATTCAGCGTTTCCTCGTCTATGATCTGCTGTTCGGAGCCGAATTCCAATTTGTGTTCCGCGCGGTGCCCCGACTCTCCATATACCAAGTGCTTCGGCCTAAACCACGCCATCACGCCTACCACAACGCACAGCCCTAGGAGGATCAACGAAGAGATCACGAACATGCTGAATTTCATCCCGTCCGAGACTGGCGCATACAGAATGGCGAGCCATGCGGCAACGAGGTAGGGGACAACTTTGAAGAAAAAGGCCAAAGGAGTTTTGACCTCTTCCTTGGTAAAGAATTTGACGATTCTCTTGATATCAAACGAATGATGTTCTTCCATGTACACCGAGGATAAGATGACCGCAGAGCAATAGCAATACGACTTCTGCTAGGTCGCCGTCGCTTAGCTGCACTCTACCCTCCGATCAACTTTTAGACCTGCTTCACCTGTTGCAACACGCCCTGCGCCTGCACTGCTTTCAAATGCGCTTCCGCATGCGCCCGCACATTTGCAAACCCCGCCGGATTCGTCATCCGCGCACTCTGCCCTGCCTCCGAATTCGCCCACCGCTTGCACTCTTCAAACTCCACCGCATGGTTATCCAGCAACAAATCCACGGCCACCGAAGGCAGCAGCACCGTATGCGAGGCTCCTCCGGCTTCCTGATCGCTGATCCCTGTTTTCTGATCGCCCCCGCCAGGCACCTGTACCACGATCGGGCTAGCTCCCAACAACGCCTGTATCTCCCGCAACTGCTTCGTCCTCGAATCCTCTCCCGGCACCACCAGCTCCGTCAGTCCCAGCACATTCTTGATGTACCCGATATTCGCCGGATCGGCCATCGCCTCTTGAATCAAGGGATCCTTCAACCCAAACAATTGCTGCAACACCCCGCGCTGCTGCGACTTCAACCGCGGGAAAGTCTCATCCGCCTCCGGATGCACGGCGATGTTCCCCTTCAAATCCGCCACGCGAATCATCCGCGCGTCCAGCATTCCGTCCGGACCCAGTAGCGGCGCATCCACATCCTCCGGCCGGTTCTTCCGAAACGCTTCCACCCCCAGCAGCATCACCTCGCCATAAAACTGCTTCAGCCGACGCCACACCAATCCCAGCCGCCCCAGCGCCTGGTCCCGAGCCAGGGCATACCCGCTCGCGGTCTTCACGTCCTCCATGTTTCCGCCAAACACCGCCGGAAACAGTCCCGTCAAAAATTGCGCGACCGGCCCGATCAAATCCTGCTGGTGACGAATCATGTCCGGAGGCACCTGCGCCGGCGCCGGCTGAAAAAATCCCGCCGCCAGCGGCTGGCCGGGCCGCGCACGCGCCGGAAAATGTGCCGCCGGCTCCGCCACCTGGTTCGCCAGGGCGTCAAAATCCAAAACCTGCGGGTCCGCATAAATCGGCGGAATCCCGTACTCGTACGTCTCCGCCTGCATGTTGCTCAGCACGTTGTAGCGCTCCTGCACCTGCACCAGCGAATCGCCCACACTCGGACGGTTCTGCCCGTCACCCGGCAGCGCGTGCAGCACTCGCCAGTGATCGTCCATGTTTTCATTCCGCGCTTCGCAATACGCGTCGCCTGCAAACGCTACATAACATCCATCCGGAAACAGCGCCAGCAACTCCCGCCGCACATCCTCATCTTCCACCGAATAAAACGCCCACGGCCGCAGCCACGTCCGGTCAAACGTAATCAGATTCATCAGCGCATCGCCCGGATGAATCGACGGCAGCCCCTGCTCCACGCTGATCCGCGAAACGCGCGCGTACACATCCTCCGCGCCCTGCGAAGGCGTCGTCTCAATCTTGTTCGCCGCGTGCGGATACGCCGCCTTCAACTTCGCGCGATGCACTTCCGTCTGCCACTGCAAGTACGGAAACTCATGCATCTCATTCGCCCAAACCGGCGTATTCAATTCCAGCCCGCCAGCAATCGAAATCACTTCCTGGCCATTCGCCACCCGACGCGTCTCCACCACCCGCGGCACCGTAACCCGCTCCGCCCTCTTCAGTTCCTTCTCCCCCAACGCCGCCCCGCACCCCGGACAAACCCCGGTAGCGCCGGCTTCCAGCCGGCCCGCATTTCCAAAATTTGTCATCCTGAGGGGCGCGCCCTTTGCGTCCCGAAGGACCTCATCGTCAAACTCATCTCCGCTGATGCGGCCATCGCCATAACTGTCATCCCGACCGGAGGCCAGCGCCGTTTGCTGGCCGGAGCGGAGGGACCCTGGCAAGGTCTCACCGTCATCTCCCGCCTCCTGATCGCTGTTATCTGATCGCTGATCGCCCCCAACCGCCGTCTCCTTGCCACACCCCGAACAAACCCAGACATCCTCCCCCAGCGGTATCTCCACCCCCGCCACAATCTCCTGCTCGCGAAATCCAAACCTCTGCCCATCCGCCACGTACCGCACATACGCGCCAAGCTTCCCATCCGTCCACAAAAAATATCCGATCGAAGTCAGCAGATGCTCGACATGATTATTCCGCTCCACCAGCTCCGCCACGTCGCTCGCCGCCTTCGCCGACGCAATATCCACCAGCGATTGCGCCGACTGCGGATAAAACCTCACGCTCGGCACATCCTGCGAAAGCACCGCCACAAACGAAAGCCCAAATCCCTGGTAAAAATTCGTCACGAACTGATAGCGCGGCATCTCCTCCAGCGTCCGATCGTCGTTAAACTTCTGCTCAAACGGCAGATGCCAGTTCATGTCATTCGGGTTCCACCACGCATACTGCAACCCTTGCCAAAAAAGCCGCGCCTGACGGATCCGGCGTATCTCATGCCGCCGGGCCGTCACGCCCTCCTGCCGATACTGCCGCACAAGCTCCCGCAGCGCATTCACCAGCTCCGGCCGCTCCTCCTCCAACAACTCAAAATTCGCCCCCATCCCCGCGCCGTACTTCGACACCTCTCCCGCCGAATTCCCATCCGCCGGCGCCGTCATCCCCGGCTCCGCGTACCTCATCCCGTTCTCCATGTGTGCACTCGTCCTGTTGCACAGCCATTCCTGGCTGTGCTCTTGGGTTACCTGTTGTTCACCAAATGATGCGTTACAATAAGACTGGTTCTCGGCGCGTCCAGTACGCGTCAGGGCGGCTCACCTGGGCCGCCCTTCTTTTTTCTACTAGATACTCCCCTTCACCGCTTCACTCTCATTCTTCCTCTGTATCTGCTGCCACGATCTCCGTCTCATCCTCGGCAACTCCACCGGCTTCACCGCCTCCGCAAACTCCACCGGCGGAAACCCCGCCGTCCCCAGCAGCGAATTCATCAGCGCCCGATTCTCCATCCGCAGCCGTGCCACTTCCCCCTCCAACATCCCCACATACCGCGTCGTAAACGCCCTCATCAGCAGTTCAAACATAGCTCCGCGCCATCCGCAGGCTTCCGCCTTTCTGTGTCCTTCTCAGTTTGATTAGTGAATGTTTAGACGGCTGCCCGACGAACTCTCGCTACGGTGGCAAGAATCACGATGACCATAAACATCGCGATTCCGATTAAAAGCAGCACTCCACCCAAGGGGATAAGTTGCACAAGAAGAGGCGATACGGGGCTTTGAGCATTCCTGTAATTTCCGAGATAGCGGAGACTATTCAATCCAATTAGCGCAACCGTCGTGACCAACAAATGGAGAATCGTCAATGTAGTGTTGAATTGCAAAGCAAACAACCGCGCCCCCAGATAATACAAACCCGCATAGATCCAAAGCGCGAAACTCGAAAGAAGTAGTAGGTGAAAGTGTCCGACCACGAAATACGTCGCGTGAACGAAGATGTCTATGCTGGGTGAACCGGGTGGGCGCCGGAATAATCCCGCAACCAGAAAAACTAGCCCGCACAGGAAGAACAGTTTTGCACCAAGCATTGGGGAGCCCATCTGATCCTCAACGCGCCCACTCTATACCTGCTCAATTGCCTCGCGCAATCCCCCTCTACCTCCTTCTTCTCCCAAACTTCTGCGGCCCCAGCTGCCTCTTCGCCTCCGCCTGCAACCTCTGCTGATGAATCGCCCGCGAAGTCGGATCCTCCGCCGTGATCTGCCGCTCGATCTGCACGTCCACTGGAATCCCCGGCACAAATCGCGCCGTTCCATTCCCAAATTCGGGCGGAGCCTGCCCCGCCCCGGGTCCGCCTACAGCGGATGCCCCAACACCGGCATATCTCACGCCGGGAACCAGTCCATAACGCGCCGCATCCGCCGCGTCATCGCCCTCCATTTTTCTCACATCCTCCACACGCCGGTCGTCCCGCACCAGCAGCGGCAAACACTCGATCAGCCGCGGACAATTCTCCGCGATCATCCACGCATCCCGTTCCAGCAGCTGATACATCAACTGCCATCCGCCAATCCGGTCGTCATTCGCCTGCACCGGCCGCGGCAAACCGTTCAGCTCCAGCACATCCCCCAACTGCTCTGCAATCGAAGCCTCGCTCGTCCGCTGCGCAAACGCATCCGGCGACAAATAAATCTCTCGGATCCTCTCCCGCTGCGTGCGTTCCACAATCGTCTGCCCCAACATCCGTGGCGACAACTCGCTCTGTACAAACTCGCGGTACGTCACAATGCGACGAGCATTGTCATCCTGAGGCCCGGCGCCGTTTGCCGGGCCGAAGGATCTCAACGCATCACCACCCAAACTGTCATCCCGGCGCGACTCTCTCTGACTGATTCCTGATAACTGATTACTGATTACCGCGCTCGGCGCTGCCCCATGCCAATACACCGCGCTCGGATGCTTAAATCCCCAGTCAATCGAAATCCACCGCGGCGCCCATTCCTCCAGCCGCAAAGCCTCCGCCCGAGCCGTATGCCGCCCAATCTCAAACAAATCGAAATACTGCCCCTCCAGAACGCTCCAATCCCCTTCCAGGAACGCCCTCCGCAAGCGATCCGGCAGCGCCGCCAATGTCTTCTTGTAATTCACGTCATTCGCATAAATCGGATTGTCCTCAATCCGCGCCCGCACGAACTCATACTCGCTCGCATCGTAAAGCTCCGGCCGCTCAAACCCCGCCGGCGCCACTTTGTCCACCCACAGCGCCTTCACCCACGCATGCCCGATATTCCCCGGATTCGTCGCCCCCGCCATGCACGGGAACACCTTCTTCCCAGTGTTCGGCCCGTCTGTGTACTCGGCCACCGGACAGCGGTTCCGCGATGTCAAGAACTGCCACTGCTTCAGCGTAAAATGCGTCAGCTCATCAATCCCGATGAACAAAAATTCCGCGCCCTGGTATTGGTAGACATCATTCTCATTCCGGCAGTACCCAAACCGCGTTGTGGATCCGTTAGTCCACGTCACCACATGCTTCGCTTCGTTATAACTCCGGTACAAATCTCGCGGAACGTCCCGCCGGAAATACGTCAGCAGGGATGACTCCAATTCCGGGAACGTTCTCCGCAGCAGCAGCGTGTCGCTTCCCGCTACTTCGAGAGCCTGCCAGACGGCCTCTGCCAGTAGGGCCTTACTCTTCCCTGGTCCCGCCGCCCCGCCAAACAACCGGTACTGCGCACGCGACTTGTGAAACAGTTTTTGCTGATCGAAAGGCTTATACCAGTTCCTGATCGCGAGGGTATCCTCCATCCGCTTCTTTCCCTGGCTCTGACTCTGCGCTCTCTGTGTCTGCGTTTGGTTCCGCTTACTGCCCCCGCAGTTTCTTCCCCACAAAATACGCTGCCAGGCCGCCTACTAGTGCCACCGCCGACGGCCAGTGCCGTAGGCTTAGGACCACTCCACCCACCATCGACGCCACTCCCGCGATCTGCGAGACTTCTCCAATAAACACCACTTTCGCGTTCGTCATTATTCCTCCTCAATCTCGTTCTGGCCTCGGTAAACTCCACCCGATTTCCGCCGCGCGTTCCTCTTCTTTGCCGCCAGCGTGTTTTCCAAACGCCAGTTCCACCCACATTTCAAACGCCCGCAGTTGCACCTTCTCGTCTTCAGACTTCAGCAATCCCTGCATCACTCCGACCAACTGCACTCCCTCATCTACCGCCTTTGTAAATGCCCATGCCGTCCCTGGCATCTCCTTCAGCTGCTCTTTCTCTGGAATAGGAGCGCGTTTCGTTTCATTGCCGCCGCCATCTGCCGAGCCACCGGACGTCTCGCGGGCCGCGGGGGGTGCGTCGGAGGTACGCGCACTCCCGCCAGCGGTCGTTCCGCTTCCGTCGTCAGGCCCAGCACACGGCTCCAGCGATCGCGAATTCGCCCGGCCTCCACGCTTGCGCGCTCCCTTTGCCCGTGAGTATCCGCCGCTCACGTGCACCTCCCCGGACAGCGGACCATTCAATGTCCGGAAAGTATGAATCCCGCACCGAAACGCCACCCCCATCTCGCACCTCCGTCAGGATGCCTGTTCTCTTCTCCGTGCTTTCTCTCCTCCGCGAATTCCGTGCTCCTAACTCTGTGTCCGGCGTTTACCCGACCCGGTCGGGGTGCTAAAAACTCTTCAATCTTTCCAGGCGGCTACTTCACCCAGGCGATCCTCCTACTGCAATCGCCCGCCGTCGACGTTGGCATGCCGCTGCCGCTTCTTTCTTCCCCGCCGATTCCACGGCGCCAAATCCTCATACAGCGTCACCGCCTCACTCACCGCCTCCGCATGCATCAACGCACCCAGCACCGCCCCTTCAATCGCCCGCGCATGTCTCGCACAAAATCGCGACCCATCCTCCGCCGTCCGCGCACACGGAACCCAAGCGCTCCGGCTCCCCGCAATCGCCTGATACGCCCAACACCTCTTCATTTTTCTTTTCGTTTAATAGAGGCGCCGGTTCCGCCCCATTTGGAGTGCGGAAGCTCAGCTTCCGCTTTTATGCAGTAAATGGAACCACACAATTACCCACAGTCGGAACCATTTTCGCGGGCACAAACCTCTGACTGATTACTGATAACTGGTTACTTTCCTCTCCTACTGCGAGGTTCGGATTAGGGAGAAGAGGGATGAAAAGATTAGTTTTGTTGGGATTGGCGGGGGTTCTGGGGGCTATGGCGGTGGCTGGGGCGGGGTCTCAGCATACGGTTTCGGTGACGCTGAATTATGACTTCAGCGTGGACAATGGTTGCAGCTCGACCGTGACTACCGGGTGCGTGAAGCAGTTCAACATTTATGACATTACGGGCGGCGGGACGCCGGTGAAATTGTTTTCGATTGCGGCGCCGAGCGGGGCGAATTCGGCGGTGACTGGGATTACAGGGACGAGCGGGCTGGTGACGTTGAAGTCTGGCGTGCATACGTTTGCGGCGACGGCACAGATGGCGGATGGGACGGAATCGAGCCCAAACGGATCTACTGCTACTGCGGGGGTCGCGCCCGGTTCGCCTGCCAACTTTAGCGTGGTGGTGCGGCGAACTCAGCGTCTCCTCTGCGATCTCTGCGTTAGTCTTTCTCTTTCTTCATCCCAAAAACAAAAAAGCCCCGGCAATTTGCCGAGGCCAACGACACTTCTCTATGCTGCATAGTATACCACTTCTTCAAGTATTGTCAAGGGAAATCTTGGCTATTCCCAAAATTATTTTTCTTCCCTCCACTCTCCCACCCCCAGTTCCAAATTGGGAAGTCGCCCCCATCCCCTAATAAATTACTTCAGCCACTTCAAAAAATTCATCTTTCCTTCGCTTGACATCTTCATCCCCGACGTGCATTTTCGAGTAGTTGTAGCCCGCCCCCTGGAAGGTGACCACTGATGTCCTTCTTCTGCCATCAAGTCAGCTACACCACAGACGCCCGCAACCGTCTTCTTCACGATCCCCTTGATCGTTTTGAAGCCATCCGCAACCCCATTGAAAAACTAGGCGGCAAGCTCCAATCCTCCTTCTTCACGCTCGGCCCCTTCGATGTGCTGGTCATCTCCGAATTTCCCGATGACGTCTCTCCTGCGGCCATTTCCGTGGCCTTCTCTCAAGGAGGAGCCATCGCCAGTATTCACACATTCCCGCTTCTTCCCCTGGCGGAAGCTCGCGACCTCCACTCCGACTCAGGCTCACTACCTCAACCGGCGCGAACCTCCGCCTTCGCCGCCTCCGGCCGCTAACATTTTTTGTAGTGCGGGCCGACCCGGTCGGCCCGCTTTTACGTCGTAGTCCCACCCGCCCATAGGAGTTCTTTTTCTCGCTTTTCGCTCCCCTTCTGTAAACCGGGGAGTCGCAAAGCGTCAGGTTCAGCCAGAGTGAGCGCAGCGGCCAACGCTGTGCCTCAAATTCAATCTGGCCGGGTGCGGATCCACGTCGCTGATTCCGCCCCGATAACTTCTCTCCGCAATGAACCTGGCGCCGAGGGGCGCAGCCGCTGACGATAAGGAGAGTATCGCGCTGCGCCCCTCTCTTTTTGGTGGCACAGCCATTCCTGCCTGCCCTGAGCGAAGCCGAAGGGGCTGTGCTCTTGGGTTCCTCTTCTCCTCTGAACTTAGCGTCCTCTGCGTCTCTGCGTTATCTTTATTCCTGCTCCGTCTTTACTTCTTTACTTCCTTCCTCTGCTAAACTTCCCCCATGCCTTCTCCGCAAGCGGCCCCGCACCTCCTCAACATCCGCCTCCACCCTATCAAATCTCTCGACCCCATCTCCGTCCCCGAAGCCCGCATCAGCCCCTCCGGCGGCCTCGCCCTCGACCGCGCCTGGGCCCTCTACTCCGTCGACGGCCAATGGGTCAACGGCAAACGCACTCCCGCCATCCACCTCATCCGCGCCAGCTACTCCCCCAACCTCCGCGAAGTCACCCTCTCCGTCCCTGGCGATCGCCGCGAAATCCCCACGCGCACTTTCGTCTTCCCCGATGCCTACGAAGACGCCGCCGAATGGTTCAGCGTTTTCTTTGAGCAACAAATCATTGTCCGCTACTCCGAAAACGGTTTTCCCGACGACACGGTTGCCAGCGGACCCACCATCGTCTCCACCGCCTCGCTCGAATCCGTCGCCGAGTGGTTCGGCCCCACGCCTCAAGGTTTTCCGGGTGTCTCCGTTGATGAAGCCCGCCAACGCTTTCGCGCCACTCTGGAAATCAACGGCGTCCCCGCCTTCTGGGAAGATCAACTCTTCGGCGAAGACGAACGCAGCGTCGTCCGATTCAAAATCGGTGAAATAAATTTCGAGGGCAGCAATCCCTGCGCCCGCTGCCCTGTCCCGCCCCGCAATCCCCTCACCGGCGAAACCCTTGTTGGCTTCCAAAAGCGCTTCACCCAACTCCGCGAATCCACGTTACCACCCTGGTCCCCCCGCCCCCGCTTCGACCACTTCTACCGCCTAGCCACCAACACCCGTGTCGCCCCCACCGAACAAAACAAACTCCTCCGCGTAGGTGATCCCCTCCGCCTCTCTTGATTCTTAAATGTAGCGCTGGCTTTCAAGCCAGCCTCTTGGATCCCAACTCCGACGCCAAACCACCAATGAACTTGAGCGTGCCCCACCCTTTCTGCGCTTTTTGCAGAAAGGGTGGGCTCTTACGATCGGACGGCAACCAATCTCCGCTCTTGACTCTTGATATTTCTTGGCTCGAATTATCTGATTCAGATACTCTTTATCCAGGAACGAAGTGCTCGTGCTCGGTGTCTAACTAGAACGGAATGCATATGGCCACGGCGTCCCTGGACCCTCGCGCTTTCTGGATCGAACTTTATCTCCTTTTCAAGCTCTACGCCCTCTACCTCGCGGCCGTCACCACCTACACTGTATTTTCTTTATGCCGGATGCTGGTTGGCCTGCATTCCTTCAAGAAAGTAAGTGCAATTGAATGCAGAGAATAGCATGGCCAATTGCTTGTGTCCCTGCAGAACAAATCCGAGAACCTGCACCGCCTCACCTTCTTTTCTAGTTTGCTGTTCGGCATGGTCTTCTTCTTGCAGTTCCCGGCAGTTTTTCGCGGATATGGCGATTCCAACGAGACCGGTCTGACCGTCATAGTTGATGGGCTTCTTACTTATTCCGATTTCGCCGCTTGCGTTTTCCTTGTCTTGCTGATCCTTCACGTCGCCGAATGGATCGTCTCGGCACGCCTACGCCGCCTCACTCTCCTCCATTAAAATACTTCCGCGGCGGAAACATTCCCCTCCGCAAAATCTCCGCCCCGCACCGCCTCCGGATCTCCTCCGACCAGTTCACCCACCCCCGCTCGCTCAATCCCAAAAAATGCCGCGCCCTCTCATACGGCGCCAATCCCAAATAATACAAACGGAACAGCACCATCCGCGACGCCCACTCCGGCCCCTCCAGCGCCGCCTGCCCCGCCAAAGCAAAATCCGCCACCCAT
>Ga0210403_10004326_pt1 | contig 12264 bp, 11 predicted proteins | sample IncBWC19MmetaG_FD_150863 | JGI IMG/M metagenome (GOLD analysis project Ga0210403, IMG submission 150863) | Forest soil microbial communities from Barre Woods Harvard Forest LTER site, Petersham, Massachusetts, United States - Inc-BW-C-19-M | ecosystem: Environmental > Terrestrial > Soil >... | reverse complement strand
AGAAGCCTACGAAGACGGGTTCTGGTTCAAGGTGGATGCCCCAGATTTCTTCTACCCGATCTTGGATTTGATTCTTTAAGGCCATGACATCGGCGGCGGTGGCTTCGCCTCGGTTCACGATAGCCAGGGCGTGTTTGCGGGAGATGCCTACGTTTCCGCTGACGAATCCTTTGCTGAACCCGGAGTGTTCGACTAGCCACGCGGCTGAAACTTTTCGTTGCGATTCGAGAGCCGGATAGCTCGGTATCTGCAAATTCTTTTCGGCGGCACGCTTGGTCAAGCGGTCAAAGCCGTCGGCAGATAAGACCGGGTTCTTAAAGAACGACCCTGCACTCCGGCAGTCTGGGTCGCCTTCGGTAATGAGCATCCCTTTGCTTGCGCGTATTTTTCGGACTGCTTCCCTGACGTCCGCAAGAGTAGGAACTTCATGCCATCCGGCGAAATGGTTTTTTAGGTCTGCATACTGAAGATGTGGCTTTCCGCCGGGGACTAGCGCGTACTTTACTTTTAGAATGATGTATTTTCCTCGATGGCTTGTGTTGAAAATGCTGGTGCGGTAATGAAATCCGCAGTCTTTGTTGTTAAGTTCAGAAACCTCGCGAGTGTTGATGTCGAGGGCCGTCACCGATCGAATTGTTTCGGCAACTTCTTGTCCGTAGGCACCCACATTTTGCACCGGAGTGCCGCCGACGCTACCCGGGATGCCGCTCAGACATTCCACTCCTGAGCAATTGCCAGAGACTGCAGTGGTTACGAATTTGTCCCACTCTTCTCCGGCGCCGACTTCGAAGATTGTTTTACCATCGTGAGGTCGCTCTTCGATTCCACCGATTGCGATCTTGAGGACAACGCCAGACCAGCCTGCGTCGGAGACGACCAGATTGCTGCCGCCACCAAGCACAAACATCGCAAGACTTCGCGAGTCCGCGAACTCGAGGGCTTCCTGTACTTCAGCAATTGTCTTTGCCTCGATGAAATACCGTGCGGGACCACCCACTTTTAGTGTTGTCAGCGCGGCGAGCCGTACATTTTCTTGAATGAGCATTGCGGTGCCTTCAATATATATGAGGGTGTTCGGCGCAACGGAGATCGCATCATTGTCGGGGTCCAGAGGTTCTTACCTAAGGGGCTGAAGCCTTCTCTCACTCATCACTCAACGCAGCGGTAAACCGCTGCTCCACCCAAAAGCGTCTTAACGGGTTGGTAAAGTGCTGCACCACCCAAAATCAGCGGAGAGCGGTTACAATTGGGCAGGTTATAACTGCCAACAGGAGAAACAATGTATCCAGAAATTATGGTTATCCCCATGCGAGAGGAACTTACTCACCTGGGAGTTCAAGAGTTGCGGTCGGCGGAGGAAGTTGATCGGGCGATTTCGAATCAGTCCGGCACGGCGATGGTGGTTGTGAATTCGATTTGCGGATGCGCGGCCGGGCGCATGCGTCCAGCGATTCGAATTGCTTTGCGAGGCACGAATCGTCCAGAGAAGCTGTTCACTGTTTTTGCCGGACAGGACCGGGAAGCGACCGAGCAAGCCCGGAAATATTTCACAGGTTACCCGCCGTCATCGCCGTCAATTGCGCTTTTCAGGGACGGCAAATTGGTTCATATGTTGCAGCGCAGTGACATTGAGCATCGCGAGGCAGCTGATATCGCGGTCGAACTCAAGATGGCGTTCGACAAGTTCTGCGTCAAGGCGGTTGAAGTATCGCCCTAAACTAACTTTTTATTTCGGGAAGCACGTCTTATTTTTCGACCCGAAAGAAAGCCCCGGTGCTGGCATCGACGTCGACGGTTAGCTTCGCGTCGCCACGCGATGCGCCGTAGATTACGCGCCACAGTAATTCGTTCGTGGGCTGGTTCCAATCAAGAAGGTAGGAGATAGGAACGTCGGGATTTTTCTCCAGCACTTTGTCTCCGCCATGCTTTTGTGCGACCTGATAAGCCTCGTCGGAATCGATTTTGAGAAATCGCACATCGAAAACGGCGGTGGAAGAGTTGGTGGGGTTGTAGGTATCCAGCGGTCCCGGGGTAATTCCGCGTTCGGGAAAATCCGGAGCGTCGGTTTGAGACCACGTATAAGCCTTCACGCCGCGCTGCGCAGGGGACGCAAAATAGCCGGTCCATACCGCGGATTTGCCATCGCGGTCTTTGTCTCCGGGAGTCACCATGGATTGCAGCCTGATTGGTTGGGCGTCGCGTGCCCAACCGTGTGCGGCTACGAATAGTTGCTGAAAGATGAAACGTCCGGTCTGAAACTCAGGCGGTTTCGGCTGAGGTTTTTGGGCAGGTTGGCTTGGCTGTGGCGAACATGCGCTGAGTAATGCTAACCCAAATAATATCCAGACTTTTTTCATCATCTTCCTGTGGGTCCAAGATGCAAGATGTACGCAATGCGGGCTACATTCTACTAGATGGTCAAAACTTCGCAGTTTGACTCTGCGTCCGAATCCGGTGGGGAGGGTTTCAGTATGAATTCCTATTTCCAGCGTTTGCGGGATGCGATTGAGTCAGCCACTCGAAATATGAGCGTGGCCGAACTTTCGCGGCGCCCGGCGGAAGGGAAGTGGAGTCCGGCAGAGATTCTGGAGCATCTGAGCCTGACTTACACCGGCACCGTGAAGAACCTGGAACGCAGTTTGACGGCTGGAAGGCCTCTGGGAGGCGCTCCCACCAGGAAGCAGAGGCTTATCAGCAGTTTGGTGGTGGACTTGGGTTATTTGCCAAAAGGACGTAAATCCCCTGAGCGTGCCAACCCAAAGGGGAAGCGTGCAGAAAATATTCTTGGGGAGATCAATAGCCGGATCGCGGAGTTGGACGACGTGATCCAGAAATGTGAAAGCAAGTTTGGAAAGCGCAGCTTTGTGGCGAATCATCCATTGCTTGGCCCATTCACCATGCAGCAGTGGAGAAAGTTCCATTGGGTGCACGGCAGACATCACGTTAAGCAGATTGAGCGAATGCGTAATAAGAATTGACGTTTCGCAGTTTTGACGGACAGTCTAAAAACGGGCATGGCTTTTCGCCATGCCGTAATCCCAGGGTTCGCGGTAACGGTGAGGCTGAAGCAGCACCCCACCCGAGTCCGGACTAGAACTGAGCAGGCTCAGGTCTCTACCGCGCGTTATCTGGTTACTCGCGGAACGATGATGGGACTCCGGCTTTGCGAGCCTCCTCTTGCATATCATCGAGCTTTTGCTTGGCATCGTCGAGGGCTTTCTTTTTCTCGTCTAGCTTTTGCTTGTAATCGGCGTCCTCTTTGTCCCAGCCACCTGAGTTCCTCAGACGATTGCCTGCATCCGCATAAAAAGCGGCGGCGCGCAGTTGATATTCGCGCTGAGTCACGTCCATTTCGCGGCTCAGCAAATCGATTTTATCTTTCTGCGCTGAAATCTTCTGCTTCCACTGATCGTATCCCTTTTGCCGCTCTTGCGGAGTTTGTTCGGTCTTTACTTCGGGCTTTTTGTCGGCATCAGCGGTCTGAGCCGGTTGATCAGCGGCCGGTTGGCTGGTGGCGTTTGCGGCGTTCGCTTGGTCGGCAGGCGCGGGTGGTCCCACGATGCTGAGCTTGTCATTGACCGGCAAATTATCGTTGTCATACTGCTTGGCTGGTGCTGGCTTCTTATCCTTGCGCACGGTGCGCGCGTAGTCTCCCAGCGAGTCGGTAGGCGTGATGACTTGAGTTTGAGCCGTGGAATTGCCCGCCAGCATGAGTCCTGAAAGTAGCGTTCCTAAAAATGTTTTTCCTAGCAACCGCTTCGATATGCATTTCATGATTGCTCCAACCTCCGGTGATTATTTCTATCCGCGCCGCTTGATAATGTCAGGAGGCTCAAAACATCCTCCAGTACCATTGAAGAAATCGATTGCCGACGAAAAACGCAATCATGGCCATGCTTCCAAGGAAGACGCCGAAGGGCATCTGATGGCGGCGAAGCGCGATGACAGCCGATGCCCATGCACGGCGGCGAGCTTCGCGGGCCGGCTCGTGGTTGCGCACCATGCGCCGTCGCGACCTCTTCATCCAAACTGCAAGCACCGTCCACAGACCGAATAATGATCCGGCGATTGATCCGGCAAAGATTGTAAACATCGTCAGCTTGATGCCAAGGAACGCTCCGACCATTGCCATGAGCTTTACGTCACCGAAGCCCATGCCCTCGACTCCGCGTGCCCGTAGATATATCGCTCCCACGCCGTAAATAAAGGACGCGCCTACAAGAGCACCCAGCAGAGAATCCGTAAAAGAAAGTAATTGTGGCGGGAGGTACGAATTTGCCTGCGGTGAAACCCACTGCGGCAGCAGTTGCGAGGCAAGGTCATTCACCGGGACTACCAGGCTGGACAGCAATCCAAGGGCGATGCCGGGCAGAGTCAACTTGTCCGGCAGGAGTTGTGTCTCGGCATCGGTGAAGATTAATCCTAGGAGCAAGAAGCCGAAGCAACAATATTTCAACCCAGTGAGGGTGAGGCCAAACTGCCAATAACATGCTAGGAACAACGTCGCAGTGAGCAACTCGACGACCAGGTAACGTGGCGAAATTGGTGATTTACAGTTCCTGCAACGGCCTCGCAGAATGATCCAACTCAGGACGGGGAGGTTGTCATAAAAGCGAATCGGCTGGTTGCAATTTGGACAAGCCGAGCCAGGCCGAACCGCGGACAAACCTCTAGGCAGCCGGCAGATACACACGTTTAGGAAGCTGCCAAAGGCCAGTCCGAAAGCGAACGCAAATGCGTAGACAGGATCCACCGTCTGGTCGTTGCCTCAATCTGAAGTTTGCTGACAGGCTGATTATAAGGCCCTTGCGCAGCCTGGGGCAGGTACCAAAGGCATTGTCCGCAAGGACAATTGGCTGCAAGTAGCGGCTGTCGTGTACTTTGCGCGGAACAACCCGAGACGGGTCAGTGGGGTGTTGCGAAGGATGAGGCGACGTTATTTGTAGGCCAGACTTGGCACAGGCGTTGTTGCCGGATTCTCTCGGGCGTGTCGGATGTGCTACGCCATGTTCGTTTACTTCCGGTTTGCCCGTCACTCGGGACAATCGCCCAGGCGTCAGGAGTGGGCACATGGCCGGTTTCGAGGCATCAGAAATTAGCGTCGTTGATGGAGTAGACTTCACTCGTACATGACGATTCGCAGTGTCTTTCACTCGAGCGATATGACGGGACCAACGATCGCCCAGGTCGGAACAGCTCAACGTGTAGCGGCCAACCATGTTGAATGAGCTCATAGACGGCCGGTACAAGGTGGAGCAGGAGGTTGGCCGTGGTGGTATGGGGGTGGTTCTGCGAGCTTATGACACACGCCTGAATCGTGTAGTAGCCCTGAAGATGCTGCGGTCCAATACTAGTCACGACCCCGAGCTGTGCCGTCGACTTGGTGCCGAAGCCCGCGCCGCTTCCGCCCTGACCCATCCAGGTATCGCCACTGTCTATGACTTTGTCGAGCAGGGCGAAGGAAGCTTTATTGTCTATGAGTACGTTGAGGGCCGCACATGGCGCGAAGAGCTGGCCCGGGCCCGCTTCACGGCGGACGAAATCTTCGATGCGAGTGCCCAACTCGCTGACGCATTGGCCGCGGCGCACAGTCACGGGATTGTCCATCGGGACCTCAAACCCGAGAACATTATGTCGGTGTCCGACGATTCTTCTCGGGGGCGTGTCAAGATTCTCGACTTCGGTCTTGCGAAACACCTTCACGCGGCGCTGCCACTTGGAGAGGAGAATGCCGCGGAAACAGTTGCAATGGCAACGAACGCGGGCCTACTGATCGGGACCGTGAACTATATGGCTCCGGAGCAACTGGAAGGGCAGCCCGTTGACGCTCGCACGGATATCTACGCTCTTGGCCTTGTCCTTTATGAAATGGCCACGGGTGCCAATCCTTTCCTGGGACGATCGCCTTCCTCGACGATCGCTAATATCTTGAAACAGGAGGCACCATCACTGCGCCAACACATTCCGACAGCCCCTGCCGAACTCGATCGTGTCCTGCACAAGTGCCTGCGCAAACGCCCCGAGGAGCGATACCAGTCGGCACGAGAGCTGTTAGTGGACCTCCGAAATCTTCGTCGCGTTCCCGCCGAGTCGCCAGGCCCTTCGCAGGCCCCGGAGATCGAGTCGAGTCTTCTTCGGCGTTTTTCTTTCCTTTTCTTTTTCGGGGCGAAAAGCCCGTATCGCAGATGGGAAGTTATGCACTTGGGCATGATCCTCTGGTTTGTGCTGCCAGGCTATCTTGGATCCAGGTTCTGGGCGGTTACTGCGTATAAATGGGGATGGATCCTATTTTTTCTCGAACTGGCGTGCATCCTTCTGTTATCGATTCTGGGTATCTTTCTTGTGTACACGGGGATTTTCGATCTTAGTAGCCTCCCGCGAGAGATACGAAGGACGGCGCCCTGGATCCTCTGCTCTACCGTTGCACTTATTCTGGTCATGTGGACCATGGTAGCCATCGTCGTCGTTGCACATCCCGGCCTAGCATCCTTGCTTGCGATCTTCGGTACCGCGGGGTGTATCGAGTATGTGGTGTTCATACGGGCCTTAGACCGCGCTTTGCTAGATGATCTCAATAGAGGATGAAGGTTAGCCTGTCCGTCCCCCACCCGCAAGTTGGCGGTGAGGGTGAATACCCCGTAAGTGGAATAGCCAATGCTAATCCAGCTTCGCGTACTCTGTTTTTGCCTGCTTTAGGAGGGGGATCTCTGGATCGGCATCCTTCCAAAAGGCGAAGAAATCCTGGTAGGCTACGCGGGCTTTGTTGCTGTCTTTCTGTTGCCCGTAAGCTCGGGCGGTGCCTAGACGCGCGAGGACGTAGAGTGGGCTGGTTGGAAATAGGCCGCGATGATCAGCGATTGTCTGATATTCGATCAGGGCCCTGGCTGGATCGTGCAGGTCGAGATATGCCTCGCCTCGCAAGTACAGCGGCCAAAAATCGACGGGCGCGGTGGGGCCGCCGGCGAGTTCATAACGTTTTGCTGTCTCCAGCGCTTCGACGGCGCGGGCTGGTTGTTTGCGCTCCAGCTCCAACGCGGCGCGAGCAACGGCAAGCTGAGCGTTGTTGAGGACGGTGTCGGTGGGATTTTCCTTTGCCGAGTCTGCGATCATTTTGTCAGCACGGCCAGCGTCCCCGAGACGGGCTAGCACCAGGGCTGCAAACGCCTTAAGATTCTTGTCTTGCGTCATGGCGAGGGCCGTCTCGATCTGTCGGCGGGCTTCCTCTGTATTTCCTACTTCAGCCTCCATTGCCCCTTCGGATGCGCGAATGCTGGCCACGAAATCCTTTGATTCTTGCTCCGCCTTCTGCACTGCGGTGTCGGAAACCGCGCGGGCTTCGCGAACGCGTCCCTGAAAATATTTGACGTTGGCCTCTAACGCCAACAGAAACGCCTCATCGCCGGTGCCGGCAACACTGTCGAGTGCGTGCTGCATCGCCGCCTGATAGTCACGAATGAAGGCCAGTTGGTAGCCTTCCAATTTCGTTGAAAACGAATCCGCTTTCTGCGCCGCCGCCTGGTCAATCATGGCGCGCGCTTCTTCATAACGGCCCAGTGAAATGTAGACGCCAGCAGTGTTTTGATAACCGAAAGGATCTTTCGCATCGATTTGCAGCGCCTGCTGCGCATTTGCCAGAGCTTTATCCTGTTGTCCGGTCGCACCGTACGCCAGCGCTAAGTTATCGTCCGGCACATTGTCGCGGGGATACGCCTGTTTCCACTGTTCGTATATCTCGATGGCTTTGTCGATTTCCCCGGTTGACTCATAGTAGTGCGCGGAAATATACAGTTTCTCGCGTTCGCTTGCCCTGTCCCGGAGATCGAAGGCCTTGCGCAGAGCTTCCCGGTCAAGAGTGCCGGCTCCCAGGTTCCCATAAGCGACGCCCAGCGTGGCATAGGCTGTGGCGAAATTGGGGTCGAGTTCGACCGCGCGCTTGAGATGCGGAATCGCCCGATCATCCCGCAATTTCATGTGTTCCGTCTGGCCGAGGCTGAACGCTTGCAAGGCTTCGAGGGACGATGTAGTGGCCTGCTCGAGCGGCTTCGCGAATTGTTGCACCGAGCCCAGAGACTCGCCGAGCTTGGCACGCATCGATGACGCCGCAGTGTCCAAGGCTTTCAGGACTTGTTCTTTGCTGGACGCCTCAACTTGCTCCCGGGCGAGTGAATCCCCGTTCTGTGCATTTGTAGCGGATAGCGTGACGACGTAGGAGTTTCCAAGCCCGGCGATTGAGCCGCCGAGAACTGCCTTGGCTCCCGCCCGCAGAGCGATTTCGCGCGCCTCATCGCCGGTGATGCGTTCGTCCGGTGGACGACCCATGAATCCGAGAGCTTGCCGGACGCGCGACTCAGGCAGAATTTTCAGATACGGAGATTGCTCAAGCTGCACTGCGAGTGCCTGCTTTAGCGTTCCGTCAAAAACTGGATCGCCGGTGGTGTTTACGAAGTCGGCAAGCACAACTGTGTCTTTTTCCGTCAGCGCGGTCGAATGGCGGGAGCGAAGGAATAATCCTCCGCCGATCAAAGCTGCGATCACGAGCAACGCAGCGACCGCTGCCATCGTCCACGATTTCGTTGTCCCGGCCGAGACCGGTTCGCCGACGGCGGAGATTGCGCTCGCGGACTTGACCGCGCTCGACGAACCTGATGCCGGACTTGGAACCGTCCCTGAAGACACTGGTAGGGCCGCGGGCCCGGAACCGGACTCGTTTGCTACCGCCACCGCTCCAGAACTAGCGGCGACTGCGCGTTGGGTTTCAGTATCCCGCTTCAGGCGCTGCAAGTCGGCGCGAACGTCGGCTGCGCTTTGATAACGCAGGCTGCGATCTTTTTCGAGCGCCTTATTAATAATGTCTTCAACTTTCGCGGGCAAATCAGGATTCAGCCGTAGTGGCGGCGCCGGGGCGCGATCAAGAATTGCCTGAAAGATTAATGCGGTCGTGTCTCCTCGAAACGCGACCATGCCCGTCGCCATTTCATAAAGCACGGCTCCAAAGGAAAACAGATCGGTTCGAGGATCCAACTCTTTGCCCTTGGCCTGCTCCGGAGACATGTACGCAACGGTGCCGATCGCAGAGCCGGCACTGGTCAGGTGTTCCTCGGCCAAAGTCACATTCGCAGTTGCTTCGTTTAAACCTGACGGCGCGGACGAGCGCGCGGAATTTGTTACTTTCGCCAGTCCGAAATCCAGTATTTTGGCGTGACCGCGCTTGGTAACGAAAAGATTCGCAGGCTTAATGTCGCGATGAACTATGCCCTGTGCATGGGCCGCGTCGAGCGCATCGGCGATTTCGATGCTCAGCGGCAGCATTGTCTCGAGTTCCATCGGGCGATTGCCAATGATGTGTTTCAACGTCTGGCCGTCAAGAAATTCCATGACGATGAACGCTTGCCCATCCTGCTCGCCAATGTCGTAGATGGTGCAGATGTTGGGATGATTCAGGGCAGAGGCAGCCTTGGCCTCGCGGCGAAATCGCTCGAGCGCCTGGCGGTCTTTGGCGACATTCTCAGGAAGAAACTTCAGCGCGACGAAACGGTCGAGCCGCGTGTCTTCAGCTTTGTAAACAACTCCCATGCCTCCGCCGCCGAGTTTTTCGACGATGCGGTAGTGCGAGATAGTCTGTCCAATCATTCAGGAGATGTCGAGGTTTCGGGTCGCTTCATCTTACGGACGTGGGAAGCGGGAGTCAACGAATGAAGAGAGTAGGAATGTTGAAACCGCCCTCAATGCCGAGGGCTTCGGGCGCAGGTACGTTGCAATCCACTGCTCTATAGGTTGTCTTCTATAGGTTCTCCTGGATGAAGCGGGGACTGAGGTGAACGTCGACTTGTACCAGTGGTGAATCACCGAGCGCTTTGAAGCTGTGGATCTCACCGGCCTTGATAACGAAGATGTCTCCGGCGCTGCCCTCGAAGGTTTTGCCGCTTACTGTCCAAACCCCCCGGCCTTCACGGATGAACTGGATCTCGTCATAAGGATGACGATGCGGACCCGGTCCAGAACCAGGTTTCCCTTGGAATAGGAACACCGAAACATTGGTGTCGCCCTGCTCAGCTCCGACGAACTCATGCGAACTACCAACAAAAGGCAGGTTCTCTTGGCGCACGTGGTACATCTTTCGCCACCTCCTACAAGAATTTGATGGCTGCGGCCACGGTTTGGGTCCGCCTATATCAATGAGTACAATTGCGATTTTTCGCCAACTGCCGCGTCCGAGTAAAATGCATAGCGAATGACAGTTGGCGATACATCTCTTTTTGCGATTGAATCGGAGATTACCCGCGCCTTTGAGAGACCCTCGTGGCGAGGCCTTGGATTCTTCGTGATCCACGTCGCGGGCCAAAGTTACGGAATCAAATCTCCAGGTCAGTCAATGCTGGCCTGCTCTTTCGACGAAGTAGGGGCACGAATCACCGGACGGGGCACACATGAAGCGCCCTTTGCGGACGCCGCCGCAATCGACAGTGCTAACGCCTACACCAGTGCCGTTTATTTGGATAACAACGGGGACGAAACGTACTTCGGTATGAGTGAGGCTCAATTCACTAAGACACTCTACTCTAAGTCGCTGGTATGGGCGCCTGACGGCGATGAAGCATTCGATGATGGTAGCTATGTGTTGCAGTTCGACGTTGGTGATCGAGTGAGACTGATTGCGTTCAAGCGTCCCGAATCACTCGTCGACCCAGCTAGCGTGCGGGAGATCTGGCTTTCGTCCGACACCTTCTACAACGCTCTCCGCGAGTGGAAAGACACTTTCTTGGCTGAGTGGGAATCGCTCCCGAAACATAGTTGACGAAAACAGGGCAATAACCTCATAACTCACGCCGGAACACTTCAGACATCCCGTCAACGAAGGCCGTACAGTTATGAGGAACCAAAGGAAAAAAGATAACAATTTCCCGAATCACAATAGATGTATATGCATCTATTGCGATATGAGTAAGCCTGTCACAGTCCCTCTTCCCTGCATGTGCGCCAGTTTCCGTCGGGCTGCGCGCGTGCTGACACAGCACTACGACGCGGCTATGCGGCCACTCGGCTTGAGAGGCACGCAATTCACTCTGCTGCAAGCGCTGTCCCTTACCGGAGAAGTTTCTCAGGGGATGCTCGGGGAGATTCTGGCAATCGATAGCACCACGCTCACCCGCACGCTCGCAATCATGGAGCGGCGAGGCTGGATCGTCAGTCGATCCGGCAAGGACCGGCGGGAACGGTGGCTCTCACTGAGTGAGGCTGGCAAGGCCGAATTCAGGCGGGCGCGTCCTCACTGGGAAAAAGTGCAGCGGGAGTTGCGGGCGCGGCTCGGGAACGAACTTTGGAACGATCTTTTCAACTTAACCAACCAACTGACCCCAGCGGTCAAATCATAAGGAGACTAGCTATGTCCAAATATGCCAAACTGAGCGCCGGGCTGCTGGCAGCCTGGCTCGTCTTCGCAATTTCCTCTTCTGCACTGCACCTCTACAGAAATGCTTCCAACACACCGCCGATCGCACTCGGCATTGCAGTGGTCGCACCCATCGTGCTGTTTCTGATTTGGTTTGCGTCCTCGCCGGCCTTCCGGCAGTTCGTTCTGTCGCTCAGCCCAAGCACCCTTACCCTGGTTCACACCGTGCGCATCGCCGGGATTGTTTTCCTCGCCCTCGGCACCTATAAAATTCTGCCTGAGTTCTTCGCCTTGTCCGCTGGATGGGGCGACATCGCCATTGGCGTGACGGCTCCCTTCGCGGCGCTTGTGCTGGCCAATCCCGCGCATCGCAAAGGCTTCATTTTCTGGCAGTTCCTGGGAATCTTTGACCTCGTGAATGCCCTGGCCATGGGCACGCTCGCCGGGATCATCGATCCTCACGGAATCCCCACTGAACCCATGACTGTCCTCCCCATGAGCTACATCACTACGTTTGCCGTGCCGGTATTTCTGATCCTGCACATCATTTGTATCGCGCAGGCGCTCCGCTGGCCGGCGACACGTCTTGCCGCAACGGCCAACAGATTCCAGACAGCGATGCCCCAAGGGCAACAATGACCGATGGATCCGGGCTAGTGATGGGATAGAGAGAGCGTGCTGAAACCCGGGGATACCGGGATGTTCCCCAGTATTTCGCAACTAACACTTGACTGGCGAGGAAACTCGCAACCAGAAAATTGGGGTACGTCCCTGTCTGTCGACCGGATTGCTCCAGGATTACTCCTGATCCGCCGCGATGGGCGGACCGCCGGAAACTGGTCAATAGTGTGGTGGTGATTTCTCAACAACTTCAA
>Ga0210403_10004325_pt1 | contig 12264 bp, 14 predicted proteins | sample IncBWC19MmetaG_FD_150863 | JGI IMG/M metagenome (GOLD analysis project Ga0210403, IMG submission 150863) | Forest soil microbial communities from Barre Woods Harvard Forest LTER site, Petersham, Massachusetts, United States - Inc-BW-C-19-M | ecosystem: Environmental > Terrestrial > Soil >... | reverse complement strand
TGGCACGGTGCTCGCTGGATTCACCGAAACGTATCCAGTCCAATCGGAATACGCCCCCGGGTGCAGATCGCCGAGCTGGTTGGAACCGTCGCTATGCCGAAACGCGAGTACTGCAGCGCAAGCCACATTCCCAATCCCCGCGGGGGTGTCCGTATCAATGGTTAGATTATTCGGATCGTAGCCCAAACTAGCCATGAGTGGATCAAAGACGCTAGCCTTGTCGAGCGCAAAAAGATCCGCCAGCGCGCGATAGGCTGCAAAGCTGATCGCTTCGTTCTTGTTGGCCAACGTGCGTTCTGATTTGGGCCGCCGCAGTTTGTCGCCAAACTGCGTGCCGACGGCTCTCTTGTCGTACGCTGCCCAGGCGTCGAACATGCAGGTATGCGCTATCGCCAGGGCCCGGGCCACCATCGGCGGGCCAATGCGGGAATCGCGCACACCTTGCAATGCCGCGACATTCCATTGCACCACGACGTTGTCGCTCGCACCGGCTTGGCCCATCACGCCCGCCGGCCAAATCAGAACTGCAACGATAAGTAAAGATCGAAACAATAAAGGGAGCTTAGGTGTCGACGTAGAAGACAGATATATGCTTGCGACCATTGGGATGCTTCCTCCGGCTATAGTGGACGATTTAACCGATACGAATCACTTGTGGTCGCAGCGGATTGACACTGCCACGGCGAGCAGGGCGTGGGTCCCCGCTCACCGTGACAGTCATCTTGGCCCGCCCTTCCGTGCGAAGGAATGGAGTGCATCAGAAAAAGACGCCGTTGTGTTCGGTGCCGAATTGCGCGAAGTTGGTGTGCGTTGTCGTCGGGTCGGACTCGAAGTGGAAGCCGTGCCCGGTATCCTTCGGCGTGGTGGCAGAGACGGCAATCGTTGCTGAGCACTCGAAAAAGTCGCCGCGGAAATTGTTCGTCGCGTCGCTGAATCCGGGGACGCTCCGGGTCACTCCGCTCCATTTGATTTTCATCGAGTTGATGATGGCGCTGAAGATTCCCAGCGCGTGCGCCGGGTCAAAACTGTTAGGGACGGTGAAAGCGTCAAACACGCAGATATTGTGCACCGATAACTCGGCAGTCCCTCCGTCAACGTCCACTTTGCCACTACCCTTGGGGTACGGAGCACCCCACAAAACGAGTGAACCAGCCGCGATTCCCGGGTCGTATGAGTGGAGGCCCAACGGGCTCCCATTGGGGGTTGCGGGAGTCACCCCCAAACTGTCCAATCATATGAATCCGATGGAACCGCGGTGCTGCTCGCCGTCGAGCCCGACGAAGACGCCGTCCATGAGGCGCATGTCGGCGTGGAAGTCATAAATGGCGCTCGCGCCGCTGTTGAGGTCTGTGCCGGTGCCAGAGAAGATCATATCGGCATTGGCGATCACTCCGCTGAAGTCGGTGATGATCGACGGGTCGTGGCCGGTATTGGGGCTGGTCGTCGGACTAGCATCAACTGGGCCAGGGAAGAAGAAGTGTGCGCCCGGGGGTGTAGAGATGTGCGGGATGGGTCGCGGGACTGCTTTACATCTGTCGTGATTTCCTTCCTTCTCGTCGTCCGCGAGGGCCGCCGACCGAAGTCCAGAGCCGAGTAAGAGTCCAGCTCCGGCAGCGGTGCCTGCTGCCCCCCGGATAAGAGTGCGTCGGGTTAGCCATTTCTCCTGAAGCTTATTCCACGAAATAGACTTTTCATCATTCATTGCGGTTCTCCTTCGACTGATCGGCAGCGCACACAAAAGCATGCGCCAACCGGCGAGTGAGGGCCCGGGGTCCCGGAAATACTGGTCGCGAAACCATGAGAATGAAAACTGGGAAAGGGAGATGGGGTAACTGCGACGACTCTGCACCGTCGCTCCCAGCATGTCAAGTAGAAAATCAGTAAACGCAAATTGTAAACGGAATCATAAAAGAAACGGGAAGGGACCGTGGGTACGGCCTGCGACTACATGGCGGCACGTTCTGGTACTCTCAGGCGGGTGGACGACACATTGACGGTGCGAATGATGTTGGGTGCCTGATAACAGAGAAGAAGGAAGGAAGTAGAGAAGGTGGAAGGAAGAAGAGCCTGCCCGGTGCGAAGAATCTACGGGGCAGGCTTGCTGGGCGAAGAGCGGCCCGCCTCGGAAGGCGGGCCCTACCAAGGCGCCGGAGCGGAGGCGTCGTGGCGGAGGCGAACTGGCTACTTTACGGCGGCCATGAACTTGACGGGATCAGGGACGGCGGCTAGGGACTTGACGGGCTCGGGAACGACGCCGAGTTGGCGCATGAGGCCCAGAGCATCCCAATTGACGAAGCCTTCGACGATCTTGCCGTTCGTGAAGTGGACGATGGTTACGCCAGTGATGGCGACCTGTTTTCCCGTGGGGGCAATGCCGTTGAGCTCGCCCTTATGAACGCCGCGGCAGGACCAGCGAGCGACGACGATTTCGCCATCGGCAATGAGATCTTCCATGTTCAAGCGAAGATCGTGGAAGGCGTTGCGATACAGATTGACGCGCTTCTTCTCACTCTCGGGACCTTTGCCAAGATCGGGCGTGGAATCGTCGTGGTGCTGATACGTGGGGGCGAAGATTTCATCCGCGACCTGCAGATTGCCCTTGTTCCAGAGTTCATCAAAGAGACGGCGGACTACGGTTTTATTTTGTTCAGACATGGTGGTTCTCCTTATAAGAAAAACGAATTCCTCCTCGCACGTGGCGAGTTGGAGTTGCCTGGAACCGCTGGCGTCTTGGGTATGAAGACCTGTACGTCGAACAGGAGGCAGGGCCCCGCGCGAGGGAATAGAAAGGAACCCAGTGGGTTCTACCCTGTTAGCGCTCGATGCGGGACTAGACCTTGAGAGAAACTTCGCTGGGAATCGGGACTGGGCGTTTCGCTTGAAACTGCGAAACCTGAATGCATCGTGTGCTTCGCAACTGTGCAAGTCAAGGAGAATCGAAAGTTTCTTTTGGAGAAAAACCTGAACGAATCGGGATTTTACCGTCGAGCTCGGTCCACTTTAATCAGTCGGGTTTGGCGTGGAAATGCGGGAGACGGAAAACCAGGGTAGGTGGAGCGCGCCGGAGTAGAGACGGATGGAGACGTTTTGGCCCGGGCTGATGGCGCCATAGAGCGTGCGGGACACTTCGATTTCATCGGATCCGTGGCGCGGGCCCCAGGGAACGACGCGAAGATAGTAGGTGGTGGTGCGACCGTCGTCGGCTCGCTTTCCGAGAACCTGGGTTTGGTAAGTGGCAGGCACGGAGCGGTCGGCGAGAACGTTGAAATGGGCAATCGCGCCATAACAAAACATTGATCCGATAAAAAACGTGGAAATGGCAGCAACGCCGCGATTGTGGAAATGCGGATCGGACTGCGCGAGAAAGATGCTGAGCAGGGCCGCGAGCGCGAGCGTGGCCAGTACAAGCGGCTTCCATTCCAGGAAGTGAAGGTCTTGAATCGCGCGGTAAGCCAGGGCGCAACTTGGAAAGATGAATGCGAAGGCGAGGCTAGGGCGCGCATCGTTGCGGCGGCCTTCGATCTGGTAAAGCCCGTGCGAACGGGCGAGCAGGACGACGGCGATGATTGGCGGGGCGCCAACCGCAAGCATGGCGAGCGGATAGGGATTCGGATAAATCCACGCCCAGACGGAGGCGATTCCCGCTGCCCAATTTAGATTTTTGACGGTGCGGTACGCCGCCGCGATGCGTTCCTCAGTCGCGTCGATGCCGGGAGTGTCGCGCGCGACAACGGCTTCGAGTTGGGCCATGGATTGGCTGAGATCCTCGCGGTCGAGATTCGGAATGTCGAGGAACCATTCGGCGAATGCCTGATCGCTTCGGAAGTAGAGAGGAATGTTGAGCTTTTTCTGCTGGGCGTCCTTGGGCTGGAAGACCAGTGTGGAGATGTGTTGTGTGGGAAGGATGCGGTAGCCTGCGATATCGGTACGGCGGAGAAGCTTCGAAGTCAGGAAATCCTTGACCTGAATGAAATCGGGGCCAAGGATCAGGCGCGAGGTCAGCACGGCGCTGATCAGGTAAGCGCCGAGAAGCAGGAAGAGAAACGAGAGAACGACCAGGGCAACCTGCGACCGCACGCTGGTCATTTCGTGACCGGTGCCGAAATAGAGAATTCCCGCGATTCCACCGGCGGCGCAAAGGCAACTGACAGTCCCCAGGAAAAGCAGATAGCGGGTGGAGGGCCTGTAGGTGCGCGGGTAGAGAGAAGGACTGAAGACGGGCGGTTCGTCTTGGTGCAGAGGTTCGTCAACGTCCAGAGGTTCGTCTGTGTGCATAGGGACCCGTTGAATGAAGAAATCCTAGCATGAGCGAGGGGAGGGATTTGGCCGGCGATGAGATGTGGTCGGTAATCAGTTATCAAGGAGCGGCGATCCGATAACCGCGATCAGATAGCAGGAAACGAAGAGGGGTTGGACGGTCGTTGCGTGCATGTTTCAGTGCACTGGATGGCGATGGGAGTTTCCGGAGTTCAGCGGCATGGTAGAGTCAGTTACAGATGACGACGGAAAAGAGCGGGCACAAAAAGCACGGCGGACTGATGGCCATTGCGGCGCTGAAGTTCGTGAACGGGATTGGGCTGCTGGCGCTGGGATTGGGCGCACTGCATTTCCTGCATGGCGACATAGCCAAAGAGTTCGCGCACTGGATGGAATTGTTGCGGGCCGATCCGCACAACCGATACCTGATCTGGCTGGTGCAGAAACTTTCCAACGTGGACGAGCACCGGCTGCGGCAGCTGAGCTTGGGGACGTTTTTCTATTCGGCGTTGTTTCTCTGCGAGGGCACCGGACTGGCGCTGGCGAAGCGGTGGGCGGAATACCTGACGATCGTGACGACGGCGTCGTTGATGCCGCTGGAGATTTACGAAATTTACGTGCGTACGACCTGGCCGAGGTTGGTGGTGTTGGTGGTGAATATTGTGGTGGTGGTGTATCTGGTGAGGGAGTTGCGGCGGACGAAGAGGGGCGCAGAGGGATAACAGATAGCAGCGAGCAGATAGCAGGAAGCGAAGAGTGGCGGGTGGTTCGTCGGGTGCGTGTTTCGGTGAGGTGCGTGCGGACGGACCTTGCCACGGTCCCTCCGCTCCGGCCCGACAAAATGCGTCGGGCCTCCGGTCGGGATGACAGAAAAAACAAGAGGCTGGCTTAAAAGGCCAGCGCTACATTGAAGAATGCGGAAATGAGGATGCGGAGAGGAATCTAGCCGCCGGCTATGGCGCCTATGATGAGGAATGGTTCGGTGCCTGCGGCGACTTCGGGCGGAAGAAGCGTGTCCCACGATTCGTGCGAGAGATCCTCGGCGCAGGCGAAGAAGCGCAGGAAGGGGCGGCGCTGTAGCGAATCGTGGTCGCGGATGGTTCCGCGAAGCATAGGGTAACGCGCTTCGAGTTCATCGAGCACGGAGCGCAACGTGGGCGGAGCGGCGAGTTCGAGAGTCACCTCGCCGCTCACGTGAGCCAACGTACGGAGATGCGCCGGGAGTACGACGCGAATCATGGGAGTGCTTGCAACCCGGATGAAGATTGAAACGTGAACTTCATTTCACAGGTCTCCTAGGGATAACCCAAGAGCACAGCCCCTTCGGCTTCGCTCAGGGCGGGCAGGAATGGCTGTGCCACCAAGTCGGCCACTACGTGCTCGGCGAATCATGCGAGCGTTTGCACCTCGACGGAAAGGACTGCGGGGAGGTCGCGCACAATCGGCGCCCAGGAATCGCCCGCATTAGAGGAAGCATACACCTGCCCGCCGGTGGTGCCAAAGTAAACGCCGCAGGAATCGAGCGTGTCCACGGCCATGGCGTCGCGAAGGATGTTGACGTAGCAATCGTTCTGCGGCAGGCCCTTGGTGAGAGGCTCCCAGTCGTGGCCGCCGGACTTGCTGCGGTAGATGCGGAGCTTGCCTTCGGGAACGAAGTGTTCGCCGTCGCTCTTGATCGGCGCGACGTAGATCGTTTCCGGCTCGTGCGCGTGCACGTCAATCACAAAACCGAAATCGGAGGGGAGATTGCCGCTGACTTCGTGCCAGCGGTCGCCGGCGTTGTCGCTGCGCATGACGTCCCAATGCTTCTGCATGAACAATGTGTCCGGCTTCGACGGATGCATGGCGACGTGGTGAACGCAGTGGCCGACTTCCGCGTTAGGGTCGGGAATGAATTGCGAGACGAGGCCCTGGTTGATCGGCTTCCAGGTTTTGCCCGCGTCGTCGGAGCGGAACGCGCCAGCGGCGGAAATCGCGATGTAGATGCGACTCGGATTTTTCTTGTCGAGAATGATGGTGTGGAGGCACATACCGCCGGCGCCGGGCTGCCACTGCGGGCCGGTGCCGTGGCCGCGGAGGCCGGAAAGTTCGTGCCAGTTCTGGCCGCCGTCGGTGGACTTGAAAAGCGCGGCGTCTTCGACGCCGGCGTAGACGAGATTCGGGTCGGTGTACGACGGTTCGAGATGCCAGACGCGCTTGAATTCCCAAGGATGCTGCGTCCCGTCGTAAAACTGGTGGGTGGTCAGCGGCGCGCCGGTTTCTTTCGAATCGTCGTACTTAAACTTGTTGCTCTCGCCTTTGGGCGATCCGTCCGGCGTTTTCGTTTCGCCCGGAGGCGTGCCGGGCTGGAACCAGGTTTTGCCGCCGTCATCGGAGCGCTGAATGATTTGGCCGAACCAGCCGCTGGTTTGCGAGCAGTAGATGCGATTGGGATCCACGGGCGAACCCTTTAGATGATAAATCTCCCAGCCGGCGAAATGGGGGCCGCTGACCTCCCATTTTTCGCGCTTGCCATCAGCCGAAAGAATAAATGCGCCCTTGCGTGTGCCAACCAACACTCGAACCTTGCTCATTTTTCCTCCTTATTGCCTTTCAGTATTTTGACGACGCATATTTTTCGATGAGGGCGGCCGCCAGATCAGGCTGCTCGTCGAATATATAGTGCGCGCTGCCTTTGACGATTTCCGTTTTCAGGTTCACGCATCCGTGGGCGCGCATGGCCCCCGCAATCTTTGACGCGTAGGGAGTGAAAGCGTCGTGCTCTCCCGCACCGAACACCATTGGCAATTCAATGTTATTGCTCCGTGGCGCGTTGAATGTTTCATTCGCGGGGAATGCGCGGTAAAACTCGAACGCCGAGCGCAGGTGATCCGGATCGCGATAAGACGCTGCAAAGTGGGCGACGTCAGCGTCGGTAAAGTGCTCCGGCCCGAGAAAGTATCGAAAATAGCTGGTTTGCCGGCCGGAGACAAGCTTTTCCGGGAGATCGGTTTGATGAAAGCGAACGTGCCAAAGCAACGGATCGCACTGGATTTCCGGCCACGGGTCGAGCCCGGGAATCGCAACGTCCAAAATCATAATTCCCCGGGCATCTTCCGGAAAGCGGCGGGCGAAGGCATAGGCGACCATGCCGCCGATGTCGTGGCCGACCAGGTAGACATTCCGCAGGCGTTGCTGGGTGATGAGTTGATGGATGTCCTCGGCGAGATTGGCGGCGTCATAGCCGCCAACCGCGGGAGCGGAAGCACCTACGCCACGCAGGTCAACGGCAACGACAGTGAACCTGGTTGCGAGACGCGGCATGACTTTGTGGAACTCGTACCAGTCCTGGGGAAATCCGTGGAGCAGAATCACCGCGGGCCCGTTTCCGCCTTGAACAAAGTGCAGGGTGGTGCCGTTTACGTTCGCGTTGCCGGAGGTGAAACCCGTGCCGAGTTGGGAGACTAGAGGATCGATCGCGTGATCGGATGCGGATTGTCCCCAAACGCCGCAGCAGGCAGTAATCGCGGAGAACATCAGGACTGCCCGGCAAAGACCGAGGAGGGCGGAGAGGAAGGGGCTGATTCTCAGGTGACCGTGCTCCATGGTCTTTTGCCTCTAGCTTCGGAGAGGGATCAGGGCGCGCAAACGGGAGTCGCGCAAGTAAAGTCCCAGCCATAGCAAGCTGCCTAAATAGGTTGGGAAGAGTACATGGGTGAACAAGGGATCGCCAACCCGCAGGTGGCTCATGACTGCGCCGCCGAGATAGCCCGTAAGAAGGATGGCGCCGAGGATGGAAGTGGCCGGCACCGCGTAGAGCAGCGTGCAGAGCAGCAAGAGAGTTCCGATCGCGAAGTCGAGCGCGATTGGAATTCCCAGCTGCGCAAAGGCGTCAATGACCGGCTGGGGTTTGAAGAATTTCATGACGCCATCGAGCACAAGCAGGAGCACGATCACGGTGCTGATTGTGCGTCCTGCCCAGAGTGCTTTCCTTGAGAGGCCTGGCGATGTTGCTTCCGCTGGCATGAACTATTCCTCCGAATTATTGGTTACAAGATTGAGAATTGCTGTTCGAACTCTGTACTCAAGCGGCCTGGACGCCGGCACGCTCGACGTTGACCATCCAGGGAATGCCGAAGCGGTCGGTGAGCATGCCGAAGCGATGGGCCCAGAAAGTTTCGCCGAGGGGCATGGTGACGGCCGCACCTTCCGAGAGCGCGCCGAAGATGCGTTCGGCTTCCTTGACGTCGGTGAGGCCGATGTTGACGCTGAATCCCTGTGGCTTGGAGAAGCGGCCCGGAGGCGCGTCGGAGGCCATGAGAACCGCATCCCCGATGGTGATGCGAGCGTGGAGAATTTTCTTCTGCCATTCGGGCGGCACCTGGCAGGAGGCAGGCGTGCCTTCGTGGTTGAGCATCATCTCGATTTTTCCACCGAAGATTTTCGCGTACGTCGTGAACGCTTCCTCGCAGTTGCCATTGAACAAGAGATAGGAATTGAATTGCATGGTGCGCTCCTTTTTGAAATACAGCTGTTTACTGTTAGCCGTGAGCCTTAAGCCGTAAGCTGTAAGTTTTTAGACAGAGACTTATGGCTTATGGCTGATGGCTTAAGGCCTTTTTTAATCACCGGAAGCGGCAGTGAAATTTGCATCGTCTGCTGCTTGCTGGAGTTTATTGATATCGAGCTTGGACATCTGCAGCATGGCCTGCATGGCGCGTTTCGCTCTCTGGGGATCTTTGTCGCCCAACAACTGGCCGAGAATCGTGGGGATGATCTGCCAGGAGAGGCCGAACTTGTCCTGGAGCCAGCCGCAGCGATCGGTGCGGCCGCCGGCGGAGAGTTTTTCCCAGAGTTCGTCGACTTCCTGCTGGGTTTCGCAGTTTACGAAGAAGGAGATGGCGGGCGTGAACTTGAACTTTGGGCCGCCGTTGAGAGCGAAGAATTCCTGGCCTTCGATCTGGAACGTCACGGACATCGCGGAACCTTTGGGGCCTGGCCCGGCGTCGCCATAGCGGGAGATCTTGCCCATCTTCGAATTCTTGAAGATGGAGATGTAGAAGTTGGCGGCCTCTTCGGCGTTGCCATCGAACCAGAGAAATGGAGTGATCTTTTGCATGGGAGTTCCCTTTCCGCGCGGCTACGTTTTGCCTGCCGCGAGTTTCTTGCCAAGTTCCTTGTGGTGCTCGACCGCTTCACTGGGGGCGAAGTCTTCCATTTCAAAGAATTGGCGAAGCTCGATCACCCCGTCTTGAGTCGCACCGTGGGGAGCCGGGATACGCTTGGCCCATTCGATGGCTTCGGCCTTGGACTTCACATTGATAATCCAATAGCCGGCGACGAGATCCTTGGTTTCGGCGAAGGGGCCGTCGATGACGGAAATCTTGCCAGTGCTAGCCGAAATGTGCACGCGGGCGCCTTTTGAGCTGGATTGAAGTCCGGCAAGGTCGACGAGGACGCCAGCATTCATCAACTCCTCGTTATATTTGCCCATGGCGGCAATCAATTCTTCGCTGGGCATCACGCCGGCTTCGCTGTCTTTGTTGGCTTTTACAATCATCATGAATCTCACGGTTCCCTCTCCTTGCTGATGTATTTACGGCTGAGACCTTGGGGCCGGGCCGGTCGATCCGGCTCCCTACCAGTAAGACGAATGGCAGAGCGCAAAATCGACAGGCCGCAGAAACTATACTTTGGGGAGACCATCGACTTCGACGAGGGGGCGGATTTCCACAGTGCCCCAACGACCGGCAGGGACACGGGAGGCGATGTCGATGGCTTCGTCAAGGTCTTTGGCATCAATCAGAAAGAAGCCGCCGAGCTGTTCGCGGGTTTCGGCGAAGGGGCCGTCGGTGACGAGGCGCTTGCCGTCCTGAAGGCGGAGGCTGGTGGCCGTGGAAGTAGGCTGAAGCGGTGCCGCGCCGAGAAACTTGCCGGATTCGTGAAGTTTCTGGGCGAAGGCGGTGGATTCCACGTAGCAGTGCTCCCGCTGCTCCTGGGTGAGCGCTCCGTTCTCTTCGAAGTACATCATCAGCATATATTTCATGGCTTCTCCTGTATGGCATTGGGTCGTGCCACCGAACCAACAGGTCGTTGACACATTTGGTTGAGATCCTTCGGGGCGCCTGCCTGCGGTAGGCAGGCAAACGGCGCGCCCCTCCCTCCTGCGGCGGGCAGGCAGGATGACAATTCGTTTGGTCCATGCGGGATGGGGAACTTTTCGCATTCTACCTATCAGTCGAACGGGCGAGGCAGAAATCGACGGCGTGCCGTAAGATAGTCGGCACCAACCATGAGTTCCGCCGCAGCCACCGCCGTTGAAACCGTGTACCGCTCCGAATGGGGCCGGATTGTGGCTACCCTGATCCGGCTGATTGGAGATTTTGACCTTGCCGAGGAATGTGCGCAAGAGGCTTTCGCGGCGGCCGTGGATCAGTGGAGAGCGACCGGGGTGCCGGCGCTTCCGCGGGCGTGGATTATCCAGACGGCGCGGAACAAGGCCATTGACCGGATCCGGCGGCAGGGAAAGTACGCGGAAAAGCTGGCGCTTTACGGCAACTCGGAGCTTGGGACGGAGAGCCAAGAGCCGAATTACGATACGGGCGAAATACCGGACGACCGGTTGCGATTGATTTTCACCTGCTGCCACCCCGCGTTAGCCCCGGAGGCGCAGGTGGCGCTGACGCTGCGGACGCTTTGTGGGCTGGAAACGGAAGAGATTGCGCGGGCGTTTCTGACTTCGACGACAACGATGGCGCAGCGGCTGGTGCGGGCGAAGCGGAAGATTCGCGACGCGAGAATTCCGTACATCGTGCCGGAAACGCAAGCTATGGCGGAGCGGCTGGACGCCGTGCTGACGGTGATTTACCTGGTGTTCAACGAAGGGTATGCGGCGACGCGGGGAAATTCCCTGCTGCGGCTGGATTTGTGCTCGGAAGCCATACGGTTGGGACGATTGGTGGCAAATTTGATGGCGCCGCAGACTCCGCGCGAGGCGACAGCGCTGGTGGCGCTGATGCTGCTGCACGATGCGCGGCGCGAGGCCCGGCTGGATGAAGCGGGAGAGATCGTGGTGCTGGAGGAGCAGGATCGCCGACGATGGAAGCGGGAACAGATTCGCGAGGCCGTTCCCTTGGTGGAAGAGGCGATGCGCGGGACGCCGGGGCCGCTGGCACTGCAGGCGGCGATCGCGGCGATGCATTGCCGGGCGGCGCGGGCGGAAGAGACGGACTGGCAAGAGATTGTGCGGCTGTATGATGCGCTGGCGCTGGTGCAGCCTTCTCCGGTGGTTTTTCTGAATCGGGCGGTGGCCGTGGCGATGGCGGAGGGGCCGCAACGCGGATTGGATTTGATGAAGGAATTGGCGGCGGCCAGCGATCTGGAGAATTATCATTTGCTGCACGCTGCGCGGGCGGATATGCATCGGCGGTTGGGGATGCGGGCGGAGGCCGCGGAGGATTACGAGCGGGCGTTGGCGTTGGTGACGAATGATAGTGAGCGGCGATATTTGGAGAAGCGGTTGAGGGAAGTGAAGGGCGGCGGGGAGTAAAAAAAACAAAAAGGTTAGCGTGCAGCCGCCCGCACATCAGAAGAGCGGCCCGCCTCGGAAGGCGGGCCCTACAGAACGCATCACAATTCAATTACAGGAACAGGCGGGTGAGGAGGCCGGCGAGGGTGCCTAGGGCGGCTACGGTTGCGTATGCAGCGGCGGCGACGCGCCAGGAGAGGGACTTGCCCACGACGGAGAGCGAATACACGCTGATGATGCCGAGGGTGCAGAGAATAGTGTCGACATAGGGCAGCGGGACGCCTTTGGTCATGGCAATGTAGGCGATGGCGACGTCGAAGGCCATGGGCACGGGCAGGAACGCGGCGACGAGGGCTACGAGAATAATGCCGCCGAGGGTGACTTGGGCGATGAGCGCCTGCGGCGGGAGAAGTTCCACGACCAGTGCGCCGAGTACGGCCGCGAGAATCATCAGCGGCAGAGCAACTCGCGCGACATACCCGAAACTTTTGGCGAAAGAA
>Ga0210403_10004324_pt1 | contig 12267 bp, 9 predicted proteins | sample IncBWC19MmetaG_FD_150863 | JGI IMG/M metagenome (GOLD analysis project Ga0210403, IMG submission 150863) | Forest soil microbial communities from Barre Woods Harvard Forest LTER site, Petersham, Massachusetts, United States - Inc-BW-C-19-M | ecosystem: Environmental > Terrestrial > Soil >... | reverse complement strand
AGAAAGGGTTGCGTCTTCAGGGTCAGCCGCATCGGGTCGAGCGCGCGCCGAAAACCCTCGACGGCCTTGTCGCGACCCGCCACGACTTCCTCCAGCGGCTTGCCGAAGCGGGCTTCGCGGCTCTTGCGGAAATAGGCGGCATCGACCGGCTTCAGATGGCCGGGAATATCGGCGACGATCAGCGGAAACATGCCGCCGACCACTGCGATGTCGCCCCACCAGTTGATCATCCGGCCCATGGCGCGGCCGCCCGGTCCGCCAAACAGCGACGGGCGGTCCGGATAGCGGTCTTCGAGATAATTCGCGATCGCCCAGGAATCGACGATCGAATTTTCGCCGTCGAGCAGCACCGGCACCTTCTCGGATTTGTGGGGGGCGATGGCGTCCTTCTCGGTGAAGCACCACGGGATGGTTTCCGCCGACAGCCCCTTGTGCGCCAGCGCCATCCGCGTGCGCCAGCAGAACGGACTGAACGGGCGTCCGACATCGGTGCCGACGAGTTCGAAGAGTTTTAGAGTCATTGAACGATTCCCCGGCAGATCTCACAACCGTCATTGCGAGGAGCGCAGCGACGAAGCAATCCAGCTTTCTGTCTGTTGCGGCATGGATTGCTTCGCGGAACCTGTCACCGGGCGCGCATTCGCGCGACCCGTTGGCTGGCAATGACGGCGTCACTTTACTATCCGTGACGCATTCTAGGGACGTGGATGGCCGGGACAAGCCCGGCCATGACGACGGACCTTTGCGCGGGCTATTTCACCACCGCGGCGGTCTGTCCGAACAACAGCTTGCGCTCTTCCTCGGTGCGGATCGCGGGCTGGCCGAAATTCGGGTTGACCTCCTTGGCTTTGGCATAGGCGCGCTCCGTCGCGGGACGCTTGCCGATGGTCTCGAGCCAGCGCTTCAGATGCGGGAAATCGTCGATGTTCTGACCCTGGTTCTTGTAGGGCACGACCCAGGGATAGCTCGCCATGTCGGCGATCGAGTAGTCGCCGGCAATGAACTCGCGATCGGACAGACGCTTGTTGAGCACGCCGTAGAGCCGGTTGGTCTCGTTCACGTATCGGGTGATGGCGTATTCGATCTTGTCCTGGGCGTAGTTGCGGAAATGATGGTTCTGCCCGGCCATCGGGCCGAGCCCGCCCATCTGCCAGAACGTCCACTGGATCGCGTCGTAACGGCCGTAGAGGTCGGCGGGCAGGAATTTGCCGGTCTTCTCGGCGAGATACAAAAGCATCGCGCCGGATTCGAAGATCGAGATCGGTTTGCCGCCGCCCTTCGGCTCGTGATCGACCAGCGCCGGAATCCGGTTGTTCGGCGCGATCTTCAGAAACTCCGGCTTGAACTGGTCGCCCTTGCCGATATTGATCGGGAAGATCTTGTAGGACAGTCCCGCCTCTTCGAGAAACATCGTGATCTTGTGGCCGTTCGGCGTGGTCCAGTAATAAAGGTCGATCATGGCGCGTTCCTGTCCTGCGGGGTTCATGCAACTAGATGCGATTGCATGAAGTTCACCGCAAAGGGAACGTGAAGTCAATGGCGGGCATTTGGCGTCGCGGCGAAGTGATCGATCAGCCGGCGCGGCCGTGCTCGCGCAAAAGTCTTTCGCCGGCTTCGGTCACCGTCACGATCATCCCGAACCCCGCAATGGTTTCGCGCGCGACGTAGCCGCGATCGAAGGCATCCTCCCAGATCGTCAGCCGCGGGCACGACGTCCGCCAGGTCGCGATCACCTCCGAATAGACCCGCGGCTCGCGCGCAATCCATTCGACGAAATCGAGCACCAGAGGATCCGCCGTCTCGGCCATCGGCTTTCTCCTTTCGTCAATTGGCCAGCGCGTCGCTGCCCGCGAGCAGCAGCCAGGTTCCGTAGATGATGTAGTAGCCGGCAACCGTGGCGATCAGCCGCCCGGCCCAGGTGCGAAACTGCAAATCCGTCATCGCCTCCAGGATGCGCCGCGCCGCCGTGGTGCCGGCCATCGACGCCGCCACCGCGACAGCTGCGAGAACCGGATCGAGCGTCGCGGCCTGGTCGATGATGCCGCCGAAATAGATCAGCTTCACGAAATGACTAGCGACCTGGCAGGTGGCCTTGGTCGCGACGATGCCGCGGCGATCGAATTTGCCGCCGAGAAAGAAGGTGTCCATCAGCGGCCCGGAGACGCCGGTCATCAGCATCAGGCCCATGCAAATCGAGCCGTAGAAAGTGCCCTGCCAGATGCTCTCGGGATCGGGCTTCAGCGTCGACGGTGTCAGCCGCGCCAGGAACGGCGTTACCCCGAGCAGCAACAGCGCCATCGGCTTGTCGGGCACATAGCGCGTGACCGACCACGCCGCCAGCGCGACCGCGCATCCGATCAGGTAGATGGCGACCGGACGCCAGCGGATGTGACGGCGCCACAGCAAAGCGCGCCAGCCGTTGGACGCCATCTGCGTGATCGCATGCAGTACCATCGCCGACGGCAGCGGCATCAGCGTCAAGAGCACGCCGATCAGGATCAGCCCGCCGGCCATGCCGAACAGGCCGGAGAGAAACGCGGTCGCGACCATCAACAGGCCGAGGGCTGCTATCATCAGCGGCGTCATGCGAATCTCCCGCCGCTATTTCTGCCTTGCTTGGACAGGGCGTACAAACTGAGTTATCTTGGCCTGGCATAAGTTTTCCTGATGGTGGCAGGTTTTGGGGTAGAAATGCGACGGCTGCTGTTTCTCAACGGCATCAAGGCGTTCGAGGCGGCGGCGCGAACCGGCAGCTTCGCCGGCGCCGGCAGCGAACTCAACGTCTCGGCGGCGGCGGTCAGCCGGATGGTGCATCTGCTGGAACGGCGGCTCGGCGTCGCGCTGTTCGAGCGCAAGGCGAACCGGCTGGAGATGACGGCGGCGGGTCGCGCCTATCAGAGCGGGCTGACGCCGATCTTCGACGCGCTGGCGAGCCTGACCGCGCAGGTCACCGCGCCCGCGAGCGTCCGCGTTCTGACGCTCGGCGTCGGCCCGACCTTCGCGATGAAATGGCTGATCCCGCGGCTGGCGGATTTTCGCAAGGCCGAGCCCGACATCGACGTGCGTATCACCACCGGCGGCGCGGCGGCGCCGTTCGGCGACGACTGGAGTTGCGGCATCAAGCTCGGCGACGGTGAATGGCCGGGCCTGGTCGCCGAACCCCTGTTCGCCGCCGATCTGTTGCCGGTATGCGCGCCGCGGCTGGCGGCGCAGCTCAAGCGCGCGAGCGATCTCAGGGGGCCGGCGCTGTTGCGCGTCGCGCATTCGCCCGACGACTGGCCGTCCTGGCTGAAGGCCGCCGGCGTCGCCCGGGTAACCGCGCGGGGACTGCAGTTCCAGTTTTACGGCCAGGCGCTGCAGGCCGCCGTCGACGGCCTCGGCATCGCCATGGGGATCCGGCCCTACATCGACGACGACCTCGCCGCCGGACGGCTGGTCGCGCCGTTCGCGCTGTCGGTGCCGAAGGGCATGCGCTGGTACCTCGTCTATCGCAGTTTTCGCACCGATCAGCGCGACTTCGCCGCCTTCCGGCGCTGGATCATCCGTGCCGTGGCGGAGCCTGCCGCGCGCGGGCGATCCGCCGGCCGGATCCAGCGGCACGCCGGTTAAACCGGCAAAAGGCTTTGAAATCAAAGAGGAAAGTCTCGCAATCAAAGAAAATGCGGGGATGTGAACGAGTTCACATCCGTTTTCGGCCATCCATGGTTTCCTTTACTCCCAATACGCGGAGTCCGGACATGCACTGCGATTATGATGGCTTCAGAATCGAGTCTTTCGAGGCGGGCAAGGGCCTGTGGCACGCCAGGATCCGGCGGGCGGACCTGATGCCCGTCAGCATCGACGGCGTTTCGTTTTCGACGCTCGAAGTCGGCTTCGCCTGGTCGGACCCCGATGCCGCCATCGCGGATGCCAAGGCTCAAATCGATCAGCTCAAGCTCAAGCGATATGCCGGGCAGACGCCACATCCCGGATGGCAGGTTGCCGCCTGCTAGCCTGATTTGAAAATGGGCTTTACCGATGCCGAAATCCGAGGCCAATTCGACCGCGTCAGGTGCGATGGCACTGCCCGATTGTCCGCTATGCATGACCCCGTTGGTGGTGCAGCAGATCATTCCCGGACGACTGGGACTGGAGCACTGGACGCTGCGATGCACGAAGTGCGGGCATATCCACCAGGATGCGATCGATACGTCGTCGCCGCCGCACAACCGCTCCGGTTCGCCGACGCTCTGGCGGGACACCTAGGCTCGCTCCGCTTGCATGGGACTGAGTCGGCGTAACCCAGGGCCGCATGGTTCGCGCGCCGTTGCCGCGCTCCATGAGGGTCTATGACCACATCGAACGGGCGAGCCACCAGACCTCGTCCTGAGGAGCGCATCTTTGTGATGAAGCCCCGCCCCCCCGCAAAGCTCTCAGCCCTTGAAGGCCTGCGCGATCGCGGCCTGTGCTTCCTGCTGGATTTGCCGCAGGTGGGCTTCGCTCCTGAAACTCTCGGCGTAGATCTTGTAGACATCCTCGGTGCCCGAGGGCCGGGCGGCGAACCAGCCATTGTCGGTGGAGACCTTGATGCCGCCGAAGGATTGATTGTTGCCCGGCGCGGCCGTCAACGCCGTGCGCACCTTCTCACCCGCGAGTTCCTTCATCGCGAGTTTTTCCGGCGAGAGCGCCTTGAGGAGATTCTTCTGCGCCGGCGTCGCGGGCGCATCGATCCGCTCGTAGAAGGGCACGCCGAGTTCGCTCGTTAGCCTTTCGAACAACTGGCTCGGATCGGATTTTGTCCGTGCCGTCATCTCGGCGGCCAGGAGGCCGAGGATGATGCCGTCCTTGTCGGTGGTCCACACCGTTCCGTCTTTTCTCAAGAAGGATGCGCCGGCGCTTTCCTCGCCGGCAAATCCGAACGCGCCGTCGATCAGGCCGTCGACGAACCATTTGAAGCCGACCGGGGTTTCGACCAGCCGGCGGCCGAGCTTTTTGGCGACGCGATCGATGATCGCGCTGGAGACGATGGTCTTGCCCACCGCGCTGTCCTTGCACCAGTGCGGCCGATGCTCGAACAGATAGGCAATCGCGGCGGCGAGGTAATGGTTGGGATTCATCAAGCCGCTGGAGCGGGTCACGACGCCGTGGCGGTCGGCGTCGGTGTCGTTGGCAAAGGCGACATCGAATTTGTCGCGGAGCCCGATCAGCCGCGCCATCGCGTATGGCGAGGAGCAGTCCATCCGGATCTTGCCGTCCCAGTCCACGGTCATGAATCGGAAGGTCGGATCGACCGCGTCGCTGACGATGGTTGCGGCAATGCCGTAACGCTCGATGACCGGCTGCCAGTAGCGCACCGCGGCGCCCCCGAGCGGATCGATCCCGATCTTCACGCCGGAACCGCGGATCGCCTCCATGTCGATGACATCGGCAAGATCGGCGACATACGGCCCGACATAGTCATAACGATGCACGCAGGCAGCCTTGCGCGCGCGGTCATAGGGGATGCGCCTGACGCCTTTCAGATCGTCTTCGAGATAGCGATTGGCGGCGCGCTCGATGCCGGCGGTGACGTCGGTATCCGCCGGACCGCCATTGGGCGGATTATATTTGAAACCGCCGTCTTCCGGCGGGTTGTGCGACGGCGTGATCACCACGCCGTCGGCGAGGCCGCTCTCGCGGCCCTTGTTGGTGGTCAGGATGGCGTGCGAAATCACCGGCGTCGGCGTGTAGCCGTCATGTTCGTCGATCATCACTTCGACGTCGTTCGCCGCGAACACTTCCAGTGCGCTCGCCAAGGCCGGCTCCGCCAGCGCGTGGGTATCGATGCCGACGAACAGCGGTCCGCTGATGCCACTGGCCTTGCGGTGATCGCAGACCGCCTGACTGATTGAGAGGATATGCGCCTCGTTGAAGGCATTGTTGAAGGCGGAGCCGCGATGCCCCGAGGTGCCGAACGAAACCCGTTGCGCCGGCACGGACGGATCGGGCTTGCCGGTAAAATAAGCGGTCACCAGCCGCGGCACATTGGTCAGCATCGATGGCTCGGCGGGCTTGCCGGCGAGCGGATTTACTTTGGCGGACACGCAATTCCTCGAGGTGGGCGGCGGAAAACCTGGCTCCCCACTTTGATCGGTTTTACCGCAGCGGACAAGTCACGGTCGCGTTGCGGCGGTTTCGGCTGCAGGAACCGGCGACGCGGTCGTCTATCGGCTGCGGAATATCTCCGCTTCAGTTGTTTCCGATCGCGGCCGCTGCATTCGATACCTTGAAGGCGCCGACCGGCGTCACCGGCTGGGCGTTGTCGGCGCCGCCGGCAGCGGCGGCAGGCGGTGCCGCCGGAGCTTGAGCTTGGCCAGGCGCACCGCCGGCGGCGTTGCGCATATTGGTGAGTCCGGTCACCGCGTCGTACCAGAACGGCGAGCCGAGCCCGATCAGCAGGCCGCCGAGAATGAGATAGAGCACAACCTTGGGAGCCGTCGGCACTTCAATCCAGACGTTCGCATATTGAAGCCCCTCCTGACCGTTCGCGGCGGTGCTGGGATCACCGGGCTTGGGATCGCCTGACCCGACCTTGTCCGGCTTCGGGTCATCGGGCTTGCAATGCTGCCACAAGGTCCAGAATCTTTCGGTTTGTCCGCCCTTCAGTTCTTTGCACGTCCATACCCACACCGACATCTTCGCGTCGGCGATGCGGTCATCGCTCCAGCCCAGCGGAACGCCAAGGCCGGCGTATTGCTTCGCCGTCGCATTCGCCTCGCCGATCGCCGCCAGCGTATCCTTCTGCAAGGCCTCGATCTGTTTCTTGACGTCATCGGATGCCTTGGCTGCCTCGGCCTTTTTTGTTTGTTCCGCCTTTTTGGCTTCCTCGGATGTCGCATCGTTGTTTCGAACATCTCCCGGCTGCTTCGCTTGCTGCGACGTTGCATCCTGTTTCGGAACGAGCTTCTCCAGCGTGCCCGCGGCTTCCTGGGCCGCCTTGTATTGCGCCGTCACCGCCTGCGATTGCTCGATCACCTTGGCGCGGGCATTGGGATCGCGCAGATAGGTCTTGAATAGATCGATGGCATCGACATGTACCGCGAATGCCAGCAGAATCGCGACAATCACCGACATGAAGCGGGCGCGACCCTCGAAATAGGCTCCCGCGTCCTTGCCAAAACCGTCGAACTTCTGTGCGATATCCATCAGGGCCGCGTCGACCACGCCTTCGGCATCCTTTTCCGCGATGCTGGCCGCTCTGGCGATTTCGCCGCGGACTTGATCGCTGCCAAGCAGTTGCATCAATTCCTTCAGAACCTCATGCGAGGCATCTGCCGGGGCCGCACCCCCGGCAATCGCCGCTTGAGCGGCATTGTCAGCGCCGTCGACAATGGTTTTCAACGTCGCATCGACGGCTTTCACCGGACCCCGCGCTGCCGTATTCCGGATGGCGTCGCCGACATCGACGCTGCCGAGCCGCTCCATGAATTCGGTCGGCGTCAGCGCGGTCACCCGGCGTCCACCCCAGAGATTGCCAAGCCGCAACCACGGTTTGGTATTTCTGAACCACCACACCAGCCTCTGCCGTCCCGCTCTCATCGGGCGCGGGTCGCGAACGACCTTGGAGGCAAGGGTCGGATCCGGCTTTAAACCAACCGGCGCGCGATTGGCCGTCATCCGCATGATGAAGTCGTCGCGCACCGCCTTGTAGGCTTGCGGGGCGGACTTGCCCTTGTCGATTTCCGCCTGCGCCAGCGGCTCGACATATTTCGCCAGAACCTGATCGAACAATTGCTCCAGCATATATTTCAGCCCCGCCTCACGGAGCTTGAAGGTGCGGTGAATGACCTCGACAAATGACGAGACGACCAGCGACAGCGCGAGCATCGTGATGGCAAAAGCTAGCGCAGCTTCAATCAGCGGCATGGCTTCCCCCCCAATCCCGAAATCCCTCGATACAATCATGAGATGTTTGGCTGATCAAGCTCATCCATTGATTGGACGGGAAACAGGCAGGGAAATTGCCCTTTCATCGCCGCACGACTCTGCCCATATTTGTGCGATGGCGAAGAACCCCGACATTCCGAAAAAACCCGCGAAAGCTCCGAAATCCGAGGCGATGAAATCCAGGGCGCCGAAATCCAGGGCTCCAAAATCCAAGGCGCATCGCCCCGAGGTGCAGCCGATCGGGCCGGCGCTGGCGGAACTGCTCAATCCCGCGATCAATCGCGGCGAGAGCGGTCTCGGCTCCGGTACCGGGCTGCAGCCGCCGCCGGATAATTCCTGGGACCGCCGCGCCGGCGGCGAGGCCGCCGCGCATCGCGCGCGGGCCTCGACGCGGGGGACCGGCGATGATGTCGCCAAGCGCGACGCTGTAACGAAGCGCGATTCTTCTTTCTCCCCTCCTCCCGCGCGCGGAGCGCGTGGCGGGGAGGGGTCGGGGGTGGGGGGTGCTTCGGCAGATTCGGTGCCAGACAGAGGGCGAGAGTTCGCGGAGCCACCCCCCACCCCCGCCCCCTCCCCACCGCTTCGCGGAGAGAGGGGCGAAGAGCATCCCGGCTTCAACGAATCCCCGCAACGCGAATTCGCGCCCGCCAATTACGGCACCTCCGCCACCATCCCCACGCTCGATCCCGAACTGGCAAAACAGCTCGGCTTCACCACCGAGGAGGAGGACGCCGCGGCGATGGCGCGCCCGCCGCGCAACAAGATGGAAGCGCTTGGGGTAGCCGCCACCGCGGACGCGCTGGAAGCGCTGATCCGCGACGGCCGACCCGAATTCAAGGGTGACGACGGCCAGGTCAAGATCTGGACGCCGCACCGCCCGCCGCGCCCGGAGAAATCCGAAGGCGGCGTCCGCTTCGTCATCAAGTCCGAATACGAGCCGAAGGGCGACCAGCCGACCGCGATCGCCGAACTGGTGGAGGGCATCCAGCGCAACGACCGCACGCAAGTTTTGCTCGGCGTCACCGGAAGCGGCAAGACCTACACCATGGCCAAGGTGATCGAGGCGACTCAAAGACCCGCCATCATCCTGGCGCCGAACAAGACGCTCGCCGCGCAGCTCTATGGCGAGTTCAAGAGTTTCTTCCCCGACAACGCCGTGGAGTATTTCGTCAGTTATTACGATTACTACCAGCCCGAGGCCTATGTGCCGCGGACCGACACCTACATTGAAAAAGACTCGTCGATCAACGAGCAGATCGACCGCATGCGCCACTCGGCGACGCGCGCGCTGCTGGAGCGCGACGACGTCATCATCGTCGCGTCCGTGTCCTGCATCTACGGTATCGGCTCGGTCGAAACCTATACCGCGATGACGTTCGCGCTGAAGAAGGGCGAGCGTATCGACCAGCGGCAATTGATCGCCGACCTCGTCGCCTTGCAGTACAAGCGCACCCAGGCCGACTTTACCCGCGGCACTTTCAGGGTGCGCGGCGACGTCATCGACATCTTCCCGGCGCATTATGAAGACCGCGCCTGGCGCGTGAACCTGTTCGGCGACACCGTGGAGAACATCGAGGAGTTCGATCCGCTCACCGGCCACAAGCAGGACGAGCTCGAATTCATCAAGATCTACGCCAACTCGCACTATGTGACGCCGCGGCCGACGCTGGTGCAGGCGATCAAGTCGATCAAGTCAGAACTGAAACTGCGGCTGGACCAGCTCAACAACCAGGGCCGCCTGCTGGAAGCGCAGCGGCTGGAGCAGCGCACCACCTTCGATCTCGAAATGATGGAAGCCACGGGGAGCTGCGCCGGCATCGAGAACTATTCGCGCTATCTCACCGGCCGCCGCCCCGGCGAGCCGCCGCCGACGCTGTTCGAATACGTCCCTGACAACGCGCTGGTGTTCGCCGACGAAAGCCACGTCACCGTTCCGCAGATCGGCGGTATGTTCCGCGGCGACTTCCGCCGCAAGGCGACGCTCGCCGAATACGGATTCCGACTGCCCTCCTGCATGGACAACCGCCCGCTGCGCTTCGAGGAATGGGACATGATGCGCCCGCAATCGGTCGCGGTGTCGGCGACGCCGTCGGCGTGGGAGCTGAACGAATCCGGCGGTGTGTTCGTCGAGCAGGTGATCCGTCCCACCGGGCTTATTGACCCGCCCGTGAATATCCGTCCGGCGCGCACGCAGGTCGACGATCTCGTCGGCGAGGTCCGCGCCACCGCGCAGGCCGGCTATCGCTCGCTCATCACCGTTTTGACAAAACGGATGGCGGAGGATCTCACCGAATATCTGCACGAGCAGGGCATTCGTGTGCGCTACATGCACTCGGATATCGACACCATCGAGCGCATCGAGATCATCCGGGATTTGCGGCTCGGCGCCTTCGACGCGCTGGTCGGCATCAATCTCTTGCGCGAGGGCCTCGACATTCCCGAATGCGCGCTGGTCGCGATCCTCGACGCCGACAAGGAAGGATTTTTGCGCAGCGAGACCTCGCTGATCCAGACCATCGGCCGTGCCGCGCGCAATGTCGACGGCAAGGTGATCCTCTACGCCGACCAGATGACGGGCTCGATGCAGCGCGCCATCGCCGAAACCGACCGTCGCCGCGAGAAGCAGGTCGAATACAACACCGCCAACGGCATCACGCCGGAGAGCATCAAGAAATCCATCGGCGACATCATGAACAGCGTCTACGAGCGCGACCATGTGCTGGTGGAGGTCGGCGGCCGCGACATGACCGACGACATCATCTCGATCGGGCACAATTTCGAGGCTGTGCTCGCCGACCTCGAAACCCGGATGCGCGAAGCCGCCGCCGACCTGAATTTCGAGGAGGCCGCGCGCCTGCGCGACGAAGTCAAGCGCCTGCGCGCCACCGAGCTCGCCGTGGTCGACGATCCCACCTCGAAGCAGCGCGTCGTGCAAGCCCGCGCCGGCGCCTACGCCGGCACCAAGAAATACGGCGAAGCCGCCAACCTGCCGGCCGCTGCGCTGAAGAAGCGCAGCGGTGCCTCCTCCTCGCCCCGTTCTTCACGGGGAGAGGGCCGGGTTGCCTCCGCCACCTCCAAAGTCCACAAACCCCATCTCGACGAAATGCACGGCCCCGAATCCCTGCCCTTCCGTCCCGACCGCGCCACGCCGCAAAAACCTTCGCTCGACAACCCGCGTCCCGCCGGCGGCAGCAAAATCTTCCAGCCCAGCGACTCCCGCCAGTCCGGCCCTGAATTCGGCCCCTCCCCCCGCTCCACCGGCGGCGCCCCGGGGCATCGCGGCGGGTGGAAGAAGAGGTGAGGGGCGTCAACTTCTGCTTGCGGTACATTATCAAACAATCTATTTCTAGTTTGGTCCCGGTAGCTTAACGGTAGAGCGCCCACCTTCATCGAACTCCTCGGTGAGGAGTTCCTTAAAAGTGGCAGATGCACGTTCGATTCGTGTTCGGTGACACATGCCTCTCTTCTTGAATGAAAGTGCTGCCCGCCGTCATTTCAAAGATGTTCTTGGGAACGCGAACCATCTCATAATCACAATTTTGGTCGGACTTTACGCCGTCGAGCAACGGTTGATATCTGAATGTCCCGCTGAACTCCGCACTGCCTGGAATCCAAAAGACCCCGCTGCATCGGCCAATCGTAGCAGGGTAATGATGCTTCAGATGTCGCTCGTCCGGGCAACAGACGCTTTGGATATGTATTTAAGCCTCGCGCGCCGCAAACCAGCATTAATCCAAGACACCGCGCTTCAGCAGAGGATGGACGCCTGTGGCCACAGCGTCTTTGGCAAATTCGCAGTAATGCGCGATGCCTGTCTTACGAAAAATCCCGTCATTTCCGCCCTCGTAGAGGTGATGATTGCATGGCGAAATCGACAAGTTCACTCATTGGCGGACAGTGAGGTTTCATCCAAGACTTGGGAAATTCTCCAAAGCAACTCAGAATGGGTCAAGAACGAATTCCGAGGCATGGAAGTCGACCGACTTTTCAGTGATTTCGGAAAAGAGGCTCCGCCGAGTTTCAAAGAAATTGCCTCCTTCATTCGAGCCACGCAAGAAGTGGTTAGACTACTCGACTCTCATCTACTAACGAACTTGGAACCTGAGAGCTATTTAAGACAACTCATTCGAGAATACGCTTCGAAAGCTAGGCCGAACGATAAAGACCCCGAAAAAGCTCGCAAGAAGCAAATTCAAAGTATTTGGGGAAGAGATGCAAGCGACAAACCACAACGTGTAACCTCATTTCTCAAGAACTGAGCTGCACCCGGTTCCGAAGACACCAAGTTAGGTGTTTTATGGAGCGGGAGGTGCGTCATGGAGAGAAGGCAGTTTACACGGGAGTTCAAGCTTGAGGCGGTTC
>Ga0210403_10004323_pt1 | contig 12267 bp, 9 predicted proteins | sample IncBWC19MmetaG_FD_150863 | JGI IMG/M metagenome (GOLD analysis project Ga0210403, IMG submission 150863) | Forest soil microbial communities from Barre Woods Harvard Forest LTER site, Petersham, Massachusetts, United States - Inc-BW-C-19-M | ecosystem: Environmental > Terrestrial > Soil >... | reverse complement strand
CTGGGATTGCAAGCTTTTTCAACTGCTACGGACCGGTTCAGGGCTTCAGTTCTGCCCCGGTATTGGCGTCGGTAATGACAAACTTCTCGTGATGAAATGTCGGGTCGCCCCGAAACATCAAACGTCCCCCGTAACGGCGCTCGAGTTCTACAAGCAGCTCTTCGTCTTCCTCTTTCAAGCGCTTCAAAACATCCGGGTTCAGGATGATCCGAATGTCGTGGATAGAGTCCTGGTATCTGCGCATCACAGTGTTAAGTGTTCTGTGCAATTCCACGCTCGTGGTCATGGTCGTTTTCACCACGCCCCGTCCACCGCAGTAGGGACAATTTTCGTAAATAGTATCACTGAGGCTTTCCTGCGCCCTCTGCCGCGTCATTTCCATCAGGCCAAGTTGCGAGATCGGAAGCACATGGGTTCTGGCTTTGTCGCGCTTGAGCCGTTCCTTCATTAACGCATAAACAGCCTGCTGATCTCTGCGGCCTTTCATGTCGATGAAATCGGCAATGATCAAGCCACCAATGTTGCGTAATCGAAGCTGGCGCGCGATCTCGTCCGCCGCTTCCAAATTGGTTTGCAGGATGGTCTTCTCGACGTCGCGCCCGCCTTTGTTGCGTCCGGTGTTCACATCGATCGCCACCAGCGCTTCAGTCTCGTCAATCACAATGTAGCCGCCGCACTTGAGCCAGACCTGCCGATGAAATGCGTCATCGATCTGCTTTTGCACACCGTAAGTTTCGAAAATCGGCGTCGCCCCGTCATAGTCGCGAACGCGGTTTCGCGCGCGCCGGGAGATTTGACCGACCATGTCGATCATCCGATCCGTTGCAGCGCGATCGTCGCAAACGATTTCGTTGACTTCTTCGGTGAGAAAATCGCGCACGGTGCGCTCGGCCAAATCCGGTTCCTCGAAGAGTCGACACGGCGCCGGGTTATCCCGAATCGCGCGCTCGACTTTGGCCCACTGGTCGAGAAGGACACGCAGATCGCGCACAAAATACCTGGCGCGCTGACCTTCTCCGACCGTACGGATAATGACGCCCACGCCTTCGGGAATATCCAGCTGGCGCAGGATTTTGCGCAGCCGCTCGCGTTCTTTGGGCTCCTCGATTTTTCGCGAGATACCGCTGCGATCGCTGAAAGGCATCAGCACCAAATATCGGCCGGCAAAGCTCAGATTTGTCGTGACGCGCGGCCCCTTGGTGCCGATTGGGCCTTTAGTAACCTGCACGATTACGTCCGAACCAACCGGGTAAATGCTTGGGATGTCTTTAACAGTAATCCGTTTTCGAGGTCGCTTGTTCGTCCGCCTGTCGATTTCCTCGATCCCGCTGTCGAGCGCGGCGGGAATCGCGTCCCAAAAATGGAGGAACGCGTTTTTTTCGAAGCCGATGTCAACAAACATCGCCTTCAAACCCATCTCTATGTTTTTGACTCTGCCCTTGTAGACGCTGCCTACGATGTTCCGCGAGCTCTTACGCTCGACACTGTATTCCTCGAGCCGGCCACCCTCGAGCAAAGCCACACGGGTCTCGAGTTTCTCTACGCTCAGTATGAGTTTGTTGCCGGTCTTGCGTGAAGGAAGACCCAAAATCTTTCTTACTTTGTCTATCATAAAACGAAAGGGGTTGCCCGATCAGAAGCGGAACTGACCGAATGCACTGCAGTGATGGTTCTGGTCGAATGTTCATTGGCTTGTTCCGCGCCGGCCCTTAGGCGGTGGTGGTGGTGGCGCCTGGCGCGGGTGTATTCCAAAGATCTTTTGGAAGAAATTACGCGGAGCTGGCGTCGCAGCAGGGAGGGCGCGGGCCACGGCAGCGCCTCGCCGGCGCACTTTGCCCTGAGAATCCGCTTCCGGTTCGACATCAGGCGATGCGTCTGAGCTTGCCATCTGCGCAGTGGCACTTTGCGATTCGTCCGCACCTTCTTCGTCGTCGCCCCCGAGATTTCCGCCCTTGTCGTGAAAAGCCACCGACTTGATCAATTGGAGCGGATTGGCATGATGCGCGGGCTGGAGCCAGGCCACCGGCATATCGAATTTGCCTTCATCCAGTGCGAGCGAGCGTTCCAAGATTCTGTCCGCGATCGGGCCCGCGACTTCGCCGCCGTGCCCAGAGGCGCCTTGAACCATCACTACGACGACATACTTCGGATGGTCAAATGGCGCGAAACACGCAAACCACGCGACGTTTTCCTCTTGCCCACGATCAGTGGCCTGCGCAGTGCCCGTCTTCCCCGCTACTACCCAATCTTTCAAACGCGCTCTGCCGCCGGTGCCGCCGTCTTCATTGACAACCTTCCAAAGGCCTTTGCGAACCAACTCGATGTGGTCAGGGGAGATTTCCTGTCGTAAATCCGATCGTACGCGCGGCGGTGGCGCTGCTGGATTACCTTGCTCATCTAAGACCGGAGAGCCGTCTTGCTTCAAAACTTTATCGACCAGACGTGGGTAATAGCATATGCCGCCATTTGCGATCGCCACGTAGGCCATTGTCAATTGCAAGGGCGAAACAAGCGTGTAGCCCTGACCGATTGAAACATTGGCGGTTTGCGCTTGCGACCACCTCTCCTGGGGATGGTGAATTTGCATCCACTCTGGCCCCGGCATATTGCCGGTTTGTTCGCCTGACAGTTGCAGGCCCGATTCTTCGCCAATGCCCAACATCTTACCGATGCGGTCAATCGACTGAATGCTCGCAGCATTACCGTACTGATAGAAAAAGGAGTCGCAGGAGACCTTGAGCGCATCGGCAACCCCGATGGTGCCATGCGTGTAATGTTTTTCGGCTACCCAGCATCGGAAAAAGTGGTCGCCGTAGCTCACCCCGCCACCGCAACTGTATTTGGCGCCTGCGAGATTTTTCGTGCCCCGCAATCCGGCGAGCGCCGTGACGAGCTTGAATGTTGACCCCGGCGGCAAACAGCTGATCGAGCGGTTGACTAATGGATCGCCCTCGTCCTTCTGCAGTACCGTCCAATCCTTCGCCTTGATGCTCGGGATGAAAGTATTTGGATCGAACGAAGGCACAGAAGCCATCGCCAAAATGTTGCCGTTGTTTGGATCGACAACTACTGCGCCCGCCCGGCTTACGGCGCGCAGCGCTTCTTCTGCAATAGCTTGAATGCGCGCATCGATCGTCAGGAAAACGTTGGCTCCCTGTTGCGGAGGATCTTCGCGCAAAACGCCGTCGATCGTGCCTTTCGCGTTACGTCGCAAATAACGAACACCCGGTTTCCCGCGCAGATACTCGTCCATGATTTTTTCGACATTCGATTTCCCTTCCATGTCTTCCTGGTAAAAAGTGAACTTCTTTGCGTCCTCTTTATCGATATCGTTCGGCATGCCGACATAACCCAGAAGATGCGTGGCAAGCGCGCCGTAAACGTAGGAACGCACCGGTTTGATCGTGAGTTCCACTCCCGGCAACCCGACATCATGCTCGGAAAATTTCGCCAAAGTTGGGAAATCGATGTCATTGACGTAGGAAAACGGAACTTCGGTATCGTTGCGATAGTGTTTCTGCAACCGGCCCGCATTATAATCGCGCGCAAGATCGAGGTCGTTGAGCCGTGGGACGATGCCATTATTGACGATCCTGATGATGTCCGGTTCCCTGAGGTCTTTCGGCATTCCGTTGATTGTCGCCCGATATTCAGTCGTCGGCGGTGAACCGAAACGCTCGCGGTAGCCTTTGACCATTTCTGGCAGGTAGAAATCCACCTCGTAACTGGCGCGGTTTTGGACGAGAGTCACACCGTTGCGATCCTTGATCTCGCCGCGCACCGATGGAATGCGCACAGTGGCTTGAGAGCTGCCGCGGATCTGGGCCGTCCACGCCTGACCGTGCGCCACTTGTATCCACCAAAGCCGAAGACCAAGTGAGCCGACACCCAATAGCATGAACAGTCCAAGAAATTGGATCCGTAGACGGGAACTCAAACGGCGTTTGCTCATTCGATCTGCCCCCTTTCCGGCCCGTATGAATAAGCGGTGATTTGCCCGAGCCATTGCAACCCCCAGAAGAAGATCGGCGCGACGGCCATGGCGAAGAGACCGGGTCCGCCGATCTGCCACCAAATTTCAGGCGTAAAAATAAGCGAGCCGCGGCGAAATGTAATCATGAGAAATTGCGCAAGAACTATTAGCGAGGTGAAAACGCCGCTCAGGATGCAATGCACTTCCCATCGGCCGCGGGCAAAGAGCGGTCGCAGGCCATGCATTATTCCTGCCAGCACACCGTAAAGCAGTATCGATGATCCGGCTGAGATTTCAACCTTGCCTCCGATCACCTGAACAGTAAGGGCATCCAGCAAGACCCCGGCGAAGAACGCCAAGGCCAGCATCAGGGGAAATGGCAATGCCATCGCGCCGTAAAAAACAATGACAGGCACAATGTAGACATGCGCATTGTAGAGCCACGGCAGCGCCGGGATAAAAAGTTCGGTGATCTGCGCAACCAGAACCAGTACCAACAGACAGCCAAAAAAAATCATCTTTTGCCAGTCACAACAAATACGTCCTCAAGATGAGAAAGATCGACGGTAGGTGTAAGGTGCGCCTGTGCGTCCAGTTCGCGGACGCGAAGAGTTTTTACAACTCCAATGAGCAACCCCGAGGGGAAAACACCCCCTACGCCTGAAGTATAAACTTTCTGTCCCGGCTTCAGATCAGCCTGTTTTGACAAGAAATTCAGGTCCAACAGCGGCGCCATGCCACCCGTGACACGCTCACCGGAAACGATTCCCTGGTCGCGGCTTCCTTCCACTGACGCTGCCACGCGGCAGCTTTCGTCAGAAATCAATAAAACGACGGAGATTGTGTCGCTCACAGTGGTCGTTTTTCCTACCAGACCTACATCGGTCACCACGGACATATCGGGTTCGATGGCGTCTCCCCTACCGCGATTTATCGTGACCGTTCGCCACCAACTGGAGGAATCGCGCGCGATCACTTCAGCTGCGACTAATTTAAACACCGAACGCTCGCGATAATTGAGGGCGTGGCGCAAACGATTCGCTTCATGCTCAACATCGCGCAAACCCTGGTTGGTCGCGCGCAGCTCTCGATTTTCCACTTGTAACGCAGCGTTCTCGCGCTCCAACTGGTCAAGCGACTTTAATCCCGATCGCACCGAGGTAATTTGCTTTTTGATTCCGGAACCACCGGTCAAAAATGGCGCCAGCAGCCCATACACACCAGCCTTAAACTTCTGCGTCGTTTCCGGACCGAAGCTGAGGAAATATCCCAGGATAGCGCCGAAAATCAGCAACGCGATGATGTTCGTCCGGCTCATCGCAATTGCGGATTGCCCGTCACGGCGGATGAACTTTCTGCGGACTGCGGATTAAAAAAGATCGAGTTCAGCGCAAGAACACGAATCAATCCGCAATCCGAAATCGCCAATCCGTAATTGCTCCTAGCGCCACTGGCGATCGGCTGAGGCGACCTGGCGCAAAAACTTAAGTTCATTGAGGCATTTGCCTGTCCCCTCCGCCACGGCGCTGAGTGGATCTTCAGCTACGTGGACAGGCAATCCTGTTTCCTCGCTCAAAAGTTTGTCGAGGCCGCGCAGTAAGGCACCGCCGCCCGCCAGTACTAGCCCACGATCCACCAAATCGGCCGAAAGCTCTGGAGGACATCGCTCCAAGGTGATGCGCACCGAGTCGACAATCGTCGAAATCGGCTCGAGTAAGGCTTCGCGCACTTCTTGAGAAGTAATCATGAGCGTCTTTGGCAAACCGGCCACCAGATCGCGTCCTTTGACTTCGACACTCGTTTCCTTTTCACTCGGATACGCCGAGCCGATTTTGATTTTAATTTCCTCGGCGGTGCGTTCGCCAACCATCAAATTGTAGGCGCGTTTCATGTATTGCACGATTGCCTCATCCAATTCATCGCCCGCTACACGTACGCTCCGGCTAAACACAATCCCGGAAAGCGAAATGATCGCGACCTCTGTCGTTCCGCCGCCAATATCGATGATCATGTTACCGGCGGGATCCTGCACCGGAAGTCCTACGCCGATGGCCGCCGCCATGGGCTCTTCGATCAAATAAACTTCGCGGGCGCCGGCATGCGTGGCTGATTCACGCACTGCGCGCTTTTCCACCTCCGTGATCCCAGAGGGGACGGCAATAACCACGCGCGGTCGCACCCGCACCCGTCGGTTGTGCACCTTCGTGATGAAATGGCGCAACATGGCCTCGGTAACTTCGAAATCGGCAATCACGCCGTCCTTGAGCGGACGCACCGCGACAATGTTCGCTGGCGTGCGTCCCAGCATGCGCTTTGCTTCGTCACCGACGGCCAAGACGCGATTCGTGCCGGCTTGCACCGCTACTACCGAAGGCTCACGCAAAACGATCCCCTGATCCTTTACGTAAACAAGAGTATTCGCTGTGCCGAGATCAATCCCGATGTCGCTGGATAACCAGCCGAAAAATCCGTTGAACATGAATTATTTATTAGCAGCCCTGTCCAGCTCGAAAGAAACGCGTTCACGCGTCTGAGCCGGATCCATTGGACCCCTCCCGTGGCGCGATTCGGCCGGCTGAAACGCGCTAACATGGGAAGGCGGAAGCTGCCGTCAAGATTTATGTTAGGGTGATGGAGTTCTGGAGTGCTAAAGTAATGCTACCATGCTTGCTATTCTCGATTACTCCGTGACTGCATGGGAAAAGTGATCGTTGCCCCATCCATTCTTGCCGCTGATTTCTCGCGGCTTGGCGAAGAGATCCACCAAGTCGAAGCCGCAGGCGCCGATTGGATCCATTGCGACATCATGGACGGACATTTTGTCGATAACATTTCTTTCGGGCCCGACGTCGTTCGGCGCATACGCAAAGAAACAAGTCTGCCGCTCGATGTACATCTGATGATCGAACATGCCGATCATTATGTGACGCGATTCGTCAAAGCCGGCGCAAACTCAATTACGGTGCACGTGGAACCGGAAGCCAAACACGAAGTCGTCAAAACCTTACAGCAGATTCGAGACGCTGGTTGCCGAGCCGGCCTCACGTTAAATCCCGAAACGCCATTCGCGTTGATCGAACCCTTCCTCGGCAGGATCGATTTACTGCTCGTTATGACTGTGCATCCTGGGTTTGGCGGACAACCATTCCGCGCAGATCAGATGGAAAAGGTCAGACGCGCAGCGGCATGGAACCAATCGCGCGAGCACAAGATCGACATCGAAGTGGATGGCGGCATTACCCCCACCACCGCCCGAGTCTCAGTCGAAAACGGCGCGAACGTCCTCGTCGCCGGCACATCGATTTTTCACTCCAAAGATTACGCTAAAGCAATTCGTGAATTGCGCGGCGAATAACAAACGAGATTGCCGTCGCTAGCGTATTTCGCCCGTTTCCGCTTCGACTGCAACCACTGACTAGGCTTCTACGGTCGTCTCGGCCATCACTTCATCCGTTTGCGTGACGCGCACTACTTCTTCGATCGTGGTTTTGCCTTGCACGACGCGTCGCCAGCCATCTTGACGCAACGTCTCCATCCCTTCGGCGATGGCACATTGCTTGAGCTCACCGCCGTCGCGCTTTTGCATGATCAGCTTGCGCAGCGGCTCAGTAATCAGACAAACTTCGTAGATCGCCGCGCGCCCTTGATATCCAGTGTGCCGGCAATGATCACAACCTGCGCCCCGCTGGAATTGGGTGCCGTGTTCCTTAACGGGAAAACAAATCTCGACCAGATATTCGCGAGGATAATCAACCAATTGCGTGCACTCGGGACAAACCGTGCGTACCAGCCGTTGAGCAATGAAAGATTTCACCACCGAGGAGAGCAGAAACGGCTCCACGTCCATGTCGAGCAAACGCGTGATGCCGCCCACGGCGTCATTGGTGTGCAATGTGCTGAAGACAAGGTGACCAGTCATGGCCGCGCGGATCGCGATGTCCGCAGTTTCGATGTCGCGAATCTCACCGACCATCACCACGTTCGGATCCTGTCGCAGAATGTGGCGAAGGCCTTTGGCGAACGTCAGATCAATCTCCGGCTTCACGTCGATTTGCGAAACACCGGGGATCCGATATTCAACCGGTTCTTCGATAGTGATGATGCGCCGCTGTACGGAATTGATGCTACTGAGGAAACAATACAGCGACGTTGATTTACCGCAGCCGGTCGGTCCCGTAAGCAGGATGATTCCGTTTGGCTGCGTCAGTAAATGACGAATGATCCCCTCTTGTTTTTCGCTCAGGTCGAGCCGGTCAAATCCAAACTGCTGCTCACCACGACTCAGCAAACGCAGACTGATTGACTCGCCGCAGACGGTTGGAATGGTCGAAACGCGTACGTCTATCTCCACATGGCTCGCGAGCAGATTCATTCGGCCATCCTGAGGAAGCCGGCGCTCAGCGATATCCATGTGTGACATCACTTTTAAACGTGAAATGATCGCCGATTGCAATACGCGTAATTGGGGCGGCACAGCAACTTCGTGCAAAATTCCGTCGATTCGGTATCGAATGCGCAGATCGTTTTCCAGCGGTTCGACGTGAATATCGGTCGCACGCTCGGCGATCGCTTCCCGAATTATTTGGTTAACGAATTTGACTACAGAAGCCTCGGGATCGTCGGCATTCAGCTCAATTGCGGTGTCAGCGTCCTCGAACACATCCATGGAACCCCTGGTCTTTAGAATCTCGTCGAATGTTTCCGCACCGACTCCGTAGAGTGTTTTCATCGCGCGCAGGAGCTGCGCCCGTGGCACAAGCACCCATTCGGCCGGTTTTTTCAAAAGCTGTCCGGCAAGCTGGCGGCCGATGGAATTAAAAAGATCGTACGTCGCCAGCACGACCGAGTTTTCCTTCGCCTCGATCGGCAAAATGTGATGTTGAAATACGAAACGGCTCGGCAGGATCGATAATGTGGGGCGATCGATTTTTCTCGCGTCAATCGACACGACCGCTACTCGGAAGAAATTCCCGATTGCGGCGAGAAAGCGTTGTTCGTCCACCTTGCCGGAGTCGAGCACCTGGCTCACCCACGAACCGCCGTTGAGGTTCGTCGCCAACTGCGCAGCCTCTTCGGTCGAAGACACACCGCTTTCCAGCAGCAAATTGATCAAGGATTGACTCGGAGCTGCGTTCATTCAGCAAAACTCACGGCATGTGTAACGCGCGCCGCACCGGCGTGGTGAGCGTACCGGTTACGCGCATTGAATGATTCTTTTGCAACTGCGCGATGGCGTACGAAACCTCCGGCGTAAATACACCATCAATTGGGCCGCAATAATAGCCCAACCGGCTCAACGCCGTTTGCATTGAGCCCACATAAGCCGGTTGCGCGATGAGTTGTTCGGAAGCCTGGAAGTAGTAGCGCCATCGCCATTTGTAGCGTGGCGCAAAGTCTGTGGCGTTCAGACCTTTCCCCTGGTGCAGCAGAGCCCATCCGTCTCTCTGCGCCAATGGATCGACTGAACGAACAAAATCGTAGTCCACAATATCGTACTCATCAGCCAGCGCGATGGTCGCACCCAGGCAAAGAGCTAATGAAAGAGCTATTCGGTTCATAGATAAAAGTAAGTTAATTCATATCTTTCGATTCGGGAATATCAGGCGCTGGCAGGGTTAACTGCTTGCCCTCTTGTGTTTTGGGACAATCAGGACACTCGTTCTGATCCAGGTCCGGGCCAAAATGGGTGGTGTTCTCCCACCTCTGGCGCAGTCGGTAAGAGTCCAGTTTGGTCAGGGTCACCTGCGGGCACATTAGAATGACCAACTCCTGCCGCTCCTTACTGGTTGAAGTGCCACGGAACGCTGCGCCTAGCAGCGGAATGCGCGAGAGATAAGGAATGCCAGTGTACTGTTTCTGCTTCTGTTCTTGGATCAATCCACCGAGGATAATAGTCGATCCGTTCCTGGCAGAAACATTTGTACGAATATATTTGGTGTCGATTGTGGGGACCTGGTTACCGCTGATGAGTACGGTTCCGTTCGGCACGAGGCTGTCGATCTTTTGCAGAATGTCGAGCGACACTTCCTTCTCGGAATTAATGAGCGGTACGACCTCAAGCTGAAGCACGACCGATTTGTACTCGATGTTCGATTGGATTGAGGCAGTAGTGCCAACAACCCCGGCATTGGACAGAGTGCTCGTCGGCACAGGGACTTCCTGGCCTGACGCGATGATCGCTTTCTTATTGTTGCTTGTGAAGACCGTCGGACGCGAAAGGATTTTGAACCTATTCGTAGATTCTAGTAGATGCACAATGGCTGCAAAAGCGTTGCCCGCTGCAACGTAAATATTGGTTCCGTTGCCCACATTCTGAATAATGTTGCTGAAATTGATCAGGTTGGAAGGATCAAGAATATTGGAAGTTATCGGCGAAACCGAAGGATTGGGAACGCCAACGGGAACGTTAACCGGGTTTGTGTTATTGAAAATCTGGTTGTTGCGGGACGTGCCCACGAATCGCTTGTTGTACTTTGCGAAGTAATCGACGCCGAATTCCTCGTTATTGCCGAGCGTTAATTGGCCAATCACTGTGCTCAGCGCGACTTGCGGCGCCGAGACGTCCATCTGGTCAAGAATCTTTTCCACTTTCACCACAACCTCGCGGTTTCCGAGGATGATGATGGAGTTGGCGCGCTGATCTGCGATGAGCTTGGAGTTTCCGACGGTGACGGCCTGCGGCGTAGTGTTTACCGGTTGCGTGGAAAGTTCCTCCGAAATATTCAATGTGCTGCCGCTCGAGCTGCCCCCCAAGCCAGTGGTGTTGTTCTGGTTCAAGTAGGAATTTGTTCCTGCGCCTCCTCGTTGTTGTTGTTGCTGTTGTGGTGGCGGACTGGCGCCCGGGAGCCCGCCACTTGGAGCCCCGCCAGCACCCTCGGTGCCCGGCTCGGTCAGCGCCTGAACCAACACAGGCAGAACGTCACCGGCAGAAACGTACTGCAAATAGCGGGTAACGGGCTTCGCAAATTCAACGTTCGCGTCAAATTCGTGGATCAATTGCCGAATAAAAGGCATGTTGATGGGGCGCGTCACTATGTGAATGCGGTTCGTGCGGATGTCGGGTGTAACCTTAATTTTCCCGACGATGATTGATTCTTCGGAAAGAAGAGCGCCTCCTCCCTCGATCGATACCGGCTGCGGCACTCCTCCCGGCACCTTCACGCCGCGAATACCCGGTTGGCCGCCTTGCGTTTCAGATCCCTTTTCGAAAATCTCCTTCAGCATGTCGACGACTTTGCTGGCGTCCGCGCGCTCGAGCTTTATGAATTCACTCACCACTTCCGCTGGCGCCACATCGACCTGTTCGATCACACCGGCAAGCTGCCGGATGATGTCAGCGTTCTGTGTGACTAAAAGACTGGAGGATTTCGGCAAGGCCAGGATGTTGATCGTGCCTGAGCTCCCTTGGAAATAGGCCATCAAAACTTGCTGAAGTTCCTGTGGGTCGGCGTACTGCAACCGAAACAAAAAGCTGACAACAGGATTGCCCGGGGGAATGTCGGCCAGATCGGAAATGATGGGAACCGGCGCCTTGCGCGGATTCTGGCCGGCCCCGACGACATCCACGATGTCGCGCCCGGCCGGAACAAGTGAAATCCCGTTGAGCGCCATGCTCATCTCGATAATTTTGATCGCTTCTTCGCGCGATACGTCTTTGGCAATGAAAATGTTCACCTTGCCCTGCACGAAGTTATCCATCACCAGTTTCTTCCCGGTGAGCTGCTCATAGAGATGCAACACATCGACTACGTCGCTGTTGGGAAACTGCAGCCGGACAGTGGCTGGCGCGTTCGGCGGAGCGGCAGGCGAATCTGCCGGGGCCTGCGGATTGGCTGCCTTAACTGCCGGCACCGTGGGGCGCTGCGATTCGCGCTGAGCGGAAGCCGCCGTCGCGCTGGCAAGCACGAGTGTGGCGATACAAAAAAGCCGGTCCAAAGTCTTACTTTGCTGGATGGGCGACCGTAGTAGATTTATGAGACCCGTCAACGTATTTCCCTCAACTGGAACTATCCTTCACTGCGTGGGCCGGAGGCGGCAGGGCTACCCAGTTTATAAAAGATCGCCACACTTGCAAACGATACTCACGCTTCCCATAAACGCAGGACTCGCCAGCGCGATTGCCATTAGTGCTTGTATTTTGATGGCGACCTTCGCTACGGCCGCGCCCCAAGCCCCTGCAAATTCAGTCGCGGAGATTCAGTCCGTACTCCACGCACAACAGGACGCGTGGAACCGCGGCGACATCGACCAATTCATGAACGGCTACGCAAAATCGGCATCGACCGTTTTTGTTT
>Ga0210403_10004320_pt1 | contig 12268 bp, 7 predicted proteins | sample IncBWC19MmetaG_FD_150863 | JGI IMG/M metagenome (GOLD analysis project Ga0210403, IMG submission 150863) | Forest soil microbial communities from Barre Woods Harvard Forest LTER site, Petersham, Massachusetts, United States - Inc-BW-C-19-M | ecosystem: Environmental > Terrestrial > Soil >... | reverse complement strand
GGAAGAAAAGTTGAGAGCCGCCATTCGGGCGGAGCATTTGATTTCATAAGTTCTTTTATTTGAATAGCATTTGTCGTCAAGAAACAAGCCGTGACTCTCTTTGGCAAATGCCAGAGGGCCTTCTGTTACCATTAATACGGACGTGTTTCTGGATCTGCGCATCGCACAGTGGTAGCGGCAGTTTTGAGCAGTTTTTTGTCCGGCCTTGGGGGGCTTGGACAATGGGTTGCAGTCCGTGGGGTTTCGCCGCCGCACTTCTCGCCAGGCGGCCGAGGGAACGGGGAAAGCAGTCAATCGGAATTGAGTCGTTGGGGATTGTCAGGAGAAGGTTCTCCGCCCAGGAAAGCTGCTCCCCCGAATAAACTGAAAGAAAGGTTTTCCAAGTCTTTGCATGAGCCGCAACATTAATCCAGCCCTATCCCTGTTTTCCCAGCCTGAAAACAGCCCGCTTGCGAACGAAATCCACCGCCGCGGCGCCGGATTTTGGGTTTCGCGAACCATTCTCGCTTTCGTCCTGTTCTATGCGGCTTCTTCTGCCTTCGCGCAAGACGCTTCCCCTAAAAAAACCAGTGCTCAAGCCGGCGCAATTCGCGGAGCTGTCACGACTGTGCAGGACAATACCTCTTCCGGCGTGGCCGGAATTTCAGTGAAGCTCTCGGGTGATCCGCTGCGCGGCACTCCCCTCAGCGCCGATACCGATGAACACGGCTCCTACGAGTTTCAGAATCTCGAGCCCGGCACCTACACCCTTTCCATCACACTGCAAGGCTTCAAATCCATTTCGAAATCCGTTGCCCTGGCCCCGAAACAGCAACTGGTCCAGGATTTCACCCTTGAGCTCGACGTTGTCGCTGAAAAAGTCGAAGTGAAGGAGACCGCCGCCTCCATTTCCACGGAGACTGCCGCTCCGCCCCCGGCCACCGTTACAAACGCGGAACTCACCACCATTCCCACGCCCCAGGAAAAAGTAAAAGACATCCTTCCGTTCACACCTGGAGTTATCAAGACGCTGGACAGCAAGCTGACTCTGAAAGGCGCCGACGAAAATCAAAGCTTGTTGCTCGTCAATTCCGCCCGCACCACCGACCCGGTCACGGGAAGCTTTGGCGTTCCCATCCCGACTGATGCCGTCGAATCGTTCGCCGTCTACAAGACCCCTTACGATTCCAGCCTGGGTAGTTTCTCCGGCGGACTCACCACGATCGAAACCCGCCCGCCTGACGACCAGTGGAGCTTCAAGCTGCGGGGAATCGTTCCATCCGTCCTCGGCAAAAAGGGCGGCATGGTCGGCCTCGCCGAAGCCATTCCAGGCGTCTCCTTCGATGCCCCGCTGATCCCGCACAAGCTGCTGTTTTCCGAGTCCTTCCAGTACGAAATGAAGAAGACCACGGTTGAGGGACTCCCATGGCCGTTCGATATCAGCAAGCGCCAGGGATTCAACTCCTTCTCAACCCTCGAATTTATTCTTGCGCCCAATCATGTGCTCACGCTGACTGTGAATGCGTTTCCCCTGCGCCAGCAACATGTGGACATCAGCGCGCTCGTTCCCCTCGGCGCTGCCAACGACCTGGACCAGAGCGGGGTCGCGCTCGGCCTGAATGACAAATATCAGTTCAGCTCGGGAGCAATCCTTGCCGTCGTCGCGCAGTACATGCGCTTCGATAGCAACGCCCACGGCCAGGGGCCGGAGGACATGCTCATCACGCCGCAGGGATACGGCGGCAACTACTTCAATCAGTGGTCGCGGCGCGGCAAGGAGTTCCAGGCCGTTCCCTCGTTCCAATTTCCCAAAGTGCACTGGCATGGCGAACACGAGATTCGCGTCGGCGCCGACATCGATTACCGTTCGTTCTTTGGAACCACGCTGTCGCATCCGATCCAGCTTCTTCGCGCGGATAATTCCCTGGCACAGCAGATCACCTTTGGCGCCGCGCCCGCCCAGTCACCGTCAGACAGTTCCGTGGCTGAATTTCTGCAGGATCATTGGGTGCTGGATACTCACTGGAGCGTGGACCTCGGCGCGCGCATCTCCACGGAAACAAGCGGTTGGCCGTTCGCCATCGCGCCCCGCGCAGGCGTCGCCTATTCGCCGGGAAAGAGCGGCAAGACCGTGATTCGCGCGGGCTCGGGAATTTTCTACGGAGTGCTGCCGCTGCTGGCCGCCAATTTTGCAGCCAATCCCAGCCGCACCATCACCGATTTCGACCCCACGGGCCTCATCCCCACTGGACCGCCTGTCACCTACACCAACGCCTTCGTTGCCAATCTGAATCCCCTTACCGCGCCTGCCCTGCCTGTCAAACCCAGCACCACGCCGCGCAACGTAACCTGGAACGGACAGCTTGAGCACGAGCTCTACAGAAATCTTCAGCTCCGGGTCGGCTATCTGGACAGCCACGCCACCTATCTTTTCACAGTGAATCCGTTCACCTCCGTCACCGGCGGCCCTTCCTTCGAGGGACTTACAAACACCGGCTCCTCCCACTATCGCGAACTGGAAGCCACGGCGCATTATTCTCTCCGCGAACGCGATCAGATCAACGTTTCCTACATCTGGAGCCGCTCGCGCGGCGATCTGAACAGCCTTTCGAATATTTATATCCCGTTCGCTGCCCCGGTGATTCGCCCGAACGAGTACGGCATCCTTTCTTCCGACATTCCGAATCGTGTCGTCGGATGGGGAATTTTCGCTCTGCCGTGGAAGCTGACCTTCAGCCCGCTCGTCGACGTTCACACTGGGTTTCCGTACTCGCCGATCGATATTGAACAGCAGTACGTCGGCACGCCGAACGGCAAGCGCTTTCCGGAATATTTTTCGCTGGATATGAAACTCTACCGGCAGTTCCGCGTGCCGTTCCTCGGCAACCGCGGCGGCAAGAAGCACCATATACGTCTCGGTGTCTACACGCTCAACGTGACGAATCACGGCAACTTCAACGCCGTCTACAACAATGTTTTTTCGCCGAATTTCGGCCAGTTTGTCGGATTCCTCTATCGCCACGAAGGCGCCGTAATCGATTTCATCGATTAAACAGTGCTCGCTCTCCGCGGCCGCCAAACCTGCATTGCCCCCGGCACCACCGTAATCTCCACCGGAGTCATTCCCACAATTTCCCCATCGGCGTGAAACGCGCACGGCCGCTCCGTCTCAATCCGGACCCGCGTTACGCGATGCCGCTGAATTCGTGCCGTCCGAATCTCGCCGCTGACGGCCAGGCGCGGCAAGATCCCCGCAATTTCCAGCGCGCTCAAATTTTCCAGCAGAACCAGGTCGAGACGCCCATCGTCCAATCGAGCCTCCGGCGCCAGCCGCAATCCTCCGCCATAACTCGGTGTGTTCAGAATCCCCAGCACCAACGCGGTTCCCTGCAATGAATTTTGTTCAGCGCCCTCCAGTGAAACCTGCACATCGACTCCCCGGAATTTTCCCAGCGCGCGAATCGCGGAAAGAAGATACCTGCTCCTGCCACGCATCTTTCGGTAAGCTCCGCTCGCAAATCGCGCCGCCTCAGCGTCCAGTCCCACTCCTCCTCCGCCCATGTAGAGTTGTTCCGCTCCCTCGGTGGTGCGCACACGCGCCGCATCCAGCCGCACCGCTTCTCCCCGCGAAAGAATCATCTCCGCTGCTTGCACGGGATCCAGCGGCAATCCCAAGGCTGATGCCAGATCGTTTCCTCCCCCGGCCGGCAACACCCCGATCGAAACGCTGGCGTTCCCCGCCACTGCGTTCAATAGCGCTTGAAAAGTTCCATCGCCACCCAGTGCGAAGATCCGCTTGCGGCCCGCCGCAGCCTCTTCCCGCGCGATTTGCGCAAATTCCACCGAACTCCCGGCGCTGCGGAATTCCGCCCGCCACTGTTTCTCCAGCGCATACTGCTGCAACCTGGGCAGAGCTTCGTCCGCGAGCCCGCCGCCCGCCGTCGGATTGGCCAAAATTAAATCCGGCACCTGTGTTGAATGAGAGAAAAAAGTGGACACTGGTCCGCTATGCTGCCGGAGCACACCGAAACTGTCAATTGAGCTACCAGAGCAGCTTCAGCGCGAACTGCACCTGTCGCGCCGTCGTGGACGTGCTGGTGATCGCGCCCGCCGTGCCCGACAATCCGGTCGTGTTGGTCGCGGTCGGCGGCGTAAACACGATGAGATTCGGCGTATTGAAATTCGCGCGGTTCAGCAGGTTGAAAATCTCCGCGCGGAACTGCAGGTTCAGACTCTCGCGAAGCCGCGTATTTTTCAGTACCGAAAAATCCCACGTCGCAAGGCCCGGCCCGATGTAGGTATCTCTGCCCACGTTGCCGTAAAACCCGCTGACCGACGGCGGGGCGATGAAAGCGGCTGGATTAAACCACTGAGTCGGATTGCCCGGAACCACGGGCCCCTTGAAGTCAGGGTTCAAAAACGGGCGCACGGGATTGCGCGTATCGCCATTGTTCGACGGGTTGTAGCTGAGCTGAGGCGTGAATGGAAATCCGGACTGTGCCGTGACGATGCTGGAGACCGACCAGCCGCTTACCAGTTTGTCGCGCCAGCCTTCCACATCCTGCGCGAAAGCCTGGCCGCGGCCAAATGGCAATTCGTAAAGTACATTCACCACGCCCACATTCCGCGCGTCATAGGTCGCGAGTCCTTTGTCCGACGCCAGGTTAAAAGGATTCGACACCAGACCCGGCGCATTCCCCGCCGTCGTCTGATTCAACGAATCGCCGTCATCCAGCGCTTTCGAAAGCGTGTAGACTCCGCGCACCGAAAGTCCGTGACTGAAGCGCCTCCGCAGGTCCACCTGCAATGCGTGATACGAACTGTTGCCAACTGAGAACCAGGTCCAAGTATTGGCAATCGTCGGATTGGCCCTTGGTGCCCCTGCGGGAATGAAATAACTGCCCGCTGGGACCGGAGCGCCGGCAAGCGGAGAGTCCGGAATATTATTTTTCTGATTGATGGGAAATCCGAGGGTCGGTCCGTTCGTCGGAGTAACGGCTTGGCTGGCGTCGTATGTCGGATAAACAGCGGGGCAGGGAGACGCCGGACAAATCACCGGCACCGGTTCGTTGGCGTCGATCCCGATCAACTCGTGGTATCCGTGCGAGCCGATATACCCGATGGTCAAAACCGTGTTCGGCGAAAGCTCCCGGTCCACGCGCAGCGACCAGGAAATCAGCGTCGGCGTCTTCATATCCGGCTGAACTCCTCCAGGCACGAGCTTTGCGCCAGCCTGCACTGGCGCCGCTGGATCGATCGGAAAGGAAGAAACCTTGAAATTCGCGATGCTGTAGACCGGATTGAATGGCGCGTTCTGGTCCGCGCGGTACCCCAGTGCGTCCTGCAGGTCGTTGTACATCCCGAATCCCGCGCGAAACACGGTCTTGTTGCCAAACGGGCTCCACGCCACGCCGATGCGTGGCTGCGGCAGGAACTTCGCATTGTTTGTTGTGAAGAGCGAGCCGCCGATCCGCGGCTGCGAGTTAATCACTCCGTTGGTGAACGTGTAGTTCGACGCGTGATCATGCGCCTCATTCCAACCGGTTGAAAACTCATCGCGGAATCCCAGCGAAATCGTCAGCTTGGAGTTCACCCGGAAAACATCCTCGGCGTAAAACGCCCCGAATAACGACCTCCAGTACATGTTCGTTGGGGCGGGATCATACAAGAAGGAGGATGCCGTGCCCTGAAGGAATGTCGTCAAGCTCGCAAACGTCGCCTGTCCATACTGGCTGAGCGCGATGATCTCGTTCGATTGAAATCGCTGGAACCACGCGCCGAAACTGAGCTGGTGTCGGCCCTTCGTCATGGTCACGCGGTCCTCGTATGTAAACAGGTTGCGCGCAATATGCAGATTGCTGCCATTGTTGCTGCCGGCGAGGCCAATCGAAGCCTGGGGGTTCGAAGCCGCGCTGCCGCCCACAACTACGGCGCCTACCTGAAGCCCTGAAAGGAAACCCGGCACGCCGGCCGCAGGAGTACCCGGCGTGGGTTCCCCCGTGAAGAAATAGCCTGCGCGCGAAAATCCGAATCGCCCGGTATTCAGCAGGGTCGGTGAAAAAATATGAGTTTCCTCCAGACTGAAAACCTGCTCGCGCAAATTCAGAATGTCCGAACTGAATGGATTGGCAGGTGTCGCCGTTACGTCGCCGCCGTCATCCACGGTGTAAATTCCGGCGAGCGAATCTTTCGATGAAAAAATATAATCCACGCGCACGGTTCCAAAATCCTCGCGAATCGTTTGCAGTGGGTTGCTGAAGTACGCGGCAATCCCACAAGCTGTGGGGCATGCTTCGACGGACGATTGCGGCCACAAATTCAGCAGGGGCTGCACGCTTGGTACCGCCGCAGCGCGCGACGCCGCATCCGGCACGAACGCCACCGACGTCTGGTGAAGGTTCTGCCGGAAACCTTCATAGTTCCCAAACAAAAACGTCTTATTCTTCTGGATCGCGCCGCCCGAAGAGACCCCAAACTGGTTCCTCTGAAACGGTGGAGCGGAGCCCTGGTCGAAGAAGTTCGCCGCATCCAGCGCATTGTTCCGCAGGTACTCATACACCGCGCCATGCCACTGGTTCCCGCCGGACTGCGTCACGATCACCACCTGCCCGCCCGGCCGCTTGCCCAACTCCGCGCTGTAGGAATCCCGTTGCACGTTGAACTCGCGCACGGCCTCCACGCCCAGCAGCATTCCGCTCGGTCCGCCCGGCGTCATGTTGTTTTCCGCCGCGCCGGTGTACTCCACGCCGTTCAGCAAGAAAATATTCTGCTGCGGCCGGTTGCCCGTGACGGAGAAATTGTTTCCGGTCGTGGAATTCGAAATCCCAGTCCCGCCAGTTTTCTGCGAAGTGAAATTCACGATGCCCGGATTCAGCGGCAGCAGCAGATCATAGCTCCGCCCGTTCAAGGGAAGATCCTTCACGGCCTGCTCTCCCACCAACCCACTGATGTCCCGTGTGGTTACGCTCACAATTGGCGCATCGCTCGTGACCTTCACTTCCGACTTCACCGCACTCACCTGCAATCGGAGATCGACGCTCGCCTCCTCTCCCACAACAAGCGAAATGCCACTCTGAACCGCGTCCTGAAAGCCGCTCTTCGAAATCCGCACTTCGTACCTGCCGACGGGCAGCGCCAGCACCAGGTATCTGCCGGCCTCATCCGTGTTCGCTGTCCGGACCACATCGGTCTCCAGATTCTTTACGTTTACGGCCGCCTGGGCCACCGGCGCGCTCGCGGCGTCTGTCACCACGCCGCGAATGCTCGCCGAAACCTGTGCCTGTGCCGCGGGCATGCGGAGGCTCAGGACAAACAGCGCAATCACCGTGCATCGAAGAATCAGGGATTTCGTCCAGCCCCCGTCGCGGTGGACGGTGGCATCGCACACTGGTGCGGCGGCAGAACGTAAGAACGTAATCATCGCGAACTCCCCCATCTGGCAGTTAGCGCCCCATCCGGTTCCGGTCGTCCGGGCAGGCTAACAATTCAATACAGTTCTGTCCGTTAAGTCAAACCGACTTAATATGAATAAGATGTAGGTGAATTTAGGCGGTTTGGGGTGCGCATAACCGGCCAGCGGGACTTCCTCTCAGCCGGGTCCATTCAGGAAAAGATATCCAGAACGTTTCGGTTCAGGAATATTGGCCGGTGGCGCGCCGCTCGTAAGCGAGCGCTTCCAGAATGCGTTCCGTCGAAAACGGTGTTTCCGGGGGCAGCGTCAATTTTGGCTTCAGGCGCCGTAGAATTTCTTCGGCCATCTTCATGCGCACTCCCAGATCCAGCGCGGCTCTCCGGCCGAGAAAAGATTCAATCAGCGCGAACTCTTCGGGTGACAAACGGTCCGCGCCCAGCGGGCTGCCCGAGACGGGAGCCGCTGCCGGCGAGGCCGGTCCTGCCTGCCAGGCGGTGTGCAAATCCACCAGCGGCGTTTCGCGGACCACAATCGAACCGACCACCAGGTCACCCAGCCGCTTATTCCCCTTCGTAAAAAATGCGCACGCGATACCCACCCCGTATAAAAACGGCAGCCAGTCCACGATGCGCATCAGATTGCGGCCAATCGATTCCGCGGGAGTAAGCGGGCGCCCCGAATCCTTTATCACTCGGATACCGGCTTTGCGTTTCCCGGGTGTCTGTCCGTTCCAGAAAATCTCGAAGACAGCAAAATATCCGAAGTAAAGCAGAAAGTAGAACAGCACCAGGATCGCCGCGCCCCACATGCCGGCCTTCGGCGCCACTGCGGAAATTCCACCGATCGCAAATGCGCCGCCAAAGCCGACGACTACGCCGATCAAAGACTGAATCAACACGTCCAGCGCTAACGCAAGGAATCGGCTGCCGATTCCAGCAACCGCGAAATCCAGCGCGGTTTGTTCCGGCGTTTCGATGGTAAGCTGGTCGGCGGCCCGGTCAAAAGACACGCCGGGTTTGAGCGGATCAGAGGACATGATATCCAATCGCTGGCTGGAGAAACGAAAACCCCACTGGGCCCGCCTCGAGGCGCTGGTACAGCGGTCCGGCAGCGGCGTTGCCGCCCTCAGCCATTCGGAATTGCAAGAACTCGGCCTATTGTACCGTCAAACCGCTTCCGACCTGGCCGCCGTGCGTGAAGATCCAACCAGCCGGCAACTATCAACCTATCTCAATCAATTGCTGGCCCGCTGCCACAATCTGATTTACCTGGGCCACAAGCCGAAGGTCAGCGGCATCGTGCGCTTCTATCGCGACACCTACCCGCAACTTTTTCGCGAAACCCTGCCGCAGACGCTCCTCGCGGTAGCCATTTTCTTCTTCACCGCCCTGATCGCCTGCGTCATTACTCTGCACGATTCCGCATTTGCCTACCGTTTGCTCGGTCCCGGCATGATGGAAACGATCGAGCAGCGCAAAATGTGGACGGAGTCCATCGTCACGGTCAAGCCGCTGGCCTCCTCCGGCATCATGACCAACAATCTTTCCGTTTCGTTCACCACCTTTGCTATGGGCATCAGCGCGGGAATCGGCACCATCTGGATGATGATGTTGAATGGTCTGCTCATCGGCGTTATCGGGGCCGCCACATGGAAGGCCGGCATGGCCGTCCAGTTGTGGAGCTTCGTCGCGCCGCACGGAGTGTTGGAATTGCCTGCTATCTTTATCGCCGGCGGAGCCGGGCTGGAAATCGCGCGCGGTTTGCTGTTTCCGGGGCTGCTTCCGCGCAAAGTTTCCCTCGCGCAGGCCGGAGGCCGCGGGGCGCGGTTGCTTCTGGGAACCATTCCCATGCTGGTCGTTGCGGGCATCATTGAAGGCTTTTTTTCTCCCAGCCACGCCCCCGTGGCCATGAAATTCACTCTCGCCGCCGTGCTTTTCCTTTGTTTGTTGGCGTACCTCTTCAAAATCTCGAAGCCGGAATCCACTGCGGTCACAGCAAATTCCGCTCCTTAATATCCAGATACTGATTCACAATCGAGGAAGCCAGCAATCCGGGAACAAGTTCGAACGCGAACACTCCCCGCTGGCGAAGCCCGCGCAACAATACCTCGCGGCGGTGGGCGATCTCCAGCGCCGCCGCGTGGCGAAACATTTCTGCCGGCGTCTCCGGACTCTTGTGGGCCAGCGCGGTCAGGTCCGGCTGGCTCATCCCTGCAAACACCAACAGGTGGCGCCGCGTCATTTGCATGGCGTACTCAATCACTTCGGGCGTCGTGGGCGTCTCCGCGAAATCCGTAATCCAGATAACCAGGCAGCGCCGGTTTTGTTCGGTGAGCAAGACCCGTGCCGCGCGCCCATGATCCGCTTCGTAAGGTTCGCCGTGCACCTGCGCCAGGCAGTCCACGATGCTCCGCAAATGCGTGGCACCGCGTCCCGCGGCTACGTTTTGCTGAATTGTGCGTCCGTAGGCCAGCAATCCCACGCGATCGCCGCATTGGGTGGCAACCTGGGCCAGAGAAAGCGCCGCGTTGACCGCATAGTCGAGCTTGGCAAGCGAGAGATCGCTCTTCTCTTGCCGCACTTCCGCGCGAAGCAAACGTCCGGCATCCAGCACGATCCACACCGCTTGGCTGCGCTCGATTTCAAAGACGCGCGTAGTCAGTTGATGGCGGCGCGCGGTCGCCGTCCAGCAAATGTCGCGCAGTTCATCACCCTTCCGGTATTCCCGCAGACTCTCAAACTCCCGCCCATGCCCGTGCTGACGGCGCCGCCGTTTTTCCATCTCCACCTGGCGGCTGCGGACCAGATACAGCGCCTGCTGCTGGGCCTGCTCCAGATCCGGCAGCACCCGGACGATTTGGGAAGTCTCCGCCACCGTCCAGCGTTCCGCGAATCCCAACCTGCTTTGATAGCGGAGGAATGTGCGGCCCATCCGGACGTCGCCGCGTTCGCGGGGAAAAATGGAATAGGGAACACTGGCAAGCTGCCCGGGCGGCACGGCGAGTGAAAGCGTTGGCGGAGTGTTTCGAAAGGACGCTGGAGTTTCGTCAATCAAAGTGCAGCGAACCGCCACCCTGCCGAAACTGCGTACGGCCAGCGATACCTCGCACGGAGCGGCCAGCGACGCCACGTGTTCCCAACTACGGCGGGCTTCCAGTTCGACGGGCTTGGGCAGCCGCGACAGGTCCACGATGAATCCGGCAAGCGCCAGCAGGTCCCACAAGATCATCGCGAACACGAACCGGGGAACCCACCACGCCGGGATCAGCCAGAGCAGTCCGAGCAGCAGCACCACGAAGAATCGCGGCCCAAACCCGAACGGGATGCGGCCCAACGATCTTGCTCTTGAAGCTGTCTCTGGCGGCACCAGCGGCCGAGACGTGCTCATGTCCGCGTCCTCACGCCAGATTTCTCACTTGGGCACCTCGACCGCGGCAATCACCTGCGCCAGAACCTGATCCGCCGTCAGCCCCTCCAGGTCCGCTTCGGGTTTCAACAACAGCCGGTGTCGCAGCACGGGCAACGCCGCCGCTTTTACGTCATCCGGCAAAAGGTAATCGCGCCCGTCCATTCCCGCCAGCGCGCGCGCCACGAAAAAGAGACCCACCGCCGCGCGTGGGCTGCCTCCCAGAGAGATCGCGGGCCAATCCCGCGTCCGGCGCACCAGCGAAATCACGTACGAATAAAGCGCCGGCTCAACACGAACGCTTTCGATTTCGCGCCGCGCCGCGGGCAGCAGCGCGGGGTCCAGCGGCGTGAGCGGGATTTCCTCGAAATGCCGCGGGTTGAAACCCTTTTCGTACTGCTTCAGGATTTGTGTCTCATCTTCCGAACTCGGATACGAAACGCGAATCTTCAGCAGGAAACGGTCCAGCTGCGCCTCGGGCAGCGGATACGTGCCTTCGAATTCGATGGGGTTCTGCGTTGCCAGCACCGTGAAGTTTTCAGAAAGCGGGTAGCGCGTGCCGTCAATCGTGACCTGCCGCTCCTCCATCGCTTCCAGCAGCGCGGCCTGCGTCCGCGGCGAAGTGCGATTGATCTCATCGACCAGCAGCAGGTCCGTGAACACCGGCCCGCGATGAAGTGAGAAAGTGCTGTTGCTCAGGTTGAACACGTTTGTTCCGGTGACGTCGGCGGGCATCAGGTCCGCCGTGCATTGCACGCGCTGAAAATTCAGCCCGCAGATTCGAGACAAGGACTTGACGGCCAGGGTTTTCGCAATATGTGGCGGGCATGCGGTCACCGCATGCCCGCCACATACCAGCACCAGCAACAATTGATCCACAACCTGCTGTTGGCCAATCACCACTTTGGATAGTTCAGCCCGGACGTGAGTCGCGAGCGCGGTAAGATATTGCACGGTTAGGTTCTCTCTCGATGAATTTGGCTGCGTACGTCAAGTCTTGCTGCAAATTCCTCCAGCTTTCGCACCAGTTGCAGTGCTTCTCGCGGCGAAACTGTGGAATCCCGGCCAGCCGCGTCCGCCTGCCTGAGTGTTTCTCCCAGGCCGGAATTTCTCCAACCCATTCGCTGCTCCGCCGCCTGCGCCAGATCCAGGTTGCGGGTATTCGACGGCATGCTGAGATGCCGCGTCAACAGCGATCGAACTCTCACATAAGATACGTTGATCGCGGAAGAGGCGGCTCCGGCCCGTTCATACAATCCACCCAGGGTATCCACGAACTCCAGCGGCGATAATCGTGAAGTTTCCTTGGGGATGTAGATTGGTCCGCTCCTCCGGCTGAACGTGAAAAGGACCGCGGCCGCCAGCAACCCCAGTTGCAGCACACTCCACGCCAGCGAGGTCTTGCTCACATAACTCCACAGCGAACTCCGCTGTCCGTGAAAATATTCGTCCCAGTAGATTTTGTAAGGCTCC
>Ga0210403_10004319_pt1 | contig 12268 bp, 11 predicted proteins | sample IncBWC19MmetaG_FD_150863 | JGI IMG/M metagenome (GOLD analysis project Ga0210403, IMG submission 150863) | Forest soil microbial communities from Barre Woods Harvard Forest LTER site, Petersham, Massachusetts, United States - Inc-BW-C-19-M | ecosystem: Environmental > Terrestrial > Soil >... | reverse complement strand
GCTGCGCGCGTACCTGCGCGCGGACATGGAGCCGCGCGCGGCGGTGGCGCTGGCGGGGCGGGTGCTGATCGACCCCGCGGGGTGGCAGTACGCGACGGTTGCCGTCGGTGTGTATGACCCCAAGAGCGGCCTCCTCACGTATTCGCTCGCCGGGCATCCACCGCCGATCCTGCTTGGGTTCGACGCCCGCGAGCCGCTTACGTGCTGCTCCTCGCCTCCGATCGGGCTGAACATGGCCACCGGGCTTCGACAGACCGTGCTGTCGTTGCCCGTTGGAGCGAGGGCGTGCTTCTTCAGCGATGGGCTGGTGGAGGCACGGTCCGGCGGCGAGCTGCTGGGGCGCGAGCGCCTGGCGGAGATGGTTGCGGCCCTCGGCCCGCGTCCCGAAGCTGCTGTGGTGCTCGAGCAGGTGCAGACGGCGGCGCAGGTGCTCCACGACGACATGGTGGCGCTCGTGCTGTCACCTCGTACGGGCGCTGTGACCTCACGCGTGCATGTGGAGGAACTCGAGGTCGATGCTCACGCGCTGCGCGGCGCGGAGGTCGTGAGGTTCCTCGAGGGATGCCGGCTTGCGGCGCCCGATATCGCCCGGACGATCGAGCTGGCTGACGCGGTGGTCGCCTCCCGCGGCACCGCCCTGCTGCGCGCCCGACTCGACGCGGAGGGCGCCACGGCGACCGTGCATGAGCCCCGGGCCGATGAGCAGGCGCTCTCCCCGGTGGGCAGCGCGCGGAGCTCTGGCTAGCGCCTCCTCTGTCTAGCCCTCCGCGGGCTCCCCGGCGGCCACGGCAAAGACGATGTGCCGCCGGGCCACGGTGAGGTAGGGGTGCAGCTCCACTGGCCCACCCTCCAGCGCGGTCACGGTGACGTCGGTGAGCGTGATGAAGTCGCGCTCGGCTGCGTTGAGCACGTCGGAGACCCTGCTGCGATAGCCGTCGCGCGCGAGCGTGAGCACGCCCTCGATGCGCAGGCGCTCGGTCTCGATCCTCACGCGCTCCTTGCGGTGCTCGGTCACCTCGTCGTGGCTCGCCGCAAGGGGCGCCTCATCGCTCATGCCTCGATTATCCAGCCTAGGAGATGTGCTCGGGAGTGCGCGCGGGCAGGCCCGCGCGGCTTGACGACGCGCTCACGAAGCGGGCCGAGCCGCTCGGGCGGTTGCGCTCCTCGCGCACGATGTAGAGCGGCCTGTGCTTGACCTCGTCGTAGATGCGGCCCACATACTCCCCGATCACGCCGATGGCGATCAGCTGGATGCCGCCCAGCAGCAGGATGGCGATGGTGATGGAGCCGAAGCCGGGCAGGTAGGAGTCGGCGATGCGCAGGCCGATCACCACGGGAATGGCCACGAAGGCAACGCCGGCTGAGAGCAGCCCGGCGTAGGTGGCCAGCTGCAGCGGCAGGTGCGAGAAGGACGCGATGGCGTCGAGCGAGAAGCGCAGCATCTTGCGCAGCGTGTACTTGGTCTCGCCGGCGTTGCGCGCGTCGCGCTGGTAGGACACTGCGGTCTGGGTGAAGCCCACCCACACGGTCATCCCACGCAGGAAGCGGGAGCGCTCGGTCATCGCCAGCAGCGCGTCCAGCGCGCGCCGGTCGAGCAGGCGGAAGTCGCCGGAGTTTGGCTCGAGGTCGACCTGGGCGAGCTTGTCGAACAGCTTGTAGAACCACGAAGCGGTGGCCAGCTTGAATGCGGTCTCGCCCTCGCGCTGCTTGCGCACGGCATAGACCACGTCTGAGCCCTGGCTCCACTGGGCGATCATCTCGGGGATCAGCTCCGGCGGGTCCTGCAGGTCGGCGTCAATCATCGCCACCACGTCGCCCGCGGCGTGCTCGAGGCCCGCGGTAAGGGCGGCCTGATGCCCGAAGTTGCGGGAGAGGTGGATGACGCGCACGCGCGGGTCGGCGGCGGCGAGGCGGTCGAGCAGCTCGGGCGTGCGGTCTTTGCTGCCGTCGTTGACCAGCACCAGCTCAAACTCGTAGTCGGCCACCGCGGCCGACGCCCGGGCCACGAACTGCTCGATCAGCTCCTCCTCGTCGTAGACCGGAGCGACAACGCTGAGCAGGGCGGGGGTGCGAAGTTGGGTATCCGACAATTTATCGTTCATCCTGTCTGTGAATGGCTCCGAAGCGCACCAGATCCCAGACGTCGATGTCAAGCCTAGCGCGCACGGCGCGCCGGCTGCTCTCGCCGCTGGCCATGCAGTTCGTGAAGTTTGGGATCGTGGGCGTGTCCAACACGCTGCTCACGTTCATCGTCTACACGCTCCTGCTGAAGGTGTTCGGCGTGTGGTACCTCGCTGCTTCGGCCATCGGCTTCGTCGTGGGTGCCACCAACGGCTTCGTGCTCAACCGCAAATGGACCTTCCGCGAGCACGTGGGCGACGCGCTCACGCCCCTGCGCTGGGCCATCGTTCAGGGCTGCGGCCTCGGGATCAACGTGGGGATGCTGTTCCTGCTGGTCAGCGAGGTGGGCCTGGACAAGCTGCTCGGCCAGGTGTTCGCCACCGGGGTGGTGACGGTGACGACGTTCGCCGCCAACCGCGCGTGGACGTTCCGCATGCACTCCCATGAGGCCCCCGTGGCGGTGGCTGACGGCGACGCATGATTGGGTTGCGGCTCCCCGCTAGCGGAACACGGCAAGCAGCGAGAGGCCCGCAGGGATGCGTCCTCCATGCGCGATCAGCGCCGCCTCCAGCGCCAGCGGACGCTCGAGCACCCAGTTGAGCGGCTCCGGCGGCACCCACAGATCGAGGCTCGACTCGGTGGTTTTGGTGTTCACGCGGTCGAGCACCCGCAGCAGGATGGCCACGGGCAGCAGCAGCGAGTTGAAGTAGGTGGTTCGCACCTGCCGCCATCCTGCCTGCTCGGCCACGCGTTGCATGGAGCGGCGCGTGTAGCGGCGGTGGTGGTGGTTGATCACGTCGTGCCCGCTCCACAGCCACTGGTAGGCGGGGACGGTGACGAGCAGCGCGCCGCCCGGCGCCACCGTGCGCCGCAGCTCGCGCAGGGCGCCCACGTCGTCCTCCAGGTGCTCGATCACGTCGAGGCTGACCGCGAGGTCGAAGCTCGCGTCGGGGAACGGCATTTGCAGCACCGAGCCCTCGACCACCTCGCCGCAGTTGCGGGCGCGCGCGAGGCTCGCGCTTGCGTCTGAGAGCTCAACGCCGGTGACCGCGCCATGACGGGCCAGCTCCACCATGTTGCGCCCGCTCCCGCACCCGGCATCGAGGATGCGCGCTTGCGGTGGCAGCCCGAGGCCCGCCAGCACGTCCTCGATCACGATGCGGCGCCCGCGGTACCACCAGTGGCGGTCCTCGGCCTGGTGCGTCTGTAGCTCGTAGTCCCTGTCCATGGGCCCCATCTTTTCCTATCGAGCACCACTCGCGCTGTGCGCCTCCCGGTGGGCTCGCGGGGCAGCGCCCCGCGCGGGCTCCCACGGGCGGCGCCCCGCGACGGTTCCCGCCGGCGGGCCTCAGGGCGGGGGGGCAGGCGCTCTAGGAAGCGAGCGCCGGGCGCAGGAAGCTCACCGTGCGCTCCCACGCGAGGTTGGCCTGCGCCTCGTTGTAGGTGCCGAGGCGGTCGTGGTCGTTGGCAAACGCGTGGCCCGCGCCGTCGTAGTAGTGGAACGTGGTCTGCACGCCCGCGTCGCGTAGCTCGGCTTCGAGCGCGTGGGAGTCCCCGAGCGGGATGAAGTCGTCGGCCGTGCCGAAATGGCCGAGCACGGGGCCTTTGACCTTGCTGAAGTCCGGCTTGCCGTGTGGCATCACGTAGTAGTAGGTCACGGCGGCGCTGATGTTGGGGCACGTGGCCGCGGCCCACACCGACAGCCCACCGCCCAGGCAGAAGCCTACGGAGCCCACGCCGTTTCCCTCGAAGCCGGGCTGGGCTTGCAGGAAGTCGGCCGCGCCGCACATCTCATGCTCGACGTCGGGCATCGACAGGGCCATCATCTTCTGCTGCGCCTCGCTGGGCACGGTGGTCGTCTCGCCACCATACAGGTCGGGCGCGAGCGCGAAGAAGCCTTCGCCGGCGAAGCGGTCGCAGAGCGCGCGCACGCTGTCGTCCATGCCCCACCACTCGTGCAGCACGATCGTGGCCGGGCCGCGCTCCTGCGCGGGCACGGCCAGATAGCCGGGAGAGGTGCCGGTGCTCGTGGGAAACTCCACATCGGGCATTTTTTGCTCCTTGAGTGCGTTGGTTTGTACTTGGCCCCTCCAGCTGCAGCGCCGGCGCTCGCGTTCACCGCGAGGCGCGTGGGCCAGCCGCTTCTGCGCCGCGGAGCGGACATCCTCGCACGGCTGCGGCGCGATTTCCCTCGGTCTGCCTGCCCGTCGGCGCTAGCTGGTGGGTAGCGAGACGGTCACGTTGCTCGCTTCCACGCTGAAGGAGCCGTTGCTGGCGCGGTAGTACGGCGCGTCGCGCCCCAGCAGCTGGAGCTTGACGGTGTCGCCGGCTTCGACGCGGTAGCCGTTGCCGTGCAGCTGGAAGGCGATGGTGCCTGTCTGGTTTTCGCCGAGGCGGTACACGCCGCGGGAGATCAGCCGCTGCTGGCCGCCCGGCAGCACATCCCACAACCGCGCTGCGATCTCGCCGAAGGGCCCGGTGGTATTGATGGTGGCGGTCACCGTGGGCAGCCCCAGCAGCGTGAAGCCGTTGCTGATGGTGGTGTAGTTGGCGGTGTCCGGCTCGGTTTCCGCGGCCACCGTCTTGCAGGCGTCGGTGGTGCCTGCGATCGGGTCGAAGGCCGCAGCGGTGGTGGGGTTGCCACCGGCTGAGGTGAACGTCTGCGCGGCAGCCGAGCCGAAGGTGATCACGTGCGGGTGCAGCTTCGACCAGCTGGAGGCGGTGAAGGGTCCACCGCCCGGTTCACCTTGGGGACAGGTCTGTGTGTAGGCGGTGACCCGTCCCGAGGGGGGCGCGGAGCCGATGTGTTGCAGGCGCGCGGCGAAGAAGCTCGCGGCCTGTTCCTGGAAGGCGTGGTTGGTGTTCTGCTTGTTGGAGCCGCGGCTGTGGCCGAGGTCGCCGAGCTGCAGCGTGACCTTGCCGTTTTCCGCGCGCGCCGCGTTGTAGATGCGCAGCGACTGCGAGGGCGGGAACAGGTCGTCGGTCCAGCCGCTCTCCAAAAGCATGGGCGCGGGCGGGCCGGCAAGGCCGTAGCCCTGGTGGTAGGTGTAGATCTGGTGGGCGATGGCTTCGGCTTCGAGCGTGTATGGCTCACCGGCGTTGATCAGCCCGAACCATTTGGTGAGGTCCGCTTCGGGGTCAAGGCCCGGCGGCGCGATGTAGCCGGTGGCGGCGCCGAGCGCATAGAGCCCGGTGGAGTAGCTCTGGATCTCCACGCCGACGGGTTCGAAGCTCTGCCCCAGCGGCGCGATCTGGCTGTCCAGGAAGCGCCCGTTGGGCATCAGCGCATCCACTAGGTCCGACCACGGCCAGCGCGGGTAGGCGGCCTTGATCGTGAGGGCCACGCCTTTCGGGCTGCGCCACGGTTCGAATTCGCCATTTGGCAGCCTGATGCGGTTCTTCAGGTAGGCCAGCTCGATGCTCTGGCCGCCGCCGTAGGAGATGCCGGTGACGCCGAGGCCGGCTCGCTGGGCGATGTGCTCGTCGACCAGCAGGCCCAGCAGGTACTGCGTGTCGCGCGCCTCATAGCGCTGGTCGGCCAGGCGGATCCAGCCTTCTTTGCAGCCTTCCGTGGTGCGCGATTCGACCGAGCCGCACGAGTTGCCCCAGCCGCGCGCGGAGTAGTTGATCACCGCGTACCCGTGCTGTGCGTAGTAGACGTTGTTGTAGTCGAAGGTGACGTTGTTGTCGCCGGCGGGAGTGGTGGTCTCAAACGAGCTCTTGCTGCCACCCCAACCGTGCAGCATCACGATCGTGGGGAAGGGGCCTTCGCCGCTTGCGGGCAGGGTCACGTCCACGTCCAGGGGCACGCCGTCGAAGGAGGGCACCCGTTGGGCCAGCGTGGCGGTGGGGCAGAAGCGCACCCCGTTTTGAGCTGTGCAGCTGTGGCCGAGCGGCGCCGGTTCAGCCGCCGCCCAGCTCGGCGCTGCCAGCAGCGCCGCGAGTGCGACCAGCATGACGCCCAACAGCGCGAAGCGCCCACGCATCGTTCTCCCGGCCCGTGCCCTCATCCCATTCTCCTCGCTCCCCGAAATCCCGCCGATCGGTCGTGGGCTACCCCCGATCACACCGCGATAAACACACGACGGTCTTGCTCACATACGCCAAACGGCGGATGCGCCGGACGCCGGCGGTCAGGGCTGCAGCGAGAGCACGTGGGCGGTGGCGGGGTCGATGCGCCCGTCGAGCAGGTCGAGGTAGGCGTGCTTCAGCGCCTCGGGCCCCGCTTCATGGATCACCTTCAGCCAGCTCTCGGTCCACGTCACATATGGACGCCAGGCCTCCGCCAGCCGCTCCTCAAGGCCCGCACGGCCCCAGTCGGCGGAGCGCTTGGTCACGCGGTCGGGGGCGAAGAAGAACGTGGGTCGCAGTCCCGGCAGCGAGTCGGGCACCGCACCCATGCGGTCGTGGTGGGTGGCGCCCACGACAGCGGAGTGAGCGAGGTCGTCGCGGTAGTGCTCGTGCACAGCGCGCCGCACCTCGGCATCGCCGGCCATGTCCACGTACACCGCGCGCCCCTGCGGCAGCGCGAGCAGATCGTCATAGGGGATCACGTCGTCATATACGCCGAGTTGCTCCACCAGCCCGACGCTGCGCGGCGAGGTGAGCCCCACCACGTCGAGACCCTCGCGGAGCGAGAGCAGGTAGGCGAGCGCGCTGGCGGTCTTGCTCGAGGCGCTCGACAGGACCACGGTGCTCGCGCCGAAGGCGCCGGCTTCCTGGAGGAAGTCATCGATCAGATACGAGGTGAAGAACAGCGGGCGCAGCAGCATCTGCGCGTCCTCCTGCTCGGCGTCGTACACCGGGTCAGCCTCCACGCGGACGTAGCCGTTGTAGGCGGGGGGCAGGCGCTCACGGTGGGCGGAGGCGTCCACGAAGCCATGTGCATCCACACGGGCGGGCGCGACGAGCAGCTCGGTGGACGGCGGCAGGTAGCCGAACACGCGCGTGCCCACCGCCAGGGCGTCGTTGTGGCTCGCGCTGACATTGGCAAAGCCCCACATCGGGATCCTCCCCCAGCCCTCCTCGGCAGGAAAGAAGGCCCAGTAGGACATCGCCTCCCCGAACATCGCGTAGGTGATGTTGTTGGCGGTCAGGCCGAACCTGTCCACCGCGAGCACCGCCTCGCCGGGGCCCGGTTGCAGCGGCTCGGACTCGACCGCGCGACAGCTGTGCAGGTCCGCCTTGGCTACCAGGAAGTCCACTATCCGCGCAGCTTATGTGCTGCTCCGCGCCGACGTCGCTGTGAGGACCCATCCCCTGGGATAACGCCGTGTGGTCCTGATGTCAGATCATTTGCGGGAGCAGCAGCAACCCTGTATACGTCACGGATACGTATGCCATTTGTGGGAGATACGCGCGTAGTTGCCAGAGAAAGCGCGCTCCTCGAGCTGATCGGCGACGTCTTTGGCCTGCTCGACATCGACGAGCTGCGCGGGGGGCTCTTGCAAGCGCTGCACCGCGCGCTGCCCTCCGACTACGTGTCGCTCAACGACGTGGGCTCCACGCCGGAGGAGATCGTGACCCTGATGGCGCCCGAGGCGCCTCACGTGGAGGCCACCTGGGCACTGCACGCCCACGAAAACCCGCTGCTACGCCACCATCTCAGGACGCTCGACGGCCGTGCCTACCGCTTCTCCGACGTGATCTCACAGGAGGAGCTGCACGAGCTCCCCCTCTACCACGAGGTGTATGCGCCGCTTGGCGTGGAGCACCAGATGGCCTTCACGTTGCCCAGCGGCTCCGATCGCGTGCTGGCGATCGCGCTCAGCCGCTGCGATCACGACTACACCGATGCCGAGCGCGACTTTGCCAACGAAGCGCGGCCGTTCCTGATCCAGGCTTATCTGAACGCGCTCGCGCACCATTCCCTGCGCGGCGCCCGCCCGCAGATCCCGGCCACGCTCACGCTCGAGGCGTTGGTGGCAGCGGGTTTCACCGCGCGCGAGGCGGAGGTGCTGCGCCTCGTGGCGCTGGGGCGCTCAAACCAGCACATCGCCTCCGCGCTGGGCATCAGCGACCGCACCGTGGGCAAGCACCTGGAGCACAGCTTCCGAAAGCTCGGCGTGAGCGACCGCTCGACGGCCGCGGGGCGCGTGTGGGAGCTTGCTGCGATGGCCGAGGCGCCCGGCCGCTAGGACTCGCCACCGAGGCGCTCGAGCATGCGCGTCTGGCGTGGCAGCAGGCCGAGCGCGAAGGCCACGAACGCGAGCGCCGAGCCGGCGAGCATCACGGTCACCGCTCCGAGCGCCGACGCCAACGGCCCGGCCAGCACGAAGCCGAGCGGCAACAGCCCGAGCGACACCATCCAGTCATAGGAGGTGACGCGCGAGAGCTTCCCAGGCGGTATGCGCTCAGCCAGAGCGGTCAGCCACCACACGTCGAACAGCGCGAAGCCGACGCCGGCGACCACCGCCACCGGCATCAGCACGAACAGCGTCACTCCCGCGGCGAAGAGGATTGCGGCCACCGGCCACAGCAGCACCGCGAGCATCGCGGTGCGCATCGGATAACGCGGGCGCCAGCCGATCCCGACGAGCGAGCCCAGGATCGTGCCGAAGCCGAGCGCAGCCTCGATGAAGCCGAACACGCCGATGTGGCCGTACTGCTGGCGCGCCACCAGCGGGCCCAGCACGTACCACGGCGCCAAGCCGCAGAACAGCGCCACGCAGAAGGACGCGAGCGTAGCCCACACCCAGGCGTGCGCTCGCACCTCGCGCGAGCCCTCGCGGATTTCCGCCCACACCGAGGCCCCTCGCTCGCCGCTCGGGTCCGTCGCCGCTGCCTGCGCCCCGCGCTGTCGCGGGCGCACCTGGGTGAGGCAGGCCGCGCTCACCAGGAAGGTGACGGCGTCGAGCGCGAAGGCCCAGCCGGCGCCGGCACTGAGAACGAGCACGGTGGCGAGCGCGGGCCCGGCGAATTCGGCGATGTTGTTGGACATGGTGGTGATGGCGGTGGCCTGCTGGATGTCCTCCTCGGGAACGGTCTGCGGCAGCAGGCCGTTGGCGGCTGGGCGGAAGAAGGCCTCCGCGGTGCCGAACAGGATCTCGATGGCCACCACCTCCCAGATGCGCACAGTGCCGGCGAAGATGAGCACTGCGAGCAGCCCGTGCAGGGTGAAGCGCACGAGGTCGGTGGCGATCATCACGCGGTGGCGCGGCAGGCGGTCGGCCCACACGCCGCCGAACAGCAGGAACGCAACCAGCGGGAATGCCTGGGCAGCCAGAACGAGGCCGAGGTCCGTGGCGCTCCCGGTCCTGCTCACCACGAACAGCGCCAGCGCGACGAGCACGATGTTGTCGCCGATCACGCTCGAGGACTGCGCGAGCCACAGGAAGCGAAAGTCCCCGTGCCGCAGCACGCGCCGAATCTCCCCGAGATTGGTCATCGCACAGGCCAGCTTGACGCACGCGCCCGCGGCACCGAGGTCCAGTACCGTCGAACACCATGAACGATCTACTCATCGTGAACCTCTCCGACGCCCCCGCGCTCAGCCATCCGCACCGGGCGACCATCATCGACTTCGAGCCCGAGGGCTCTCCGTGGCCAGATACCGGTGTAAACGTCCAGATCATGCAGCCGGGACAACCGAACTGCCGCTACCACTCAGAGCCGGTGCAGGAGGACTTCCTCGTCCTGCACGGCGAGTGCATCGCCATCATCAACGGGGAGGAGCGGCCGCTCCGGCAGTGGGACTTCTTCCACTGCCCAGCGGGGGTCGAGCACGTCTTCGTGGGGGCAGGTGACGGGCCGTGCGCCGTGCTGATGATCGGCTCGCGGCGCAAGGATGAGGCGCATTACCCCGTGAACGCCATCGCTGCCAAGTACGACGCGTCAGTCGCCACCGAGACGGACAAGCCCGCCGAGGCCTACGCCGACTGGCGGCAGGAGCCGTGGGAGCCGGTGGCTAGCTCCTGGCCGCCCACATCCGCAAGCGCAGCGCGCGCGGCCCCCTGCCCGCACATCCCGTGCACGCCGCCGCCGGGCGGGGTGGAGGAGGAGCACAGGTAGACGCCGTCGATCGGCGTGCGGTAGCGGCGCAGGCCGAAGGTGGGGCGCATGATGGTCTGGCGTAGCGTGGCTGCGCCTCCGTTGATGTCGCCGCCCACGTAGTTGGGATTCTCGCGCTCGACCTGCGCGGCGGTGACGGTGTGCCGGGCGAGCACCAGGTCGCCGAAGCCCGGCGCAAAGCGCTCGATCTGAGCCTCGATGCGCGCTGTCATGTCCACCGTGGAGCCTGCGGGGACGTGACAGTAGGCATAGAAGGTGTGCCTGCCCTCGGGCGCGCGGGAGGGGTCGCTCAGGCAGGGCTGCACCGCTATGCAGAAGGGATGGTCGGCGTGCCGTCCCGCGGCCACCTCGGCCTCGCTGTGGGCGATCTCCTCGAACGTGCCGCCGAGGTGGATGGTGGCGGTCTGGCGGCACGCCTCAGCCGTCCACGGCACCGGGCCGGCGAGCGCCCAGTCCACCTTGCACACGCCGGGGCCGTAGCGGAAGCGGCTGAGCGCCCGCGCGCAGCGTGGCGGCAGCGCCTGGCCTGCGAGTGCGAGCAGCTGGCGTGGGGTCACGTCGAGGAGCTTGACCGTGGCGGGCGGAAGCTCCGCCAGCCCGGTCACCGGGCGGCCCGTGTGCAGCACTCCCCCCGCGGCCTCAAACTCCGCGATCAGCGCGTCCGTGATGCGGGCGCTGCCGCCCTCCACCACCGGCCAGCCCACCGTGTGCGCGAGCATGCCCAACAGCAGCGCGAAGGCTACTGTGCCGGGTGCGCTCAGGGGTCGCATCGAGTGCGCGCCGAGGCCTGCCAGCAGCGCGCGGCCAGCCTCTGTGCGAAAGGCGCGGGCCAGGGCGCTCAGCGGCCACAGCCCGCGCACGCCGAAGCGAGTCATCGCCAGGGGATGAGTTGGTGGCGCGATCAACGGCGCAAGCAGCGAGGGCGCCAGCACCGCGGCGTCATCCACCAGGGGGCCGAACAGGCGCCGGTAGGCCCCCGCGTCGCTTCCCAGCGAGGCTGCTGTGTCGCTCATCGACATCACCGCGGCCGCGCAGCGCCCGCCGTCGAGCGGGTGCGCGAAGGCCACCGGCGGCGTTCGCAGCGAGATTCCCTGGAGCGAGGCGGCGGTGAAGAACGGCGAGGCCGCCAGCAGCGGGTGCACGGTGGAGCACACGTCGTGCGCGAAGCCCGGAAGCGTCAGCTCCGCAGTCCTGCAGCCACCGCCCGGGATCTCCGCTCCCTCATACACCTCCACCTTGAGGCCGGCGCGCGCGAGCGTCAGGGCTGCGGCCAGCCCGTTGGGTCCCGAGCCGACCACCACGGCGTCGGGCGTGTGCACCTCCTCAGCCGCAGCCGGTGATGCCGCCGTCGAGCGGGATCACGGTGCCCGTCATGTATGCGCCCGCGCGTGAGGCGAGCAGGAGCGTTACGCCGACGATGTCGTCGGGGCGTCCGATCCGGGCGAGCGGGACGGATCCTTCGATGGCGGTCCGCACCTCGGGGTCCTCGAGGATGGCCATCATTTTGCTCTGGAAGGGGCCGGGTGCGATCGCGTTGACCGTGATGTGATCGGCGGCGAGTCGCTTGGCGAGATGGCGGGTGAGCATGTGCACCGCAGCCTTGCTGGCCCCGTAGCTGTAGTTCTCCACGCTCGGCGTGCGCAGGCCGTCGATGGAGCCGATGTTGATCACGCGAGCGGGAGCCTCGGCGCTCGCGGACGCGCGCAGCGCCGGCAGCAGCGCCACGGTCAGGTGGAAGACGCCCTCCACGTTGGTGTGCATCACCTTGTCCCAACCGCTGGCGGGGAACTCCTCCAGCGGCGCGCCCCAGGCGGCGCCGGCGTTGTTGACGAGGATGTCGAGCGACGGGAAGCGCTCGCGCGTGGCCTGCGCCAGCGCCGCGGCGCCCTCGGGACTCGACACGTCACCGGTGATCGCCTCGCACTCGCCCAGCTGCGAAAGCTGCTCGGCGGCCGCGGCCACGTCGTCCTGCTTGCGCGAGGACACGATCACGCGTGCCCCCGCCTGCACGAGCCCGCGCGCGATCATCAGCCCGATGCCCCGCGAGCCGCCTGTTACGAGCGCAGTCTTGCCGGAGACGTCGAAGAGGTCGCTCATCCGCGCAGTGTCGTTGATCGGCGTGGGGTCGCTCATCGGC
>Ga0210403_10004316_pt1 | contig 12270 bp, 11 predicted proteins | sample IncBWC19MmetaG_FD_150863 | JGI IMG/M metagenome (GOLD analysis project Ga0210403, IMG submission 150863) | Forest soil microbial communities from Barre Woods Harvard Forest LTER site, Petersham, Massachusetts, United States - Inc-BW-C-19-M | ecosystem: Environmental > Terrestrial > Soil >... | reverse complement strand
GGGCACCGACAAGTGGTTGTACTTTTCACCCGATGATGGTCAGCGTTGGGTGCAATTGAAAAACAATTTGCCGCCCGTTCCTATTTACGGAATTGAGATTCAAAAAAACTTCAATGACCTGGTTATCGCTACTTATGGTCGGGGCATTTTTATTTTGGATGATATAACACCGATCCGGGAGTTTAGTGAGCAAGTACAAAATTCAGAGGCTTATTTGTTTTCGCTTCGCAAGGGCTATCGCTTTCAATCGATTAATGGGATAAAAACCGAACGCAGTTTTGTATCAGGTAAAAACCCGCCGGAGGGTGCAGACATTAATTATTTCCTGAAAGAGAAATCGAAAGACAGTGTTGAACTCCAGGTGTTCAATATCCAAAATGAATTGATCCGAAAAATCAAAGGTGTAAATAAACCGGGCATACATCGTCTGTGGTGGGATTTGCAATTGCAACCCTACGATATGCCCAAGCTCCGCACACAACCACACGGGAAAGATTGGGTGAAACTGGATGACAAAGGTGAACGTGCAATGTTTATATATGATCTTGACATTGGGCCAGGCCTTACCCCGCCTACTGTTCCGCCAGGAATTTACACAGTGGTCTTGAAGGTAAATGGGAAAGAATACAGGCAATCGCTGCAGGTGCTGAAAGATCCCAACACCAAGTCTGATGAGGCAAGTATTGCAAAGCAATTTGCATTTGGAACTCAACTTTATAATTCTACCAAGACAACGTTAAAATTGATTGACGAGATGGAGCAATTGCGTGCCCAATTAATTGGCAAGAAAGGAGATCTGCCCACAGGGCAGCCAGGCAAAAAATCTGCCCAGTGGGAAGAAAGAATTTACCAACTGGAAGCAGCATTGCACGATGTACATCAGACCGGCGCGCGCATGGATATTTTTCGCAATCCACCGCAAGTGCTGGAGCGGCTGCTGGCCATAGGGGGGCAGAACCATGTGAATAGCGCTGATGCTCCGCCCACCGACCAGCAAAAGGAAGTCTATGAGTTGACGGCTGGACGGTTAATGGAGGTGCAAAGCCAATTTGAATTGCTTAAAAAAAACCCGGAGATCAAGCAAGTAGAGGGAAAAAAATAGTAATGTAGCATCCTGTTTATTTTCCACGACACCTGTTTTTTCCCTCTACAAATTCGAGGCTTTTCCAGCGAATTTTCCATTTGCGTAATGCTCATCTGATTCGAGTGCCTTCCTAAAACTATGTTCCTCCAGAGGCTTTGTAAGATATTGGCTTACACCAAGGTCCTTTGCCCGACTGATGTCATCACTGTTATCAGATGAAGTGAGAATGATGATCTTTATCTGATCTTTGTCCGGCAGGTCAAGTCTTCTAAACGCCTCCAAAAAGCCGAATCCATCCATAATGGGCATATTCAGGTCAAGTAGAATAAGATCAGGCAACGGTTTTGACCGTGCGAAGTAATCATTGAAATAGTCGATTGCTTGTTTGCCATTTAAGACCGTGTGAATGTCGTTCGCAAAGCCCATACTTTGAAGTGTCTTGCTACTTAGGAAATTAAAAACATGGTCGTCATCCACCAATAACACATTTTTCATACGATTGAATGTTTTGTCCTGGTCAGAAAAAGATAAAGCAAAGAGTCTTAGGAAAGGCCGGACTAATGTCTATATACGTTCAGGATGAGGTTAAGGATACACCTTTGATAGTGTTAGAATAAAAAAGGGATACCTAACTGTAATAGAAAAGAGATAATCATAATGAATTGACCTCATAAACGATTATTATCGACGTATTTACGCCACAGCCATTTCCCTGGCTTTTTTTCATTTCAAAACATAGGAGAAACACCCATTGAACATGCAGGTTATGGAGTTTCTCATTGCACATTCGTTTAACTTAATTATAGGTTTTAGCCAACTGACAGAAGGCCAGTAATCCAGGCGGGGTTGCTGGCTTTTACTTTTCGGCGACAGGACAATTTTTGAAATCCAACTGGCTTGATGGCGGGATACAAATATGATGACGCGCAAACCCGGTTACGATTGCGTTTAACAAAGGATCCGAAATGCGCATATCAAATTTTGACAATGATAATCCCGATTTCGCTCGACCTTTTGAACCGATTCAGATTTAACCACGTAAATAAATTGATGATTGTAAAATAGGTTGGTTTTTATTTCCCTAAACAAATGCTACCGACCCCACCGGTTAAGGACGGTGATCACCAGGGTCACAAAGAGAAAGATACCGAGCGATTTGAGCTTGTGAGTTTCTTCCTCTTCCAAATTTACTTTAGGCAGGCCTTCACCTATTTTCCTGATGGCGTGCACTGCACAGTCATTAATTTTCATACCCAATTTTGGTTTGTGCCTGTTTCTAAAACGCGTATTCCTCAACTTGGCTCAACGCTTTCGGCAAAGCGGTATCCTTCATAGCAGGAATAACGGTCCCTTCCACACGAAAAGTTGTAATGTCAGTCAGGCCGATGAAACCCAATACAGCTCGAAGATAAGGCTCTGTAAAATCATAACTTTTCATTGGCCCCTCGGAATAAACGCCGCCCGAGGCAATAGCCAGATAAACCTTTTTGTTTTTAACCAACCCCTCAGGGCGACCATCTGAATAGCGGAATGTAACACCACTCCTGGCAACATGATCAATCCAGGCTTTCAGGGTGGATGGAATACCGAAATTGTATAAAGGCACACCTATTATCAGAATGTCTGCCTCCATCAATGCTTTTATGGCTTCGTCAGAATGGAGTACGGCTTCTTTATGTTCGTTGGTTTGCTTTTCCAATGGCGTATAGAAAGACGTGAAGACCGTTTCCTCCAGATGTGGAAAAGGGCTTTTGCTCAAATCACGCGTATGAATGCTGCTGTCAGGATAAATCGAGGTGATTTTATCGAGCACAGCGTTGGATAGCTTGATGCTAAAAGAGTCGTCTCCCTTAACACTGGAAATGATGTTCAGTATCTTTTTCATTTCAATTGGTTTTAAGAATCACTTTGGTATTATAGAAATAGGAAACTGCGAGGATCACCAAAAAAATCAACGGCGTCACGGCGTGTGCTACTGTGTCACCTACTGAAGTATGAGCTACGAAGGCTGACACGAACGTGAGGGTGAAGCCGAAATAAGCGAACTGCCTGATTGTAGTGTGGATGTCAGGGATAACCAGCACCAGGGCACCAAGGATTTTTGCCGTAGCTAATTCAATTCTGAAATAGCCGGGAAATCCAAAGTGCACAAAGGCATTTTTGACCTGATCGTTTGTAAGATAACTGTAGGCGCTGAACAGCATCATGCCTGAAATGATTGCCGTGCTTGTCCAATAGATGATTTTGTTCTTTTTCATATCTTCTTTTGTTTGATGGCTCAAAATTATGTACTTTTGCTATACATTTGTAAGTACTATACTACTGTATAGTACTATACTCCGTTATAGCGGCTAAAAAGAGAGAAAATGAAGAAAATGAAACGAATGGAAGGACGAACCACTAAGACATGCATGGGAATATTGCAGCCCGTCACCGATGCGCTCTACGTTTTGAACGGCAAATGGAAACTGCCTATTTTGATTTCCCTGTCGTTCGGCAACAAACGATTTGGCGAAATGGCCAAAGAGATTCCTAAGATCACGGACCGGATGCTCTCGAAAGAACTCCGCGAACTGGAGATGAATCAGATGATTAAGAGGACGGTATATGATTCCGTTCCGGTAGTTGTGGAATACTCCTTGACCGACTATGGCACTTCGCTTGATAATGTCATACGCGAGCTCCATAAATGGGGAACTCAACATCGCAAAAGAATTATGTCTAAAGTGTGATCCAATCGAGACGGCCTCGAGCCGGAGCATAACGTAAATATTTAATCAATTGCAAAATGACGCTACCTGAAGCGGCGGCCTTGATAAATTGCAGTCAACTCAGTGCACTTCAACCTCAAACATGGTTTGACCTTGGCTGTGGCAATGGTTTGTTCAGCCACGCCCTGAGAGGATTACTTCACAAGGGCGGTTTGATTTATGCTATCGACAAAGAATCTACTTTATCCAGCAGTAATCAAATCAAATTTCTTCAATTGGATTTCCTAAATGACCCTCTGCCCGAGGTTTTGGTGGATGGTGTTCTGATGGCTAATGCGCTGCACTATGTCAGGGACAAAATTCAATTTCTCGCCAAAATCAAAAGACATTTCTTACCGAACGGAGTTTTTCTACTTGTTGAGTACGACATGCAGAGACCTAATTACTGGGTTCCTTTCCCTGTTAGCTTTTCATCGGCACAGGTCCTTTTCAAACAAGCAGGCTTTGAGGCTGTCTATAAAATAAGTGAGAGACCATCGACACTTAACAACAGTAAAATTTACGCAGCATTATTCTCTGAACTATCCTTTTAATGACTATTGATTTTTTTGAGCAGGGCGATGGCGACAGTGGAGAAATAGAAACGGAGCATCACTTAAATTGAAAATCCCACAGTCGCTTTGGCAATTGGTTGAATGAACAGACTGCACAATATGAAGGCACTGAATTCCTCGCGAAAATGAGCTCGATGAATTACTTTGAACATATTTTCACTGTTTTTCCGGAGGGCAGAGCACGAAAGAGACCTTGAAAGACATCATCAACTTCTGTGTGGAGCCAAGTTGGATGAGATATTTTAACTTTAACCCTCCAATATGAGTGAAGTGGTTAATTTCTAATTGCTCTTCTTAGTTTTTCATTCCGCAGCTATTCCTTGAAAATAAATAATCCGGATACAAGGTCAGGGTACTTGGCAGTAAAAAAAACACGGCGGGTGAATAATCATAGGTAATGCAAAATGGATGTAATTAATAATACCATAAAGACCAGAAATAAGAAGGTGCCGAGAAACAAACCCAGGTAACTGGCCCCGTGATCATTGGGTGCCCGGGGTTCCCCAAATGTTACGACTATAAGAGAGAATAGCCACAGAAATGAAAAAGCACCATTTATTTCAGGGCCAAAATAATTTGAAAAGAATACGCTGCCAAGTATTGTTAGCAACATATAGAGTACCACGCCCGTACTGGAAGGGCCTGATTTATTTGAGCGAACCATTTCTCGATTTTAATGCTCAGTTTTAAAAATGAATTCATGAGCAACAGTTCTAACGTGCGCCTTAGACCTCAAGCCATCCAATCCTGGTTTTCATTTTAGGGAAAGTTGGAGTATCTAAGATAATAAAATAGTATGACTGAAAAGAAAAGGGGCGACTCCCATTCGCCCCTTTAACATAAAAATCGAACTATACTTATAAACGATGCGTATTTCTGATTGTTATTGAGTTAAAGCTTATTTATTTTAAATGCTCTGGTACTCCATACGGCATGGGACCTTCACCCATATTGGTCTCAAAAAACAAACTCTGGTAATCTAGAAATAGGATTTAGAAAAAGTAAAATTAAACTTAAACTACTATAATAATTTCCTCTCTTGCGCTTATAACATGTAAAAATAAAATGGAAGAAGCCAAAAACATAAAAAAAAACGCCATACTTAAGTATGAAGCGTTTTGACAGGTCATTATCCTGCCATTCTTGACTAGATGCGATGAGAGAATTGTTCATACTTGGCATTCTGAAGATTGGATGACCGGTCTTAGGCGGCTCGGAGTTTTGGACAATCGAGTGAAAAATAAAACGAAATAAAATAAGAGCCCTGGATTGGAAGCATAAGAATATTTATCTTGGAATCCTTAAATTGTTATGACAGAAGAGTCAAACGAGTATTAAACACAACCGAATCTTCGTTGTGACCCTATGCATACCTCGTACAAATTATCAATTAAATTAATAAACACATGAACCCGAACATCGGAATTAAAGAAGAGCAACAGGCAAAAATTGCACACGAACTCTCAAAACTACTTGCAGATGAATTTGTGTTATACACAAAAACCAGGAACGCGCACTGGAATGTGGAGGGACCTGATTTTTATAACAAGCATAAATTCTTTGAGGACCAGTTTAATGTACTTGACGAAGCACTCGATGATGTGGCGGAGCGTATTCGTACACTTGGGCACTATGCCCCAGCAACGCTGAAGGATTACCTAAAGCTTACGCAACTTACCGAAGCTTCTCGCGAAACAAATGATAGTCACGGCTTTATCAAAGAATTGCTATCAGATCATGAAGGTATCATCATCCGTTTACGCGAAAACGTTAACCGGACAGCCACTCAAGGTCACGATTTCGGCACAAGTGATTTCATAACTGGACTCATGGAAACACATGAAAAAATGGCCTGGATGCTGAGGGCTCATTTAAAAAGTTGACCTGTGTAAATTGAATAAACCGAAATAATAAAATTATGAGCGAGCGTTCCAGTTTTAAGAAAGAAATCATCTATGAGGCCATTAATCGCATCCGACAACAAGTAAACGCTCTTCAACAGGAACAACGGAAAAGCCTGGGGGATGTAAATATTGAAGATATTGACAAGGGAGATGTTGCAGAAAGCCCAAAAGAACAAATGATGGAAGAATTTCTGGAACAAGGTTTTCCTCTTGAGCACCTTAATAAGGCCATTGAAAAACTTGAGCAAATATCTTCCCTTGATGTTAAGCAGTCCGTGGTGTCCTTTGGATCGCTAGTCAAAACCAATGAAGGCTACTTCCTCATTTGTGCGGCATTCCCTGAGTTCTCCTGGAAAGGAGTTAAGGTTACCGGTCTCTCTACCGAGGCCCCTTTATTTATAAAGATGGAAGGGCTTAAACCGCATGCGGAATTTCGCCTTCATGAGCATAAATATGTTATCCAGGACGTTGTGTGATGGTCTATGCATGTGTCAGTGGTTGCATCACTCGGGACCTTCTGCGCCTATGCCACTGGTTTGTCTCCAGGTTAATAATACACATGCAGTTCTTTCAACCGTCATAACACTCCAGCAAAGCAAATCTCCTTCAATGTGATTCCTCCATTTCGTATGACAGGACCATCGGAAGAAGCGAAAAATTTGGGGTTGAGACTTCATTCCGATCTAAGATTATTTACCGGGGATGTCAATGCTGCCTTTATTGATTGATAGCTTACTGTGATTATGGTGAGTACCAGGGAGGAAACACCCGCCAGTACAAATACTGACCAGTTAATATTAATGTGATAAGCAAATTTCTGGAGCCATTGATTCATCAAGTACATGGCAACAGGGGATGCAATAAGAAGCGCTATGATCACGAGCAACACAAAACCTTTACTCAGCATTATGACAATATTTGCGATGCTGGCGCCTAGAATTTTTCGAATGCTGATTTCCTTTGACCTTTTCTCTGATGTAAAAAGAGTGACTCCGAATAGCCCGATACAGGAAATAAATATGGTGATGGCCGTAGATGTATTGACCAGCGTGGCTGTTCTTTGGTCGCTCTCATACATAAGCGCCAACGAATCATCATAGAACGTATACTGAAATGTTGCTGCGGGAAATATCTCGCTCCAAGCGCTCTCAATTCTTGCGAGTGTAGTTTTTAAATCGGATTGGTTACTTTTGGAAAATAATTTAATAGCGAGCGTTCCTTCCCGGTCAGGCCTATTCACGATGCACAGCGGTGAGATGATTTCGTGAAAGGATCGAGAATGGAAATCTGCTACGACCCCGACCACAGGGTAGGGTTTATTGTCCCAATACAACATCCTGCCAAGTGCGTCTTCTGGTTTTTTGCAACCCATTAGCCGCGCTAATTTTTCGTTGATGACAAACTCTTTCAAGCTATCCGCATGCGCCAGGTTTCTGCCTGCCAGGATTTTTATTTGATAGAGGGGTATGAAATCTTCATTGCCGGCAACCTGAGTAACATCTATCGCTTTCTCATCAGTGCTTTTAAACTTTATGTAACGGCCTCTTCCATTGAGCACCATAGGCGCTACCCATTGTAAAGCCACATTACTTACACCAGGGATCAGTTTTACACGTTCGTCAAGCCGGGTTATTTTTTCTCTTTGACTGCCCCAGGGAGTTTCTACTATCATAATAGCATCGGCGTTAAAGCCGAAGTCTTTTTCCTGTGTATAGTTCAACTGTTTCGAAATCACAATGCTTCCGGTGATGAATACAAGTGATACCGAAAACTGAAGTACAATCAACCCTTTTCGTAACATCCACTTCTCGTTGCCGGTCTTTGCTCCGACACCCCGCAAGCTTAGCGCTGGCCGATAGGACGATAGCACCAATGAGGGATAAAATCCTGATAACAAAGTTGTGACCAGAACAACGAGCGTTAAGAAAATAATCGTTTGTGGTTTCAAAAGGTGGAGTGAGATCCCAGTCGGAATAAAAGATTTAAATTCATTTAGAACCGGGTCAACCAAAAGAATGCCTAAAAGCGAGGCTATCATGGTAAGCAGAAATGTCTCCGTCAAAAACTGAAAAGACAAACTCATCCTACTACTACCCAATACCTTTCTTACGCCTACTTCCTTGGCCCGTTGGATGGATTGTGCCGTTGAAAGGTTAACGAAATTGATAATTGCCAGAAGCAAAATAAAAATTGCGATCCCCATTAAGCTGTATAGTGTTGGCAAATGAGCTGTTCGAATTGGATTCTCAATAACATTGGCATTGAAGTGCATACCTGACAAGCTTTCCAGCCAAGCAGTCAATTTGATTTCACTGGCATGGGGTTTTGTGATTTTTTCAAATAGCGCGTTTACGGCCTGAGACGTTCCGTACTCAGAAAGTTTTGCAAAAATCCAGCAAGCCATATCGCCCTGCTTCCATGATCCCGAGTTAATTCTATTTTTTAAAAAATCCGTTTGAAGGGCATTGAATGAAATGAAGTCTGTAAAAGCCAAATCAGTGTTGCCACTCCAATCCTTAATGACGCCAGTTACACTCACGGTTAAAGAGTCGTCATAAACAATTTGCTTCCCTATTATTTTATCCAAAGGCAAAGAGCCAAAATATTTCGAGGCTCTGCTTTCCGTAAGCACGACTGAAAGAGGCGCCTGCAGGGCTTGGGTGGCATTGCCTGCAAGCCATTCGTATTTGAAAATTTCAAAGTACTGTTGGTCAGCAATGACAGTTGTTACATAATGCGTCCCGGTTATTCTACTTTCAAATTCGTTTGCATTGTTAACTTCATTAATCTTTATTTTGGCTTCGTATGGAATAAGCCCTGCGATAGCTTCGGTGCCGACCAACTGTGTTCGGGCACTTTGAAATAAAGGAATGGGAAGTCTACTAAAATGCAATTTGTCTCCGTTGCTTTCGGTTATGTCACCAATGACCCGGTAAATTCTTTCCCTATCAGGATGAAAAATATCAAAGCTTAACTCGTAGCTGCTAATGGTATAAATAACCACGGACGCGCAGATACCTAAGGTAAGGCCCATTACATTGATTGTAGAGTAAAGCTTCTGCCGTGCAATATTTCTCCACCCGATTTTGAAATAGCTCTTGATCATCCCGTAGTTGTCTAAGTTTTTGTACCCTTCAGCTGGTTTAATAATTCCTGGTCTGAATAGAAGTAATATATCGACGATGAAATTTATGTCTGCTCTTATCTTTCCTGATTCGGTCATCTGTTGATTATAATACTCCAGCAGATCTCCTTCAATGTGATCCCTCAACTTCGGATGGCAGAACCATCGGAAGAAGCGGAGGAATAATTTTGGAGGCCAATAATATTGTTTCATAACTCCGCTATTTTTGGGTTCAGAGCCATTTTTGGAATGGCACGCCATAGATCATTCCTCGTGTCTTTCGTATACTCCATTGCCCTTTTTCCAAGTGCGGTGATTTGAAAATATTTTTTTGGCCGCCCCATTCTTTCTTCTGTTGCCTCCCCATCAAAGGATTTAATGTAGCCTTTGTCCTCCAGTCTCACCAATGCCGTATGGAGTGCGCCCATACTCACATTGCGTGAAAGCCTTGATTCAATTTCCTTTCTTATGGACACGCCATAGGCATCTTTATACAGCACGCCGATGGTAAGGATGACGACTTCTTCAAATTCACCAAGCTGATATTTTTTCATGGTTAATACTTATTTCCTAAATGTAGGAATAAAAACTGTGCCGAGATTAAAATCAATAAGATTACTGTTGAAAGGCCTTAGACTTTGGTTGAACTGTCCGATTCTGTACGTCAATTGGACGGAATTGGTACTGAACTAATGCCCATTAATTTGAGTCCGAAAAAAAGTATCCAAATTCTGAATCGGTTTTGCTTGTTCGAAGACAACACCTTTTTGGTTGCTCAATTGGCGGTTGATTGTTCCTTACGAACAAAATAAGCAGGGATCGCCTGGCTTGGGTTTTAAAAGCGTTTAGCTGTTTTCAGGCTCATGAAAATATTGACAAGCATCTGTCGGTCTGGTTTCTGCCTTTTGATGTCTGTGATTCGGTCAAGTGATAACTGAATCGGTGATAATAGAAAACTAGTTATGTTTAAATTGATGGCTTCAATAATACCTGGTTTCGAGCACGACATTTTCATCTCCCATCGTCACACCGATAATCTCGATGGCTGGGTACACTTACACCATGGCTGTCGTTTTAATGGCTTGGGTTGGAGTCCTGCTTTGGTGGTGGGGTGATGCGCATCACCTGGCCTCAACTTGAGAACAATTAAGGTACTGGAGTGGCCAATGCCTCGGATTTGTAGACCTCACGGACAGATTGTCGAACCCTTTGAAGCTGTTATATATTCTGAATCAAGGATTACGAGTCCAGTGAGCAATTACTCATGTCGTAGTGAATCCACCGGATTAGCAAGCGCAGCTTTGAAGGACTGAAATCCAACTGTAAGCCAGGCAATAGCAATGGCAAATATGCCAGCAATTAAGAAAATATAAAGATTGATTTCAACACGATACGCAAATCCGCTCAGCCAATGAGATGATACCCACCAACCAAGCGTGGACGCTGGTACAAAGGCAATGAAAACCAATACTATAAATTCCTTCGTCAGCGTTACCGAAATTGAGCCCACCGATGCACCCATTACTTTACGTATGCCGATTTCTTTGGTACGCTGTTCAGCTGTGAATGCAGCAAGCGCAAACAGACCAAGACAAGCAATGAGAATGGCCAAGCCAGAGAATACACTTAACACTTGCCCAGTCCTTTCCTCTGAACGATAAAGTTTGCCGAAATTTTCATCCATAAAAGAATAGGCGAAGGGTTCGGAGCTGGCAAATTGTTTCCAAAGTTTTGAGGTGTTTTCAATCAGTGTTTTCGCATTGCCCTCGTAACGCACCATCAAGATGGGTGAAGGGCCACGATCTAAAAAGACAGCAAGCGGTCGCACTTTGTCGCGATAGCTATGAAAATTAAAATCCTTCATGATGCCAATAACATGGAAGCGAACAAAAACATAAGCATTGGGGCTGTTTAGAATCTCTTGGCCTTCCGGCTTATCAAGCCCAAATTGCTTGGCGGCTGCCTCGTTGATGACCACAGCGGAAGAATCTGAGGGGAAATCTTTTGAGAAATAACGGCCCTCCTTCATCTCAAACTTCAATACATCCTGAGAGTCAAAGTCAGCCCAGTAGCTGGCAACAACATGCTCTGTTTGCGATAGTGACGAGCGCATCACTGTAGATATATATGTCCCGGGAAATTTGACAGCAGTAAAACTGGTTTTTAAAACTTCGGTTTGTTGTGCAACGGCATTGCGAAACGCTTCCCCGTTGTTACCTAGTCTATACATATCCTCAATCAATACCACATTCTCCTTGTCCATGCCCATTTGTTGTTCTCGCATAAATTTGATTTGCGCATAAACAACTGAAGTGACGATAATAAGGAAAATTGAAATAGCAAATTGAAACACCACCAAGGTGCTGCGGATGCCTTTGCTCTTAAGCCCTGCTGTGACTTTCCCCTTCAAGACCTCGACTGGCCTAAAAGAGGTAAGATAAAATGCCGGATAACTTCCTGCCATCAATCCAACAATTAACAACATCAACCCAACTGCCAAAATGAATTTGCTATCAAGTAAATTAATCATTGACAATTCTTTTCCTGACAGCATTTTGAAAGCTGGTAACAACAAGTAGCAAAGCACCACGGCCAAGGCAACGGCCACCAAACTGTATAGCATTGACTCGGCAAGAAATTGCAAAATCATTTGGCTACGAAGCGAGCCCAACGTTTTGCGCAAGCCTACCTCCCTTGCACGTCCGGCAGACTGTGCAGTGGACATGTTCATGAAATTGATGCAAGCGATAGCTAGGATAAAAATACCGATGCCACCAAAAGCAACCATATACATAGTGCTTCCGCCTGGCTCTAGATCGTCCTGCGAAGTCGA
>Ga0210403_10004315_pt1 | contig 12274 bp, 5 predicted proteins | sample IncBWC19MmetaG_FD_150863 | JGI IMG/M metagenome (GOLD analysis project Ga0210403, IMG submission 150863) | Forest soil microbial communities from Barre Woods Harvard Forest LTER site, Petersham, Massachusetts, United States - Inc-BW-C-19-M | ecosystem: Environmental > Terrestrial > Soil >... | reverse complement strand
GTTCTCGCCACCAGATCTTCCAGTATCGGTCAGAGACTGGACTGGAGCCGAGATTAACCGAGTATATGCCGATCATTGGGGAATCTATGACGGCCTGAGTTATTCGACGTGGGAAGTCAATCCGCCCAACCCGACGGGGTATTCGCCCACGATGATGGTCATGTGCATGAACGATCCAGGGAATCAAACGAGCCCGGACGCCTTATATAACTCCGGATACAGCGACTTCTGCTACGAGTTACCGTTCATGCCGGGACAGACCGGGTACTTCGATACTCCGGTCGTGCCTACCTCGGCATTCTCGGCGGGGTATAACCATCCTGATTGCGCTTATCCGGATGCGACTCCCGCGATCAGTGAAGTAGATGGTGACGGAAAGGGTCCCTGGGTGAGTGCGCATGATAAGCCACTAACGATTCTGGCATTGGGCAATCAAACTGTTACTAACTACGCTTATTCGGGGCCCCAAGCCACAACGGCTCCATTCAACCAAAAGACCACCCCCCGTCATTACGGCTTTGGCGGCGCGGCAGGAACAGTGACCATCGGTGGACTTCCTGCGACTGTGAGCACGTGGAGCGACACATCGATTACGGTTACGGTGCCCGCAGGAGTGCCGGCCTGCGCGATGCAGCAACAGGCGCAGTACGGAGGCAGTAAAGCCCAATGCGGTGAACTGGTGGTCACGACGGCGGCCGGAAAGAAATCAATTGATACGGTAACCGTCACAATCGGTGGTAAAGCGCCGACTTACGTCAGCGGCACCGTTCCACTCTCGCAATCAGGCCCTGGTTCTATCCAGCAGGCAATCGACGCGGCTGACCCGGGAGACCTGATCATGGTTCCGCCGGGAGTCTATAACGAGATGTTGATTATGTGGAAGCCGGTACGTCTGCAAGGCGTGGGAGCTGCCTCGACGATCATCAATGCGAACACGCAGCCCGCCGGCAAGCTGGACCCGTGGCGCCAGCAAATAGTTTGCCTGTTTGGACTTGCGCTCAACGGCACGCCAATCACGTCGGCGAATCCTTACAACCCCAGTAATCCGAGCAATACTCCTGCTCTGGGCGCAAGCTGCCCAGGAAATATGAACCATTTTGTCGGCGCCATAAACAATCCGCAGGTGGATCGGTTACCTCTTGAGGCCATCGTTGGCTGGGATACCACTGCAAACGGCAATTTGGCCGAGTTGTTGCAGGAGCCAAGTCTGCTTGGTGCCTATGAAGGAGCCGGGATCACGGTGCTGTCCAAGGGCGTGAATACGCACGAAGCGGCAGGGTATTTCGGAAGCGGGACGGAATCTGCTTTCCCAACCGGGAGTACAGTTCTCACCGCCTCTGCTAAGGATTGCGGGAATGGAAACGCGGCGAATCCTTTTCCGAGCAACTTCCAATGCAATCCGTCACGTATCGACGGCCTGACCATCACAAACAGCTCCCAGGGTGGCGGCGGCATCTTTGTCCATGCCTGGGGCCATAACCTGGAGATTGCCAACAACCGCGTCTTTGGCAATATAGGGACGCTCTCGGGCGGTATCAACATCGGCCAGGGAGAGTCTCCAGATGCGTACTTGCAAGGAACTACGGCGGACTCCGATCCCGGGTCCTGCATGGTCGGCGGATACGCGAACCAGCAACTTCCGTTCTGCTTCAATCTGAATGTCAATGTGCACAACAACGCAGTTACCTCGAACACCTCGATCGGCGACGAGTTATTCTCGGCCACGCCGGCAGGTGCGGGTGGCGTTACTTTCTGCACCGGAGCCGATAATTATAAGTTCCAATACAACTGGATCTGCGGTAACCAAAGCACCGGCGATGGCGGCGGCGTGGCCCACATTGGATTCAGCTGGAATGGAGATATCGAGCACAACACGATCATCTTCAATCAAAGTACTAACCCGACGATTGCGACCAACGGTGGCGGACTGATCGTGATGGGTGCCGCACCGGATGGTAATACGCCGGCGGGCGTCGAATGCGGCGGCACAATCGCCGACACGGATTGCCCTCCGGGACTGCCCGATGGCACAGGGCCCAACCTGACGATCAACGCGAACTTGCTCCTGGGGAACGCGGCTGAGAGCGGGAGCGGAGGAGGCCTACGTCTCCAGTCCGTCAACGGTCCTGAGGTATCTCGCTTCCCAACCTTCCCCAATAGGTGGTATGGCGTTAATGTCACCAATAACATCATCGCAAACAATGTCGCGGGCTGGGACGGCGCCGGCGTGTCGCTCCAGGACGCGCTCAAGGTCAACTTCATCAACAACACCGTGATGTCCAATGACACTACCGCCTCGTCCGGTGTGCTCTTCAACACTCTGGGGGCTCCGCTTGCCAGCGCACCGGGCGCTAGCAATCAAACGTCGACGTCGACCGCCTCGGCGCCTCAACCCGCCGGCTTGGTCACTATGGCCAATAGTTCAAACCTCTCTACTTCCCTTGGAAGCGCGGCTATCACCTGCCCCGATCTCAATCCGAACTGCACGACCATATCGAATCCGTATCTTGCGAACAACGTGTTCTGGCAGAATCGTTCGTTTTACATCGGCGTGGGCGCCCTGAGCTCGCAATACCAGCAGAACATCGTTACTCTGTACAACTCGTTCGTAAACAGCCCAGCAGTAAGCCAGTCGCAAGCAGATGCCAACACGGCCAATGGAAACGGAGTTCTCATCACTGGAGGCACAGGCGCCTGCACCGCCGGCGCCAGTTATTGGGATATCGGCATACGGGGTGATACTGCGCCGAACAAGCCCGGCATAGGAACACTCAGGCTACACCCGACGTACTCGGTGCTGACAGACGCCGCCACAGATTATTCAGATCCCGCTTCAAACAACACGGCGTCCAATCCCTGGGTTCTAAGTCAATACTGCAACGGTGCACGGACACCGCCGGAGTATGCCTCCGGGGGATACCAGGTGCCTCCAGGGATCTCCGACGCGACGGTTCCTAACCCCATCTTCAACCTCTCACCGAGTGCGACGGTGGACGAGGGCAATAACTGGATCAATATCAGTTGGGGGCCGCTGACGATGACCGGCCCAGTGACAAACACCACGCTGGGTAATTATGGGCCGTCATCAGATTCGCCGGTTATCGATTATATTCCGAGCACCGCCGGCGATAACTATGACAATGCGCCGTCACTTGACTTCTACGGAATTCAGAGAAAGACGGACAAAGCTGTGGATGCCGGGGCGGTGGAGTATGTAGGTGCCCTGCGGGCGGTCGGGGGCGTGACTGGTGGGCCGCTAGTCTTCGGGAATGTTGTGGGCACTACGATCAGCGCAGCGCAGACGCTTACGCTGCACAATACGGGAACGGCCGCTCTAACCGGCGTCACCGTAAATATGACGGCGCCATTTTCAAGAGCGGGTGGAAGTTGCGGCGCAACGTTAGCTGCGGCGGCAACCTGCACTATCGCTGTAGTGTTTTCGCCGACGACACCCGGCCCAACAAACGGCACAGTCACTATTACTGCCAATGGAAGCGTGATCCCGCCAGTTGCGCTGAGCGGTACTGGAGTCGCAGCGATAAAGAGCGCAACTCTGACTCCGGGGACATGGACTGTAGGCCACGCCCGCAATTGCCCGGGCCAGGGCCCGGGAATACTCGCCTGCAATCTTGATCCTTCTCAAGGTTTCACGCTCACGAACACAGGAAACGTGCCATTAACCGGAATAACGCAGGGGACCATCGCAGGACCAAGCGCCTCTGAATTCGTAATCAACCATTTGTTATCGACTTGTGGTCCAGCGGCAAATGGTCAACTCGCTGCCAAAATCACTCTAGCAACGGGAGCCTCCTGTGTGCTCAGAGTGCAGTTCAAACCGCTAACCGCGCAACCCACCGGAGTAAAGAACGCGACAATCTCGGTTACCGATTTGGTTGGTACGCAAAAAGCAACGTTGGCAGGAACCGCACAATGACTTCACTTAACCAAGGACTTCGGCCGGGGCCTCTCTGAGCCGCGCCCCGGCGATCTCATGCGGAACGCCTGCAAGATGGACGGGATGCAGTCGAGGCTCCCAAACAGTTCCCATCCACCGATTGTTTTGGCTGAAAAGGGGCTCGTAATACCAAATCGTGTGATTTCTGTAACTCGTAAGTGAGGATTTCATGATCCAGGCCACAATTTCTGCTGACCGCAAGGTCTCACACAATTTCAGGTGGTTCCTGTTCGCGGGCATTCTTGTCGGCAACATGTCTATCTCGCCGGCACGAGCCCAAAGCAGTCCCGCTTTGACGACGCCGGAAGTGGTCGACAACCCGACCCGTTATCAACCCAATCGGATCCTCAGACGGGCAGAGGCATTCTACGAATCAATCTGGGGAGTTGATCTGCTGAGCGTAAAGGCAGTGGAGTCGGGTCAACTGATTCGCTTCACGTATTACGTCGTGGATCCGGAGAAGGCGAAAGCGCTCAATGATAAGCGGCTTGAACCATCCCTTGTCTTCCCGGAGGGTCATGTGAAGCTAGTGATTCCGTCTCTGGAAAAGGTGGGACAATTGCGCCAAAGCAGTACGCCGGAAGCGGGCAAGTCTTATTGGATGGCGTTCTCAAACCCGGGCCGTACGGTCAAACGAGGAGATCGCGTCGATGTAATCATCGGCCAATTTCGAGCAACCGGGCTTGTTGTGGAATAGGCGATTGCAGCCCCGCATTCCGGCCGTTAATGTGAGCATTTCGGCAAAGCTTAGTCGTATAACGCAGCTTGATCCCTTTGCGGTGAGAGCTCAGATTCTTAAAGTGAGGACCCAATCATGCACAGTAAGTCGCTCGTAGCCAGCTTAGTCTTCGCCTTTGCCGTCTCGACCGCCATGGCCGCCGATACGGCTCCAACCCGGGGAAGTCTTCCCGCCGCAGTGATCGTGAACAAGAACGTCGCGGCACGCGGTGGATTGCAGGCCTGGCAGGCGGTTCACTCGATATCGTTCCAGGGAACACTGGGCGTCGGCGGAAATCAACGCGCTGCGCTCCCCGTGCCTTTGCCCGGCAAGAAAGCCGCCAATCTGCCGAGTGATCAGAGGCCAGCGGAAGAGGTACAGCTGCCGTTCTTAATGGAAATGCAGCGACCGCACAAAGTGCGCTTTGAATTACAGTTCAAGGGGCAGACTGCGGTCCAGGCCTTCGATGGTACATCCGGCTGGAAGCTGAGACCATATCTCAATCGCCGAGAGGTGGAGCCTTACACCTCGGAAGAGATGAAGAAGGCCTCCATGCAGGCAGAACTAGACGGCCCGTTGGTCGACTACGTAGCCAAAGGGACCACGATCGAGTTGGATGGGATGGAGAAGGTGGAGGACCGTGACAATTACAAGCTCAAACTGACGATGAAGAATGGGCAGATAATTCACGTGTGGGTGGACGCCCAGACTTTTTTGGAATCGAAAATTGAGGGACAACCGCGGCGGCTCGACGGAGTGGAGCATCCGGTTGAAATCTACTACAGGAATTATCGATCTGTGAATGGGCTGCAGATCCCATTTGTTCTGGAGACTAGAGTTCTGGTCCCGGCCACGAATGGGAATCACTTCATGGAAGCGCCTACACCCATAGAGAAGATCGTCATCGAGCATGTCGTCGTTAACCCCACGCTCGATGCTTCGCTCTTCTCCAAGCTAGACATCCAAGCGGAACCAAACCATCATTAGCCCGCCCACCGAGGATTGATTACAAGGCATCATCAGTCTGCCATTAACTGTAGAGCCTTCAACGGTCCGGATAGAGCAGCAAAGGTATCAATCCGGGGTCAGCGATGATCGATGCGATAATCAAATATTCCGTTAAGCATAAGCTGGCAGTCATCCTGATCACGGCGATTGGCTGCGCGATCGGTTATTGGTGCGTTGTTACCATGCGGCTGGACGCCATTCCTGATCTGGGCGACACGGAGGTTATCATCCACTCAAGCTGGGATCGCAGTCCGGATCTCATCGAAAGCCAGGTCACGTATCCTATTGTCACTGCAATGTTGGGCGCTCCGCACATTAAGTCCGTGCGAGGTATCTCAGACTTCGGCTACTCCTATGTGTATGTCATCTTCGATGACGATACTGATATCTACTGGGCACGTGCGCGCACCCTCGAGTATCTATCTGGTGTGCGCTCCAGATTGCCCGATGGAGTGACAACTGCGATTGGTCCGGATGCCACCAGCCTCGGTTGGGTCTTTCAGTATGTCCTAGAGGACACACATAAAAACCATAGCCTCGCAGATCTTCGCTCCTTGCAGGATTGGTATCTAAGCTACTACCTGAAATCGATTCCAGGCGTCGCAGACGTAGCCCCAATCGGGGGATTCACCCGCCAATGTCAGGTGAATCTTGACCCACGCCTTCTGCAGCGGTATGGAATCACCATCACGCAAGTCATCGATGCGGTCCGCGGGGGCAATAATGAAGCCTCGGGCCGGATGTTGGAGTTCGGCGGGAGTGAATATGTTGTGCGTGGCCGAGGGTACGCGAAATCTCTGGCCGACTTCCAGAACATCGTCGTCGCGATCCCAGAGAATGGCTTGCCCCTTAGGGTAAAGGATTTGGGAGAAGTTGTCTGGGGGCCGGACATAAGACGCGGCCTGACCGACCTGGATGGCAATGGCAATATTGTGTCCGGAATTGTGATCATGCGCAGTGGCGAAAATGCCCTTCAAGTAATTGACCGGGTGAAGGCACGGCTGAAAGAGATCGAGCCGGGTTTGCCAGATGGCATCAAGGTTGTCACGATCTACGACCGCTCCGAGCTGATTCATCGCACGATCGACAGCGTTCGACTAACCATAGTGGAAGTAGCAATCACCGTAGTTCTGATCATCGTTATCTTTCTATGGCATTTTCCAAGCGTAGTTATTCCGCTCATAACCATGCCGGCTGCAGTACTCCTATCCTTTATTCCGCTGCGATTGATGGGGATCAGTGCGAATGTCATGACCCTCGCTGGAGTGGCAATTGCATTTGGCGAACTTGTAGACGCTTCCATTGTTGTCGTAGAGCAGACACACAAGAGGTTGGAACAATGGGAACAGGAGGGTTCTCCCGGCAGGCATTGCGACGTTGTGCTCAATGCTGTGCAGCAAGTCGCGGGCCCACTCATTTTTGCGTTGCTAGTCATCGCTGCGTCGGTTCTGCCCGTGTTTGCGCTTCAAGGCCAAGAAGGCCGCATGTTCAAGCCGCTGGCGTATTCCAAGTCGATAGCGATGATTGTTGCTGCCACCCTGGTGATCACTCTCGATCCCGCTTTGCGCATGCTTCTAGCCACAGTCGACCGTTTTCATTTCCGACCCACATGGTTATCTCGGCTCATAGATACGCTTGTGGTCGGACGTATTCAGGCGGAAGAGAAGCATCCCATTAGCGGCTTCCTTATTCGCGTATACGAGCCGATTGTTGCATGGACACTCCGTCGAAAATGGTTTGTTTTCGGAGCTGCCGCGATGCTGATCGTAGCAACAATCCCCGCGTTTCTAGCGCTGGGTTCAGAATACATGCCAACAATGGATGAAGGGGCATTGTTGTACATGCCAACTACTCTGCCGGGAATCTCCGTGACCGAGGCGCAATATGTGATGCAGTCGACTGACTCGATCCTCAAACAGTTTCCGGAAGTGGACCACGTTTTGGGCAAGGCTGGGCGAGCCGAAAGCGCAACAGACCCCGCGCCTCTATCCATGCTTGAGACGCTTGTCACTCTTAGGCCTCGCTCGCAGTGGCGACACATTAATACATGGTATTCATCGTGGGCTCCCGACTGGACCAAGGGTGTGCTCCGCAAGGTTTGGCCCGATACGATCACCTCCGAAGAACTCGGCAACGAGATGGATATGGCGTTGAGAGTTCCCGGTGTCACCAACGCCTGGACCATGCCCATCAAGGGCCGCATCGACATGTTGACGAGTGGCATTCGGACACCCGTTGGTCTAAAGATCTCAGGGATTGACTTAAAAACAATCGAAGAGATCGGACAGCAGGTACAGTCTATCCTGCCAAAGGTCCGTGGTACGCGCGGGGTATTTGCCGAACGCACGAACACCGGAAATTTTATCGATATAAATTGGCGGCGTGAACAGCTTGCCCGATACGGCATCAGCATCGAACAGGCCCAACAAGTCGTCAATAGCGCGCTTGGGGGAGATAACGTCACGACCTTCGTGTCAGGTGCTGAACGCTACCCGGTGAACGTTCGCTACATGAGGGATTTTCGAAGCAACCTGGATGCGCTGGGTCGGGTCATGGTACCAACCGATGGGCAGCGTCAGACTCCTGTCAGCGAGTTAGCGACACTCGAGATACGCAGCGGCCCCGCCATGGTCCGCGATGACAATGGATTGTTGACTGGTTATGTTTACGTGGACATTGCAGATCGAGACGCGGGCAGCTACATCGCTGAGGCCAGCAAGGTGTTGCATGAACAACTTACGTTACCTGCCGGCTATGTAATCTCTTGGAGCGGTCAATATGAAGCCATGCAACGCGCGAGCCACCGACTGCAGATCGTTATACCGGCAACGCTGGGACTGGTGTTCCTGCTCATCTACCTTAGTACCCGATCTCTTGCGAAGACAATGATTGTTTTATTAGCGGTTCCTTTTTCCGGTATCGGCGCAATATGGTTCTTATATTTGCTTCATTACAACATGAGTGTCGCAGTGTGGGTCGGCCTGATGGGGCTACTGAGCATTGACGCAGAGACCGGTGTATTTATGCTTCTGTATCTCGATATGGCCTACGATGAGGCGAAGATGCGAAACCGTCTCAGGACTTTGGGAGAGCTGCGTGAGGCGATCATATACGGCGCTGCGAGAAGGATTCGACCTAAGGTCATGACGTTCGCAACCACGTCTATCGGTCTCTTCCCAGTCTTGTGGTCAATTGGCACTGGATCCGATGTAATGAAGCGCATTGCGGCACCTATGGTCGGCGGTATTTTCACATCGTGTCTGCTAGAACTTCTGGTATATCCAGCCATCTATGAGGTGTGGAAAATGAAGTCAACTTCGCGGCACTTCGGAGAGATGAACGCTGCGCTGCCGCAAACCGATGAGAGAATGATACTCGTTGCCAACGGCGACTAGGACGTGGCTAGAGAATAATTGTGAAAGATAAACGACGAACGGATTACGGTACTCACCCGAACCTAATGACAGCCGTGATATACATCGCGAAACGGAGGCATATCTTGATCATGGGCAGAGCGATGCAAGTGTTTTCATATACTCTTCTGGTTGCGTTCTCGACATGCGGCGTATGGGCGCAACAACTGCCATTGACCATAGGTGCGCTTCCGGGTGCGGGCAAGGCACCCGATGGCCCCCCGTCCGCAAATTCAGCAGTAGCGACGGCTCCCAATCCTCCGCGTGTCAGTTGCAAAGGCAATCAACTCACCATCACTGCAGACAATTCGACCCTTGGGAGTGTTCTTACCGCTATTCAGGCCTGTATCGGCTTGCAGATTGAGGTTCCAGATGGATCATCCGGGGAACGATCTTATCTTCATTTAGGTCCGGGTCCCGCACGAGAGATAATCGAATCGCTGCTCAGATCTACAGAATTGAACTATGTCATTCAGACGTCTGCCAATGCTCCGGAGAAGATACTTAGCATTCTTGTGATGGCACGCAGCAAAGATATTCAGGATGGAAACGAGGCCAGTGACGCGTCGTTCGCAGCTAGCGCTTCTATGACTCCAGCACGGCGCGCATGGCTTGCAAGCCGAAATGCAGGGAGGTTGCCCGTCACACCGAGGAGTGATGAGAGAAGCGATATGGAGACGGAAGCAGTTGCACCTGTCGCTGCAGAAGAAGTGCCGCGCGATGGGAGGCTTGCGGTAGTGGGGGCCGACGCCAGCGATGCAAAGGCGCAGGCGAAGGAGGTTGAAAACCCATTAGCGACTGCCGCTGTTCCAGATACGATTGCTGCATCGGACCCTATTCCAGCGCCTACCTCGTCTGGCCCGAACCAGAACCTGCCAGCGGACAAAGAATTACAGGACAAGATCAGCAACATGCAGCAGTTGTTTGATCAGAGAAAGAAACTTATAACTAATCCCAGCGCACCCCAAGAGTAGACGTAGACGTAACCTCCGGAAGAGTTCATGTGCCCACACTCTGAAGGCGATGGCGCGTCGGCAGGTGGCTGCAGGTGTTCCCTTGAACCTGTAGATTCGGGAGATCGAGTGTTTTGTGGTCTGGAGTTGCTCTCGCACAAAGAAAACACGCAGAAAATGAGTTAACGTACTCAGGTGAACGTCGTTCAGAAATGTCCTACAATGCCACTCTTTCTCGCTGGGGAGTAAGTGCCCACGACTGATTTCAACAAGTTCCTCGTTCAAAAAAACCACCTGAGTTACGTTCGAGGCGAAATGATGCGTCTCAGATCTTTATTGTGGCTTATTCTGGCATGCTGTCTGGTCGTTCCGGCTATAGCACAAAGTGCGGAGTCTTCGTTCAAAGCGGGGGTTCATGCCGAAGCAAAAGAGAATTTCGATGCGGCTTACGAAGCCTATAAAAGGGCACACGAGCTGAACCCTTCAGATTCACGATATTTGGCGGCTTACCTAAAAGCCAGGCTCTACGCCTCGGCGCAACATATACAGACGGGACAAGGACTCCGCGATGTTTACAAGCTACAGGAGGCTTTGGCTGAGTTTCGGCGCGCAGCCGAAATTGACGGCAGTAACTTCGCGGCGCTTCAGGAGATTCGTCGCACTACAGACCTAATTAACAAGCGAGAGGCTGCAGCCGCACAGCCAATTGAGATAAAGACACAGGCTTCTTCCTTAGCGAAGGCAGCAAGCATCGCAGCCAGCCCTGTGACCCTGAATCTTCCTTCGAACGTTCCCGTAAGTCTGCATCTCGTAACGACCGCAGACGTGGTCTACAGAACGATCGGCAAACTCGCCGGGATCAACGTGTTAATCGACCCCGAGTACAAGCCCCAAAAAATCAATCTCGACCTGAAGGATGTGAGTCTACGTGAAGCGCTCTCCATGATTGCCTTGCAGTCCAAGACCTTTTGGCGTCCTGTATCGCCGAATACAATCATGGTGTCAGCCGACAACAGTGCTAAACGTAAGGAACTGGAACAGAACGTGATGAGGACGTTCTACCTGCAGAATGCCGCGACTCCGGCAGAGCTTCAACAGGCTGCCGCGACTCTGAAGACCATCCTTGACATAAGCCGCATACAAATAACTCCTGAGCAGAGATCGCTTACTCTGCGAGGAACACCCGACCAGATGGTGCTTGCGCAGAGACTGCTTCAGGACGTCGACAAGCCAAGGTCCGAGGTAATGATTGAGGTTGCAGTCCTGGAGGTGACCCGGGGCAGGATTCGGACTTTGGGAGTTAACCCGCCAACCAGTATCAGCGCCTCCGTTCAGCCGAATGGAACCTCTACTACAGGATTCACCCTAAATACCCTCACCTCACTCACGCAAAACGACGTCGTCGTATCCATTCCCGGAGCCTCACTCTCCGTCTTGATGTCGGACAGTAACACAAAGGTCCTTCAAAAGCCGCAGATCCGAGCTATGGATAGTGAAAAGGCGACGCTGAAGATTGGAGATCGCATTCCAATCGCAACCGGCTCCTACCAGAGCGGCATTAGCAATGGGGTGAACACACAATTTACCTATATTGATGTAGGCGTTAACATCGATATCGTTCCCTACATCCACGCGAACCGCGAAGTCACGCTGAAAATCTCTTTCGAAATTTCTTCTGTAACTGGAGAACAAACTATCGATGGCGTTACCCAACCCACCATTGGACAGCGGCGTATAGAGCATCAGGTCCGGCTGGCCGATGGCGAAGTCAATTTGATCGGAGGCATCCTTCAAGATTCAGAGAGTAAGTCGCTCAGCGGTTATCCGTGGCTTTCAAAAATTCCGATTCTCAAGTATCTGTTTGGCCAAGAAAACAAAGATCTTCAGAAAAGCGAGATTGTCTTCGCGATTACTCCTCACGTTGTTCGTTCTAATGAAATCACGGACGATAATCTGAAGGTGATAGATATAGGCACTACAAATGCGGTCGAATATCGAGCGGAAGAAACCGGCGCATCTCCCGAGAAACCCGCAGCGTCGCCGCAGGTTCAACCGCCCCCGTCTCCTAACCCTCATCCCGCCACACCGCAATAGCATGCCGGGAATTCGCTCGATGCGACTAGAGGCGGTCTCATAAATGGCTGAGCCTCATGTGGAGGCAGGCGAGGTGGACGAATCCGAGGAAGGACAACTGCCCGAATGTGATTGGGCCGTTGATGTGAACTCC
>Ga0210403_10004314_pt1 | contig 12276 bp, 15 predicted proteins | sample IncBWC19MmetaG_FD_150863 | JGI IMG/M metagenome (GOLD analysis project Ga0210403, IMG submission 150863) | Forest soil microbial communities from Barre Woods Harvard Forest LTER site, Petersham, Massachusetts, United States - Inc-BW-C-19-M | ecosystem: Environmental > Terrestrial > Soil >... | reverse complement strand
AGCTACTGTCAATGGTTCTTTATCGAGCCCTGGTCTCGGGTCCCAATTGATCACGCCGCGAATATCCATTCCTGGCAGCAGGTTGAGCTGCAGGCCCTCGGCGTCGATGTTCGTGATGTCCACGGACTGGCGCGCCTGATACCTTCGTCCCCCGTCGTCAAACCAGAATGCCGTGAGGGTGTAAGAGCCCGGCAAAACGTTTTGAATCTCAAACGCGCCATCTGGTTTATCGACCAGCGACTGCCGTGGAGGAACACTCCAGCCCAACCCGGCTGATCGCGGTTCGAGTGCGAGGATTACATTCGCACCGCCTCGCCGTGCTGCGAAGCTATTGGAGTTATTAACGTGGCCGCGAATGCTGTACACCGTGGTGGGTTCCAGCAGAAAATCGGTGGACGAAACCTCTTCACCCGTTTTTATTGTGATGGCCACGCCCTTGGCTGGATCCGTGCTGTTGGGGTAGTACGTTGGCACATACCCTGATTTGCCCGCGTCCGCAGCGTCCTCGTCGTCTTCGCCAGGTTCCAGGCGTTGCCCGGGCTTGTAGATCGCGCTGACGAAATAGCGGCCCGGGCGCAGCCCAAATAAGCGGTACTCGCCGAGATCATTGGTCACCACCGTTACTTCGCCGGAAAGCGTTCGCTTTCCCCTTGTATACGTCGCGCGCAGCGCGCTGACCCGCACCCACGACAAAGGATCGCCGTTTTCATTCTGGACGCGCCCGCTAATCACCGCCGAAGGGAGCAGGCGGAACAACAAGTCCTTCAAATCCTGTCCCGGGCTGAGAGCAAGGATAGCGCCAGGATCATTTGGAGTTCTCTGCCCATATTCCTGCGTAACGTAACCGTTGCGAATCACGCGCAAGCGATAGCGCCCGGGCTCGATGCCTTTCGCTTCGAACCGCCCGCCAAGATCGCTCACGCCGGAAAACGTGCGCGTGTGGTCGTCAACGCTTTGCAAACGCACCGTAGAGGACGGCAGCGGGGCGCTTCCCTCCAGCTTCACAACGAGGCCCGACACGCTGCACACGGCCGGCTTTGCCGGATCGGCGGAAGGATTGCGGGCTTGCGCGGCAGACGATGAGGCGGCGAGAAGTCCAAGCAAGGCGATGAGAGCTGGCTTCATCACTTTCTCCAGCGGCAAGAGTATATGATACCGGGCTTACCACACTAGGATGCGATGAGCTGGCCAGTATGCCGTTCGCGATGGGAGATTCGCCCGAACAGCAGGGAGAGGACGTTATGAATCGATTTCTGCTCGCCGCTACGCTCGCGGTCCTGCTTGGAGCGCCTTCGACGCCCGACTACTCCATTCAAGCCATACGCCTCGCCAACTCTCCTGGCGATTCCGTCGCGGACATGGTCGTGGGTGCTCCCAAGGACGAAAAAATCGACACCATCTACGCCTTTTGGCTGATCCGCGGCGGCGGACGCAATATCCTTTTCGACAGCGGCTTTCACCGCGAGCGCTGGTTTAAAGAATGGACCATCAAGGACTACCTCCGGCCCGGCGAGGCCGTGAAACTTGCTGGAGTGAACCCTGAAGAAGTCACGGACATTGTCATCAGCCACGCGCACTGGGACCACATGGGCGGAATCGATCTCTTCCCCAAGGCCATCGTGTGGATTCAGAAGGAAGAATTTCGCTACTACACCGGCCCGGCGTGGCAGCCTGGCGGGGACCATGGCGGGATAGATCCCGATGACGTTCAGCAACTGGTGCGGCTGAATACCCAAGGGCGTTTGCGTCTGGTGGACGGCGACAACGTCGAGATATTCCCTGGCATTCGCGCGTATACGGGAGGGCGCCACACGTTTGCCTCGCAATACCTGCGAGTCCACGGCAATCCGCCATTCGTCCTGGCATCGGATAACGTCTACCTCTATCGCAACCTCGCCGAGCACAAAGCCAGCGCCACATTCTCCGACGCCGATCATGCCGCCAACATCGCCGCACAGTCGCGGATGATCGAGCTTGCTGGCGGCAATCCCGACCGCGTCATCCCCGGCCACGACGCCGCCCAATTCCAGAAATATCCGACCGCCGCCCGCATCGCCAAAATCAAATAGCCTCCTTGTAGCGGGTGCTCCACCCGCACCACACGCCAAGTAGGTTGACCCTAAACGAGCGCTCTTGTATGTTCAAAGCCTACGCTGGAGAAAGGTAAGTCGGCAATCCGGCAAGAGGCCTTGGTCCGGGAGAACGAGTATGGCAGTGAAAATCGAACTGCCTGAGGATATTGAGCACCACCTTGAAAAGCAGTGGGGCAATCTACCCAGACACGCCCTCGAGTCCCTCGCGATCGAAGGTTACCGCGCGCGTGTTCTTAGTCGCTCGCAGGTTAGGCGGATGCTTGGGTTCGAAACCGGCGTGGAAGTCGATGAATTTATGAAGGCTGCCGGTATCCCTTTTGATTACAGTGTGAACGATTTCGAGCACGACGGGGAAACGAGTCAGTATCTGCGAGAAGCGCGAAGTAAGGAAATGCATGGGCGATGATCGTCATCGCTGACACCAGTCCCCTTCACTATCTTGTCCTTCTCGAACACGCTGAAGTCCTGCAACACCTATATGGCCGTGTAATCATCCCAAAAGCTGTCGTCCGCGAGCTCCAAGCCGAGAAAACGCCGCCTCGCGTGAAGCAGTGGATTGCAAGCCCTCCATCCTGGCTCGAAGTACGAGAAATCACTGCGCCACCCGACACGGCGTTGGCAGAGCTTGACCCAGGCGAACGTGAAGCCATCGTACTGGCCGAAGCGCTCCGCGCAGACGCCTTGATTCTCGACGAGAAAAGAGGGCGCCGGGAAGCTGAGCGCCGCAAATTGCGTGTAATTGGCACGGTCCGGGTTCTGGATGATGCCGCAGAGGCCGATTTGATAGACCTGCCCGCCGCTCTCGATCGCCTGCAAGCATTCGGGTTCTACCTCGACGCCAAGCTTATGCAGTTTCTCCTTGACCGACATTCCGCTCGCGTCCGGCGCAAGAGCGAGCGCTAGGCGTCGCACCAAGGCTGCATGCGGAGTCGTCATGGGAATTGTGCCTGCCACTCTCCCCGCTTCTCTGCGTCCTCTGTGTCTCTGTGGCCCTCTGCGTAAAAATTCTTTCTCATTGTTTTTGCGCTTTCAACCTTCGGCCGCGAAATCTCTCTTCCTCGGCCAGCGCACGCCAGGTCCCGCCCGGCCAAAAAGTGGAGAATCTGTGCAAAACCTGTGCGCCGGCCGTTCTTGCCTCTGGACGGACTCCTCCGTTTCCGCAATGATGTCGCTTCCGTTTAGAAAGTTTGTCGTGAGCGATTTCACAAAACAAACAAACGACGTCGTGAAGGCCGTCCACCAACTGCGGCAACATGGGATAGCTGTCGGTTTCCCCATGCAAACCGCCGACGGCCAGATAATCTTCTCAGTCGGCAAAGATACGCTGACCGCCAACCAGCTACTCGATCTTCTCGAACGCGGCGAACTCCACGCCGAAGGCGTCCGCAAATCCGTCGAAGCCCAAGCCTCCGCTAAGCCCCTGCGCAAGAAAGCCGCATCTCCTTAACACAACCACCACCCGACCCAACCCACACGGTCATTTCGAGCGGAGCAGGCGACTTTTCCTTCCCCTTTTGCTCCTGCAAAAGGGTCTGCCTGCCCAGAGAGAAATCTCTCTTCGTCTCTGGGGGCTGCGCAGAGAGAACCGCTGCCCCATCGCACGCATTTTGTGCGATGAAATCTCTCTTCCTCTTACTCCACACGAGAGTTTTTGAAGGGATCACTTTCGTTGCAAAGGCAAGCCGCTATACATGCAACTCTTCAACGTGTTGACGCCGGACCTTGATCTGGCTTTCATTTTTGCGCGCTGCCGCGAGGTCATAGGCAAGCTGCATACGCAACCACGTTTCCGGCGTGCTCCCGAAAGCCTTCGATAACCGTATCGCCATCTCTGGACTAATCCCAGACTTGCCGTTCACGACATTATTAAGCGCCTGCCGCGTCACGCCGAGCACCTTCGCGCCCGCCGTTACCGAGAGTCCCAAAGGCTCAAGGCAATCGTGGCGCACGACGCGGCCAGGATGAACTGGGTTTTTCATGGGCATAGAATTCTCTTCCTTACCTAATGGTAGTCGGTCAGTTCAACATCAAAGGCGTCCTCGCCCTCAAATCGGAAAACGATGCGCCAATTGGCCCGCACAGTCACGGACCAGAATCCCTTCAAGTCGCCCTTCAGGTGATGTAGGCGATAACGAGGCAAATCGAGAGCTTGCGGCGCGGTAGCCGAATCGAGAACCGTAAGGATTCGCTCCACAATGTCCAACAGGTCGGTGCGGATCCCGCTTCGGTCGCCGCGCTCATAGAGGCGCTTGAGACCCCGATGCTTGAAGCTCCGAATCACAAGAGTGTAGTGTAAAGTGATAATTGTCGCTTGTCAACTTCTCTATGGTGGACTTTGACCACTTTCCGGTTAGCGAGCTGACAAGGCACTTGGCCCAACTGACACGTCCTACCGTTCACTTAAATTTTCACTTTGAGTCCAGAACCTTCGACATGATTTGGTACCGGCTGAGCGTTAGACGATTATCGTGTTTTTGCCATACGAACTGTTCGGTCCCAGTCCCGTTCGCAAACTTAGTATCGAAATACAACGCTATCGTCGCGCTCTGACCTCCATGAAACGCGACCCCTTTCCAACTTGAATTCAAATCCTGAACATCTCCGAGCTTGTCATGCACGGATTGCAACAAATTTACAAAATTGGACTTACTCGTGCTTTCGCGAAGCGTTTCGTCAGCAGCATCGTAGATTGCGACGTACTGTCCTGCGGCGAGTTGTTCGTGGAATTGCTTGACTGCTTGGTTGCCGAGTTCATGGTATTTAGCTAATGGCCCTGAAATCAGCCCAACACCGGCAAGTACCAAAGCAACTATACAAAGCACCACTACCAATTCCTTCGTTCCTGTTTTTGGAATCGCAGGCGACGATGTTGTGAAATAGTCTTTCTGACGCTTCCACCAAAAACCCCAATACACCGCAACCACTGAACCACCAACCATAACGCTTCCGAACGCGATCCAAGGGTGGTCAATCTCAGGTACTTCGAGGGCAGAAGATCCTGCGACAACTAGAAATTGCAGAAACGCGGCCGTTAGAAGTACCCAGCCAAGTTTCCAAGCGAATAGTGCTTTCGTGCGAATCCCGTAGAATTCAACGGCACACATCAAGGCAATGACGAGTAGCCCGATGGCAGCCACGATGCCATGCCCTGTGAAGAGCGAACCGGTTTGTGATGAACGAAGCCCACGGATAACTGCAATGAAGCGCACCACAGAGAATACGCAAGCGAGAGCACACGCGATCTTTGCAGCACGCATGCCTTCGATTTTGCAGCATCCTTTTGACTCTGCAATGTAACCAGCGGCGCGCCGTGCTGTTGGCGCCATCTGTTCGTCAGGCCAGGCTGGCATCCCGGCTAAGGTCCCGATTGGTCGGGTTACCAGTGACTTGGCTACTGGGGGCCCAGGTGAATAGATCGGGGCCGGGGCGTCAGGAACCGTCGGCGGTTCCATAAGGGCCTGGTGCCCCTCCTTGCGGGTGGCCGTGAGTCCGCAAGGGCAGGGATAGCACTTGCCCGTTTTCTGGACTTCTCACCAGTTTTCGCCGCCGGGGCCCGCGGGTGCCCAACCTCGCGTGATACAATCCCTCCATGGGAGTCATCGTCAAAAATCCGGATATTCTCGGCGGTACTCCTGTCTTTCGCGGAACGCGAGTGCCTATCCAAGCGCTGTTCGACTACCTCGAAGGCGGAGAAACTCTCGAAGACTTTCTGGAAGGATTTCCCACGGTCTCCCGCGAGTCCGCCATCGCTGCTCTAGAAGAAGCAAAGCAGCTTTTGCTCGCGCGTACCTAGATGCGCATTCTGATCGACGAATGTATCGACGAGCGATTCCGGAACTCTCTGCCCGGTCACCATTGCCAAACAGCCCGTTACGCCGGACTCGCCGGACTGAAAAATGGCGACCTTCTCGAAGCAGCGGAAACGGCCAAATTCGACCTCTTCCTCACCGTGGATCAAGGTGTTGAATACCAGCAGAATCTAACCGCCCGGAAGATCGCAATTGTCATTTTCTGTGCGAAGTCCAACCGCTTGAAAGACCTGTTGCCCCTCGTCCCCGCTTGCCTCGCCGGCATCGAATCCATTCAACCTGGCCAGGTCCTTAGAATCGAGGGTTAGGCTGACGAACGAGCCTTGGTCGAAATGCAGGAAAAAGAAAGAGAAAAGATCCTTCCGTTGCGGATCGTGAACCCGAGGTGTCTCTTGACAGAGCCGACGCCATCATAGAGGGTGGCCGTGAGTACGCAAGGGCAGGGATTACCACTTGCCCGTTTTCTGGACTTCTCACCAGTTTCCGCCGCCGGGGCCCGGTTGTAAATTGAACCTGTCCCAGTCCAAGGGGTAACCATGAACGAATTCACCGCTTGGGTGCAGAGCAATTGGTATGCGCTGGGAAATCTTCTCGCTCTGTTTGGCTTCCTGGCTCTCGGTGTTTGGTTTGCGCGCAAAATCCTGAAAACAATTAGAGCGTTCCAAGAGCAACTCGGGGCACTTCTAAAGTTGTCGTTCGCAGGCGCGATCAGCGAGCGTCCCTCGTCGATGGCTGCCCAGGACCGACCCTTCGCAAATGTCAGCCCCTATTGGCTTATGCCGGAGGAAAAACCACCGGTTGACCTGCCGCAGCCCCAAGAGAGTGGTCCCAACCGCTGGGCGGTTGCCCGGCATCGCGCGATGGTGTGGCTGCAGACCCCGATGAGCAACGGCGAGGCTGCTCCGTTGCGCAGAGCGATCAAGTGGCTCCAAGCCCCGGCCCGAAGCTGACCTGCTCCACGCCAAAGCTGCGGCCGCGCGGGCGCGCTTTAACTCCGAGGGTGGCCTTCCCTTTGCGGTTCTGTTTATTAGAAAGGGTGGGCCGCTTTTTTTAATCGTGGAGCGGCTTCAGCTTGGCGATTACTTTTTGCGCGTCTCCGGCGTCTACCTGCAGAAGCCTTCCACCTCCACGCCAGTTTCCCGTCAAGATCACCATCTGCACGTAGGTCGTTTCGCCTGCAACTGTTTCGATCACCGTGGCCGGTTCGTTCTTGGCGCTGGACTGAAGTTGGTGTTTACCCGCCTCGGCATGGACTGAAAACCAGCGGCCATTGGCGAGGCGGTCCATTTCTTTGCCGTCCACAAATATGGAAGGCTTCAGGGCAGACCCGGTAAAGCGGCTCTCCCGGAAGAAGACAATGGTTGAGTCTTTGCCCTTGTCCGCGTCAGGTTGTGCTGAATTGGGGGCCGGTTTGGCCACGTCTGCCGGGGCTTGGGCCGCCGGATTGGTTTGCGCCCCTGGATTCGTCTGCGATTGTCGCGAACTGGCTGGAAGTACCGCCAAGAGTCCAAACACGAGCGCCGCCGCTAGGAAGGTTCGCATGTAGTCTCCAATGTATGTATTTTTGACTTCGTCTAACGATCATAATCGGAGCCGCAAGTGGGGCGTGACCTTTTGCGATTAGCGGTGCCCAATTGTGCAAGAAACGCACTGTATCTCAATGCCATGTGGCGAGTGGCCGCGCCTTACTCCGGGGGTGGACTTCCCTTTGCGGTTCTGTTTATTGCAAGGCTGGGCCGCTCTTCGCGTCTTCCGTCCTCCAAGTTCCTGATCAAAGCGTACGCCGCTTCAATCTCCCGCCATTCAACCTCCAAGAATCACCGTTCAACCCTCAATTTCGACTATTCCCTGCAAAACACTTTACCTCCTCGCCAATCCCATGCTACTCTTCTCCATGTTCCGCACGCAATCCATCCTTCCGTCGAATCGTTCCCCTCTTCTCAGTGCCTTCTGTGCCTCTGCGTTTAGCTTCCTTCCTCCCCGGTGTCATCCTGCCTGCCCTGAGCGCAGCCGAAGGGAGCGTAGCGAAGGATCTCCTTTTCGCTTTTCTCCTCTCCGCGTCCTCAGCGTCTCAGCGTTCAGCTCTCCGGACGTTTCCTCTTTCAACTCGAAACTTTCAACGTTCAACTCCTCATCTCTAACTCCTTTCCCTGTCACTCTTACAAGGGCAATAATATACTTGACTCAGTAAGGCGTTTCTGGTAGTATTTTGACAGTGAGGAACGCCATGAACACCAAGCCCAAGACTCTCCAGCAAGCCATCAAGCGCTTTGCCGACCCTGACAATTGCCTCAATTTCATCGTGTCGCGGCGCTGGCCTAATGGCGTTGAATGCCCCACTTGTGGTCGGAAAGATGTTCGCTTCATCTCTACTCGCCGGATGTGGGAATGCAAAGAGAAGCACGCTCGTAAACAGTTCTCCGTCAAGATTGGAACTATTTTTGAGGACTCCGCTCTGCCTCTCGACAAGTGGCTTGTCGCTATGTGGATGGTTGCGAACTGCAAGAACGGCGTTAGCTCCTATGAGATTGGCCGCGCACTTGGTGTCACTCAAAAGTCCGCATGGTTCATGCTCCATAGGATTCGTCTTGCGATGCAGGCTCGTTCTTCCGTCCAACTTGGCGGCAATGGCAAAGAGGTCGAAGTAGACGAAACCTTCGTCGGTGGTGCTGCCCGTTTCATGCACGCCGATAAACGCCGTCGCCGGATTACCGAGACTGGCACCAAAGACAAGGTTGCTGTTCAGGGCATCCTTGAACGTGGTGGCGAGGTTCGCGCTTCGGTCGTAGGCAATCGCAAAAAGCACTTGCTCCAATCCAACATTCGCGCACACGTCAAAGCCGGAAGCGCGATTTACACAGATGCGCTCATGTCCTATCAGGGACTCAAGCATCAAGGATTCGAGCACCAAGTCATCGACCACGCGGAGTCTTACGTTGATGGGCAGATTCACACCAACGGGCTCGAAAACTTCTGGAGCCTGTTCAAGCGCCAACTCAAAGGTACCTATATCAGCGTGGAACCATTCCACCTGTTCCGCTACTTGGATGAGCAGGTGTTCCGCTATAACTTTCGGAAACTCGCTCACGATGGACTTCGATTCGAGCACGTTGCCTCGCACATCATCGGAAAGCGCCTCACCTATGCCGAAGTCACCGGCAAGGCGGGTACGACGGATTGCATGTCCAACTAGACTGCCTCGCGGGAAGCGGAAGACTTCTTAGATTTCTTCCGCTTTTTCGCTGCCTTTTCTTCTTCTAACTTCGCTTTGATCTCCGCGTGTGGAACCTTCAATAGCACTCTCACCGCGCGGTCGAACTTTTCGTATTCGTTGTCTTTTTTCATCTAGCTTAGAAAATCCAAATTATCAAAGGAAGTCTCAGTTGGTTTAATCTTAGCTTTTATGATGAGACAGACATCAGTTTCATTGCCGCTCTGAAATGGAGTCAAGAGCGTATCTGTTGTTACTGTTACCTCAGTGATTAGCGCATCGTCCTCTAGCAAGCAAAAAAAGTACGGCTCCTCATCGGCGTCTTTAATTGCGCCAGTTAGCTCGCTGCAATTTTCCGGCACACGCAACGCATCAAAGAGAACTTTCAATCTGTTATCGATGTCTCCGCCCGAATGAATCAGAGGTACGCCCGGCATGTCTCGCCGCAAGAACAGAATATCCAAAGCGCACGCGAGTTTTAGATGATTACTAACAAGCGGAACAAATTTATATCCACATCTGCTAAAGTTTTCTCCCAAAGTCTTGCAAAGACTGTTGCGGAATTCAGCACCAGGCAAAGTATGAATATCTGAGCCTTGCTGCCTAATTCGGTTGCCGGGATTCAACACCGAATAAGGTTGTGTCCTTAGTTTGAGATGTGGCGCGACTTCCCACAAACGTTTGACCTGCTTATGGATGACTTTTCGGATGGCGTGCTTTTCGGATACCCGTCCACCGCCGCTACCACCCCTAACTGCTTTCAACGGACCTTCATACACAAGTCTAAATTCCACAGAGGGCCATTCCTCTGGAAAATCATCCCAGACAAATCTTTGGATGCTTTCCATTCATGGTTCTTCTTTCCTTGGCACATCTTGCTCCGGTTCGCTTCCCTGAGTCAAGTATATTATTGCCCTTACGAAAAACACCCGGGGTGGGGGTACATCCATCAAGCCCAAATCTTCTTCTTCCGCAATCTGACCACGCACTACTCGCTACTCTCTACTGACTCTTTTACAATCCGCACTTCCGCAAAACGCGCCAGTAACCCCTGTAGAATGCGCAGTTTCAAAACACAGGACTTAAAACCCTTTAGAATGCGCAGTTACGAAAAAACAGGGAGGGGGGCCACACACCTCAATCACTCTTCTCCGCGCCGTCTCCGCGTACTCTGCGTCTCAGCGTTATCCTTTTCCTTCTCCTTCGGAGGTTTCACTTTAAACTGTCGACTGTTAACTTCCTGCCCCATTTGTTCCGCGCACCCAATGAGGTAAAATAGCGAATTCGAGCACACACCATGGCCACACCGTTTAACATCATCGCGAATCAGCCGCCGATACCAGTGCCTTCCCCAGGAGCGCACCCACGCCCGGACTGGCTCCGCGTAAAATTCTTCGGCGGCGAGCGCTACCAGGATCTGAAGCGCATTATGCGCACGCTCGACCTGCACACCGTTTGCGAGAGTGCGCGCTGCCCCAACATGGGCGAATGCTGGGACCACGGCACGGCTACCTTCATGATTTTGGGAGACATTTGCACGCGAGCCTGCGGATTCTGCGCCGTGCCCAGCGGCAAACCAGCGGGCCCACCGGATGAACAAGAGCCTTTCCGCGTCGCGGAAGCCGTGGCTCGAATGGGTTTGCGCTACGCCGTCGTCACGAGCGTCAATCGCGACGATCAACCCGACGGCGGCGCGCACATTTTTGCGCGCACGATCGAAGAAATCCGCCGCAGCGTCCCCGGCTGCAAAGTAGAAGTTCTGATCCCGGATTTTCGCGGGGATTGGAACGCATTGAACGTGGTGCTAGCGACGCGGCCTGACGTGCTGAATCACAACACCGAAACCGTGCCACGGCTCTATCGGCAGGTACGCAAGGGCGCGGTTTACGAGCGTTCCCTGGAATTACTGCGCCGCGCGAAAGAGACTCATCCGGATGTACCGACCAAGACAGGTTTGATGCTAGGGCTTGGCGAAGAAAAGGACGAAGTGCTCGCCACTCTTAAGGATCTCGCCGCGCAAGGCACGGACATTCTTACTCTGGGCCAATATCTGCAGCCGACGCGCGATCATCTCCCCATCGTTCGCTACGTTCACCCCGACGAATTCTCCGAGTTCAAAGTCCTTGGGGAAGCCATGGGCTTCAAACACGTCGAAGCCGGCCCCTTGGTGCGTTCGTCCTATCACGCTTTCGAGCAAACCGAATCCGCCCACAAGTAGCACAGGCAATCCTGCCTGTGCTCTTACAGGATTTGGATGTTGCCCTTGGAATTTTTTGGTTTTGATTGCTGGCTGAAGAGCGACAGGCAAAAATGTCTGTCCTACTGTTTTGGCGCAGCGGTCGACCAGTCCGTGAACGGCACGGCGCGGCCGCCGCGAACCACCGTGGGGAGCACATGGTCGAAGCCCTTATGTTCCTTCGCGGAATAATTGAGTTTGAGCTGCGGGCCGAGCCCCAAGTCGTGATCGTGGATGGATTCGATGGCGTGGATCAACCCTTCACGGGTCAAATCTTTGCCAGCTCGTTTGAGGCCCTCCACCAGAACCATGGCATCCACGAATCCTTCAAGGCTAACGAAATTGGGCTGCTCCGAAGAAAAGTATTTCCCCAGCGCGCGGCGATAGAGAGCGACGGATTTAAACTCCGTCATGTAATACGGAGGGACAACCTGGGTAATCACCACTCCTTCCGCATCTTGCCCCGCCTCCGAGATCAATTCGTCTGTGCCGACGAACGAGACGGTCAGAAAGAGCGGCTTCCAGCCCTTGGCATGAGCTTGTTTTAGGATTGGCGCCACCGTATTTGCCGGTCCCACGACGACGACCGCATCCGGGTTCGCAGCGCGCACAGTGTCGATTGCTCCTCCCACCTGTGCGGTCTGCCGTTGATAGGAGGCCACGGCTGCAGGCTCCACTCCGCGTTCTTTGAGGGCGGCTTTCACGCCTTCCAGAACGGTGGTTCCAAACGCATCTTCGGGATAGATAACGCCGATCTTTTTGTAGCCAAGAGTTTTCCAGAGCCCGTCCACTTGCTCACGCGTCTCGTCGAAATAGGACGCTCGCACATTCACAATCCAGTGGCGAAGCGGTACGTAGAGTGTTTGCGCGCCCGTGAACAAGCCGACGAGCGGGATTTTGGCGCTATCGGCCATGGGGACATACTTC
>Ga0210403_10004311_pt1 | contig 12281 bp, 10 predicted proteins | sample IncBWC19MmetaG_FD_150863 | JGI IMG/M metagenome (GOLD analysis project Ga0210403, IMG submission 150863) | Forest soil microbial communities from Barre Woods Harvard Forest LTER site, Petersham, Massachusetts, United States - Inc-BW-C-19-M | ecosystem: Environmental > Terrestrial > Soil >... | reverse complement strand
CCAACCGGATTATTTGGCATAATCTCTTAAGTCTGGCCTATGACCGTCAGGGATCTTCGCAACGTCAATAACGTGACAATACGAATTCGGTCTTTGCACCTTTGGCCGCTGGTCGTGTTTGTTCTGCTCTCCGTGGCTCCGAGTACTGCGGCCGACCCCGCCAGCATCACTTTTTCTCTAGATTTCCCCAACTCCAGTCCCGAGCACTATTCCATCGCAGTTCAGTCGGATGGCCATGCGCACTACGAATCCTCAGGCAAGATCTCTGCCGAGTCCGATGTACGCGACGATTACCAGACGGATTTCACACTGTCCGATGCTACCCGCGCTCGCATCTTCGAGCTCGCCGTGCAAGCCCATTACTTCTCCGGCAAGGTCGACTCCGGCAACAAAAAGTTGGCGTTCACCGGCGCCAAGAAACTTGTCTACAAGGATGGTCGGCGGAACTCCTCGGCCGATTACAATTATTCGCAGCAACCGGCCGTGCAGCAGCTAACTACTCTGTTTCAAAGCGTCGCAGCAACCATGGAATTCGGCCGCCGCCTTACTTACTTCCACCGCTATCAGAAACTCGCCCTCGACGACGAACTGAAGCGAATGGAAGACCAGGCAAAACGCGGAGACCTGGCGGACCTGCAAGCTGTAAGTCCTGTATTGAAAGAAATTTACGAAGATACCTCGGTGATCAACGTGGTCCGCGCCCGTGCCCAGCGCATCATGGGAATGCAAGCCCTCCCGTCCGGAAAGTGATGCGAAATCGCTTTGACATGGATCTTTCGGACGTTGTCCTCAAGTCCATGGCCTTCCGACCATCCCTGCCTCCCGGAATCCCAGGAGACCTAACTTTTACAACTCCTTACGGAAAACCGTGTTCTAATAGGTACACGTCTCCGGAGGTTGTCATGTCTACGCCTTCACCGTCCAGGATTACGCTCGTTCTGCTTGCGATCGCAGTCTGCGTGCTACTCGCGCTGCCCGCTCTCGCCGATTCGCAAGCTCGTATCGTTCGCCTCAGCGACGTTCAGGGTTCCGTTCAGATCGACAAGAATACCGGCCTGGGATTTGAAGAAGCCTTCATCAACCTGCCTATCACGCAGGGGACACAACTGAAGACCGGAGACCGAGGCCGCGCCGAAGTGGAGTTCGAAGACGGCAGCTCCATGCGCCTGACTCCCAACAGCACAATCCAATTCAATAAGCTTGGACTGAGTGACGACGGCAAGCGCATCTCAGAGATCAACCTCGTTCAAGGCATGGCGTACGTCAACTGGCTGGGCAAAGATGACGTCTCGCTGAATTTCTCGCACGAGACAATTTCGCTGAACCACGCCGCTCACTTCCGCGTCGACACTTCCGCTCAGGTTGCCGATCTCGCGGTGTTCAAGGGCAATGTCGATGTCGAAGGCCCGTCCGGCAAGCTCGCGGTCGAGAAGAAGAAGAGCGCCACCTTTGATATCGCCGACAATGACAAGTCCAACCTCTCAAACAAAATCCAGGAAGCGCCCCTTGACTCCTGGGATAAAGAAGCCATCTCGTACCATGACCAGTACGCCAAGAACAACAGTTCTCCGTACGGTTATGGCGTCAGCGATCTGAACTATTACGGCGCATACAGCAATGTGCCTGGCTACGGTTTGATGTGGCAGCCCTACTTCACCGGCGTAGGCTGGGATCCCTTCATGAACGGAGCCTGGGGCTTCTATCCCGGCTACGGCTACATGTTCGCCTCGGCCTATCCCTGGGGATGGATGCCGTACCGCTACGGCAACTGGATGTTCGTGCCCAACATGGGTTGGATGTGGCAGCCCGGCATGTGGAACTCGTGGGTAAATGTGCCGCGCTACACTCCGACTACACTGACGCGAGTAACAGCGCTAACCCCTCCAGCCGCTGGCACCGTGAAGACCGTTACAGTAGGCAGGGTTAGCACCACATCGCCGATGATGGCATCCCGTAGCGTCAGCGCGGGTTCAGCTGGCATGGGGATTCCGCGTGGCTCGGTGAACAATCTCAATCATCTGAACCATCAAGTAGCGAGAACTGGTTCCGCCGAGGTGCGGCCTGCTCCACAGTTCGGTGCCACCGCCGCGAGCCGGTCGCAGTCGTCCGGTGGCTACGCTCCGGCGCACGGGAGTTCCATGCCATCCTCCGCCGGACACAGCGCTCCAGGCGGCCACACCTCCAGTGGTGGCGGTCCAGTGCACCACTAGACCATCGAGAGATTAATGACCAACGGGCTTCACGAAAGTGAAGCCCGTATTTTTTGTCGGGAGCACCAATGTTGGTCAGAAGGAAAATGTGGTGACATCCGCCTTCGGCTGTCCAGCGAAGGCGAAGCCAAGCGCAAGTGTAGGGACGGACGCCCTCGTCCGTCCCGCGGGCAAAGCCCGCGTGAGGAAGTGTCAGCAGATACGACTCTGGAAGAATTGAAGCATGCAAAACCCTGCAAGCGCGCCCTTCAGGACAGCGTAAGAAAACGAACCGTCTTGAGCTCAACTATCCGGGACTCAAATCACAACCACCCCCGCATACCCGACAACCATCTCCCGATCCCCCGAGACATCCCCCGAAGTCGCATACTTTACCAGTTCCGCCGACTTCGCTCCCAGTTGTCGCGCCGCCGTCAGCATCACCACTGCCGGCCCAAAGCCGCACATGCTGACATTCTGCTGCGTCACCACATCGAATAACCCGCGTGCGTCCATGGTAAGAATTCTCTCGATCGCGCGATGGTCCTTCGCCCGCGTCACCAAGTCCGACTCATAGTGGTTCATGTCGCTGGAGGCGACAATCAACACAGGATCTCCTCGTCGCGCTATGACGTCCGCCAACGCCATCCCCAATTGTTCGAGCACTTCGAAATGTCCCGTGCCGAGCGCGATCGGTACGATCCGCAAACTCGGCTGTTTCAACTGCAGAAAAGGAAGTTCGACCTCAGCTGCGTGCTCGGCCCGATGCGCCGCCGGATCATTGTGCAGAGTAGGGAAGCGTTGTTGCAAAGCAAGCGCAAACTCAGCATCAATAGGCACTTCCCCCAATGGCGTCTCCCATGAGCCTTCACTCATCATCGCGAGAGCCCGGCCCATGCCTGTGTGGTTCGGGCACAACACCACGCATAGCTGCGGGATTTCGATCTGCGAGAACACAGCCCCTGCCACATGTCCCGAATACATATAGCCGGCGTGAGGCGCGATACATCCGATGGCCTTTTTCGTGGCAACGGCGCTTGAAGTGGATTGCGAGAGATATCCCTGCGCTTCGGTGCGCAGGTCGTCAGGATCTCCCGGATAGAAACGTCCCGCAACCGCGGGATGGCGAAGGATGGTAGTACTCATAGGCCCTCCTTCCGGTGAGCCAGCCGACTCCGTGGTGCAGACCGAGCGCTGGTTGGTTTTCTCCGCGATCTCTGCGATCAGTCTCAGCGATCTCCGCGGTAAAAGCTTTCGTCAGCGGACGCTCTGAGATTATGCTATGAGCCTTCGTGCGGTTTGCGCAAGGCTCGATACACAGCCGCACTCTCGGCCAGATCCAGCGTCTCCGCCCGCGCCGTCGGCTTGACGTGAGCCTCGGCGAGCGCGCGCTTTAACCCCTTTTCGTCGTACTTCCCACGGAGATTGTTCCACAGGGTCTTGCGCTTCTGACCAAACGAAAGCCGCAGAAAATCGATAAATCCATCGCCTGCTACTCCCAGCTTCTCCTGCTGCGGATCGATCGTCAGCCGCAATACCGCCGAGTGCACTTTCGGCGGAGGTGAGAATGCCGTCGGCGGCACGATGAACAGCTTCTCCACGCGCGCATAGAGCTGTGCGGTGGCAGAAAGGATGCCGTACTCGCTACCTCCCGGTGCGGCCGCTATCCGGTCCGCAACTTCGCGTTGCACCATAATCACGATGCTCTCGAAATATTTCGAGAATTCAAACAGCCGCAGAAGGATGTCCGATGTTATGTAATAAGGAAGATTGCCAACCACTTGCACCGGCTGCGGCTTGAACTCCATACCGGGACGGCCGAGCCCGGGCTTGGGTCCAAACAGGGAATCGAAATCGATTGCCAGTACGTCTGCTTCCAGGATCTCCACATTCCGCGCCATCCCGAACTTCAATCGCAACTGCGCTGCCAGCACCCGATCCAGTTCCACGGCGATCAGTCGAGGTGTGCGCCTGACCAGCAGGGAAGTCAGGATCCCGCGGCCGGGTCCGATTTCCAGCACCGTTGATTCCGATACATCCCCAAGCGCATCCACAATCCGCGCCGCCACGTCGTCGCTGTTTAAAAAATGTTGTCCCAATTTAGGCTTAGTCTTCGGACGGCGCGCAGAAATTGCTCTTGGCACGTTGACCCTCCCTTCCAGCGGACGTAGACTGGCAAGTCGATATTGGCATCTTAGATGGTTCGAACCCGGGCCCTGAGAGTTACTTTCATTTCATCATATCGCGCCCAGCGCACGCTCGCTCCAGAGGAGGTACCGCACTCATGAATATCGCATTTGCCGCATCCGAAGGCGTCCCTTTTTCGAAGACCGGCGGCTTGGCTGACGTTGTTGGCGCTTTGCCCCGTGCTCTCGCCGCACTCGGGCATCAGGTCAGCGTCTATCTCCCGCGTTACCGGCAAACCAAACTTAGCGATCCTGCCACTGTAGTCCGCAGCATCACTGTGCCATTCGATGACGAATATCGTTTTCCCTCCATCGTTTCGGGAGGAGCTCAGGCAGGTGTGCGTTTCTATTTTGTCGAATATCCTCCATATTTCGACCGCGACGCCTTGTACGGAACGCCCGCAGGGGACTATCCCGATAACGCCGAGCGCTTCGCTCTGTTCTCGCGCGCCGTGCTTGAGGCCTCAAAAATTCTTGGCACCCCTCACGTTTTCCACTGTCATGATTGGCAGTCGGCCTTGATTCCGGTTCTCCTCCGTACCGTCTACGCCGACGACCCGGCGTTCAAAGAGGCGGGCACGGTTTTCACCATCCACAACATGGGTTACCAGGGATTGTTCCCGCCGGAGACTTTGCCGTTGCTCATGCTCCCGTGGGATCTCTTCACCATGTCGAAGATGGAATTCTTCGGCCAGGTGAACTTCCTGAAGGGCGCGCTGACCTACTCCGACTACATCACTACCGTCAGCAAGAAATACAGCCAGGAGATCCAGACCGCTGAATATGGATTTGGCCTCGAAGGCGTCCTCCGCGACCGAGCTTCCACCGTAACCGGCATTCTCAACGGTGTCGATTACGATGAATGGAGCCCGCAGACGGACAAGTTCAGCATCGCGAAATATTCTCCCCAGGATCTCGCCGGAAAGGCCAAAGATAAACACGATCTCTTGGCGGCTTTCGGCGTCGCCAACGCTGATCCAAAACTTCCGGTTATCGGAATCGTCTCCCGTTTCGCCGCGCAGAAGGGATTCGACCTGATCGCGCAGATCGCAGATCGCCTCGCCCGCGAAGAGATGATCATTGTCGCCCTGGGCGCTGGCGATAAAGCCTACGAGGAGATGTTCCAGCGCCTCAACAAACAATTCCCGAACAAGATTGCCGTCAAGGTCGCCTACGATAATGCCATCGCCCACAAAATCGAAGCCGGCGCTGATATGTTCCTGATGCCATCGCGCTACGAACCGTGCGGGTTGAATCAGATCTACAGCCTGAAATACGGCACAGTTCCCATCGTCCGCGCAACGGGCGGACTCGACGACACCATCGAACCTTGGGACGCACGAACCGGCAAAGGCACCGGCTTCAAATTCACCGAATACAACGGCGAGGCCCTGCTGAAGACGATCAAAGAGGCCCTGCAGGCTTACCGCGATCAGACCTCATGGCAGGCCCTGATGCGCAACGGCATGAACAAAGACTTTTCCTGGAACGCGAGCGCCCGCGAATACGGCAAGATCTACGAAAAAGTTCGCCTGATGCGGGCTCAATCACCCGCACCGGAAAAATCACTTGCCGGCGTTTCATCCTGAGAACGGCCTGCGTAGGGATCAGTCGCTTCGGCTGTCCACCGAAGCGAAGCGAGGGCATTCGCACCGTTTGCTGATTTTGCCTCAGTCCGTTTTGGGGCCTTGACTCGATCTGTGCCCCTGAAAACACAACCACGCGTATGCCGCGGTGAGACCGAGTGAGCCGAACACCGTTGCGTTCATCGGAGCGAGAAGCAGAAAGATGGCTGCGGGCGAGGGATCGAACGTCATCTTCACGAGATACATCGGACATAACGCAAGCATGAGTTGGGGATTGAGGTTCCATCGGTTTGGAGAGAAATAGGCGAATACTGCCACGAGATAGAAGACTCCCGCGAAGATGGCAAGCACCTTGAGCAGCACTGGAAACAACCGCTGATCGTCCGGATCCTTTCTGCATGCTTTCGCGATGCACGAGCGGGGCAGAACTCCAAGCGTCACGCTGCAAACGCCGATCACCGCAAGGGCAACAGCGAATAGGACCCATTCGCTCTGAACCGGCAGGCCAACGCCTCGCAGCATCGCGTAAGGAACGCCGGTGAAAAGCGAGATCAGTCCGCAAAAGAGAAACGCGATGCGAGATGTAGCCCTGAGTGCGCGTCCCGGCATGAGGCGGATTCTAACAGCGGCTTCGAGTGCGAGCACATCTGATTGCGATCTGACCGTTGCAATAGCTGCTGCTAAAATTCTTGCTGCATGGCTGCTGCCCAACAGCCCGCGTTTCCTCGCACCATCTTCCACGTCGACATGGACGCTTTCTTTGTTTCGGTGGAAGAACTCTACGATCCCTCTTTGAAAGGAAAGGCAGTCGTCGTCGGCGGACAGCGCGACGAGCGTGGTGTTGTCTCGGCCGCGTCGTACGAAGCTCGCAAGTTCGGAGTCCACTCCGCAATGCCGCTTCGGACTGCGGCCAAGCAGTGTCCGCATGCCATCTTCGTTGACGGGCATCCTGAGCGTTACCGCGAATGCTCTGAAAAGGTCTACGGAGTCCTGAGCGCATTCACTCCACAGGTTGAGATGGCTTCCATCGATGAAGCTTATCTCGACATGAGCGGAACGGCGCGACTGCACGGTCCTGCGCTCAAAGCCGCGCACAATCTGCACCAGCGCATGAAGTCCGAGACCGGATTGAATTGCTCGGTCGGAATCGGCAGCTCACGGCTTATCGCGAAAGTTTCCTCAGGACAGGCCAAGCCCAACGGCGTTCTCTGGATCTTGCCGGGCGAAGAGGCGAAGTTTCTCGCGCCGCTCGACGTCCGCGAAATTCCCGGCGTGGGCAAAGTGATGGAGAGCCATCTTCACGCCCTCGGAATCAAGAAGGTCGGTGACCTCGCCAAACTCGAAGAAGGCGAGCTTGAAGAACGCTTCGGGAAATGGGGCCTTGCACTTGCGGGTAAAGCGCGCGGTGAAGACGCCGGCGGTTGGTTCGACAGCGAAGTTGCGGCCGAGCACGACGCGAAGTCGATCAGCCACGAACACACCTACAATGAAGACACCGCTGATCAGCCGCAACTCGAATCGACGCTGATGCGTCTCTCTGAAATGGTCGGGCGGCGGTTGCGCGAATCCAACTTTCACGCGCGCACATTGCAGCTCAAACTGCGCTACAAAGACTTCACGACTATCACACGTGCGCACACGCCACCGAATCCAACGCAGCTGGATACGGAAATCTTCGAGCATATCCGCGCCTTGTTTCGTAAGAACTGGAAGAAGGGAATGCACGTCCGCCTGCTTGGCGTACACGCATCTTCGTTCACTATGCAGTCCGGACAAATCGATCTCCTGGAAGGGAATCGCCAGCAGCGCTGGAAAGACGCACTCACTGCCGCGGACAAGCTTCGCGACAAGTTCGGGGAGTCCAGTGTTGGCCTCGCTTCGGGCCTAAGAGGAAGCTTCCGGGAACGCACTCATGAAAATCCCGCTGGTCTGCCTGGAAAGGGCAAAGCGAAGTGAGTGTCATTTCGAATGAACTTTCCGGTTTTGGAACGTGCTAACCATCTGGTACCTCCCTCCCCCCCCTCTTTGTAGTCCATTGGAATCAGCAACTTAGCGATAAATATCGGATTAAATCTTGGGGCTCAGTAACTTAGCGGTAAAATCTTGTGCCCAAAGGGTTTACAGCGTATTTTGGGACGTCTCGCGCAGATTCATTACGGTGACGGTGGTCCCGATGGAGACACCGGACGAAGTGCAGAGATATGGCGAGATGCGCGGGCAGATGCCTACGCGGCAGCCAGCGGGGCACCGGCGCTATGCTCGTGATCCAGGCCCTGCGCGAGGTTTCTAACCGGGATTGATCTTCCCAAAAAACTCAGGCCGGGTATCCCGGAAGATTATTCCGGATCCCGGCCTGTGTCTTGCTTCAACTTGGAGTTAGAGTCGGGCGCTAAAGCGCATTTCGTCTGGAGAATTAACGCGGTCCTGAAGGGCCGCTCTTCCACGCTCGATTGCGGTTCGCTGACGTCTCGCTCGGCTTTGCATCGCGGGACAGCCGAAGGCGGCTGTCCCAACATGTTCCGTTTAGTTCCCCGGATTCTGAGTGCTATTGGTGGCGGTGGTCGGCGCAGCAACTGGTGCGGCGTTGCCACCGTAGCGCGCCAGGCGCGGGAAGAAGGGCGTGACTTCGAACGGCATCTTGTCGCGCGCCGAGGTGATGGCGACCGGAGCCGTCTTCACCATTTCCGCTTTGTCGTCCCAGGGATTGACCTTCACGCGTCCGCCCAAGGGCAGAGCTGCGATCTGGTCGAGCTTGCTGTTGTCGAGGGCCGGACCCTGCGTGGAGAGAGCCGACAGGCGGCTGACCTGTCCGCCTTCTGCCAGCGGGTTGCCGAGGTGCGTCGTGAGCAGCGCGTTCAGGCTTACAGCGCGCTGTTGCAGAGCCTTGAGGAACAGGCCCACGTTGTCGAGCTTCTGCGCGTAAGGCGAATTCTTCAGGAACTCGACGGCTTTCTTGTCGGCTGCAGTCTCTTCTTCAGGAATGTGCTTGAAGCCGAGGTTCTGATAGGTCGCGTCGTCAGAGAACAGCATGCGATCGTTGAAGGCGTACTTCGATCCCAGATTGTGCCCGAGAACGATGTGCGCGAGTTCATGCGAGAGCACGGCCGCGAGGCTGGCCTCGTCGGGAAGGACGTCAACCAAACCGCGGCTGATGACAATGGTGTTGCCCACGCTGAAGGTTTCCAGCGGCGCGGTAAGCAGCACGCGCGTGCGGACCGGGCGGGGCAGATCAATGTTGTTGGTAACTTCAAGGTTGTTGACGACAGTCTGGAGAATGTGGTCGACGTCGCCCTCAGGCGCGAGCAGGCCCGCAGAGGTCAGACGCTCGACAACGTTGTCTTCCGCCTGCTGCTGCCATACGCGCTCGGCTTGCAGAGGAGAAGCGTCTTGCGCAGTGGCACTGCTGTCTTGCACGGAGTCGACGCGGATGTTGGTCAACTCGTCATCCTTGCCGCCCTTCTTCAGGTCGTATCCCCAGATGCGGGTCTGCGCCTTGAAGGCCACTTTGCTCTTCACGCCAGCGCTGAAGTCGCCTTCTTCGCTGTAGATGAAAGAAGGTACCCAGTAGCCGGGGATCAGGTTCAACCGCCAGCTATCCATGTGAAAGAAGTAAGAGTTGCGGGGCGCGGGATAGTAAGTACCGTTCAGGCGCACGATGTTGAAACCCTGATCTTCAACCCAGAGGCGTCCGAGGAAGCGGCCGCGGCCGGACTTCGGCTTGGGAGTGACATCAAACACGAGGCAGCGCACGTCGCCGAGAAATTCGCGGCGGACGTAGCGGAAGTCATAATGCTCGCGGTCGAAGTCGGTGCGGTCGGCATAGACCATCCACGAAAAACCCATGGGCTGGTACTGGACCTTGTAGAGCTTCTGGAAGCCGCCGAGCAGGCGCTGCTGCATGCTCTTCTCTTGTTCCTTCAGATAGTCCTTGCGGTCGATGTTTTCGCCCATGTCGAGACGGCCGAGGAAGTAGTGATCTTCGCTGGGCACAGGGCCAAGCTGGGGATCGGCGGTCAGGTTCTGCAGATACGTTTCGACCACCGGCGTGCGGGTCGCGAGCGCCTTGATCAGGCCGTGCTCGCGCTCAATGAACAGGTTCACGACCTGGTCCATCGTGGTCGGAGCTGCGACGGTTGCCGGAGGCGCAATCGTCGCCGCGGGCGCCGGTTGAGTTGCCGCGTCGGCAGGTTGCGAAGCCGTGGGCGCCGGTTGCTGCGCTTGAGCGGGAGCGGGCTGTTGCGACGGCTGCGCTGTCTGCGCTGCATCGGTCGCCTGGGGCTGCGCCGGCGGTTGTGAGTCGGTCGCCTGTTGAGCGGCGGCGCTGACCGTAACCAGCAGAGCCGCGGTAAGAATCCAATTCGAAGTGCGCATGACTCTTTTCTCCAAGTTCTTGTGACCCAAGTTCATTCAATCCTGACAGCCAAATTTACTTCGCCAAAACTCTTAGTACGCCAGCTGGAACATCACGTGTACGACCGCCGTCGAATCGACTGGCTGGCTGTAACGCAGAGCTGGTTTGAAACGGATCTTGTTGGCGGCGGCAACGGCGGCTTCATCTAGGCCATGGCCGAGGCCGCGGACGACCTTATTCACGTGCAGTGTGCCATTCGCCGCGAAACTCACTTCCAGCAGGACTTCACCTTGCAGCTTCAGGTCGCGCGCTTCCTGCGTATAGACCGGATTCGGCTTGTAAGTAATTTCCACGGGAGTCGTAGCCGGGCCAGTTTCAACCTGGGCGATTTTCGGACCCTGATGGGCAACCTCCTGTGATCCGAAGCCGCCGGTCGCGATGCCGCCCTTGCCGTTGCTGCGGCCGTCGCCCTTGCCGGGAGTGGCGACACCACCACCGAAATCGGCGCTGGCGACCGTACCTTTAATTCCTTTGGCACCGCCGGAGCCGTTGCCTTGTCCGGGCCCCGCGGGCATGTCAAACGATCCCATCGCGGCAGCGTAGAGCTTCGCGCCCTGCTTGCCCGTGCCCGGCAATCCGTTGGGATCGCCGAATCCGCCAGTCTGTACCTTTTGAATTGGAGCGTTCACCGTCGGCGTCTGCGAGCTTCCCGTGGAAGCGAAGTCCCCGGTATGCAGTAGTTGCGGACGCGCTCCACCGGAAGTCATCTTGAGCTGAGGCGCGGCAAATTGATTCACCACGACCTTGGGCGCTTCAACAGGCTGGGGAAGCTCACGCCGAATCTCGTGTGGCACGACCAGCTTGGGCTGCTCGAGAACAGGAATCTTGACCGCCGGCAGCAGTTTGGCGTGTACCTGCGGCTTCGGCCGGACCGGTAGCGGCTCGGGGCGCAGCGACGGCATGGGAATGATTTCCGTCACGTGATATTGCGAGAGCTGCAGCCTCTCCGGCATCAACAGTTCCAGATTGATGACGATGAGCAGCAGCAACGCAACCACGCCGTAAGCCGTCGCGACAGCCTTCTTATTGACCTTCGGTTCGGGCAGCAGCCCTAATTGGAATCCACGATAACCCGCCATGCAATTTCCTTCCATTGGGACCCGGTCGGGGAGGCGCCGGGAGCTTGGAGATTTAAAAATACGGGAGATAGGACAGGGGGTAAACGTGTCGACGGCGCTTGACCTTAGGTAACCGGTGACGTTCCCGGTAGAGGAATTGTCCCGAAGCGGTAGCGGGACAGGCTTTCTGGCCAACCGAGCGGAAAGCTTCGGACGAAAGCCGGAGAAACCATGAGGAATCCGATGAATTCGCATGCGGATACAAGCCAATACCATGATGTCTGGTGAGGTCTAGGGGTTTCGCTCGATTTGTCCTCAGTTGGGGCAGCCGTAGTCTGCAAGGACGTGATAACAATCCTGGCCCTTCGTCGATCCGAGGTACTCATGAAAACTACATGCAAATTGTTATTGGCAGCACTGCTTTTGACAGTGGGACTCTGGGCGCAGGACTCGGGAACTCAGCAGAGCTCCCAGCCGGCACCTGACAACACCAAAGTGAATCAGCGGGACCGGAACGCTTCTGATACGGCTGATCAGCAAAAGGAAAACCAGTCCGACCGCGAGCTGACACGGCAGATCCGGCGCGCCATCATGCAAGACAAGTCACTCTCTACTTACGCGCATAACGTCAAGATCGTGGCGCAGGGAGGGAGCGTTACGCTGAAGGGCCCGGTGAAGAGCGACGAAGAGAAGATGGCGATCGAAAAGAAAGCCGCGGAAGTCGCGGGTGGTCCGGAGAAGATTCAGAGCCAACTCGAGGTTGCTGGCGGAAAATAAGCGTCCCCGATCGTTGAGCAATCCGGACATTCATTCATAAGAACGCAGACCGAAGGAGGAGATATTATGGCAGG
>Ga0210403_10004309_pt1 | contig 12284 bp, 9 predicted proteins | sample IncBWC19MmetaG_FD_150863 | JGI IMG/M metagenome (GOLD analysis project Ga0210403, IMG submission 150863) | Forest soil microbial communities from Barre Woods Harvard Forest LTER site, Petersham, Massachusetts, United States - Inc-BW-C-19-M | ecosystem: Environmental > Terrestrial > Soil >... | reverse complement strand
ATCGGCGTCGAACGCGTAGACCGAATCGTGGGTAGTCGCGACAAAAATGACGTTGTGCGTGCCGCCGCCGATAGCCAGATTTGGCACCCAAAGCGGCTGCGCGTAAATCGCGCCATCCACGGAGCAGCTGAAGAGTTTCCCGAATGAGCTTGTAGTGACGTTTGCTGTCGTGAGCGCGTACTCCCGAACATTCGTTCCATTCCTCGAAAGATTGTTGTGATAGGTAGTCATCCCGGCGAGGTCAGTTACGCCAATCGTGACCGTGGCCGATTTTGAGTTGTCCGCGTTGCTGGTGGCTGTAACCGTATAGACTGCTGCCGCAGCCGAAGTGAACGATGCATTCGTCGTGGTCTTCCCGCTGAGCACTCCTCCGGTTGACGCGCTCCAGGTCACGCCCGCGCTTCCAACGTCATTCAACACGGTTGCGCTCAGGGGCAGCAGTTGATTTATCGCAACCCCACCACGGCGGGGAGAGATGCTTACGCTGACGCCCTGTGCCGGCGCAATCGTTAAGGTCAAATCAGCGGTTTTCGACTGTGCGGGGCTGCCCGAATCTCTCACTTGAAATGTCAGAGCCAGGGTTGTGACCGAAGCCGTGGGTGTCCCGGAGATGGCGCCCGTGGAAGCATTGAGCATCAGGCTCGCAGGCAACGTTCCGCTGGTTGTAGTCCAGGTGTACGGCGGCGTTCCTCCAGTAGCCGTGAGCGTGGTGCTGTAGGCCACGCCGGCCTGGCCATTGGGCAGAGAAGTCGTCGAGATGGCAAGCGGCTTCGGATTGTTGGACGACGAGGAGGAACAGCCTTGAAGCAGTACGAGTCCGATGAGGAGCAGAATGAAAAAGGCAAAGGACTGCGTGGCAAGGGACTGTCTCGATTTTTGCACTTAGTGTGGGTTCGCTCCAAGACTTGGTCTGGTGAAATTATCCGTGATTTTCCGGGAAAATACACTAGCCGTGATTCAAGCAGTTACAGGTGAATCTCAGGCCAAATAACGAAACGGTCAGGTTGATGGCGACCACAGTTTGCGGAAGTAGGTTTTTACGCGTGTCCAAGTCGAAACTTCGGCCGGCGCTTGCGCGTTTGGGTGCGACTTCCCTGGCGTTGATGGGTTGGCAGACTGCGCCACAACCGGCTCGCCCTCCACGCGGCCTTGAAAAATCAGCGTGGGCCGCACGCGCACTCGCCGCACCAGAATGATAAGGTTCGGATCGAATTCGGCCTGCACTTTAGATTTCGCGTCGTACTGCAGCGGCGGCATGAATACCTGGTAGATAGGTTCCTCGGGCTGCGCCGTTCGCGTCACGCTGTCCTGGGGCGGGAGCGGTTTTGTCTCGGCTGCTTTTTTCCTGATGTCATCCTTGGTGGCCAGCTGGCTTATCTCCGTGCCCGTCGACATGGGCCTGATCGCGGTCAGCAAAGTACACGTGCAATGTCCCGACGCGGTCCGCAGGCTTTCGATCTGCCCGTTGGTCAGGGAGACATCGCCGCTTTGCGGCACCAACACGGTTTGCCCGGTCAACTGCTGCTCCACGCGCACCGCTCCTTTGTTGGCGTGAATGCACATGGCTCCCGTGCTGTCGAGGCCAACCAGCACGTCTTCCGCGCCATTGCCGATGGAAATCAGGTGCGCCTGAATTTGCGGCGTGTAGACATTGAGCGAAACCTCGCTGCTGATTTGCGCATGAATCGTGCCGGAATCGAGCGCCAGGGTGATCGCTCCGCCGGCCTTGAGCATCGAAAAATGTGCCGGGCCGCAGATGAGAATCTGCCCGCCTTCCACCAGATCGATGCGCGACTGCCCCGCCTTCACATGAACGTCGCTGCCGCTGCGCAAGAGCGTTTTCACCTGGCCGCGCACCACTTCCACAGTCATCGGCCCTTCCACTGAGATGGCGTCGCCTTCGATCACGCCGATGGCGTCCGCTGGCGGATTGTCGGCGCGCGCCGCAAATGCGGCAAAGGAGGCGGCGAACCCGGAAGCGCAAATCAGAAAGCTGGCGATGCCGCGCGATGTTCCGTTATTGGCCGTGCTGATCAATTGCTGCGCTCTCCATCGGGGCAGGGGAAAGGGGGACACTCTATATACTATAGGAAGATGGAAAACCGCGAAATACGAGGCCAGGAATCCGAGGCGGCGGTCAGCGCGCACTATGACACGCGTCTGCCAAAACTGCCGTGGAGCCGGCGGATCCAGATTCCCATCATCGCGGCGCTGGTCTACAGCGTGATTCGCGTGCTGGGGCCGACTCTGCGATTTGAAGCGGCCGGACGCGCGCCGGTCGACAAGTTCCTGGCGAAAGAAGAGCCTTGCATCTGGGCGTTCTGGCACCGCGTGATCGTGCCGATTTCCTGGTATGCGCGAAATCGCGAGATTGTGGTGATGAACACCACCGCGTTCGACGGACAATGGACGCGCAAGGTGATCGAGTGGCTGGGATTCGGCACGGCGCAGGGGAGTTCCTCTCGCGGCGGGTTGCGCGGACTGCAAGTGATGGCGCAGCGAATTGCTGAAGGCTACGACTGCGCGTTCACGATTGACGGGCCGCGCGGGCCGCGTTATGTGGCCAAGGTTGGCCCGGTGCTGCTGGCACGAATGACGGGAGCGCCGATCATGGTGTTTCACATTGGCGTGGACCGCGGAAAGACGATTGAGAAGACTTGGGACCATTTCCTGTTGCCTGGAATGTTTGCGCGCGCGGTGTTGATTGGTGGGAATCCGATTTTTGTGCCGCAGGATGCGGACGCGGCGATGATCGAAGAGAAACACAAAGAGATGCAGAAAGAGTTGGAACGTGTGCGGGATATTGCGGAGGGCTGGTTTTCATTTACCGATGAGGAGCGGGCGAAGTACCGAGAGGAGATCGGGAAATGAAGCGGCTTCCCCTGGTTCCGGACGCACGCACTTTAATTTCGGAGTAGGACTTTGCGTTGAGGTCTTTCGCGTCCCGATCGGAATCGGGACGTTCCGGATGACAAGCGCTCGTTAGTTGCTTGCGCCGATAGAAAATTCCGCAGTGAATAGAGAATACGGCTAGTTGCCGTCGCGTTCGCCGAGCTTGACCGGGACGTCGACCTTCTTTGCACCGCGGTAGACGGTGACGGTGACAGTGTCGCCGGGGCGCTTGCGGTTCAGCAGAACATTCATATCGAATTGATTGGCGACTTTCTGGCCGTCGATGCCGACAATCACGTCGCCACCGATGGTCAGGCGGCGCATTCCGGATTGCACGGTGCGGTCACCGCCGTGAATTCCGGCGACAGCGGCGGGGCCGCCCTTGGTGGCTTGTTCCACCAGCAGGCCTTCCTGCACGGGCAGATCGAGAGCCTCGGAAAGCCACGCCGTCAGTTCCAGCGTGCTGACGCCCAGATACGCGCGGCGAACGCGGCCTTCCGTGATGAGATCGTTGGCAATGAGCTTCGCGGTGTTGACGGGAATGGCGAATCCAATTCCGGCTGCGGTGCCGGAGGGCGTGTAGATGGCAGAATTGATCCCGATCACATCGCCGTGAGTGTTGATCAGCGGACCGCCGGAATTTCCGCGGTTGATGGAAGCGTCGGTCTGGATCGCGTCATCAATAAAAGTGCTCTGGCTGGTCTGCACGGTGCGGCCCAGCGCGCTGACAACCCCCGTGGTAAGTGTGGACTGAAACCCAAATGGATTGCCGATGGCGAGAACTTTCTGGCCAACTTGCAGCGCCGCGGAATCGCCAAGCGTCAACGAGGCGAGATGCTTCCCTTTCGGGTCAATCTTAAGCAGCGCGACATCATTGCGTTGATCGGCGCCAATGAATTTCGCCGGGTAGCGGCTCTTGTCTCCGAGGATGACTTCGATGGTTTGCGCGCCGGCGACAACGTGAAAATTCGTGAGGATGTAGCCGCGCGGATCAATAAGAAAGCCGGAGCCCGCGCCTTCTACCGGGACGGGGTCCATGAAGAAGTCGTACTCCGTGGCTTTGGTAAGGACGTTCGCAACGGCGGGAGACGCCTGCCGATAGATGCGAACGTTGATGGATTCCTCTTCGGTAAGCGACTCGGAATGATCGGAGGCGGTCTTCAAGTTAAGGCCCGGTGGGTTCTCGCCCAGCCGGCGCGCTTCCACTTCCCTGGCCTGATGAGGACCGTAGCGCGCCCCCACCCAATAAGCCCCAAAAAGCAGAATCAGTGCGATCAGAATCAGCCGAACGCGGGTTGTGCCGGTTTCGTGTTTAGGATTCATCATTGGCTGCTCCACAGATTGTCTCTGCCAGTATAAGACATCCGCACGTAGAGGAGTGTGAGTAGTGAACTTTGGAAAGATAAGGGCGGTGGGGGCGGCCCTAGTGCCGCAAAGGGCAAGCCGCAGAGCATTCGGGCGAGAAGCGAGAGAAGATAGAGGTACCGAACGACTGACTGCGCAGCACTGAACGAACGCCGAAGTCTGGGAGGAACGATGGAACGGGAACGCCGCCGCACACCACGCTACATGTTTTTTGCCAGCGCGGAATTGCTGGAGGAAAGGTCTGAGGTGCGGATCGCGACGCGCGTCAGCGAATTGAGCCGCAATGGATGCTACCTGGACATGATGAATCCGTTTCCGATGCACACGGTGGTCCGAGTGAAGATCTGGACGGAAGAGAACATCATGATTGAAACGAAGGCGTGTGTCGTCTATTCACAGCCCAATCGGGGAGCGGGACTCTCGTTTGTTGATTTTGATCCGAAGCACTTGCCCCTGCTGGATAAGTGGCTGGAGAAGGCCAAGAAAGAGTCGTAATTCGCGAAAAGGCGAAAGTCGAAGAACGCCCGCTACAAAACATCAGAAACACCCTCTACTTCAGTTCGATTTCGATAATTTGACCTTCGCCGGGTCCCACGTTTGCCAGCGTGTGCGTAACCTTCGTCGTAACCCATTGAAAATCGCCGGGCTTTATTTCGTGCATGGCCGACTGTCCATCGGGCGCGGTCATTCTCAGATTGAATCCCGTGGCCGCAACAATCAGGTACGGACGTTCATGCGTGTGCATCGGTGTGACGCCGTTGGGCGCAAGCGTCCAGTTATACACGCGGGCGCTGGGGTTTTCGCCGGCCACTGGTCCGGCAGCGCCGGTGGAAGGATGCTCCGGGCGCAGGAGAAGTTCGACGTCCAGCACATCGAAAAGGCCCGGCCCCAAATTGTGAACCCGGTGCGTGAACGGAGTTTCGTGCAAGGTGCGCAGGGAAATGTTGCCCGGCTTCTGTTTGGCGGGAGCGCTCTCTGGCTGGTTGGGCAGTTGCTGGGCTGTGCTGGTGTTGCCGAGCCAGACGGCCACGTCGTCAACCGAATGGGTGTGATACAAGCTCCATTCGCCGGGCTGAAGCGTGACTCGCAGCACCAGCAGACTGTCATTTTTCAGAAGCAGGTGGTGATGCGGCTCCTGCTCGACGGGAACGGGCGCGGCGGATTCCTGGGCTGCAAACAGGGTGAAAAGAGCGATCGCGGGCGCGAAGTCGAACCAGGGTTTCATGGGCGGAACCTTTCGCATGGACTGGCTGCGGGTTGATTCTACTGGCGGATGAAAATTGGGACAAAGGATTTTTGCGGCGGACGAAGGCGTCAGATCAGAATTTACATTCCAGATTCAGCTGGAAGCGGCGTCCCGGGTAGGCGGAAGCGGGAGTGCCAAAGTTGGGATTGATCGGACTGCCGTCCAGGTGAAATCCCGGGGTGACACCAATGAACGTGACATAGTTCGGATGGTTGATGACATTGAAAATATTCAGAGCCACGGTCAGCACCGGGCCGTCTTTTTTCTCTTTCTTGAAATGGAAATCGTGGGCCACGTTGACATCGAGATTCAAAAGTCCCGGACCGTGCAGCGAGTTGCGTGGAGCAAGTCCGCCGTCCAGGCGGTCGTTGAAGACGCCGTCACCGTTAGAATCGAGCCCGGTGGTTACATTGACGGGCTTGCCGGAGTACGCCTGAAGCGCGACTCCGAGGCTGAACAGTGACGACGGCTCGAAGGTGCCGAGCAGATCGAATTTATTACGGCGGTCATTGTCGGAGCGCGCCCAATCGAGATTTGGGAAATTGCTGTTGCCGGGAAAGTAGCTGATGCCGCTGGTGTTGTTATACGACTTGCCGAGGATGTATTGCGCCTGGCCGGCAAAATATTTGGATGGCTTGCCGCGGAACGTTACTTCCAGTGAATTCCCTTTCTGGTAGCCTTCCGATTCCATCTGGCGGATCTGGCCAAACGCGGGATTGGGGCGCGCGAGGTAATCGGGCGCGGGCGGCGCGTTAATGTCGCGCGACATGAACAGATCAATCCCGCGTGTGCCGACGTAGGTGGCGCTGAGGGTGCTCTTCGCAGTGATCTGCCGCTCGATGCCAAAGCTGTATTGAACAATATAGGGAATCCGCAGGCGCGGGTCGAGCTGAATCAAACTGGTGGGGACGCCGGTGAGGTCCGCCGGCACGACAGGGTAAGGAACAGTCCCGCCGGTTTGCAGAGGGAGGATGAAGCGCAGGAGATTGATTCCGTTGTAATGAAGGAGATCGGCAATGTTGCGATTGCCGGAGCGATCATAGAAGACGCCGGCGCCGCCGCGCAAAACGATTTTGCCCTGGGGCCGGGGCGCCCACGCAAATGCAAACCGGGGCGCAAAGTTGTTCACGTCGTCGTTGAAATAATTCTGAAAGTAATAGCGCACGCCAAGCGTGACGGAAAGATTCGGCTTGATGCGCACGCTGTCTTCGATGAAACCGGAGACGATGCGTTCCCAGAAGACCAGATGCCCGTTGCCGGTCTGGACGCGGAAGCCGGCTGGTTGTTTTGCGTTGAAGGTGTTGATGTCGGGGAAGGTGTAGGCGCCTTGCTGGTAGGTAGAGTCATCGCTGCCGCGGCGGCTGAGATCCGGAATGTCGACGCCAAAAACCAGCATGTGGCGGCCGTTGGTGTAGGTAACAAAGTCGGTGCCATCGAAGTGAGCTTCGGTGCGGTGCAGATCGGCCTGCGCGCCGCCGCCGGTGAAATAACCCTGAACAACGAGCTGTGGCGCCGCGACGTTGCTCGTGGTGGGGTTATCGTTGTGGCCGAACAGAAAACGGAGCTGGTTCACCCACTTCGATGAAAAGATGTGACGGTAACTGACATTGAGTTCATGCTCGGTAAAGGCGGTCGTATAACCGGCCTCGGGCAGAACGAGGGCGCCGACGCCTTGATTCTTTGACTGCTGATCTTCGTAGGAATACCCGACCCACACCTGATCGCCATTGTCGAAATCGTGAAAGGCGCGAAACGAGCCGAAGAAATGGCGTTGAGGTGCAGGCACATTTTCGTCTACGGGGTTGGTGGTTGGAGGGACGGGAGAGCCGAACGCGTGAACGACGGCCTGGAGATTGTCGTTGTCCTGCTCGAGCGAGAGAAGGAGAGTGTTTCGTTTGTCGCGGCCGAGTGGGCCCGTGAAGGACCCCTCTTCCATGTAGCGGCTTTCGGAAGGCTTGGTGGGGGCAAAAAAATTGCTGGCGTCGAAAACGGAATTGCGAGTCAGGAAGTTTACCGTTCCGTGGTAGGCGGGCGTGCCGGCCTTGGTGGTGATTTCCACACGGGCGCGGCCCGGGCGGGCGAATCGCGCCGAATAAGGATTCTGATTGATTTTCACTTCCTGCACGGCGGAAGCGGAAACGCCGGGCCCGTTGGCTTCGACCCCGTTGACGACGAGCGAAACACCACTGCTGGCGATAGCGTCGTCGCTGAGGAAGCGGGAGAGGAGTGTGATGTAGTCGAGGTCGAAAACGGGGACGCGATCGAGGGCGTCGCGGGTGATGTTGTTCGCGTTGAGATTTTCGGATGGGTCGGCGGAGGTTTGCGGAATGGATTCATCGGCGGTGACACTGACGACTTCGCTGACCGCGGAGATGGCCAACGTGATCCGGAGAGGCGAGAGCGGCTTCGCACTTAAAGTGACATCGACGAGTCCGTCCTTGAAGCCCGTGGCATGAATGCGGAGGCGGTACTTGCCGTGGGGCAGATCGTCGAAGAAGAAATAGCCGGCGTGGTCACTGGTAGTGGATGCCTCAACGGCGCCGTTGGAGGTCAGCAATGAAACTTGGGCGCCAGCCACCTCTGCGGAAGAAGGATCCAGAACCGTGCCAGAGAGGGTGTGCACGGGAAGCCCAGGCTGAGGTGTCTGGGAAAAGATAGAGGCCGGGAGGCCGACCAGCAAAAGGAAGAGAATCGCGAGAGTCGCACATCGAAGGCGAACAGCCGGATTGGTTGTCGCAGATTTCATTTGGGCCCGCGATCGAGCGACTACGAACAGAAACACACGAAGCCAGCAGCGTACGAACGGACAAACACACCCACTGCCACCCTATCAAAGTATGAAAGCGAACCTAAACGGAAGATAAAAGGTTAGCCGTGGGATATCAGGTACGGGGGAAGACGGAATAGAGAATAGCGATGTAGTGGCAGGCACTGCCGGTCATCACCAGGAGATGCCAGATTACGTGGTGGTGAGGGATTTTCTTGCAGGCGTAGAAGATCACGCCGACGGAGTAAGCGAGGCCTCCAAGAACGATCCAGACCACTCCGGTGAGCGGCACGTGGGTGTAGACCTGATGCGCGGCGATGATGCCGAGCCACCCCATGGCGACGTAGGCGGATACGGAAATTATCGGGGAGCGGTCGGCGAACCACTGCTTGAAGAGGATGCCGACGACGGCCATGCTCCAGATGACGGCGAAGAGCGACCAGCCCCAATTGCCGCGGAGATTGACGAGCAGAAACGGCGTGTACGTTCCGGCGATGAGCAGGTAGATCGCGGAGTGGTCAAAGATCATGAGTGCGCGCTTGGCACGCGGCGACGAACTGCCGTGATAGAAAGTGGAGGCCGCATAAAGGCAGACGAGCGTGGCGCCAAAAATGGTGCAGCCGAGGATTTGCCAGATGCCGCCGCGCGTGATCGCAAGAATTAGAAGAATGACGAAGCCGACGATGCTGCTCGCGAGGCCGAAGCCGTGAGTTAGCGTGTTCGCGAGTTCGTCGGCAGTGATGTGGCGAGCGAGTCCGCGGGCCCAGGAGAACATGGTTTCATCTTGCGCGTTGGCGGCAGCGGTGGCAAGCGGAATAGGTAGAGCGTGTGTGTGACGGCCGAACTTCGCTCATGTTCACCCGACCGAAATGAGCGCTAGCCCTTGACTTTTTGCAGCTCTTCGGTGAGCGCGGGCATGACTTCGAAAATGTCCGCGACGATGCCGTAGTCGGCGATTTCGAAGATGGGCGCGTTCTGGTCTTTGTTGATGGCGACGATGGTGCGTGCCCCTTTCATGCCGACAACGTGCTGGATGGCGCCGCTGATGCCGAGCGCGAGATACAGCTTCGGCGCGACAGTCTGCCCGGAGCTGCCGATCTGGCGTTCCATCGGAAGCCAGCCTTCATCGCATATCGGGCGCGACGCGGCCAGTTCCGCTCCCATCGCTTTCGCCAGTGCTTCAGCCTGCGCGATATTTTCGGGCGCCTTGATGCCCCGGCCGATCGAAACAATCAGCGGAGCCTGAGTGAGGTCCACGGTGGATTTTGCTTCCTTGAAAAGTTCCAGCGGCTTGGTGCGGATGTCGCCAGCGTTCAGGGTTACTGGCACGGAGTTGACTGGGGCCTTACCGCTTGGGTGAGCCGCAAGTTGATCGGCGCGGAAGGCGCCCGACTGAAATGAGGCGAACCAGGGAGCAGCGCCTGTGAACGTGACATCCGCGGCGGTCTTGCCCTGAAACATCTGGCGGATGAAGACCAGTTTGCCGCCTTCGTTGCGGAAGCCGACGCAATCACCGACCATTCCCTTCCCGAGCATGGCAGCGAGTTTCGGGGCGAAATCGCGGACCTGATAGGTGTGGGGGAAAAGAACCAGATCGGGCTTTGCCGATTCGATGACTTGCTTCAGGCCGATGCAGTAGCCGTCGGGAGTGTATGCGCCGAGCAGGTCGTGTTCGACGAGGAGAACTTCGGCGACGTTTTTTGCGGCGAGTTCGCCGGCTAGCGCGGCTACGCCTTTGCCAATGACAAGGGCGCTGACGGTAGCCGAGGACGCGGTGGCGATCTGCTGCGAGGCGACGAGAGTCTCAAAGCTCGAGTTGTTCCATTTTCCCTGGCGCTGTTCCGCAATGACGAGAATTTTCATGGTCAGATCACCCGGGCTTCGAACTTGAGTTTTTCAACCAGCTTGGCGGCGGCTTCCTTCGGCGTGCCGGTGAGGAATTCCGTTTTCTTGGTTTTGGTGGGAATGTAGATTTTTTCGATTTTTTGGGTCGGCTCCACGGTCACGCCGAGAGCTTCTCGCGTGAGGGTAGCGATCTCTTTTTTCTTTGCGGCCATGATGCCTTTGAGCGTGGCGTAGCGGACCTTGTTGATGCCCGACTGAATGGTAAGAACGGCAGGGAGCGGGCATTCGATCCACTGGAACCAGCCGGCTTCGAGCTCGCGCTTGAGCTTCATTTTCGCGTTCTGCACATCAATTTGCATGATGAGCGTGGCGTGGGGAAGGTTCAGCAGGGCCGCGAGAAGGACACCGGTCTGGCCAAAGCCGTGGTCGTCGCTCTGCAGGCCGGTGAGCACGAGGTCGATTTTCTCCTTGGCAATCGCCGCCGCAATTACTTTGGCGGAGCCGAGCGGATCGAGTTGCGCGAAATTGTCGTCGGCGATGTGGATGCCACGGTCGGCGCCCTTGGCGAGGGCTTCCTTGATGGTTTGCTTCACGCGCTCGGGGCCGAGAGAGAGGGCGATCACTTCGCCTCCGTGCTTTTCTTTCAGGCGCAGCGCTTCTTCGAGGGCGTAAGAGTCGGGCTCGTTCATTTCGAAGCCGATATCCGATTCCTTTATCCAGCTGCCGGCGATGGCAAGCGGGGCGTCTTTCGCCGGAACCTGTTTGATGCAGACGAGAATGTTCATGTGTTGCCTTTCGATCCGAAAAGCGCCCGCCTCGGAAGGCGGCCGCTACAAGCTCGTGTAGAAGCTGGCGTGAGAGCGAAGGCGGCATAAAGCCGCCCCTACAAGGACGGGAACAGAGCCAGCGGTTATTTCCCGGCCCAGCGCTTGAAAATCAGGGCGGCGTTGGTGCCCCCAAACCCGAACGAATTCGAGAGAGCGTAATCCACCGTGGCTTTGCGGGCGACGTTGGGAACGTAGTCAAGATCGCAGTGCGGATCCGGTTTTTCCTGGTTGATCGTGGGCGGCAGAGTCTGATCACGCAACGCGAGAACGCAGATGCCGCCTTCGAGACCGCCTGCGCCGCCGAGGAGATGCCCGGTCATGGACTTGGTGGAGCTGACCGGCAATTTCTTGTTGATGGCGCGCTCTCCGAAGAGCCGCTTCATCGCCGTGGTTTCGATGGCGTCGCCAAGCGGCGTGGATGTGCCGTGGGCATTGACGTAACCGATGTCGTCGGGAGTGAGCTTCGCATCCTTCAGCGCGGCTTTCATCACGCGGTAAGCGCCGTCGCCGTTTTCCGCGGGCTGCGTGATGTGATACGCGTCGCCGCTCATCCCGTAGCCGACAATTTCCGCGAGGATGGGAGCGTTGCGCTTCTGAGCGTGTTCGAGCGATTCCAGGATCAGGATGCCGGCGCCTTCGCCGACAACGAAGCCGTCGCGGTCCGCGTCAAACGGGCGGCTGGCTTTTTCCGGCGCGTCATTGCGCGTGGAGAGCGCACGCATGGAAGCAAACCCGCCGATACCCATCGGAGTGATGGTGGCTTCGGTACCGCCGCAAATCATCACTTCGGCAGCGCCGCGTTCGATAATTTTAAAAGAATCACCGATGGCGTGGGCGGAAGCAGAACAAGCCGTGGCAGTCGCGGAATTCGGTCCACGCGCCCCATAACGAATCGAAATGTGTCCTGAAGCAAGATTAACGATGGCCGAGGGAATAAAGAAGGGAGAAATCTTTCCCGGGCCGCCCTGCATTAACTTGATGTGCTCGCGCTCGATGATGTCGAACCCACCGATGCCGGAGGCGACGTACACGCCCACTTCATCGAGGTCGGAATGCTCTGGCTTCCAGTCGGCCATCTTGACGGCAAAATCCGCGCCGGCGAGCGCCACCTGGATGAACCGCCCCATCTTTTTGAGTTCTTTTTTCTCGATCCACTGGAAGGGGTCGAAGTTTTTCACTTCACCCGCGATCTTGCAGTCGAAATCCGCGGTATCAAAATGCGTGATGTGGCCAACGCCGCTCTTGCCGGCAACGAGGTTTTTCCAGCTTTCCTCGGTGCCCACACCCAGCGCGCAGACCAATCCAACTCCCGTAACGACAACCCGGCGGGTCAACTTTCTTG
>Ga0210403_10004305_pt1 | contig 12290 bp, 7 predicted proteins | sample IncBWC19MmetaG_FD_150863 | JGI IMG/M metagenome (GOLD analysis project Ga0210403, IMG submission 150863) | Forest soil microbial communities from Barre Woods Harvard Forest LTER site, Petersham, Massachusetts, United States - Inc-BW-C-19-M | ecosystem: Environmental > Terrestrial > Soil >... | reverse complement strand
GGCGGCACCAGGGCATCTCCCAGACCGGCCATACTGCCCGCCAACAGGCAGAATGACTTGTAGAGTTCCCAGGGATGCGCCGCGCCCGCCGTCAGCAACGCCTCAAATTGCGGCAGGGCGGAAACCAGGCACTGGATACGCCCGCGCGTTTCGAGCATCAAAACCGGCTGGCTGGCGGAGGCGCGTGAATTTGCCTGGCTGGCAAGATCGGTGGCCCTCATCCGCACTACTTGCGCCGTGAAATTGCACAGCTCCCAGATCGCCCGGCTTACACCGGTATCGCCGGAAGCGATGGTGGTGACCGGCGGTATGAAATCGTCAAATGCAAACGAATCGCCCTGGGCTTTGACCTTCGCCAGAGGAAAGCTTACGAACTTTGCCGGAGGGGTCTTATCCGGCGGCAACGCCAGCAGCCGCAGCGCGGGACGCAGTCGCGGCACCGCCAGCTCATTCTCTCCCGTGCTTTCATCCACCACGGGCGCGCCTTCGACGGGATGGTAACGGGGAAAGTCTCCAGTGGTTGCTACCGGGCCGCGCGCGGTCACCGCGAGATAGATGGTGACGGGCAGATTTTCCCGTGACAGCTTGAGCTCCGGCCAGGCCCGGGCTTCGTCCGGCGCGCCGTTGGGGCCATTACGCGCCTCCGCCTCGCTGGGAACAGGATAGGCCACCACCAGGCCGTCGGGCATGATGGCTTCCAGTGCGCGCACCCGGAACGTGCCGCCCGCCAGCAACACCCGATCGACTTCCAGATGGCGCACGCCCCAGACGAATGGGGCGGCCGTCTTGATGTGGTAGTAGAGCAGCCCCTCGGCGCGCTGCGCCAGTTGCTGAAGATGTTGCGGCGCCAGCAACATGCCTTCGCACCACTGTAACGCCTCGGGGATCTGTCTGCTGTCCGCGCTGTAGTCGCCGCTCACAAACTGCACCTGTCATCGTCGCGCCAGCCGTACCCTGCTGGGAACTTGTCCATGTCTCCGCACCGCCGCCGCTACTTCAGACAGTCGATGGAGATATCCTGCTCATTCAATGAAATGCACACTCGGCCGCTGCTCGGTAGCAGGGCGATGTGCGGCCCGGGAGTGGCGTATTTCGCGAACAGCACCACCCCTCGCACGTCCCCGCCCACGGTCACGGGATCTACCTTAATCGGCTGTCCCGGCACCCATTCCCACTGCTTGATTTCAAATGCCTTGGGAGATCGCGGCTGCCACTGCGCCTTTTTGTTGAACCATTCGCTGGCGGGCATTCCCTGAATCGTCTTGAGAAGGGCCTTGTCCTTGATCAGCAGGACATCCACAGCCACCGGACTGTTCTGGTTCGCGGCTGGAGAGATGGTTACTTCGAGAGACAGTTTTCCACTCGCAAGACCCGTGGTCTTGCGCACCACACCTCTGGGAACACTACAGCTCACCAGCGCGCACGATATCAACACAGCAAACCACGACGACCAAACGCACTGACGCATAAATGGTGACCAAACTCTACTATGATTATTTTATTTGTCAATCATTTTTGAAATTGCATTTCGTTTTTAACTCAGCCAAGTGCAGTTTTTTTGCACGTCCCAATATTGGGCTTCCCGGTATCGGCGATTACCCCCCTATTTATCTAGGGCGCGCCCGCCAAGTCATCGGCCCAAATCACACCCGGCACGGGCGTTGAACCCTGTTCTCGCAGCCATAAATTGGGAAATCCGACGATTCCCATCAGCTAAGGCGCAAACCAGGCGCGAATCGGCCCATACAAAATGTAAAATATTTAAGTTCTTTACAAGGAAGGCAAAAGGCCTTGTGGCTGTCGGTATTCCCGCTCCAAAAATCGGCCTTTCAAAAGGTGCCGGGGGAAAACACGGCGCCGGCCCTTCAGACGTAACAAGTTACGTGACTACGTCTCGATATGCGTAATGACCGTTGTATCGTTGGCCCTTAATCCTTCATCGCCCAATCCGTCGCAAACGCCTTCCCCAGAATCTGGTTCAAGTGATGTTTGAGATGTTCGACGTAATCTCCGGCGATCCAGCCCAGCGTGGCCGGCTCGTGATCGCCGATGGTGCAAGAAATGCCGGCGGCCTCTTCCGGAAGACAGGTCAGTATGTGGGCGAGGAAGCGGTTGTAGCTGGCCCACAGATCGACCAGAAAGCTCCAATCCATTTCACGGAACTGCTGCAGGTCGACCAGCGGGTCCTGATCGTAACCGGGAAATACCAGGCTGCCCTGTAAGGCGGCGCGGACGAAACGCTGCTGGTTATTGCCCGCCGAATCCATCAGATGCCCCAGTATCTCCTTCTTCGCCCATTTCTTCTCGCTGGGGCGCAGTGAAGTATCGGCGTTGTTCAGCTTCAAGAGCAACGGTTTGGCCTGGGCCACCGTGCGGCCCAGATCGGTAGCGGCTGTTGCAAATGGATTACTCAATTTCCAGCTCCTTCCAGCGCTGATCGACGCGCGCTTTGGTCTTCTCATCCATCAGGATCTCATCCGGCCAGGGGCGGGTGAAGCCTTCCGCAGGCCACTTGCGCGTGGCGTCAATGCCCATCTTCGAGCCGAAGTTGGGCAGGCGTGAGGCGTGGTCCAGGGAATCTACCGGGCCCAGCGTGAACTGAATGTCGCGCTCCGGGTCGATGTGGTTGAAGACCTTGAGCACCACCTCACCGATATCCTGCACGTTGACGTCTTCATCGACCACCACAATGCATTTCGTGAACATGGCCTGGCCCAGCGCCCAGATGCCGTTCATGACTTTGCGCGCGTGTCCGGCATAGCTCTTGCGGATGGAAACGATCATCAGATTGTGAAACACGCCTTCCACCGGCAGGTTCACGTCCACGATTTCCGGCAGCGTGAGCTTCATGAGCGGCAGGAAGATGCGCTCCACCGCCTTGCCCATGAAGGCGTCTTCCATGGGCGGCTTGCCTACAATGGTGGTGGCGTAGATCGGATTCTTACGGTGGGTGATGCAGGTAACGTGAAATACCGGGTACTCATCCGCCAGCGAATAGAACCCGGTGTGGTCGCCAAACGGGCCTTCGGTGCGCAACTCGTCGAGCTTCACGTAGCCTTCGAGCACGATCTCGGCGTGGGCCGGGACCTCCAGATCGACGGTCTCGCACTTCACCAGCTCCACCGGCTTCTGCCGCAGGAAGCCGGCGATGATGAATTCTTCCACCTCCGGAGGAGCGGGCACGATAGCGGAAAACGTCAGCGCCGGGTCGGTGCCGATGACCACCGCAACTTCGAGCCGGCCTTCCGGCTTTTCGCCCTGCGCCAGCACCGAGCCTCCGGCAGAGCGGGCCATGATATCGACGGCGGAACGGGCGGCAGGCACTCCGGGCTTTTCGCTTCCACCCGCCATGCGCAGCATATCGCGGTAATGTTCGGCGGCCACCTTCTGGCGTTGCCAATGCATGCCGGCCGTAGTCGCGTCATACACCTGCACGCGATACATACCGACGTTGCGCTTACCTGTCCTGGGATCGCGGGTAATGACACAGGGCAGAGTGATGAATCGTCCGCCATCCTGCGGCCAGCACTGCAGCACAGGAAAATCGAGCAACGAAAAGTCTTTCTTGCGGATGACCTCTTTGCAAGGGCCGGTCGCCACCATCTTGGGAAAAAACTTGCCCATATCGGCCAGCATGGGCAGCATTTTGAGCTTCTCCAGGAAGCCTTCCGGCGATTTCATGTTCATCAACTGGCGGATGCGCTCGGCCACTTCATCGAGTTCGCCGACTTCCAGCGCCATCTTCATGCGCCTTTCGGACCCAAACTGGTTGATCAGCACCGAAATTCCATTGGCGCCCTTCACGTTTTCAAACAGCAGCGCCGGCCCGCCCGGATGCCCATACTTCTTCGCTGCTCCCTTCGAAACACGGTCGGTAATCTCCGTGATCTCCAGAATTGGGTCAACCTCAGCGCGGACCCGTTTCAGCTCTCCAGCACGGTCCAGCGCGGCGATCCACTCTCTCAGGTCGGTATAGGCCAAGCGGCGCTCCTCATGGGTGTGAACTGAGGATTATAGAAGATTTGGTAATTGGGTAATTTGGTGAGTGGGTAATTTGGGCGGGACCGGCAAATAGCAATTGGCAATTGGCCGACGGGTGACAATCGTCCATCAAACGATTCTCGCAGCTTTTGGTTTTTGGCTTTCGCCGCGCCCTCCGCGGTTTCACTCTTTTGATTTTCCTTTGCGACCTTGGCGTCCTTTGCGGTGGATTCTTTTTGGTTGCGGCTCCGTCGCGCTGTGCCTCTGCGGTTCGTTTTGGGGTTTTAGCAAGAAAAACGCCGGGGGTATATTACCCCCCCCGGCGTACCCACCAATCGAGACCTGCTTGCTGCTTAATGCTTGCTGTCGTGCCCCTTATCACCGGAGCTGCTGTGTCCACCGCCACCGCTGCTGTGTCCACCGCCTCCGCCGCTGCTGCCACTGCTGTGTCCACCGCCTCCGCCACCACTGCTGCTGTGAGATTCGGAACGCGGCGCCGGAGCGCTCCGCTCCACCCTTTGCGGTGGTGGCGGTGAACTTCTTTCCATACGCGGCGCCGATGGAGCGCTCCGCTCAATCCGCGAGGGCGGCGATGGCGCCGTATTCCGCTGCACGTTTTCCGGCGGACGAGGCGTCACGATTGGCCGGTTCAGTTCCACCGACGGTCTGGCCTGCGGAGGCGGCGGTGGCGGCGTTACCCGGTCGTTCCGCTGGCTCGGAGGCGTTGGCACCGGCGGCAATGCACGAGGTGCATTGTTCTCCTGCGGCCTGCTGCTTCCACTGGAAGACGGAGGAGCCGGCGTAAACACTCCCGCTGGTCCTCCACCTTGCCGCCCACCTGAGGACGGCGGAGGTGGTGCTGACCGGACCTCGGCGCCAGACGACGGAGCCGGCTGACCGCGAGGTGGGCCGAACGTGCGCCATCCATCACGCCCGCTTCTCTGACCCTGGTTCTGGTCCTGCGCTGGTGGCGCGGGTGTCATTACTCCCGCCGGTCCTCCCTGCGTGGGGGGTTTGGGCGTCTGCACTCCTACCGGCCCGCCTCCACGCGCTGGCGGCGCTGGCGTATTAACTCCCGCCGGCCCTCCGCTTTGCGTCGCCGCTTTGGAAGTCACCACTCCCTCCGGCCCGCCTCCACGCGCTGGCGGTGCTGGCGTATTAACTCCCGCCGGCCCTCCGCTTTGCGTCGCCGCTTTGGAAGTCACCACTCCCTCCGGCCCGCCTCCACGCGCTGGCGGTGCTGGCGTATTAACTCCCGCCGGCCCTCCGCTTTGCGTCGCCGCTTTGGTAGTCACTACTCCCTCTGGCCCGCCATGAGCACGAATTACCGCTTGCACCTGGCTCTGTTGCTGCTGGAACGAGGGCCCCGCTGCCGGCGGCGCTTGCTTGGTGAAGAAGCGTTCACTGGTTGCGGCACGATTACCTTGCGCCGCAAGCGATCCTTTGCTGGTGCTGGCCACGCCTAGGCTTTCCCGTCCGGGAACCACCGGCAGGTTACCGGTTACGGCCTGCGCCTGTCTGAGTTCCGCAACGCCAACGCTGCCACTGGTATTGGCGCGAACGCCCCGTCCGAAATCCTCTGAGCGCACCGAGGCAATAGAGCCGCGAACGCGCGCATTGGTCATGGCCTGGTCGATGTTCGACATGCGCGGCTGCCCGCGTCCCGCAAGCGGCTGCATCGCCGCGCCGTTGTTGATGTTGTTGATGTTAGTCACGTTGTTCACGTTGGTGACGTTGGTGACGTTGGTTATGTTGGTCACGTTTACCTGGTTGAAGCCCCGCCCATACCACGGATGGTAGTAATCATGCGGGCCGCAAGGCAGCCAGCCGATGGAGCCAAAACCAAAGCTGGAGTGATGTCCGAAGCCCAGGAACACCACAAACGCCGGGGACCACACTGGACGATAGTGCGCGTACACGGGACCCGGCCACCAGTACCATGAGCTGCTGTAGAAAAACCAGCGTCCGTAGTGATACGGCGCCCAGCCCCAGGGCTCATAGGCAACCCAGGTCCAACCGTAATAGGGCTCCCAGACCCAGCGTCCGGCCTGATACGGCGCCCAGGAAACATCCACATTGGCGGGCGACCAGACGTTGCCGTAACCAGGGACGTTGGTCCAGCGGCCATAGGCATCGAGGTCTTGCGAGCCGGTGTAATAACGATTGGTGTGGCGATAGCCGTCGGCGTACTCAATCAGCCGGTCTCGATCTTTGTTCCAGCGGTCCCAGTCATCGGTGCCGGGAGCGCGCGACACCTGATACTCCGGATTGTCAGTGCCGCGAATGGTCATTTTCTCGCCGTGCCTGAGCCGCGTGCTGCCCTGGGGCGTGGTGATGTCCGCTTCACCGTCGCGCACGATCACCTCAGATTCCGACTCGGAATTGACCTGGATGCGATAACGGCCATGCTGCAGCGGATGCACAGCCACGTTGGGCGTGTCGATTTCCACGTCCGCCTCGCTGCCCTTGAACTGAGTAAAGTTGGCATACCCTTGCGCCATCTGAATCTGAATGCGCGTGTGGGTCAGGTCGGCCACTTTGACCTGGCTGCTCGATGACAGCCGCAGAATATTGGCGAAGTCAAGCTGCAGTTCGGTCTGTGACTTTTCGCCGGTGGCGATCCAGTCGCCTCGGGAAATCGGCGTATTCAGGGTGGTCGTAGTCCAGTCGCCGGAGTCGCCACGCAACCTGGAGACATCGCCGTGAATAAAGCTGATGCGGGCCACGCCCTGGGCCGGTTCCGATGGCGGAGCCGGGGCCGCTTGCCGGTTGGCTTGGTAGTTTAGATCCTGGTCCTGATCTTGCGCTTGTGCGCCGATCGCCAGAATCGCCACCGCTAAAATCACAATCGCGAAATATGCTCTTTTCATTGGGAGCCTCGAATTCACAGAACCTGACTTCTACCTCTCGGCCTGAATAAAAGCACGTGAGAGGCCAAAAAGGGCCATGAGCATCTTCATCTTTTTCAATAGCTTACACACGCTCCCCTGAGATGGGCAGAGGGTGGTGGTGGTTTTCAACCAGTGCGATGGTGGAAATGGGCCAGGAAGGGCAGTACGAGCATTAGCCGCGAATGAACGCGAATAAACGCGAATTTAAAAAATCAATTACGGGCTCTGGCTCTATCAAGAATCTATTATCGATTCTGTTTTTCATTCGCGTTTATTCGCGTTCATTCGCGGCTAATGCTCTTGCCTGCCCCTACGAAGCATCATCCTCCGGCATTCCCAGCTTCGACAGCCGGTAGCGCAATGCATTTCGTGACAGGCCCAGCAAACGCGCGGCCTGGCTCTTGTTGCCGTGGGCGCGGCGCAATGCTTCCTTGATAATCTCGTCTTCCCACAACTCCAGCGTCATGCCTTCGGGCAGCAGAGGGGCCACCGCGTTGGAAGCGGTTTTGGGGCCACCGCCATCCAGATGGATGTCTGCCACATCGATCACCTGGCCCACAACCATGGCCACCGCCCGCTCGATCGTGTTTTCCAACTGCCGGACGTTTCCAGGCCAGTGGTATTCCATCAGCCGGCCGACGGCGGCTTCGGTAATGCTCTTGACATCCTTGCCGTTCTCGCGGGTGAAGCGCGCCAGAAAATGCCGGGCCAGATCGGGGACATCCTCCTTGCGCTCGCGCAGCGGCGGTATATCGATGGGCACGACGTTCAGCCGATAATAAAGATCTTCGCGGAAGGTCCCCTGTTCCAGGGCGGCGCGCAAGTCCTTATTGGTCGCCGCGATCAGCCGGACATCGACTTTGATGGTCTTGGTGCCGCCCAGACGCTCGAATTCTTTCTCTTGCAGTACGCGCAGCAGCTTTACCTGAATGGGAGCAGGCACATCGCCGATCTCGTCGAGGAACAGCGAGCCTTTGTCGGCCAGTTCGAACTTGCCCGGCTTGCTGGCATTGGCCCCGGTAAAAGCGCCCCGTTCAAATCCAAACAGCTCGCTTTCAAACAGCGTGTCGGGAATGGCCGTGCTGTTGATCTTAATAAAGGGCCCAGCGGAACGCCGCGAATTCTGGTGGATGGCGCGCGCGATCAGGTCCTTGCCCACCCCGCTCTCTCCGCCGATGAGTACCGTGGCGTTGGACGGGGCAACCCTCTCCACCAGGGCCAGCACCTCCTGCATTTTCGCGCTGCGGGCGATGATGTTCTGGTAGTGATAGCGCTTGCCCAGGGCCTCGCGCAGGCTGCGATTCTCCTCACGCACTCGCTGCAGGTCCAGCTCTTTGGCGATCTTCAGCTTCATCTCCGCCATGGAAAACGGCTTGAGCACGTAATCGCCGGCCCCGGCCTTCATGGCTTCGACTGCTGTCTCCACGGAACCGTAAGCGGTCATCACAACCATGGGAATGACGGCATTGATGCGCCGGGCTTCCTGCAGGAATTCAAGGCCGCCCATGCCCGGCAGCTTCAGGTCGGTGAGCACCAAGTCAACCGGCTCGCGCTGCAGAAACTTGAGGCCGGTTTCAGCATCGGGCACAGCGGTAACGTTGTGTCCGTCTTCGCCCAGGCTGATCTCCAGCAGCCTGCGCATCTTCGGCTCGTCTTCAACGATCAGAATGTTCGGCATAGTTAGGTAGTGGGTTGCAAATCTTCAGCCCGCGGAAAGCTCACGCGGAAGCATGCGCCGGGGCCTTTTCCGTTCACCAGCCGAACGTCGCCGCCATGGGCATCGACAATCTTGGCCACGATGGCGAGTCCCAGACCGACGCCGGATTTTCTGGTGGTGACGAACGGATTGAAAATCTGCTCCCGCATCTCCAGAGAAATACCTGGCCCGCTATCCTCTACCTCGGCCACCACCTTCGGCTCTCCGTCGGATTCCGCTTCCAACGTTCTGATATTCAATTCTCCACCCTGCTCGCCCATGGCCTGGCAGGCATTGAGCAGCAGGTTAATGAACACCTGCTCGCACAGCTCTTCGTCGAGCATGACCTGGGGCAATCCGGCGGTAAAATCGCAATGTACCGATAGCCTCGATGTATGGCCCTGGTCAGCGAGATACTTGAGCGCCCTTTCGATCACCGGCGCGAGTGGCAGTGGCCGCAATTCCAAACGCGAAGGACGGGCAAAATCGAGAAAGCGGCTGACCAGCGCGCTCACCCGGTTGACTTCAGTATAGATGTAGCCGGAAAGCTCTTTGGCGATGGCGTCAGAATCTGTGAGCTTCTGGCTCAGCAGCTCGGCCGAGCCTTTGATCACCGCCAACGGATTACGGATCTCATGGGCCAACCCGGCCGAGAGCTGGCCCAGGGCGGCCAGGCGCTCGGCGCGCCGCGCTTCGGCTTGGGCCTTTTCGAGGTTCTGATTGGCAACGCTGAGGGTCTCAGCCAGCATCTGGTAGCCGAAAGTCTGTTTGCGATAGACCATCACAAAGCGGTTGACGATCATGGCCAGCAGAAAGAAGAAGATGATGCGTAGTGACAAGTCGCCTTTACCGGTGGCGGTCAGCGTAAATTCGCCGCGCAAGGCAGGAATGAGATACGAGCAATAAGCGCCGGCGGCGGCCAGGGTCCAAAGCAGCGTGCCCAGCGGGCCAAAATACATGGCCGCCGTCATCACCGGAAGGTAGAAGATCGGATAATAGCTGCTGTTGATGCCCAGATCGCTGGTGTGCATCATTAACTGGGTGGCCAGGGCCAGTTTGATGATGACGGAAATTGCTTCACCACCGGGCGAGCGCAATCCGCGGCCTGCGAGAAATCGCAGGAACGGGCCTTCCGTGAGTTGGAAGAGGCCAATCAGGCCCAGGATGATCTGCTTGTGCCACTCCTTCTGGGGAGGCAAAGCGGCCAGGCATGCGAGGAATAGCAGCCAGATAAGATCAAGCCATCGCGGGGTTGCGCGTCCTTCGCCTGCCATACGGACTGAATGTATCACAGCGGCAACCGTGAATTGCGATGATCGATTGACCGCTAACGGGCAGCTATGGACAATGGGCCGCTACCGATCACGGCGATCACCCGATCCGCCGTTGTTCCGATGTCCCGATGTTCCGATGGGCGGTCTCGATCACTACGTTCCCGGCGGGATCGCGATGGAAGCTTGTGCCTGGTGGAATTACGGTTGTGGCGCTGTATTCGGTGAGGATGGCGGGGCCGCGATAATGATTTCCCGGCTTCAGGCTTTCGCGGGGCAGTACCGCGGTTTTGTGTTTTTTGCCGTGGAAAATCACCGTTGCGGAAGCAGGCTTTAATTTTCCCGCCGGACTCTCGATTTTGAGGCGGGTAAGTTTTTCCGGGGAGGCGACGCGTCCGCGGAGGCGTACGGTGACGATTTCGACTTCGCTGCCGGGGCTGCTGTAGCCGTAGCGGCGCTGATGTTCCTGATGGAAGCGGCGCAGCAGATCGGCGCTGAAGGGTAGAGTGAGCTCGTATCCTTGTCCGCGATAGCGCAGGTCGCAGCTTCGCTCGTACACGGCCTTTCCTGGCCAGCCTTCCTTCTTCAGTTCGGCGGCCACACCCTGTTGCAGTTCGCTGAAGATGGCATTCATTTCTTTGAGCGGAAGGTTTTTCATGCGCCGTAGCACCGTGCGCGAGATGTCTTTCACCACGTCGCTCATCAGAATGCCGAGGGCCGAGAGCGCGCCCGGATAGGCGGGAACAATGACCCGTGGAATCCTTAGCGAGTGCGCCAGTTCGCAGGCATGCATGGCGCCCGCCCCACCGAAAGCCACCAAGGCGAAGTCGCGCGGATCGTAACCGCGCTCAATGGAGACCACACGGATGGCCTTTTCCATGTTGGCGTTGACTACGCGCACCACGCCTTCGGAAAAAGCGGCGACACTCAACCGGCTGCCCTGATCTTTGAGCCATTGGGTCACCAAGCGTTGGGTGCGCTGTAGGTCGAGCTTGAACTCACCGCCCAGAAACTGATCGGCCGGAAGACGGCCTAATAAAAGGTTGGCGTCGGTCACCGTGGGCTGTTCGCCTTTGCCGTAGCAGATGGGACCGGGTTCAGCGCCCGCGGATTCCGGCCCCACACGCAAAGCGCCGCCGGCATCGAAACGGGCCAGCGATCCGCCGCCTGCGCCCACTGTGTGAATATCGAGAATGGGCACACGCACGGGAAGGCCCGCAACTTCAGCTTCATTGGTGGCCCCGGCGACCCGGTCGACCAGCGCCACATCGGTGGACGTCCCGCCCATGTCGAAACCGATGATGCGATCGAATCCGCTACGCCGGGCCAGCGCGGCTGCGCCCACTACGCCACCCGCCGGGCCGGAAAGGACGGTGCGCACCGGCTGGGCGGCGGCGGTTGCCAGAGCGGTGATGCCACCGCTGGATTGCATCACGAAAATGCGAGCGCCGGCCACGCGCCGCTGCAGGCCTTCCAGATACTTCTGCATCAACGGCTGCAAATAGGCATTGACCAGCACGGTGCTGCCCCGTTCGTACTCGCGGAACTCCGGCAGGATTTCGTGAGAGACCGAAAGCGGCAACCCGAGAGCGGCCAGCGATTCCGCTACCAGCCGCTCGTTCGCCGGGTTGGCAAAAGAAAACAACAGAGAGAGCGCAATCGCCTCGGGACGGGCGGCCCTGATGCGCGCCACTAGCGTGGCCAGCGAGGAAGTCTCAGGCACGCGCAGAACGGCGCCTTCGGCTGAAGTGCGCTCATCGACGCCGAAGCGCATCTCCGGGGGCGCCAGGGAAGGCTCCTTCTCAAAGAAGAAATCGTAGAGGCGCGGCCGGTGCTGGCGGCCGATCTCGATGGAATCTTCGAAGCCGGAAGTGGTGACCAAAGCCACGCGCGCGCCTTTACGCTGCAGCAGCGCGTTGGTGCCGACGGTGGTGCCATGCAGCAAAACGGCTTCCCCACCCTGCGGGGCGATGTGGGTCACGACCTGGGCGATGGCCTGCGAGGGGTCCGCGGGTGTGGAAAACACTTTGAGGATGCGCAGCTTCGGGCCTTCGAGCCACACGCAGTCGGTAAACGTGCCGCCGCTGTCGATGGCGATTCTGAGTGGCGGACGAGGGAGCATGAAGTTAAGGAACGGACTTAGGATTCTACCATGCCGAAGATTTCAGGGTTTTTATCCTGCTCTTTAGGGCTTTGCCTCCCATATGCGTTTACTATGGTGACGACATTCGAACTTCGTTGATGGGCCGAATGTGGAAAGCCCTTGCCCATATGGGGTATCACAGCGGGATTTGCAATGGCTTCATTGGGGGGCAAACAATTATGGTCCGTATCAACGGTAGTGTGCAATATTCATGGGCGATACTGGCCCTGGCCGCAGTACTCTTCAGCCAAAATGGGTGGGGCGCCGCCCGCAGCGTCAAGGTGGTCATCAAAAACGACACTTCGCAC
>Ga0210403_10004304_pt1 | contig 12290 bp, 15 predicted proteins | sample IncBWC19MmetaG_FD_150863 | JGI IMG/M metagenome (GOLD analysis project Ga0210403, IMG submission 150863) | Forest soil microbial communities from Barre Woods Harvard Forest LTER site, Petersham, Massachusetts, United States - Inc-BW-C-19-M | ecosystem: Environmental > Terrestrial > Soil >... | reverse complement strand
CAAGAATATACCCAAATAATCAACCTTCTAAAGGAACATCCTTGTGTCGATTGTGGAATCACTTATCCGGGTGAGCCGGACCTTATGGATTTTGACCACATACGAGGAAAGAAGATTGCGAACATCAGCACAATGACTAGAGGCGTAACCTCAATGCAAAAGCTGATGATAGAGGTAGATAAGTGCGAGCTTGTTTGTGCGATCTGTCACAGACGACGCACGAGACAACGGCGCGGTCAGGTGGTCCGGTGACCATTCAAGACTCATAATCTTGAGAGCCGAGTTCAACTCTCGGGTCCGCTATAAATACGCCAAAGGAGCAAAGAGCATGGAGAATCGATGGTATCTAGCCGCCAAAGGCGGTGAAATCCTAGTTACCCGTATCAGATGGCTAAGAGAACGTGCCGCGATCAAAATGTTCGGGCCTTGACATACGCTACGACTTATGCTATGCTATGGGGCATGATCAAACAAGAATCTCGATTCCAAAAGGTTTTGTCGTGCATGCTTGTATATCTTATCGTTGCCATCGTGTGCTTCTTCATATATAGTATGATCGCCCAGGCGGCTCATAATCATGGCCCTGCCTGGTATGGCAACCCACATGATTATGAAACTCAGGAAAGAGAAATTCCAGAAGAAGGTAGGTAGAGTTCGATTCTTTCTGCCGCTATTGCAGTACAACGACGCGGAGTGGAGAAGCAGCTATCTCGGCTGGCCCATAACCAGCAGATCGCGGGTGCAAATCCCGCCTCCGCTATACTTCATCCATATGGACGGAATTGAGTCAGAGTATCTGACATTCATAGAGGATGATCACTACGAGGGCAAGACCCAGAGAATCGTGATTCTCAGTAAGCGGCATTGCTCTGTTTTGGGTGAAATTAGGTGGTACGGCGCATGGCGTCAATATGCCTTCTATCCGGAGCCCGAAACGATATGGAACCCTCAGTATCTCGATGATGTGAAGGCATGCATCAAGATACTGGCGGATGAACGAAAAGCATTGCGGGATCGTACTAACGGCAAGTGACCTGGTTCTGAGCCAGGGGATCGAGGTTCGAATCCTTGTCCCGCAGCTAAAAGCACACGCAACTGTCCAAAGGTTGCGAGGAGCGGACTCTGGGCGTCCGCGCGAGGTCTTCAACCTGGCAGGTGTAGTCGTCCTAAATATGCGTCGGTAGCTGAATGGTAGAGGCGGCAAACACCGTCCCCAGCACTGGTTTTTCACACCAGCGGATGCGGGTTCAAGTCCCGTCCGGCGCACTCATTGGGGAATCGTCTAATGGCAAGACAGCAGACTTTGAATCTGTGAATGAGGGTTCGACTCCTTCTTCCCCAGCTACGTGCCAGCCCCGCCTCTGCTCAATACTGCGACGGCAGTGGGTATGCGACTGGCACTATCATGGCGTTCATAGCTTAGTGGTAAAGCTCCGGGTTGTGATCCCGGCCACGAGGGTTCGATTCCCTCTGATCGCCCTGTAGCACCCAAACCAAACGACATCCTAAAGGAGGATGAAAATGGGGAGGCAAGACATAGAAACTGTGTACTGTCTCAACGCGACGGAATACGATGCCTTCAAGTTGTACTTCGAGGGCAACACGGTTCCGCAGATAGGTCAGATGCTCAATATGTCTACTACGTCAGCGGGTAAAGCACTCGATTCTGCACGCGGGCATGTTTGGGGCGGTATGACTGAAAAACGTGTCAATCGCGGTGAAATGCCTTCGGGCCTCTCTGTAGACAATCATGGCCGCACGCAAGAAAGCCGTAAATACACCTGAGCCAGTCGCCGTTACGACGATTTGCTCCGTCTGTGGACTCTCCTGGAGTGACCACGGCAAGGAGCCGACGACGGACGACTGTATCCGCCTACTGAAGGCGGAGTTGGCAAAACGACCGATCACGGTCCCTCAGCCCTATCCATGCCCCTACCCGGTGCCCGCACCAAGACCGTATGTGCGTCCGTGGTACTGGGAAGAATGGAACCAGAAACCATTCAAACGCCCGCTGGAAATCACCTACTCAAGTAGTGCCAGCCGCGAATCAACCTTTGGTGGCAAAACGTTCACCGAACACACTCCCAAACTGCTCAGCACAAGCTGTCAAGCAGTTGGCTCTACCATGTAGAGTCGGTCCCTCTTCGGAGGGACATATGGTCCGCTAGCTCAATGGTTAGAGCATCCGTCTTATGAGCGGTTGGTTCGAGGTTCGAATCCTCGGCGGACTACTATGGCGCAATCGTCTAGCGGTTAGGACACCGGCCTCTCATGCCGGAAGCCGGAGTTCGACTCTCCGTTGCGCTACTTTTCTGGTACAATATGCTCATGTCGCGGGCAAGAGATTGGACACATCCGGTCACGGGCGAGGTTCTGTGGTTCGATGCGTATGACTCGCAAGCGACAGTGGAGCAGATCGAAGTCCTCGCAGAAATGGAGGATGCCGACATTGACGACATTCTCGATGAACGGCTCTCCACTCGCGCGGTCCTGTACCGACTAAACCACAACAGCGGCCTGATCCCTCACGAGATCATCGAGCAGAAGCGCGCTCGCTCTCTCCTGACTCAGAAGCCGCTAGTTTGTCGTTACCACGACGACCCCAAGGAATGTGAAGGCGTCATCACGCGGCACCACTTCGTGCCCCGCTGGTTGATGCTGGAGCTACCCGACTATCTTAGTTACGCCCCTCGGACATATTGCACGATCCCTGCCTGCACTGGTTGGCACAGGTTCTTGCACTTGCGAGATGGCGACAGTAACAAATCAATCGCGCCCTACCTCACCGAGGCAGAGAGCGATATAGCAGATCATCTAATCGAAAGCCTCAAAGAAGTACGCCCCGTTCTTTTCGATTTGATCGCTCAGGGTGATAACAACTCCTACGAGTGGTGGTTGATCCACGACTGGCAGGAGGGTAGGTTCTCACACCAGAGTGAATAAAGGATGATCTGGTTCTGGCCAGAAACAGCGGTGAGTGACCGCGATGAATAGTCACTCCACTTCTCTCTATAGCTCAGCGGAATAGAGCGTCGCCCTGCGAAGGCGGAGGTCGTTGGTTCGAATCCAACTAGGGAGGCTGCGTCTATAGCTCAGAACCACCAGTAGAGCACCGCCATTTAGGGCGGAGGACACGGGGATAGACTACCGTTAGATGCTCCAGGGATCGTAGCTCAGTTGGCAGAGCAACCGGCTCTTACCCGGAAGGTCGCAGGTTCGAAGCCTGCCGGTCCCACTAACTCCTGAGCGTAAAGTCGCTCTCAGACCTGGTAGAACCAGGATGGTCACGCGGGCGTCGCCTGATAAGCGGCTCGTGAGATGGACCCGTGAAAGTCGGGGCTTGGGTCGTTAGCTAAATGGTACAGCACCGGACTCTTACTCCGACGATTCTGGGTTCAAGTCCCAGGCGACCCACTATCCCTTTGTAGCTCAGTGGACAGAGCGCGGGTCTTCGAAGCCCGGCGGCGCAGGTTCGAATCCTGCCAAGGGGGCTAAGCGGCTTGGTTCGCCGTGCATGCGCAAAAGAACTTGGTCGGCGAGGCACCATACCTCTAAGAGCCGACTGTTGGCGGGGTTGTGGTGAACCCTCGGTTAGCTACCCCTGTGACGCTACCAGCGAATAGCGATGTTCGCACAGGGGAGGACTTCGTAGAAAGCCCAGATACACGATAAGCGCGGTTTGAAACCCGCCACGGTAACGTGAACAGCGAAGCGTAGGGCAGATAAAAATGGACGGGGTTGCCTCTCCCCGCGAAGAAACGGGGCACACGCGACATTGATGTAGTGGTAGCCTACCTGCTTGCCATGCAGGATGCGCGGGTTCAACTCCCGCATGTCGCTCTGTAGTCAGACGGTCGCTGTGGTCCGATCCCACAGAGGAAAGTCCGGACATCCTGGTCGGGGAAACTCGATCGCTTCCGTAACCAGGAGGCATAGACAATCGACGTGTGGCGGGAGCCTTGTTGAGATCGATTCTGCGAGAGCGGCGTCGATAGTAGTACGGGCGCTCGAACCGAGCACGGCTGGTGAGGATGCAACCTCAAGAAGCGAAACCTAAGGGCTAGCCTATGGTCATAGCGGGTTGGGGGCAGCGTAGGGGTAACACCCTAGACGCCACGCGCAAGCGTGAGAAAGATGATCGTCCAACGACAGAATCCGGCTTATCGACTACATAGTGCCTGCTATGCAGAAATGGTGCTGCGCTCGCCTTGTAAGCGAGAATAGACTCGGTTCGATTCCGAGAGTGGGCTCTTTTGTGCTATACTAGTCGCAATGCGGCCTGCTATGTATAGCTTTGTGAACCGGGGTCTTGGAATGACGCCCGGTAAGATCGCCGCTCAGGCGCAGCACGCAGCCGTGGAGGCTTTCCGCATCAGCGACCAAGACCTGTTGGATGCTTGGTATCTGGGAGGCCACTACTGCAAGCTCGTGATGGTCGCCGACGACGACGTTCATCTTCTCACGATCCAGAAGTACATTGAGGAGCGAGGCTTCAAGACCAAGCTCATCATTGACGAGGGTCGGACAGAGATTCGCCCGCTGTCGATGACGGCGCTAGGCGTCGCAGTAGTCGATCGTGACGACCCTCATACGGCTGCCACGTTTGGCGAGTTCAAGCTGTACAAGGAGAAGACCGTAATACCCTCTCTGAGCGACTTGCAGGCGTTGTTGACCCGTCACCACGGGCCATACGCGATCAAGCGCAGGAGACGGCTCAACGCGGCCGAGAAGGAGCCTTTCGCCCGAAAGGGCCAGTTGTAACATGCGGGTATGGTGTAGTTGGCAACATATCAGCCTTCCAAGCTGAGGTCAGGGGTTCGAAGCCCCTTACCCGTTCTGCGAAAGTCCGGTCTGGCCTGATCAGCTATTCGCGGACGATCCTTTAGGCGTAGCTTCTTGCAGATTCAGTTCGGCTGGCTGTGATCCGCCGACTCGCGTCATCCTTGCTATGTACCGCACCCCGGACTAGGGTTTTAGGTAACATCGGTGTCATAATTGGCATGGATGTTACCGCGTTGCGTAGCTTGGTCGATGAGGGCCTTGGTCAGAAGGCAATAGCCAAACGTCTGGGCGCGAGTCAGTCCGGTGTTCGATATCATCTGGACAAGCTAGGTCTTGAGACTCACCCGCCAGAGCGTCCTATTGGGTGTTCTGCACACGGGGTCAAGAAATGTCCCCCGTGTAGGGCTCAGGCCGTCTCTAAGCGCCGCAAAGTGATCCGGGAGACATTGATAGCGGAGCGTGGTGGCAAATGTCAGCAGGCTGATTGTGCGGTCCCTGGCGGCTACGACCGCGACATGGCTGCCCTGGACTTCCACCATCTTGATCGCGCCACCAAGGTCGGCAACCTATCGACTTGGAAGGGCGACATGGATAGTGCCCGCGAGGAGGCCAAGAAGTGCATCCTCGTCTGCTCCAACTGCCATCGAGAGATCGAGCGCAAGTACCACTTGACTTCCGTCTAGCAGTCCTGTAGACTGCGGCGCATGAACACACAACCGGCAGCTACCAAACGCATCATCATCGAGTTGGTTGCGACCATCTTGGTGCCTATCGTGGCTATTCCTCTGGCCGTAATCCACTTTGTCAGGGAGCGGGTAGGTGCTGGCCTGGGCCTCCTTTTGACGATGTGGGTGGCCTCTGCTATCTGGTTCGGCATCATCTTTGCCGTGGCGTTGCACAACAACACGTCACACGAAACGGCCCGCGTAGAACAACAGGTTGCGGCCTCCGCACCGGCCAGCGAAGCAAAGACCGAAAGTCCTTCTGTTGCAGCTTGTGAACAGGCGAAAGACAGCGCAGAAGAAAGGTCGTGTGTCTATGAACGGTCTTCCTCCGCTCAGCGATCACAGATCGAAACGTGCTCGCGCAATCATCCTCTCCTCTCCAAGTTCTGCGAGTCGGCTCGTGAACAGCCTCTCACAGAAGCTAAGGAAATCGCCATCGGCGAAAAGGAAACGACGGAGAAGAACGAAGAATGTCAGCGGGAATACGCAGAACGCGGTTCCGGCAAGTCCTGTCAGCCGCAGTGTCAGTGCTGAAATGGGTGGGCTGATCGTTATATTCGTCTTGGGGTTCATTGTGGGTTGCGCTGTGACCGCTTGGTTGATGGAGCCAGAGGGGTCAGCGAATCGAGAATCCATCGAAATGCGTCAAGCCTTCAAAGACGTTCACGACAGATTGCACTAATCGCTGACACATAGGTGGCGCGTTACACGAGTAGCCGACTATCCGTGCAAGCGGTAGGTGAAAGCCACGCTCTGAGGCTATGGTTGCCAAGGTGAGTCATAATCACCAGGCGCAGGTTCGATTCCTGCCGGAGCGATTTTCCGGGCGCGACACTATCCCATAGTGTACCCAAAAGCCACTCTAACGGTGGCTTTTGAGCGTACAATGGGAGATTCTTATTTACTCCCTCCTCCGGTCGCATAACTGGTAGAGAGCTATGGACAGGGACCCTACCAGATGTTTGCTTTCGTTTGCAAACTCCTCAAACGCCACTCGTGGTATTCCTTCGAGGCATACAGTGGCGAGTGGTTCCTTGTCTGCTCACGGTGTCACAAGGTAAAACGGACGGTTGACCCATGACCATCAAGAGGCTCAAGGAACTGATTCAGCAGACGCACTTGCACGGCGTCAGGCTCGGTCACGAAATCCACGCTCTAGAAGCTGAGAACAAGACTTCTGCGCGCGTCAAGGCTCATCTCCTCAGGGAGGAGCTTCGCGGGCTAGAAGCGCTCAATGCACATCGGCGCAAGGAACTAGCGAAGCTTGAAAAGGAGCAGCCGAAACCTGCTCCCAAACCTCCAGCGCCCAAACCTACTCCGAAACCACCGCCCCCGAAGCCGCAGCGCTTCACGATGTATGACTCCACGAACGTGGACAATATCCCATCTGACGCTGAGGCCGTAGCGGGTTATGTGAATGGAGCCTTCGAAAACTTCAACGAGCTTGTGCGGCGCTTCCCGCACGCGAAACACCTTTCGATCGCGGTTAGCTCAAGCCACGACGCACATTGCCTCGACATCGAGAACGGCGACGCTACTCCAGCCGACGCCCCCGGCTGGGTCCGCCGTCAGCATGCGCGCGGCATCAAGCGTCCTGTCGTCTACGCTAACACGAGCACCATCGGGATCGTCGTAAACGCCCTCACACATGACGACATCAAGCGCGACGAATACCTCGTTTGGACCGCCCACTATACGGACACACCACACATCGAGCCCGGCTCAGATGCAACTCAGTGGGAAGACCACCATGAACTTTACGATGTCTCGCTTTGCGAGCCCTGGTTTTTGTAGCCGCCTGCTACAATAGAATTACTAGAAAGGAGAATCATATTGTCGATTTTTACCAACCTAGAGGCGCTATTGAACAAGGCATGGCAGACAGAGCCAGCGCGAGTCATTTCCGCAGTAACAGGAGCAGTCCTGTTCGTGGCAACGAACTTCGGTTTCGTTGTACAGGAAACGTCTGTGACCACCGCTGTCACTATCCTGCTAGGAGTCTTGTTTAGCGGCGAGGTTGTCAGGTCCAAAGTGTCTCCGGCATCACCGCCGACTCCCCCGACCCCCACTGCATAGCGCTCTCCCCCACATCACCGCGTCGTTAGGAAAAGCCCCGAAATTGATCGGGGCTTTTTCGTAGTCGATTTCAAGCGCATAACCAGTGATGCGTACTTCGGCAAAGATGGGGCTCAGGATTTGGAACCTGCTCCTCGACCCCTATGACCACGAACAGCTAGCTGACAACTGGGCTAAGGTTGACGCACACGACCACTCGCCCGGACGCGGAGTGCTGATCCCTACCGAGGGCGTCGCACTTGAAGCTATCTCCTTTCCATTGATCGCTTCGTCGGTCTTCCCGACAGTCAGCGCCGTCGGTGGCGAAATGACGATCGCAGCGGCAGAAGAAAAAGTCCTCGCTGGAGGACCGACGATCGAAGCTCCTGCTACAGGCAAATACGAAATCGGACTCTTCCTCACGGGCGAGGTCAACGTCAACGAACTTACGACCCTCAAAGGGTCCGTGCGCGTCAACGGCACGCCCACCTACACCTTGTTCAACTGGGCGTCGGCGACCAAAGAAGCGCAAATCACCACGACTAACTTTGTGCGCGCCGAACTGAAAGAAAAAGACGCTCTGACCATCGGTTGTCACGGCTCTGGGCACTCCTGCACCTTTACTCAAGGGCGCTTGTCGATTTGGAGGGTCGCATGATAACGACGGCCAACCTTGGGCTCACTGTCTGGGACAGTGAGAATGACGACTTCGAACACTCACAGTTGGCGGACAACTTCGTCCGCATAGACGCGCACAGCCACTTGGGTGGGTTGTCAGAAGCGCTCAACTCACACGATGAACTACCTGGCGCTGGCCACTGGACCAACCTGGGTCTTGGGCTTGCAATCAAAACGGGCGCGATCGAACCCGAAGCCATCCGACGTTACTTGCTCAAGCTGCGCTCAGTGGCTCACCAGCAGATCGACATCGAAGGAGTCGAGTCTGAAAACATCGCTCTGGAAAATGTGCTCAACAGACACCTTGGTGACGAATCCGTTGACGACAGGACGATCAAAGAGGAAACGATCACGATCGACAAGCTCGATCCGAACATCCTCACGCTAGGAAGCGTCATCCTCTGGTTCAAATACTCTGTCGGCGCTGCGCCGGGAGACTTGTGGCACATCTGCGATGGAACCGCCTGGGCGTCCATCCCCAACTCTCTGGGTCTTAGCTCTGGCAATATCCCTGACTTGCGCGAACGATTTGCGCGCGGTACCGATCTGAACCACACGGGGGAAGTCGGGGGAACCGCAGGGATCAATCTGGCACACGCGCACAACATCACTTCTGGTTCGCTCGAACACTCACATACGATCGGTGCTCACAATCATAGCATCGCTGTTGATGGTAAACACCACCATACCTTTGAAGGTGGTTTCCAGATTGCGTCACGAAAAAATGCTTTCACAAACAATATTGTTCTTGAAGGTCATAAAGCGGCACTCCAGAGCCTTTACCTATCTGAATTCCATGAAGGTGAAGAAGGCGCAAATGCCTCAATGGATCAGGGTGGCGAACATAATCATGGTGGTTCAACTGGGCTAAGTGCAGCTTTTGCGTCTGGCGGTAGCTCCCTCTCTGGCTCGGTAACAACCGATACTCAGCTAACTAGCGTTTCAGTGACGCCACCTTTTGTAGGGCTCGTTTACATTATGCGCGTAAAATAGAGTTGCTATACTGGAGTAGTTATGACTTTGACGATCATAAAGCCCGATTCTAAGAAGAAGGGTCTCTCAGACTGTGTGAGAGATCTGAAGACACAAACTGGTGGTGGATATCGTAAACCGCCCAAATCATCGCATAGCGCTGTTGCAACAGGCGAAAGCGACGATGATAAACAAAAGAAGATAGACGACATCAAGGAGGGGATGGAGTCTGAAGACTGGAAGAAGTGGGAGGAAGAATTTGATGATTGGGAAGAAGGTTAGAATAATGAAGTGGCAGCGTCGCTATCTTTTTCGGTTACGCCGACTCATAAGAGTTAGATACCGAGTTGCCGATTCCCTGGTAAGGTCGTAGGTGACGTAGTAGGTACCGACCATCTATACAAAGGAACCATACCATGCCATCATACCTACCAATTCGAGCGAATTCTCGCTCACAGGCCGTCCGTATCGGCGGCAAAACGATCAAGACCAATGTAACAGCGTACATTGACTTGGGTTATCTCGACGTTCCAGCCACGCCTACCAAAGCGGCTGTCGAAGTCGGCAAAAAAGCCGAATTCAAAGAAGGCGGAGAAGGACTGAAAAAGGAAGTCTACTTTGCCTACTACGTCACAGCCGTTGATGCAAGCGGTAACGAGACAACTCCGACGCTCGTTGTATCTGCACTGGCAGGCAAAGGGGCAGAAGTCGAAAGCGAATACAACTTCGTTGAAGTCAAATTTGTCGCCGTTGATCGTGCAACGAAGTACAATATTTATCGTGCGGGCGTAGCTGCAACAGGTTATGCCACCGCTGCGCTGGCTGAAGCAGCAGCACCAAAACTTATCGCAACCGTGACACCGACAACGACTGGCGCACAGTCGTACCTAGATACGGGAGTTGCTCTCAAGACGCAGATCCTCCCGACTGTGAACAACACGTTCTACAACACGGGTGGTACCTCGTGGTCAACACGCCACGAGTTGGCGAACCACCAGGCAATTGGCGCAATCACGGTCGTTGGTAATCTCACGCCTAACCCGAACGATTGGGCTCCGTGGTCCGCAGCGGTGACGCAGACGCCGGAAGCTGAAAAAGTCAAATTTCAGGGCGCAGAAGTCGAATGGATTCAGCGCAGCACTGGAACCCTTCGCAAAGTGGCTGAAGCGAAAGTCGCCAAAGGCGCAAACACCGGGAAACCAGCAGCAGGCAAAGAAGTCATTGCCGTATATTACTACAACCCACGCACGAATCTGATTGAATCCGTTGTCAGTGCTGAAGTTGCAGAAAAAACCGCTGGTCTTCAGGCTAAGACCGAAGGTGAAGTTCCGGCAGGGGCGGTGCAATTGACTGTCTACAAGACGCTCACCGCATCAACCACTCCGGTCCTTGTGTCTGGGCTTGATACATTGGCGAGAGTCCTTCTCTAACATGATCCCCGTCGAATGCGGAACTATTAGTTGGCCCGGAGAAGAACACGCTAGTGTTTCAGCCCCAGCGGTTACTAGTACCTCTGTAATTGTGACTTCATCAGAGGGCGGTTTTGCGGTCGAAGGTGGGACGAGTTACAACATAACGGTTGGGATTGTTTCTCGAACCGCAGGCACAGGGTTCACGCTTACCACTAATCACAGTGGTCAAACGGGTTACAAAGTCAATTGGGCTGTAATCAACTAACTCGCTCTATAAAGTAGCAAATCAGAGGAGCGCTTGTAATAGGGCGCTCCTCTGCTATAATCAATGAAATGTCTGTAACTTCACCCCAATTGCCCGTAAGCGATGGCATTGTCTCATCCGCCAAGCAGTTCTCTGACGCACTTACGCAGGAGCTAACCGACGACGAAATCAAGCGCGCGTTTGAGATGATCGTTCGTATCAGTACCAAGTGGCATGAGAAATTCACCAAGAGTTTTGGTCCGCATAGTATATTCACTCCTGAGTTAGCGCTTGAAGCACTTGATGCATTTGAAGAGGAGTTGAAGTATGAACTCGCCACCAAGTTACATGTTTACGCCACAGTGGATGCTACGCCTGTCTTTGAGGGAGAACCGCCGATTGTAGAGCTTGCAGGGGCACTCCCGTCTCATGATATCGCTAAATATGGGCTCGACCACTCTAAGAAGTCGTGGGAGGTAAAGCACGCTACGGATAAAGGTGAAGCCTACTTTGGTCAAAAGGATCACGGAGGGAAGAATAAACGACGCGCTGAACGGGAGCGCCACAAGCAAAAGGGTAAGTAGATGGACTTACTTGCGCAAGCGCTAAATCAGCTTGCCCCCAAGAATGTGGGCATCGAGGAGTTCACTGAATCCTCCGAGTACTGTAACCGTAACCTCTATCCAGGGCAACGGGTACTGCTCAAGACGATCTTTCTGGAGGAGCTTACGGGCGAGGAGGAGGACATTCTCACCTACTGGATCAACGGCGGTAGCAACGGTACCGACTTCGTGATCTCCCCCAACATCCGCGAGCGCGTCGAATGGCTCCGCGAGGCAGGATACCCCCACTTCCGCGAGATCGCCCTAGTGGGTGGTCGTCGTAGCTCCAAGGGATTCTGCACGGGCGTGGCGATGGCTAAGGTCATGTGGTCCACCCTACAGTTGCAGGACCCCGGCGCGCACTACGGCATCGACCCTGAGAAGGAGATTTACTTCTCGTGTATCGCCGGTTCGCAGGAACAGGCTCAGGGCCGTCAGTACGCCGACTTCTCGTCCACCGTCGAGACATGCAAGGTCTTCGACCCTTACCTCGTCAAGTCCCTGGAGACGGAGATTCGCGTAGCTACCAACGCAGACCTACGCCGTATCGCTCAGGAGAAAAACCGAGGCAACCGCATCCAGAAAGACATCGCTCGACTACGGGGCAACGCTATGGCAGCGAACGCAGGTACCATCCGTGGACTCGCCATGATGGCATACTGCATTGACGAGATCGCGTTCATGCTCCCCGGCGAGTCTAAGTCGTCGCCCAACAAGATTTATGAAGCTGCGAACCCGTCGCTTGGTCAGTTCGGCGTTGACGGTCTAGCTTTCCTCAACAGTTCACCTTACACGAAGATCGGGCTCTTCTACGAAAAGT
>Ga0210403_10004303_pt1 | contig 12291 bp, 11 predicted proteins | sample IncBWC19MmetaG_FD_150863 | JGI IMG/M metagenome (GOLD analysis project Ga0210403, IMG submission 150863) | Forest soil microbial communities from Barre Woods Harvard Forest LTER site, Petersham, Massachusetts, United States - Inc-BW-C-19-M | ecosystem: Environmental > Terrestrial > Soil >... | reverse complement strand
CGTTACCAAGGCTGGGTAATTGGCCATGCCCCTTTGCCGTATTACCGCTATGAAACTAAACGGAGAATGCGCCAATTGTGGAACAAGGCACCCACGCCGGCTAGTATTCAGCTGGGATACCTACTCCTCGTGGTCGAGCGGCTTTCCGTCCGGACCAACCTGAACTTCGCTCCTTTTCCCGCTGGATCTGACCTGTGCCTCGTATGCCACAAGCTTGTCATGTTTCGTGATCGACTCCACCTTGAGCAGTTGCCCGTTCCCTGCCTTCGCTTGCAGCCCGGCCCGTATCTCCTCTGGTAGCGAATCGATTGCGACTTGCTCCTCCACCTCGAGAATGGACCCGTCCGAATCCATCAGAACATCCTTGCTATGGCCGTTTACCATCAGCTCGACTTCGTATCGGAGTTGGCCGTTCTCCTTTTCTTTGGCAAAGCCGCGAATCGTTGCTCCTTCGCTCTGGGCAACCACCGTTTTCTCGACTTCCGCAGGTAGCTCGGAACGCTGGATCTTCTTCTCTTGGGCCGTCGCCGTAATGGCGAACCCAATGACTGTAATCAGTGCCGGAATAAATATGAGAGAGATGTTCATTTTTGCTCCTTTCAAAGCGCTTCGGATTGGTCGAACCAAGTGTCCACAATACGAACCAAGTTTACTTGACTGCTTCTCGGATATCATTGGCCTGCCTTGCCACTCGCCGAAAAATCTCTGATTCGCCGCATACGCTCCCGTGCTGGAAACACTCGCGGAATAATAGGAATTGGGGATGACTGCGCCTGCGTCCGCATTCCACCCGGACACGAAGCCCTGATCACAACCGATTTCAGCCTGGAAGACATCCATTTTCGTCGAAAATGGCAGCCCGCTGCTTCTGTGGGTCACCGCTGCCTCTTGCGAGGCCTAAGCGACATAGCAGCCATGGGAGGCACTCCACTCGCCGTGTTTCTGTCTCTCGCCCTGCCCGCTAAGCTTCCGCGGCGCTGGGTAGACGAATTTCTCGGCGGCCTGCTAAAGCTGGCTTCCGAATTCGCTATCCCTCTGGCGGGTGGTGACACTTCGAAGTCCCCAGGCAAAATCCTCGCTGATATCGTTGTCCTAGGTTCTGTGCCCAAGGGGAAGGCAGTCTTGCGCTCAGGTGCCCGCACAGGCGACCGGATTTTCGTTACCGGAACTCTGGGAAGCGCTTCGACTACCCTCGCGGCGCTGCTTCGAGGTAACAAAAAGAAGATCCCGGCCTCAGACTTAAACAGATACTTTTATCCCTCGCCGCGCGTTGAAATAGGAAGCGTCCTGCGTGAAAAAGGCCCGGCAACCTCCATGATTGACGTCAGCGATGGCCTATCCACGGACCTGAGTCATATCTGCGATGAGAGCAAAGTAGGCGCTGAATTAATCGCAGAAGCTATTCCCCGCAGGAACACCGACTTGCGCCTCGCGCTGCACGGCGGCGAAGACTACGAACTCCTCTTCACCGCGCCAGCGAAAGCCACCGTTCCCCGGCGCATCGCCAATATTCCCATCACGGAAATCGGCAGAATCGTCCGCAGTCGAAAGATATCTCTTCGGATCGGCAGCAAACTTCAGAAATTAGCGCCCGAAGGATGGGAGCATTTTCGGAAATAACAAAGTTGGCGTCAGCGAAAGGTGAACAAACGGCAATAGGTTTAGCCCACAAGATCGTGTCCCATAGTGTAGGTTCGCATCACGGGAATCCTTCTTATCTCTACCCATGCCGCTCGATCGAGACTAAAGTCGTAACATGCGATTTTTTCATTTTGTTTTCTTAGTAGCTGTGGTAGCGATTTTCCCGGCGCCATTTCTTTCCTGCCAACAAACCGAGCCCGAAGCAAAGAAATCGCCACCACCCCCTCTTTCCGCCATCGATAATGACTTTGTAAAGAAGCAGTTTGGTTCCAGTTGTGCCCTGATCGGGATGCCGCCGCTGGTAGGTGACCTGAACGGCGACGGTATCGACGACGTCGTCATTCCGGCCCGCTGCAAGAATCCCATGTCAGACCAGACTGAAGACAATTTTACGGTCATGGACCCCTATTACACTTTCTTTGGTTATGGAAACCCAAAAGTTACCTCGGCATTTTCCGGCGACGTGCCTACCGACCGCGGACTGGCCCTATTGGTTATCCACGGTTCGGGGACTGAAACGTGGAACTCACCCACTCCGGCCGGGAAATTCGTCATTGTGAACTTGCCGTTCAAGCAGGTCACCGTTAAAAAACTCATGGTGAAGAAAAAGAAGGTCATGGCAATTTATCTGGAAGAAACCGGGGCCGACCAAATGACCTCCGCCCTCTACTGGGATGGCAAGAGATATCACTACGAGCCAATGGGCGCCAGCATGGAATGAATCAGATCCCGCAGAAACTCGCGGAAGAGCGGCGCTTTCAGCGCCGCGTATATCGAAGTGAAGAGGTTACGCGGCGTTGAAGGGCCGCCCTTCGACGCCACTCTTCAACGCTTTCGAGACGCCAATGATAAAAAGATTCGCGTGGGTCTCCCATGGACTGAAAAACGGCTAAGGACGACTGGTTAGATCCGCGGGCCTTGCTTTTCATCGCGAACCATTGACGAAGTTGAATTGCTCGCCCTTCTAAGTGTTCTAGTTCCAGTGTCAAAACGCAGCCCCGTTTAGGCTCACCAGTCCTATTTCCCAATTATCTTCCGTAACTTGCGAATCGGGCAGGCTGAAGCAAAATAGCCCCATGGACGTACCTGTCAAATTGCCTGGAATGGAAGGCCAGAATGTCGCTGTGCGATCAGCTGGAGCATTCTCTGGCGCCCGATTGGTGCTGAACGGCGAGCCGGTCGTCAAACAAAAAGGGATTTTTCGGTTGCGATCCAACACCGGGTCCGTGCTTGCGGTTAAGTTCAAATCGCGCTTTCTTGACCCGATACCAAACCTTGAAGTCGGCGGAATGACAATCCAGGTGGTGCCTGCCCTTCAATGGTACCAATACATCTGGATGGGCCTCCCGATTGTGCTGCTGTTCATGGGCGGGGCAGTGGGAGGTTTCTGCGGAGGATTAGCAGCCGCCACCAGCAGCCGAATCTTTCGCAGTGAACGCGCCGAGGCAACGAAGTACGTCTTGACTGGATTGATTTCGCTAGCCGCATTCTTCAGCTATTTTGTGATTGTGGCCAGCGTGATGAAGGCGTTTCAAAAGTAGATCTAAAGTTCTTGGGATAAGGATCCGGGCATTTTCATTCCGCCCCATTTTCCACTTCACAAGCCGTTCTAGTGCATTACCTTCCACTTGGAAGGCTGCACTCTACTGCCTTCAGAGGCGTTCGCTTTCCCCATTCAGCCGCTCGCCTATAATGTCCTCGCATGAAACTCGATGAGAAGATTGCCGAACTGAAAAGACTAGACCACCTGGCTATGGACGGCGGAGGCGCGTTGCGCCGCGAACGGCAGCACAAAGAAGGAAAAATGTCCGCCCGCGAGCGAATCGAGTTCCTCCTCGATCCCGGAACCTTCGAGGAGACCGATAAGCTCGTCACTCACCGTTCCAACGATTTCGGCATGGCCGAGCAAAAATATTACGGCGATGGTTTCATCACCGGTTACGGCCGCATCGATGACCGCATCGTTTTCATATTTGCTCAGGATTTCACGGTTTTTGGCGGATCTCTTTCCGAAACCAATGCGGCCAAGATCGTTAAGATCATGGATCTCGCCGCGAAAACCGGCGCGCCCCTGATCGGCCTCAATGACTCCGGGGGCGCCCGCATTCAAGAAGGAGTCATGTCACTGGCCGGGTACGCCGACATTTTTCTGCGCAACACACTCTATAGCGGCGTGATTCCTCAGATCTCCGCGATTATGGGCCCTTGTGCCGGCGGCGCAGTCTACTCGCCTGCCATCACGGATTTTATCCTGATGGTGGACAAGACCTCCTACATGTTCATCACCGGGCCGGACGTAATTAAGACAGTCACCCACGAGGACGTCACCAAAGATCAGCTCGGCGGCGCCACAACTCACAACGAAGTTTCCGGTGTCGCTCACTTCATGGCTCACGATGACGAGGAGTGCCTGTCGATGGTGCGCGAGCTGCTAAGCTTTCTGCCGTCTAACAATCTCGATGACCCGCCGCGAAAGCCTTGCGCTGATCCAATAGACCGCGCCGACCCCGCTCTGGATAGCATCGTTCCCGAACAGTCGAATCTCCCTTATGACATGAAAGATGTTATTCATAGCGTCGCGGACGACGGCTATTTCTTCGAAGTCCACGAACACTACGCGAAGAACATCGTCGTAGGATTCGCACGCCTGAACGGCCAAACCATCGGAATTGTCGCCAACCAACCAGCCATGTTGGCGGGGACGCTCGACATCAATGCTTCCGTCAAGGGCGCGCGTTTCGTGCGCTTCTGCGATTGCTTCAACATCCCGCTGATCACTTTCGAAGATGTTCCGGGATTCTTGCCCGGCACCAATCAGGAGTACGGCGGAATCATCCGGCACGGCGCCAAGCTGCTATTTGCATTCGCCGAAGCCACCGTTCCGAAAATCACCGTGATCACCCGCAAAGCATACGGAGGCGCGTATTGCGTGATGGCGTCCAAGCACATCCGCACCGATGTGAACTACGCCTGGCCGACCGCCGAAATTGCAGTCATGGGCCCGGAAGGCGCGGTAGACATCGTATACAAGCGCGATTTAGACGCAGCCGCAAACCGCGAGAATCTGCGCCAGGAAAAAATCGAAGAGTTCCGCGAACGCTTCGCCAACCCCTACGTAGCCGCTGAGCGGGGATACGTGGACGCAGTAATCCAACCAAGAGACACCCGCAAAAAGTTAATCCAGGCGCTGGCAATGCTGGGAACCAAAAGAGAGAAGCTCCCGCCGAAGAAACACGGGAACATACCGCTGTAGCCGAGGCTGTAGAGCCAGAAGTCGGATAGGCCCGTCTTTACAAAGAGAACAAAAAGCGAATACAATTAGCGTGTTGTACAGTGCACCTATTTTTATTGACAGAGGTTTTATGGCTTCAGAATTGACGGTGGATACTGTGAAGATACCAGACTGGGTTAAGAAGGTGTTGTCGAGTTTTGAGCACCAGACGACGCCTTACATGGAGGTAGAAATCGCCGATGCGTTGCGCGCAGCTCGCAATGGCCAAGGTGATCTGAACGATGAAGATTGGAAAGGTTTCATCGCTGAATGGTCAGCTTTCCTCTTTTTGGAGAGTCGGGGTAAAGAAAGTGTATGGGGCACGTATTTCGCACCTATGATGTCGGCCAAGAAGGCCGATGACACTGATTTCTTTTCGCCTGACGTTAGAGATCTGGACGGTGGCACCGTCGCCCATTGGGAAGAGCAGGCTAGAACCTGCGGGAATCTCGTGATGGGTGCAAGATACTCAGACCTTGTTTGGGACCTGAAGCACATAGTCACAGGGCAGAAGGCAAACCCAGATTATGCGCGGTCTGCCATTGACTCCTATCTGAAAGCGGCCGATGAGAAGCTCTACCCGATGGAGATTGTTGGCATTCAGTGGTTGAGACGGGCACTAGACCTCTCGCTTTCAATAAATGACACCGATCGTACCAAGCGCGTTGCGGAATTTATGTTTGAGTTCTACGACAGAGTTGCGCAACCCCAGTTCGTGGGAACATGGCTCTTCCTATTCGACTATTTGTACGGTCAAAAATTCATCAGTCCGCAGCAAGAATCCCGCATCATTGCAAACCTAGAAGCGATGCTGGTTAAGACGTCGGATACGACATCTTCGGAAACTGGTGTCCACGCGACACTCGACCCATGGGGAGCCCAGGCTGCAGCGGAAAGACTCGCTCGGCACTACCGCCGCCGCAGCAACAAATCAAACGTAGAACGCGTCACGAAGGCATATGGAGGCGCTTTTCAACATATGGCTCGCGAGGCCAACCCCATGCTTGCGATGGCTTGGCTACAGCCCGTGATCGAAAGATATGAACAAGAGGGCCTGAAGGCCGAGGCGGACGAGCTTCTACTGATGTCAGCGGAAAAGGGCACGAACATTTCGTCCGATTTGAAGGAAGTCTCAGTCACGGCTGAGGTGAAGAGCGAGGATACGGAAAGGCTTGTCGAATACCTCATCGGCAGTGGTCATCTGCATACCGCCCTAGGTCGAATCGCGGACTACTTCATTCCAAAGGCGAATGACGCGAAAAGACTATTAGAGCAGATGCGAACTGACGCTCCATTTCTGAGCATAATCCCGATTAACGTCATCGCGAGCGATGGCCACACGACGGCGAAGATCGGGTCGCTGGAGGAAGATGGTGAAGGCAGGCTGCACAAGCAGTTGGCTGAAACCATTGGTTTTTACCAACCATTCCTCGTACACAGCTTGCAGAAACTCAGAGAACGATATACCCCCACTACTGAAGAAATCCTTGAGTTCTTATGCGAATCGCCACTATTCGTGGAGAGCCGAATCGGTTTGCTTAGAGATGGGCTCTTAGCGTATGAACAGGAGGACTTCGTCAAGGCAATACATGTGATCGTGCCTCAACTCGAACAAATTCTGCGAAACTTCCTAGGTCACTTAGGTCGCCCTACGCTCAAGACTGTCAGGAACCATCCCGGAATCATGGATGCGAGAAGTATGAACGATATTCTCGGTGATGAGCAGATGCGACGCGTTCTAACCGAGAACCTGTGGAGATATTTGGAGGTCGTCTACGTAGACAAGAGGGGCCTAAATCTTAGAAATGACCTCGCGCACGGCTTGCTTCCCTCTGGTGTTTTCAATCGGTCCCTCGCAGACCGCGTTTTTCATACGTTGCTCGCGCTGAGCCTCATGCGCGCGTCACAACAGAAGGGTGGCGGTCAAGTCGGGGAGTAGCGACGGGCAGCTCGGGCTAGCAGCTAATGTGCCCGCAATAACAAGAGTCCCGAGGTGGTGTTGATCTTATTCGTCTCGGCCAGTAGCTCGCGTTAGACCCTTGCCGACCTGCTGATGTTGCTGCCTTGCGGCTGCGACAGGCGATCGTCACTCGGGCTCCGGGCTTACCGCCAACCGGAAAAACTAGTTCAACGCCTCGGGACTCTATCTTGCCCTTGACATGGTGTTCCTGTTCGCCTCAACCAGCGCTCAGCTGTAGACCCTCACTGACCCTCTGCGCTCCCATCTTGCGATGGTGCTAAGTGATCTCGCTTGAGTCCCGGACATCGCACCAACCGGGTAAACTTAGAACGTGTCAAAGAACGATTATGTTTTTACTCCTTCTGTTTTTAGAGTCAATAAAAAACACTCTCCAATATCTGGCTTTGGATTCAATCGAGTGCAGCCGCTTCACAGGCATATGACCGAAATTAGTGCAACGTATGCCGCGAAGGTCTCGCACAGCGGCGCGGCACAGCCAATTTATAAGCCGATTTGATGTACGGATTTAGTCAGCAGCGCATGCATCACCATGTGTAAAATGCGTCGCAATCCGCTGTTTGCATGGGTGTTTCGCGGTTGCACGTTCGTTATCTTCTCGCTGATCGCCTCAAATTTCGCTTTGGCGGCGGCACCGGATATTCATGGTCTTCATCGTAGAACTGTCTCGGACCATGATCAGACTTTGCATTTGGAACCGGGTTTTCTCTCTTTGAGCTAGCCGTCCTGCTGACTTTTTGCGCCATCAGCGGCGTTGGCGTTGTGTAGATCGCCTGGTTTAGAACGCTCCCAGCCGGCGGATTCGCTGCCGCAAATATTCCGAACGCCTTGCCGTTTACGTACGGAGTCGAAATGTAATCGGCCACCATCTGCCCCGAAAACGTCCCCGGAAGCCACGTGGGACTCATCCCTCCAACCAGTTGGGTCGCAGCAGTCCATGTCCCGCCGCCATCAGTCGAGGAAACGTAGCCAACCCCCAACAAACAGCCAGTGCCGCAATCCGAGACGGGATAGAAATAATACGTCAGAGTCAAATGTGCGCTGCTTCCTGAGGTCGCAGGATCAACACCGAGTCCCGGGATAAAGTGATCTACCGTGCTGGTAGTGGCATCGATCGGCACGCGCGCAGGGGCCGTCCATGTGATTCCATCACCAGAAGTGCTCAATACAAGGTCGTTTGATGTGCAGCCAGTCCGGAAGCGGCAATCCTGCCATACCACATACACCTTGCCTGCTCCGTCCAGTTGCGCCGCGGGCAACGGAGCGGTTCGAAGACCGCCAGCTACTAAATGGTCTGTCACCACCGAGACTGTAACCGGGGCACCCCAACTCTTACCGCCGTCCGCAGAAGTAAAGGCCGCTATGAAATCCGCGGTAGGGGACGTTCCGAGTATCGGTACCACCACTGTTCCATTCGCCTGAACCAGCGGAATGCCGCCGACGCCATCAGCCAAATTCGCCGTGTTCAGCGGTAGACTCCACGTCAGTCCGCCATCATTGGAGGTACTCATTTCGATGAGATCCTGTTGCGAGGGATCATCCCACTCCACATAACAATGCCCATAAAAAGGACTACTGGAAGTGTTGTCGCACGTGATCCAATTCTTATCCGGATCACCGGTTGTGCTCACGGCTATGGGATTGCCCCAGTTAATTCCATCCGTCGACCGGCTTACCAAAACCTCGTTAGTCGTCCCGATCCCCAGCGAAGAAATTATCCACACCGCATGTGCGGCATCAAAAACCACCGCTGCGTCGCTGACAGCGCTGAAAGAACCTCCGCCCTGAAAAGTCGTAATCCCGGGAAGATACCCGCTGCTCCAGGTCGTACCCGCGTTGCTCGACGTTGCGAATCCAATGTCAGCCCCGCCGCCGCTGGAAATGCGAGCCACCTGAAATGCGGTGACTATCGTCGATCCAAACGCAAACGCGCCGGGCTCGACTTCAGTAGCGTGTTGGCTGGTAGCGTTGGCAAACGTATCTTGACTGAGTCTCGTCAGGGTCACGCTCTGAAAGTTGTTCGCAGGCAAAGTAGTTTCAGAAGGCGTGCCCGAACCGCAACCAGGCATGAATGCCAAAATAAGCCCCATTAAAATTAATCTGCAGATGATGGCATTCTTTTTCCAAGCAGCGAAGTAACGACGACTGATCATAGAAGTTCTTCAATTTCTATCAGAGATTCCCACACGATTCTAAGTGTCAGCTCGGCGACATCTATAGCCGCGGAGCGGCGCAAGAATACAGCCCACGGCGCAAGCCGTGGGAAAATTCGAGAAATGACAAGCCCTGTCAGGACGAAAGATGGTTCTTGCCCTTTTTTTGGGGCGCTTTTGGGTGGCGCAGCGCTTCAGCGCTGCGATGACGGGCTTTTCCTCAACCGGCTTTAGCCGCCGAGGTAAGACTGTCGTCGAATGTGCCGGAAGAATTCCCTCCCCTGCTACGATACCGAAATGCCACCACTGCTGGACGTTCGCGGTCTCACGGTTGAATTTCCGTCCCGCTCTTCCGGACCCCAACTGGTAAACGCAGTTCGAGACCTCAACTTCCAAATCACTGCCGGACACGTCTTCGGCCTGGTAGGCGAATCCGGTTCAGGAAAATCCGTCACCTCATTGGCTTTGATGCGCCTGTTACCGCCAGAAGCCCGGGTGAGCGGCCAAATTACCTTTAACGATTCCGATCTGCTTCAGCTGTCCCCAAACGCCATGCGCCAATTGCGAGGCACCCAGATTGCCATGATTTTCCAGGAGCCAATGACGGCGCTAAACCCAGTGATGCGCGTCGGAGATCAAATCGCCGAAGCCGTCCGCGCGCATAGCGACGTGACAAAAAAAGAAGCCTGGCAGCGCGCCGTGCAAGCCATGGACGACGTCGCGATCGCCGACGCAAGCCGTGGTGCCCGCGATTATCCTCACCAGCTTTCCGGAGGAATGCGCCAGCGCATCATGATCGCGATGGCTATCGTTAACCGTCCGCGCTTGCTCATCGCCGACGAACCCACCACCGCGCTCGACGTCACCATCCAGGCGCAAATTCTTGACTTGCTGGCGACTCTCAGAGAGAAATTCGGCCTCACCATGCTTTTCATCTCTCATGATCTCGCAGTGGTTTCGCAAATCGCAGACCAGGTTGGTGTCATGTACGCGGGAAACCTTGTGGAATTGGGATCTAAAGAGGATATCTTCCGCGCGCCCGCCCATCCTTATACGCGCGGCCTGTTGAACGCCGTTCCCACGCTGACAACTGATCGCAGCGTCCCATTGCGAACAATCGAAGGAACAGTTCCCTCGGCAAATACGCTCCTACCCGGCTGCGAATTCGAACCGAGGTGCAGCTTCCGAATTCCCGATTGCGCCCAAATTCCGCCGCCTTTGGTAGAGATCGCTTCCGGGCATTGGGCAAGATGCCCGGTAGTCAATCGCAATCTTTAGAGTCTGTTCCGTGGGCGAGGCTACTGTCGAATCACTTCTGTCGTGCCTCAGCCTCGGCCAGCCACCCACGACGCAGCTTTTCGGAAGGAATATTAGACAGATAAGGTTTGATATCTAGAATAGGCGTCCCATCCACCATATCGACGCCTCGAACGTGCAGCTCACTTCCACTGCGCCGAAGCAACTCGACAGTTGTTAATCCAATGGGATTTGGACGCCGTGGAGATCTCGTCGCAAACACACCGTGCTGCCGATTGTCCGAAGGCGGCGTACCGAGCAACTGAAATCCGCTGGAGCGATCGAACTCCCAAATAACAACAAGATGCGAGAACCCCTCGATGTCAGTAAGCCCGGCCTCAAACTCAGGCAGAATCTTCAGCACTCCCTCTGCCTCATGCTTAACGCCAAGGCCCTTTGGAATCTCACTCACGTCCGTATAGGGACTACCAACAAATCCAATCGCCTTCGAGGTAAACACAGGAGAAGCCTCCATCTCCATAATAATGGACGCGATCTACACTAACTCCCGTGGGTGCCCCGTCCAAGCTCTGCTTGGGCGGGTTCTTTGAAGCCCATTCAATCCCCACAAGACCCTCCATAGGTCTATAATCGCCATTTTGCCCGGAGCCTCGTGCGCATTCTTGTTTTAAGTGATATTCACAGCAATCTTGAAGCCCTGGAAGCGTGCATCGCCGCCGCTCCCGCTCATGACTTAGTCGTTAATCTTGGCGACCTCGTCGGATACGGCGCCAGTCCTAATGAGGTCATCAAGCGGGTTCGCGGCATGGGCGAAATCTTCGTGCGGGGAAATCACGACAAAGCCGTCTGTGGAATCACCGATCTCAAGGATTTCAATCCAGTAGCCGGGATCGCCGCCCTTTGGACTCGCGAACAGCTTCCCCCGGATAATCTGGAGTGGCTTACCGCTCTACCGCAAGGACCAATCTCAGTCGAGGGAGTCGAAGACGCGCAGTTCGTCCACGGATCGCCGGCCGACGAAGACGAATATGTCGTAACTCTGCATGATGCGATTCCGCCGTTGCTCGTCTCGTCGAGCAATCTAACTTTTTTTGGCCACACCCACATTCAAGGCAGTTTCTTTACCACCACTGGGGACCAGGGTGACGTTGCCTATCCCGAATACAAAACCGTGGGAAAAGCCGAAACCAGTGAGTTCCCCTTGAAGGATGGCGTTCGCTACATGGTAAATCCGGGGTCCGTCGGCCAGCCTCGCGATGGCAACTGGCGGGCCGCATTCGCATTATTCAACACCGAGTCTCGAGTTATTACCTTCCATCGCGTGCCCTACAATTTGAAAGCCGCGCAAGACCGCATCCTCGACGCAAATCTCCCTTTGCGACTCGCCACCCGGCTGGCCGCAGGAAGATGATGAGACCCGCAACAGCATTCTCCAACGCCCCCGAGCATCACCTGATCGCCTACAGCGACGGCGGCGCCCGCGGCAATCCCGGCCCAGCTGGCTATGGAGTGGTTATTCAGGACGAAACCGGGGAAAAAGTAGCCGCTCTAAGCGAATACCTGGGACACCAAACCAACAACGTCGCCGAATACCAGGGCCTGATCGCCGCCCTTGAATACGCCGTGAACAATGGCCACAAAGCCCTAAAAGTGATCAGCGATTCCGAACTTCTGGTCCGCCAAATCAAAGGCATTTACAAAGTCAAAAATTCCACCCTTCAACAACTCCACGGACGCGCAAAAGATCTAATAGCGCAGCTAGACTGGTTCTCAATAGGACACGTCTTGCGCGGCCACAATCAAGAAGCCGACACCCTCGCCAACGCCGCCATGGATAAAGGCATGGGACGAACAAAGAATTAGGCTTTTTATGTGGGGCGGACATTCATGTCTGCCAAATCAAAAAACCTTGTCATCCCAAGCGAAATCGAGGGACCTGCTTTTCTCGCCCCCTCCGCAGCCCGCCCTCACACCCATCAAACGCAATCAAC
>Ga0210403_10004299_pt1 | contig 12299 bp, 8 predicted proteins | sample IncBWC19MmetaG_FD_150863 | JGI IMG/M metagenome (GOLD analysis project Ga0210403, IMG submission 150863) | Forest soil microbial communities from Barre Woods Harvard Forest LTER site, Petersham, Massachusetts, United States - Inc-BW-C-19-M | ecosystem: Environmental > Terrestrial > Soil >... | reverse complement strand
CGTCAAGCTTCCCCAAAAACATGGGAGTCTCTGGTTTCACCCACTGTTGGAACTGGCCCTGCCAGGCTAGTGAGCATCGGCAAGCGAAATCTCGCCCGATCGGACCATCCGCTGCACTTGAAGGCAGAGCCACGAAAAAAGGTATATCCCTCCAAGAACAAAAAATCCCGAAGAATTGGCGCTTATCGCGAAGATACCCGCGACGCTCAGCAACATGGTAGCGGCGAATGCTTTCCTCATCGAAGGCTGAGGAGCAGTCACAGCTCGCTTAACATCTATATCCACGCGACGAAAGATGACGCCCATCGCAAGCCCCACGATCACCACTCCAGCCAAGCCAAAATTGAAGTAGCTCTCTCCGAAGGTGCCCGGTCTCACTCCAGGATGCACATGCGGATCCAGGCCGAGAGTCGTGGCTGTTGCGGCACCCGTTCCCCAGGCGTCTCGAAACTCGGAGGCGAATCGTGGAACAAATGCAGTTAAAGCAGCAAGATAGGTTTTGCCCATCCAGAGGTTATGGTCCCACCGTGCGTTTACCCAGGCGAAATCGCGCAAGTCAGAAAAATTATTTCCATAAAGTAACGCTATAGCCAGGAACGCAAAAAAAACATTTAGTGAATACTGACCGGCCCGAACATTTCCTAGATAGAGTCCAAACAGAAGGATGACGGAAATCACGCTTGCAAGTTTGAGCAGACTAACTCTGGTTCGCAACTTTATCAGATAGCACAGCAGAATGTTGATGTAAATACCCGCGATGTTGCCCCTGGCGCCGAAGAATATCAAGCCAAAGCTAAGTAGCAGCGTGCATGTCAGAAGTACCCTCTCCTTTTTATCGATATAGCGTGCAAGGCAATGGGAGGCGATGACAATCGAATAGCTGGAAACGACGACGGCGACGGGACGAAGTTGAGGGTTCGCAAACGTGTAATGCCTAAGGTCGAACCCGAATCCATCGTGAACGAAATATATGGCCAGAACGATGATTTGCAATACCAGGCAAAGCAAAGATTGGAACACCAACAGCCTTCGCGACGACATCAGCATCATCGAACATTGGGGGACAACGTCCAGTAGCTTGATTGTCAGCTTGCGGATTCCAAGCCCAATGCGAATGCGCCACGCAAAACCTCCAGCCAATATGGAGAAGTAACCAACCAAAGTAATCAGAAAGATGTCGGGCAGGACAGCCACGACGGCCGCGAAGTCATGGCCCACCACAGGAGCATTCAACTCGCTCTTGGAGAAAGGGAGCATAATCATGTTTGGCAGAACGCAAAAAAGAAATAGCTGTGAGTGCCAAATGTCGATTCGATATCCTCGGCGATAACAGTTGCGATAGTAGGAGATCGCGAACAGCAACATCGCAAACACGTCGAGAGCATATATCAAATTCCACGACATATTACTTCACCACCGTCTCGGCGATACCGCGCTCACCCCAAAAAATTAGCCCGAAGCCCTCAACCTGGAGACTCCTCAGCTCGACAGTCGTAAGAGAAGGCAAGGTTCCGAGTAAACTCACCACCGCCAACACACCTAAAGAACCTCGCACGCGCATGCGCTAATTCTAATCGGGATTGCACTACGGCGGATTGGGTTGGTCGCCTCTTTCCGATCGACTGTGGGCGTTCACCTTCGTCGTTGTGGTTCGGAGGCGCTATGGGGTGCTGCAAATGCAACCCGATCAAAAGACTTTTCCGCGAGAGCGCACGCGGCTGAAACTCGCGAACATTCCGCGCAGGATGGCACCTGCGTTTTGTGGCCTGCCTATCATAAGGCGATGTAAAGCGCTCAGGCCAGTGGCCGTTAAAACGGATAGAAGGAACCGAGAATGGTACCGCCTGCTAAAAACGATACGGTTCCGCGCCTGATAAAATTCCGAGAGGGCGCTGCGATTTGATCGAACGTGCGCGCTACCGATGCTCGCTCCCTCCTTGTGGTAGACGACGCTCTCCGGAGAGTACCCGAGGTGAAATTCAGGACGGGCTCGGGCCGCCAAATCAAGCTCCTCGTAGTACAGGAAATAGCTCTCTTCGAGCAGGCCTACCGCATCCAGACACATGCGGCTCATCAGCATAGAGGCCCCCTCCACATAATCTGGCGCACCAGGAGTCGTCGAAACCCGCGGCGTGGTGAGTTCCTGCAGAGGCCATGTGCGCCCACTCCAGCGACTATATCTTCTCCCCCCCATAGTTTGTATTTCTTGTGGGCGAGTATAGCTACGAAGCTGCGAGCCACAAATACCCAGTTTTGGATCGGCTTCTGCCATCCGCACCATCGCGGACAGCGAATCGGGTTCGACCACGGTGTCGTTATTCAGCAGCCAGACGTAATCGCAGTCACCACGTGCAAGCGCATATCGAATGCCGACATTGTTTCCTCCCGCAAAACCCAGATTGGCGCCAGTCTGAATCAGTAGCAAGCGGCTCCCAGACGATAAGCTCGTTGCGCCCTCTTCCGAGGAGAAAATGTAGTCAAAACCTAGAGGCTTCGGAATCGATGGCACCGTCAAGCAGGCCAGATCCTGGTTCTCGCACGAGGCCGCGATGAAACCCTTTGCCCAACCCTCGATCTTCTCAATCGAGCCATCGGATGAAGCATTGTCGCAGACGATCACGGTGAAATGGGAATAACTCAGCCGAAAAACGGCCTCAAGACATTCAATAGTGTCCTGCCACCCGTTCCAGTTCAAAAGAACGATATAGACCCGGGGTTGCCCGGAGACCTGCAACTCATTCATGCGGTGCGGCTCGCCTCATACACTGATATACGTTACCTGAAGCCGCATCGTATTGGGTTAGATTAGGTGGCCTGAGAGTCTGGCCTGATCAAAAAACAGCCGGAAAACTGGTGGTAGAAAGATGCCTCACCTGATTCCTAAAAACACACGTTGCTGACTGGGTTTTGTTCCTGTGAGAACATAATGTCTGTGAATCAGTCTGAAGTATCAGCGAGAGTGCTCAGCCGGCCCGAAAGGGACGTGGATTCGGTTTCCGGTGTGCCGTCCGAAGAAGAGATCTCTCTTTTGGATATCATTATCGTCATTGTCCAAAACCGGCGGCTGATCCTGAAGATAGCAGCTTCCACGGTCGTTGTTGGAGTGATTGTCTCGCTATTGCTTCCCATTCGATATACGGCAACGACCTCCATTCTGCCGCCGCAGCAGACAAGTTCCGCGGGCTCCGCGCTTATGGCACAGCTTGGCGGCCTTAGTTCGGTCGCCTCGCTGGCTGGCGGTAGTTTGGGACTGAAGAATCCCAATGATCTTCAGGTAGCCATGCTGAAAAGTCGGACGGTCGAAGACGCGATGCTCGATCGCTTCCATTTGGTGGAGCTTTTCCGAGTGAAGCAGAGGTCGGATGCCCGAACGAAGCTTGAGAAAGTCGTAGATATCGATAACGGCGCCAAGGATGGGCTGATCCGCATTGCTGTCACCGATAGCGACCCTCGGCGCGCTGCGGAGATGGCCAACGGATATGTCGAGGAATTCAAGAGGCTGTCCGCTAACCTCGCGGTCACCGAGGCATCGCAGCGTCGACTGTTCTTCGAGCAGCAGTTGGTTCAAGCCAAGGACAATCTTGCCAACGCCGAGGAAGATCTGAAGAAGACCGGACAGAAAACCGGCCTGATCCAGTTAGACAGCCAGACGCGCGCGACTATCGAACTCGTTGCCGAACTGCGGGGGGAAATCGCTGCGAAAGAGGTCCAGATTAACGCTATGCGTTCGTTCGCGACCGGCGAGAATCCTGAACTCCAGATGGCCGAACAGCAGTTGGCGGGCCTGCGATCGCAAGCGGAAAAGATGGGCGCTGCCTCGGAAGACGCGTCGAATGCGCTTATCCCCAAGGGAGGTATGCAGGAAGCGGGGGTCGAATATATACGGAAACTGCGAGACGTCAAATACTTCGAGACCATCTTCGACCTGTTGGCGCGACAGTATGAAATTGCCAAAGTCGATGAGGCGCGTCAGGGAGCAACCGTCCAAGTCGTTGACAGGGCGATTGTCCCTGATAGGCGGTCGTCGCCCAAGCGAACCCTCATCGTGCTTGGGGCGGCGGTGCTCGGCTTGTTCCTCGGCGTTGTCTGGGCATTCGCCAAGGAAGGATTAACACGGCTATCAAACAATCCCGAGGTACAGCCGCGGTTGGAGTTGCTGAAAAAATTTATCTCAACGGGAACGAAACAAAAGATAGAGATCTAAGCGCGCGTACAATTTCGGGCGGAGCACATTTCTTCAATGACAACGCAACCGACTGTCACTTGAATTGGAATAATGGGCCGGACACGATCGATTGCCATAAGGCATTGGAGGAATGCAAGTATCGAAATCTGATCATCGTAGTGGCTGCGGCACCTGAATCTCGCGTATCGCATAAGGCGGTCGCAAGTTGAAGCGGCGGATAGTCTTATACTCAATCGCTAACTTTACGGCTTCAGGTTTGCAATACTTCGGTTGTATTCAGAGGCCTCTGCTTCGCGATGTTTGTATTCCTAACGGTACATTTTAATCGGCGCATCTCACGATTTCAGTTTTCGTGGTGCAGGAGCGTACGGGAGGGCGTATAGGTCTATTGTCAGGGTAAGTCCGAAAACGCCGATGCGATATAGCTTTCAAACATCAATTTTCATCTCAAGCTGTAACCAACATCTAGATACCTTGTCGTGTTGGAAGATTGGTTTGCGAAATGTCGAAAATTCTCATCCAGTGTGTTGTTGTCCTTTATAAATGCGCCTTGGACGATTCAAAAACATTGCTGTCACTACAGGAGGTGTGCCGCCAGTTTAGCGGCCTTTCTCGACGAATCGCCTTACTTATCTATGACAATTCTCCGGATCCGCAGGCAGCGAATCTTGATCACTGGAGTTATGGAGCCATCGAATATCATCATGCTCCGGAGAACGGCGGGCTTGCATCGGCTTACAATCAAGCGCTGTCGAAAGCGATCGAGGCCGATATCAAGTGGCTGCTCTTATTGGACCAGGATACGGTGCTCACGCCAGCCCTATTTCCGGCTTTGTTTGAGACTATCGAATCGCCTTTAATGCCCGAGATCTGCGCCATCGTGCCAAAACTCGCACAGCAGGGAGAGAAGCTCTCTCCGCTGATGGTGGGACGGTTTCACAATCATCATTTTCCGACTGCATTTTCAGGGACATACCGCGGGCACATCATAGCGCTCAATTCAGCGGCTTGTTTGAGAACTCAAGCCTTGGTTGCAATTGGAGGATTTCCGCGCGAATATTGGCTCGACTTTCTCGATCACATCATGTTTCACCGTTTGCAAGCTGCAGGTGGCCGGGTTCTGGTCCTAAATGTTGTCATTGAGCACCGCTTGTCCATGCTCAATTTAGGGGCAGAGATGGGCCTCGAACGATACGCGAATGTACTTTCCTCTGAATGGAGATTTGTTCGAGAGACCGGATGGGGAGGCGGTCCCTTTGTCCACCGACTACGGCTGCTCAAACGAGCACTTGGTCTTACCATCAAATTGCGCAAGAAGGTCTATGCCGTCAAGACATTACGTGCCGCGTTGGAGTGAAGCAGTATTCGCCCATTGGGCATACGTCAGGAGGACATGGTTCGGTGTATCCTTCATAGAGAAGACAGAAAACATCAATGCAGGCGAGCGAAGATCTTACCAGTTAGTTCGAAGAGTCCAGGGCGTCGTCGTCGCTCAAAGTTTCTGAGGCGTGGACAATCGACAAATACTTCTAAATGACCAGGCACTCCCCATCAGCCATCCGCGAAAATGAAGGCCGGCAAACTTGACTGAGGCCTTTGAAGCGACTCCCAAGTTGCCCGAAAGGAAGGCCGTGCAGCCAGCCGGAGTGACTGCGACGCTATCCAAAAATGTAATAGTCAGTTTGGCGCGCGTTGCCGTCAACTCGCTTATCGCTCTTGTGCTGCCTGCTTACTTGACCCATCATTTGCCGGTTACAACTTATGCGGCCTGGGTACTAATCCTTCAACTCGGAGCCTTCGTATCGTTCCTCGACTTTGGCGTCCAAACGGGTGTCGCCAAATTTGTCGCCGAATACGATGCAAAGGGTGATGAGGCCGGAGCAGGACGCTACGCCAGTGCGGGATTTGCCATGATGACCCTCGCTGGGTTCCTGGGGTTAGTCCTTACACTTGTTCTGGCATGGCAAGTTCCTCGCCTATTTCACAGCATGCCAGCATCTCTCTATCGAGACGTTCGGCTCAGCGTGTTACTTGTCGGCTCTTCTTTGTCTTTCGGGTTGGTCTGTTCAGTCTTTGCGGCAGTTTTTATTGGGCTTCAACGGTATACCGTTCCGGTAACGATCTCAATCATCAACCGAGGCTTGTATACACTCTCAGTCTGTGCCATCGTCTTCCTTCACGGCAATCTGACAACTATGGGAGTTGCGGTTGCTTTGATCAATGTCTCCACAGGTTTACTGCAGGTCGCTGTATGGCGCGAGAAGTTGAGTCAGATAAAGATCTCGCTCCAAATTGTTGACCCGAGAATCTTGAAGCAAATGCTCAGCTATTGCCTCGTACTTGCTATATGGTCGGCGGCCATGCTGTGCATCTCCGGACTGGACGTCACAATCGTTGGGCACTACGCCTTTAAGGAGGCCGGGTACTACTCGCTCGCCACATTGCCTGCGAACTTGATTATCTTGATCGCTTCCGCTGCGCTCGGACCACTCATGCCCGCCGCTTCCGCGCTGAGTACCCTGCGTACGCCGTTTGCCATGGGTGAAATCTTGCTTCGAGCAACGCGCTACTCTACTATCCTGATGCTTCTCACAGGGTTGCCCTTGCTCGTGGGTGGTTACCCAATTCTGCGCCTGTGGGTAGGCTCAGAATATGCCACTCATAGTGCGAAGTATTTGTATATCTTGGTATTGGCAACCATGCTGCGCAATCTATGTTTACCCTACGCCACAATGGTGGTGGCGATCGGTCAACAGAGAGTCGCAACAGCCGCGGCGATAGCCGAAGCGCTCGTCAATCTTGGTAGCAGCATCTACCTTGCACATTCCTTCGGTGCCATGGGAGTGGCAGCAGGAACCCTTCTAGGTGCCCTTGTTAGCGTCTCGATGCATTTCGCCATCAGTATGCATTACACCCACGCCACGATGTTGATTACTCGCATGAAGCTTTTTGGGGGTGCTTTGGTTCGTTCGGCACTCGTCGCTATCCCATCAGTGCTACTCATCCCGTTTTGGTGGAATTCTGTCGAAGGTTCCCTAGGTCCGCATCTGTACTTTATTTGGGCAGTCGCGACGCTACTGATCACCTGGTTCGGAGCTCTGAATGGTACCGAGCGCCACGCTCTGTTGCATCTCATCGGAAGTAGAATAAAGTTGCTGGCCCGATAGGGTTAGACACATCTCGAAACAGCCGCGAGCACCCCTCGGTGCGACGGTCTTAGGAGAAACATGAATAACGAACAACCCGAGCTGCTTAAGGCGACTGTAACGGTCGGCCGGTCAGAAACCGGCGTCACTAAGGCCCGTGCTACAAGCGATCAAAGCGTTTGTCCTTATTGTGGAGGAACATCGGCACACTTGGTCTCGTCCTCAGACGTGAACAGAAAAACCACGGACCTGATATTCAAGTACTTTCAATGTGCCAAATGCAAGCTTGTCTTCCTAGATTCTCCTCCAGAAGATATGACCGCCTTTTACAAGGGCGGCTATCAGACCATTCCTGAAAACCTGTCCCAGCTACGAGAGATATCAAAGAAGGAAAGATATCGAATGGATTCAATATTAAAGTACAAACGGGGGGGCCGACTACTTGAAATTGGTCCATGGATGGGAATCTTCAGTTGCAATGCGAAGGACGCTGGCTTTGACGTAACCACGATCGAGATGGACCAAAATTGTGTCGATTTCCTAAGGAAGGTGGTGAATGTAACAACGATTCAGTCCAACAAAACAGTAAAGACGCTTGACGCGATGAATGAGAAGTTTGACGTCATCGCCTTATGGCATTGCCTTGAACATCTGCCGCAACCTTGGTTAGTGTTACAGAAGGCCGCAGAGAAACTTGCACCCGGAGGAATTTTATTGATAGCCATTCCCAATATTGACAGTTACGATTTCTCAGTGCTTCGAGCAAAATGGAAGCATTTAGATGCCCCGAGGCACCTGTATTTTTTCCCAATTCAATGGTTGGAAAGAATTAGATCAACGATTGGTTTGGAAACCCTAGAACTTACCACTTCCGACCATCTGAGCAAAATTATCAGCAGGAGTGCTTGGTACGCCCAAGCGGCTTCTAGAATTCCGATTAAGTATGTTCGCGGGATTGTAGGGTTATTGTTATATAAATTTGCGCAACAACGGAGCAAAGGAAAATACTCGGGTGGGGGCCTAACGGCCATATTTACCAGAGTTTCTTAACTCGACGCTCGATCGCTTTCAAATGCTTGAGTTAGATCAGTCGCGCCAGAATGCAAATATGAAATGGAAGTGCAAGATCGAGCGCCAAAACCTCGAAACCAACTCTTGATAACAACTCACGGCTATTATTTTCATCAAACACATGATGATGGAGACACCGGTTTGAGAAATTGTCCAATGATCGCCTTTGGAAGTCTTGCCGTGACCCTGCAGCAACGTCCCGATCCAAGTCATGTTTTTCGAGAATCTCCGGAAGATGAGTAAGGTCATCTTCACCCATATTTTGCTCGAAGTCATTGAACATATGGTCTACGCTGGTCGGCTCCCTTAAATGATCAAATGTTTCTCGATAATTAGGAAGCACAAGGACTAGGGCGCCATTTGGACGCAGCACTCTCTGCCATTCTTTCAGGGCTTTGATTGGATTCGCAAAGTGTTCCAAATTGTGGGCTGATAGCAAGATGTCATAAGTCGAGTCCGGCACATCAACAAGAGCCGAACCATCACAAAAGAGAGTCTTCCCAGGTGCTTTTCCAGGGCTAAAAATGAAAGTCTCGGTGTGTTTTGCCCAAATGGTCGCTTTAGAAAAGTCGCAGTTATCAAGTTGTCCAATCTTCTCGTAAATTGGGAGTACTTTTCCCTTTTTAAAGAGGCCGCTCGGACCGCCTATCTCGAGTCCGCTTTTTCCAGATACATACGTCAAGTACGTCTCAAAACTTTTGAGCTGTCCTTGTCGCATCAAATCGATTCGCTTCCTAATTCGCTGCAAAGGGGAAGCCTCACGTCCAAAGAAGCGCATAACTTTATCTCCAGCCTGCAGGGTTGCCAAGCGCAGCTATTTAACAGACGAGGCTAGATGGATATCTCCCATCTCTTACTGGCAGTCACTCCTAAAATACAGTATTACCAGCTGCTATCGCAATTCCCAACTGCCCCACGATCTGCGCTACGCTAACGATTGTGCGAAGAGTATTGCCTTTCGTAAGATTCAACGGAATGACCACCGTATCGCCGGGATAGATATGTAAAGACTCGAAGCTGTTTCCGCGCAAAGAAGAACTGTATTGCTTGCTAAGAACGGAGCCGCTCGCTCGAATCACGTACGCCCTACTCGTGTCGGCGTCGCGATTAGCTCCGCCAGCTAACCGAATGTAACTTCCGACACGGCGGGTTGGATCATACACAAAGGAGTTTTGATTGTAGACCGCTCCGTTGACGCTCACCGTAGATGGTACGCGTGGCACAATGAATCGATCTCCATCCTCCAGAGGCAAGTCGGGAAGCTGTGACACATCGTGGCTATCGGGAGACAATTCCAGCACGATTCGGCCGGTGGCTCGCACTTGGCGGAGACTGTTGACAACGTTTTGGCTCTGCGACTGTGCTGCAGCTGCAGCGGCTGAGTCCGAGGCACTGATCGACCTGCCCGCATTATTCGTTGCGTTGGCATTTAACTGGAGTGTGATCTGATCGATGTATTCATTCAACCGCTGCTGCTGCACACGGCGTGTCGACTCGCGGGTAAACTCCGAGCCGTACAGATAGGCCTCCGGACTCAAACCTCCAGCACGTTGCACCAATTGCCGCAGTGTCTCGCCCGGCAACACACTGTAGACACCGGAGGCAACGAACTCTCCCTCCAGTCGAACGTATCTGGTCTGTTGTGCCTGAGGTACGCGAATGTCCGCCTTTGAAAAGATCGTGACCACGTCGCCCGGTAGCAACTCAAGGTTCTGGGAAGCGTCGCCTTCCAACACAAGCTTACCTAGATTAAAGGGCAACAGTGACGTGGTCAGATTCTCTTTGCTTTGCCGCTCAATGACCGCGTAGCCCCAATCGATGTCTGGCTCGCTCAGTTTGACATCGTTGCGCGGTTTGAACTGTCCGGCTGATGAATTGGCAACAATCGTCGAACCAACGCTGGCGCTCGTCGCGCTCTGGTTCGAGCCGCCCATAGTCTGCTGAGAGCCGGCCCCCTGAAAGCCACTCGGCTGAAAACCGGTGTTCGCTTGATTCGCTGCGTATGGCACGTTCGTTTGCGGCGGCGTGTACCGATCATTGATCCCACTCGCAGAAGTCTCTGATTCGGGAATCCGTCCGCAATCCAACCCCCCATCCGTCGGCCCATTGTCTATTCCGTTAGAGGCTCCTCCCTCACTGCCAAATGCCAATCCGATCAAATTTGGATTTCTTGTCGAAGAGTATCGCCAGTTTGGGTTTTGCCCCTCATCTCCGACGGGGATGCCGTAAATCAGGCGTGGAATGCCAAAGGGCGTTGTCGGAAGGCAGGTGGGAATATAGGTCAGCATCGGCTGGCCCAACTGAGCTCGCTTTAGCCAATAATCGCGAGTGATCAGCGCGTCCTTATTCGGCAGCAGATCGCGAATCCGCATTCCAGTCTTCCAGGTATAGCGCCCAGGATTTGCCACATTCCCCCGAAGCGTAATCGCATCTTTGTACTGACCAGGAACGGCCATCAGCTCTAACAGGTCGCCATCATGCAGTAAAGTAGCTCTTCCCTGCGCATCCAGGGCCACCTCGGTGATGCTGCGCATCCGGCGTTCATCCACCCGCTCTAATCGAACCGTCTCTTTTGAAGCGACGGTCGTTAGTCCCGCAGCGAGCTCCAGAATTTCTCCAACCGTTGTACTATTGGCCGATTTGAGTTCATAGATAGCCGGAGCGTTGACGCTGCCTGCCACAGCCACCTGCGGCCCTACCGCCGGGATATAGATCACATCGCCAGGCAGCAATTGTTCGTCCTTCGACTTGTCGCCGCGCAGCAACAAATCATATAAATCGAACTCGACAACAACATTGCCGGCACGCTTTAACTGAATGTGACGCAAACTGCCCTGAGGCGCTGGGCCGCCCGTCGCAAAGAGTGCATTCGTCAGCGTGCTCAAAGAGCTGATCGTGTAGCTTCCCGGCCGCCGCGCCTGCCCGACAACGAACACCTGGATCGACCGCAGCTGCCCCATGTTCACGTTCAGGTCGAAGTTACGGAAGACTCGCGCCATCTGCGCTTTTAAAAAATCACGCATCTGCGCAAACGACAGCCCCGCAACATGCACCGTACCGACCTGGGGGATATAAATGCTCCCCGATCGATCGACGGTGTATCGGCTGTTGAGCGTAACCTGCCCCCACACCTGGATCAGCAACTCGTCCCCAGGCCCAATGACATACTCCGGTGTCACGGGAACTGCATTCAACGGTGCGAAGGTCGACGGCGGGTTGCGGAACAGGTTCACCCCGTAAATCGGCAGCATTTTGCCTATCGAATTCGCAACCATCTGTTGAAACTCGGTAGGCGAATCCAAAGGCAATCGAGTCTCAGTCAACTGTCTTTGTTGCTGTTGCTGCGTTAGATTGCCGCTCGTGATGTTGCCTTGGGACTCCTGCCCCGGCAGCACAACTCCCTGAGAGCTTGGTTGCTGACTAGTCGACGGCAGACGCCTTTGGAGATTCCCCTGATCAGCGGCGTTCTGCTGAGCGGCCTGGCATGCCAGGTCTTGCGGGTTACAGGTAGCCTGTTGCCCTGAAGTACTTCCCAGCGCCTCTCCGAAATCGGTGTACTGAGCGCGCGTTGTCAGCGTCCCAAACACAGTCAACAAAACCACGTATCCAGCCTTCAGTACTCGGGGCGAACCACCAAACTGCATCTGCTGTAATCCTCGTAACCTTCTTTTACCTTCGACGGTTCCTCTAGAAAGCCCCACGCTCACGGTTTTGAGTCCAGAGCAATCTAAGCCCGTCACAATCGACAAAACCCTTTTATATGGCTGCTTCAAGCATACCGGAATGTGGTGGGTGCCACGAGAAAAATGGACAAGTCCACTCTCATGGTACCTGCTGCGCTCCCACAATAGCTTTGACATCCTGGCGCATCGATACGCTCTTCTGCCCCTTCTCCA
>Ga0210403_10004298_pt1 | contig 12299 bp, 14 predicted proteins | sample IncBWC19MmetaG_FD_150863 | JGI IMG/M metagenome (GOLD analysis project Ga0210403, IMG submission 150863) | Forest soil microbial communities from Barre Woods Harvard Forest LTER site, Petersham, Massachusetts, United States - Inc-BW-C-19-M | ecosystem: Environmental > Terrestrial > Soil >... | reverse complement strand
TCCCCGTTGTCGTTTTTGTTTGTTATAGCCTCAGCCGGCACCTGCGCACAACGCATCCATGGTATCACACAAAGCTGATGCCGCAGCGCACCAATGATGTGACGTCTTTGCAAAAACTCGCGGGGCGCGAGAATGGCCTTGGTACATACCGAGATTGATGCGATCCGCACGCTGTTGGGCTCAAAACCGCGGCCCGTTGGATGGTCGCAGCGCCGTCAGCGGATCGAGGAAGTCGGCTCGGTGTGGGCGGTAGCCCAAGACATCACGCTGACGGCTGTCGATTGCGACGGCGTTCGCGGCGAATGGTCGCTAGCGCCGGGCAATGAGCCTTCGCAGGTGCTGCTGTATTTTCATGGTGGCGGCTATTGCTCGGGCTCAATCGTCAGTCACCGGCGGCTCGTGACCGAAGCAGGCCGTGCGGCGCGGATGCGGACGCTCGCGATCGATTACCGGCTTGCACCGGAACATCGTTGTCCCGCAGCGCACGAAGACGCGCTGACGACCTGGCGTTTCCTGCGCAAGCAGGGCATCGCAGCGAAAAACATCGTGGTCGGTGGCGACAGCGCCGGCGGCAATCTTACGATTGTTCTGATCAATCGATTGCGCGACGCGGGCGAGGAGTTACCCGCCTGCGCGTGGCTGCTATCGCCATGGACCGATCTCACGATGTCCGGTGATACGCTCAAGACCAAGGACGCGGTCGATCCGTTGATCCATGACGCTTACTTGTGCGAGTTGGCCGACGCCTATGCACCGGCGCCCGTCGATCGCAAGAGCCCCTCGATCTCGCCGCTGTTTTCAGATGTTCGCGGCTTTCCGCCAACGCTCATTCAGGTCGGATCGGCAGAGACGCTGCTCGCCGACGCCACTCGTTTTGCCGCTGCGCTGGGGGCCGCGGATGTAGCAGTCACCCTGGAGATCTGGCCGCATATGATTCATGCCTGGCCGATGTGGAATGCAAAGCTTGAGGATGGACGGCGCGCGCTGGCGCGGCTAGGGCAGTTCATCACCGCGCATCGGCCGGATTAGCCGCCGGCGAGCGAGGACCAGAGCAGTGCGATCACGGCCACCGCCATGATCGCCGTGCCGACCCAGCCGAGCGCGACCAGCCACGACCGCGCCTTGAAGCGGCCCATCAGCTTTGCGTTCGAGACGATCACCATCATCATCGCCATGATCGGAACGGCGACGATGCCATTGAGCACGGCGCTCCACACCAGCATATGAATGGCGCTGATGCCGGTGAAGCCCAGCGCGAAGCCGATGACGGTCGCAGCCGCGATGATGCTGTAGAATCCGACAGCGTCCGGTGCCTTTGCCTCCAGTGTGGCGTGCCATCCGAACGCTTCGGCCACACCATAGGCGGCGGAGCCCGCCAGCACCGGGATTGCCAACAGGCCGGTCCCGATGATCCCGAGCGCGAACAGCAGGAAGGTGAGATCGCCGGCCAGCGGCCGCAGCGCGTTGGCGGCCTCCGTCGCCGAGTTGATGTTGGTGACACCGTTGGCGTTGAGGACGGAGGCGGTGGTCAGGATGATGAAGAAGGCGATGATGTTGGAGAGAAACATCCCGACAGTGGTGTCAATCTTGATACGGTCGAGTTCGGGAGCGCCGCCGCGCGAAAGCTCGCGCAGCGGGCGATGCACCTTGCCCTGGTTCATCTCCTCGACCTCCTGCGAGGCCTGCCAGAAAAACAAGTAGGGACTGATGGTGGTGCCGAGCACCGCGACCACCATCAGGAAGTAGTCGGCATTGATATGGACCTTCGGCCAGACTGTGGCGAGCAGGGCGGTGCCCCACGGGATCTTCACCGTGAAGGCGGTGGCCACATAGGCAAACAAGGAGAGCGTCAGGAATTTCAGCACCGGCGAATAGCGGCGATAGGGCACGAAGACCTGCAACAGGGTCGAAGTGGCGGCGAAGATCAGCGCGTGCTCGTGATTGAGGCCGCCGATCACCAGCGACAACGCCTCCGCCATTGCGGCGATGTCGGCTGCGATGTTGAAGGTGTTGGCGATGACGAGAAGAAGAACCAATGCCAGCACCAGCCAGCGCGGCGCCACTTCCATCACATTGGCGGCGAGACCCTTGCCTGTCACCCTCCCGATCAACGCGCTGACGAGCTGGATGGCGATCATGAAGGGGATGGTGAGGAATACCGTCCACAACAGCCCATAGCCGAATTGCGCGCCGGCCTGCGAGTAGGTCGCAATGCCCGATGGATCGTCGTCGGCCGCGCCGGTCACGAGGCCAGGGCCGAGCAAGCGATACAGCATCATTCCAGGATTTCTGGATACCGGGCGCTTGCTGTCGGTCATCAGGGCCTTTGTTGTCGTGCAGGATGCTTGCGAACCCCGTGATCAAATCGCGTCTGGAACAAAAGTTCCAGTGGGGGAACGTACGCTCCAACAATAAAAAGCCCGTGCGGGGCGCGGGCTTTTTGGATCATGATTATAAAGCAACGCGCCGGCTAGCCGTCGGCTTTGGCCTGGTGATCAACGACGCCGTAGGTGATGCCGAGCAGGATGCCAAATCCCATTTCGAAGCCGGGGCAGGCATGGATCGGATGCGGGGTCTTGCTGCGATCGCCGCCGAAGATCGGGCAAACATCATCGCTGCCGCGCTTCAGGTCCGACTGCGTTGCCTGCACGATGCTGAGATAGATCTTGTCGCCAGCTTTCACCTGCACCGGGTCCTTGGTGCCGAGCGTGTGATCCTTCTTCGCGGTGCGCCAGATGAAATCCGGTGTCGGCTGCATCTGCATGGCCTGGCGCAGTGACGGCTCGATCACTTCATGGGCCCTGGCGAACTCGTCGGTCTGCGCGTTCGCCTTGAGCTGCGCGCCCAGCGCCATCATGGTTGCGGTTCGCTGCCAGGACTTGACCGTGATCACCAGATTGCCGTTGATCGTCGGCAATGCGCCCGTCATCACGCCGATGATGGTGCGCGCCAGCAGGTCATTGTCCTTCGTGTCAGGGAATTGTTCGAACAAGGCGCGCGTCAATGGCGCGGTCGGAAGCTGGCCTGAGGCGCGCTTGTCCGCCACATATTTCCCGACCGACTCCCGGAGGATTTGTCCGGTGCGCTGGCCGATGAAGGTCAGGAGCCCGTCCGGGTCGGGATGGAAGATGTAGGCCGAAGGCGGCGTGTAGTCCGCGGGGCAAACCCCGGGCGGAACGAGATTCGACACGCCAAATCCACCGGCCTTGACATAAACGCCATCGGGGATGTCGAAATAGTGGCTGCAGACCTTTGCAAGGACGATGTCCGAAAGCGCTTGGATGTCGAGGATGCCGCCTGGAGCCGGCACGGTCGGAAGCGCGGCGCGGGTCTCCTTCAGCGTGACCTCGAAGGCGTCTCGCCGGGTAACGCGGCCGATGGCGGCATTCGCCGGCGTCGATTCTTTCTCGTATTCCGGTCCCCAATCCATGCCGAGGAAGATCGCACCGAAACTCTGTTCCATCCGCTTCTGGTAGCCGTCGTTGGTGTAATTGCCGTCGGCGTTGAGCAGGACCTGCAGGTACAGCTCCTTGCTGGTCACCACCACGCCTTCCGGCGTGCGCGCGACGCCGCCTTCCGGATCGACCCTCGTGCTTGCTACGGCCTGGGCATGCTTGTCGACGAGATGGTCGAGCACGAGGCCCCACATCGTGCTGACGCCGCCGGCAATCGCAGTTGCTTTGAAACCGGATTGAACAGTATCTGCTGACATCAAATTTCTCCTGTCGGGCTAATGCAAATCGTCTTCGCGCGCATTCTTCCCACCGATCGTGACATCATTAAGCAGGTGGTTATCGTTTTTTATGTCGGCTGAAACATTGCCCCGCCGTGCGCGAACGCGAGGTATGGGAGGGAAGGAAGATCCTCTCCATATTGCAATCTAAGATTGATTTTGGCAATGCCGATCTGGAGAGGACGGCGGACGGGCTTGGCACGCTTCAGGCGAGTGCGGCGAGCAGATCGCGCGCCTCGCGGACATCGGCTGCGGCCTCGCCGCCTTCGATTGCGGCGAGAATGGGCTCGATCAGCGCGCGCATATCGTTGTTGGATTTTCCTTCGCGCCAGAGCCGGGCCAGATCGTTGGCGGCGCGCAGTTCGAGCAGGCGGCCGTGCTGGCCGCGCGCGACGGCAAGTGCTTCCAAAAAGCAGGCTTCCGCGCGTGCTGGGTCGGGCTGCTCCTTCTGCAGCGCGAGCCGGCCGCTGAGCCGGTGCAGATCGGCGAGGTAATAACGTTCCCCGGATTGCTCGACAAAGGCGAAGCCTTGCGCGAGGTCGGCTTCCGCCCGTCTCAAATCTCCCGCCTGCAGGGCGGCCTCCGCCATGTTGGACAGGATCATCGAGCTGCCGGTGAAGCCGCCGGCCGACCGCATCTGATCGAAGGCCGCTCGAAGGGCTACGATGTTGTCCTGTCCCGGCTCGCGCATGGCGCGGGCATAGGCGTAGTGCAGGGCGGCGAGCAGGCGGATTTGCTCGACCCGCTTCTCCGTGCAATAGGCGAGGAGCTCGGCGCTGCCGCGCTCGAGCGCCACGAGGTCGCGCAGCACTGCTTTGGGCCAGGTGACCGCACAAAATCTTGCCGATGCAATCGTGGTTGCGTGCGTATGGGTCGAGATCTCGACCTGAACCTGTTCGCTGATATCAGCCGCACTGTCGATGAGGCCATTCGACAACCGCACCAGCACTTCGAACGAAAGCATGGCGATGCCTGGATCCCATCCAAAACGGTGGCTTAGGGCGCGCTGCCGTTTCGGGTCGCGGTATTGCCTGGCGCGCTGCAGGCTTTCGAGCGCCCGGTGATTGTGCCCGGCATAGTACTGGTTGGTGGCGAGCATCCGATAGGCGACCAGACGGTAGGTTGGATCGTCCTGCCATTCTGCGACTTCGATGATTTGTTGTGCGAACTCGAGCGCGGGCTGCATTCTTGCGCGCAAAGTCGCCACCGAGCAGAGCCCGAACAGCACGGAGACGCGCTGCAGATCGGTGCCGACGCCGCGGTCGAGCAGCCGTTTCGCGGCGTTCATCACTTCATAGGTCTCGGGGGCGGAGATGCTCTTCAGCGGCACGAGCGCGTAGGCGCGCGCCACCAGAAGCGACAGCTCGAGCGCGTCGCGTTCGCTTCCTTCGGCGATGGAGGGGATCAGCGAGAGCCCGGTGCGGGCATGGCGCTCGGCCTCGACCGGCGCCGATTGCGACAGCGCCAGTTCGGCCGCGCCCAGCCAGGCGGCGGCGGCAGGGGTCGCGAGCCCGGCCTCGGTGAAGTGATGGGCGATGGTTGCGGGCGGATATTCCTCTTCGGTGATGTGCTCCTTCAGCGCCCAGGCGATTTGCGCGTGGATGCGCTGGCGGCGGCTGCGCAACAGCGAGCTGTAGGCGGCGTCCTGGACCAGCGCGTGCTTGAACACGTAGCTCGCCTTGGGCGGTGCGCCGCGGCAATGGATCAGCTCGGCGTCCAACAGCTGGCGCAGCACGCCCTCGAGCGCTTCACCCTTGATCGGCGAGATCGCCTCGAGCAGGGTGTGCGGAAATTCGCGGCCGATCGCAGCTCCGATCTGCGCGGTTTCCTTGATCGGCGACAAGCGGTCGAGCCGCGCGGTCAGGGAGTCGTGCAGGGTCGAGGGGATCGCAAGCGGCGTCAGCGCGGATGTGAGCACGTACGCATCGTCCTCCTCGCGCAGCAATTCGGATTCCAGCACGCTCTTGGTCAATTCCTCCATGAACAGCGGCACGCCGTCGGTCTTCGCCACGATCTGGTCGAGCACTTCCGCCGGCAGTTTCTTGCCCGACGTCACGCCATCGATCATCCTGAGGGCCTGATGGCGCGTGAGGCGGTTGAGCAGCAGAGAGCTGGCATGGCTCTGGCCAGCCCAGGGCGGTGAAAACTCCGGCCTGTGTGTGACCACAAGCAGAATCGGCAAGCTCCGCACCTCTTCGACGATACGGTTGGTCAGCTCCAGCGTGGTGGGGTCGATCCAGTGCGCGTCCTCGAGGAACATCAGGATCGGCGCCTGCTTTGTCAGCTCGACCGTCATCCCGATCATGGCCGAAAGCGTTCGCTCCTTTGCCTCGGCCGGCGGCATGTCGAGCGGCGGATAGCGGTCGCTGGTCGGGATCGCGAGCAAGGTGGCGAGCGGAGGTACAATGTCATCGCACGACAATCCGGTGTCCTCGACCATCCGCTCCAGTTTCTCGAGCCGCGCGCCGGCGGGCTCACCGCTGACAAAGCCGGCCGCATGCCATATCTGGCCGATCACGGGATAGAACGTGTCGTTGAGGTGGTGCGCCGAGCATTGGTAGCGCATGACGATGTGGCATTCGTCCTCGACCCGCTCGCGCAGCCTCGCCAGGATGCGCGACTTGCCGATGCCGGCCTCGCCCGAGAGCAACACGACCTGGCCGTCGCCCGTGACCGCACGCTGCCAGTGCTCGATCAGCAGCGTCATCTCATTTTCGCGCCCGACAAAGGGCGTGAGCGCCTCCGAACGCGACGCGTCGAAGCGGCTGACGATCGCCTGCTCGCGCAGGATCAGCCAGCTCGCCACCGGCGACTTGAATCCCTTGAGGCTCTGCGGCCCGAGCGGCTTCAGCTCGAACGTCTTGCCGAGCAGCCGCCGCGTCGGTTCCGAGACCATGATGGTGCCGGGCTCGGCCAGCGACCGCAGCCGCGCCGCGAGATTGGCGGTATCGCCGACGACGCCTCGCTCGCGCGCTTCGCCTTCGCCGATCAACTCGCCGACCACGACCAGGCCGCTGGAAATGCCGATCCGCGGCTCGAGCGTCACGCCGTGCTCGCGAGAGAGCCTCGCGACGGCTTCGATCAGCGCCAGGCCCGCCCGCGCGGCGCGCTCGGCGTCGTCCTCATGGGCGCGCGGATAGCCGAAATAGACAGTGGCGCCGTCACCGACCCATTTGGCGACATGGCCATCGAAGCGCGCGACCGCGGCTGCGATCGTGCTCTGGGAGGCGCGCATCAGCTCGGCCATGTCCTCGGGATCGAGTTCCGCCGTCAGCACGGCGAGGCCGACCAGGTCGCAGAACATCACCGTCATGTGCCGGCGCTCGGCGCCTTCGCGGGCTGCGGGCGCGAGCGACGGCGAAGGATCCAATACAGCAAGTTCGCGGATCGCGCGCAGTATCCTCAACCGGTGTCCAAGCGGAACACCGATGTCCCTCAGGCGCTGATCCGTCAGCTCCGGAAGCGCGTCAGCGTCGATCCCGTTTTCTCGAAATGTGCTTTCGTAGTGATCGAGGCCGAGGCCGGCTAGCCAGGTCCCGACATCCATCTATTCCGGTCTCCCTCCCGCCCGGCAGTGATGATGGGCCGCAGGGAGCGTCCTGTCCAGAACCGTTGAGGTCTGGAAACTCCGGTTCAGAGGACGGTGAGGCGAGAATCCTTCCACGGATCCCGACGTGCGGTTGACACGTCGGGCAAATCAGATGCATTTTGCCATCATCGCAACAAGCATCGAAGCCCGAGGCCGGACCGGCCGCGGGCTTTTTGCTCGCGCGGGCTACTTGATGCTGACGAACATGGCCCACGCCGCCGCAAGGCCGGCGCCGGTCAGGACATAGTGCGGGCTTTCGCAAAATGTGCTGCCGTATCGGCACATCTCGACGCCGAGCGAGCCGATCTCGTGATTGCCGGCAGCATAGAACAGTCCGGACAGGACAACCAAAATACCGGCGACCCAATACATCGTCGATCTCCTTGCCATCCATTGATCGATCGCGCCTGATCTCAAAATCCACACTTGCCCCGTCGGGCAAATCAGAGGCATATCGACAAGATCGAAAATTATATCGCCCGCGCCGTGATTCGGCAGCGGGCTTTCTCATTTTGTGCGACGCGAGGGTGCAAATTCGGTTTTCGATTTGCCGCAATTCATTTGCCGCATTTTGATCAAATTTGACTCGTCGGGCAAATCACTAGCATAGTACCACCATCGCAAGAGGTTCGAGAGCCCGCGCCGGAAATGGCGGCGGGCTTTTTGTTTCTGAAATCGGATGGCGGCGCGCACGCGAGCACGCCTCACTCTCGCGCTTTGCGTTGTCGCACGCGCGTCGCCGTCCGAGCCTCGCGAGTTTTCAACCATATTGGCCGGCGCGCGCGAGCGCGAATGCTCGCAGGATTGGGGCGGCTCGCTGGCGCAGGGCGACCCCTGGAATCGTATCTCGGTTCACGTCCCGGCCGGCCGCGGGCCGTTCAAGTCCTGGGAAGAGGCAGCCGTCGATGCGCTGGTCAACTGTGCGCCCTATGCCGGGCGCAACAAGGACTGGCATATCGGTGCCACCCTCACCAAGCTCGAGGAGTACAACGGCCTTGGCTACGCCGCACGGCGCCAGCCGTCGCCCTACATCTGGTCAGGCACTGATCAATACGAGAAGGGCAAATATGTCCGTGACGGCGTTTATGATCCGAATGCCGTCGACCATCAGCTTGGTTGCGCCGGCTTGCTGCTTGCAATGACGGCGCTTGATCCGTCGATCAAGTTCGACGGCGCCGCGAGCGCGCCGCCGCAGGATCATCCGCTGCCGCCGGCTTCGCCGAAAGCGCAGCCGGTACCGGCGCCGGGTTCGAAGTCTCCCTCCATCACGAATCCGTCGCCCGGCTCGATCGGCGCGTTCGTGGCTGCCATCCTCGCGAGCCTGTTCAAAAGGAGATAAATCATGTGGAATCTGTTCGACATCATCGTGTTTGCGGCCGGCTTCGTCGCCTGCTGGTTCGGCAAGGACCCCATCACCAAGGCAATCGTCGGCACAGAGAACTTCGCCAAGGCGCTCGAGACGAAGGCGGCTGCGGTCAAGGCTGCGGTCTGATGTGGGGCCGGATCAAATCGACGTGCCTTCACTCGCTGACGATCGCGTGGGGCTACGTCCTCGCAATCGTCGGCGGCGTGATGTCCATCATCGACAATGTCGGCGATGCGCTCGGTGATCCCGGCTTGAAGGATCAGATCAGCGCGGCGATCGGAGATGCCAGGATCGCCGGGCGCGTTCTGCTTGGCATCTCCATCGTTACGATTCTGGCTCGATTGCGGTCGCTCAACAAGGCAGGCTGAGATGTGGATGACAATCCTGAGTTTCCTCGGCGGTCCCGTGATCAAGGCGCTGATCGATGCGTATCAGGCAAAGCTCAAGGCCGCGAACGCCGACAGCAAGATCGCCGCCGATCTGGCGGCGAATGAAATCGCCGCGCAAATGGCCGAGACGCAGACTGTTACGCAGTACCGCATCGCCGAGCTTGGACGTTGGTACGAGCCCGACAAGCTGATGGGCTACTTCGTTGCTTGCTATCTCGGCAAACTCCTGGTCTGGGACAAGGTGCTTGGACTGGGAACAACCGACGCGCTTGCCGGATGGGCCTCCGGAACAGCCAACCTGATCGTGTCGTTCTATTTCGCTAAGCGCGGCTTCGAGAATGTAGCGAGAATTATCAAGCGATGAGCACGCTCCATGATGAGGATATCAGGGCCATCGTCGTGGAGACGCTTGCCGAGCAGCAGAGACTTCATCGCGACGATATCGATGCCATCATCCTGAAGACCATCGTGACCATTCTCACCTCGTTCGGCATCGAGGAAGAGGACCGCAAAGAGCTTCGCGCCGACTTCCAGCATTTACGAAAATGGCGCAAGAGCGTCGAGCAGGCGCAGAGCTACACGTTCAAGGCCGTGATCACCGTGATCGTCACCGGATTTGTCGGGGCGGTGTGGCTGGGTGTCAAGGTCATGCTCGGCAAGTGATCTGAAGGTCGAGCCGATGTACAGAATAAGGCAAGTCGATGGAGAGGACGACGATATCGCCGCCACGCTTTGCGATCTGCACCGGCAGACATTTTTCGAGAGCGCGCCGATCCCCGAATTCGACTGGGGACATTGGTGGCTGGCGTTTCACGCCGACTCACCGGTCGCATTCGCCGGATTGGTGCGCTCGACACACGTCTCAAACGCGGGTTACTTCTGCAGAGTAGGCGTGTTGCGACAACATTGGGGCAGGGCGCTGCAACTCCGGCTGATGCGAGCCATGGAGGCGCGTGCCCGCCACAACGGCTGGATTTGCATCATTTCGGATACCACCGATAATATCCCCTCGGCCAACAATTTCATCAGAGCCGGCTACCGGCTCTATCAACCACAGGCCCCCTGGGGCTGGCCGCAGACATTAATATTGGCGGAAATTCATCGACAGCCAGGAACGTCGTTGAGCTTACGACGCCGTTTCGGCAGACACCTATCCCGCACAAGATCACGCCCGGTGGCTCCACGCCATCGGGCTTTTTTGCTTTTCGGGCCCAGCCACGTCCTCGGTATCGCATTGGAGGTCTGCATCAACGGCGCGGCAGGCTGTGACCTCTTGTGGTTGGGTGCGAATAGCCCCTAAAGTCGATACCCAACGCATCGATGACAGGGGGGAACGCCTTATCATGACTGCTGGAGTGCGGCTGCCGGACCGCTTACCGCGCGCAAAGGGAGCGCCGACCGCGCTCGACGGTCTTATGGTCGTGGATTTCACGCGCGTCGTCGCGGGACCGGCTTGCACGCAGACGCTCGCTGACTTTGGCGCCGAAGTGATCAAAATCGAGAACCCCGAGGGCGGTGATGATTCACGCGCCTATGAGCATGCCGAGATCGGTGGAGAGAGCGCGGCCTTCCTAAGCCTCAATCGCAATAAGCGCGACATTGCACTCGATTTGACGGTTCCGGCAGCGCGCGAAGTCGCGCGAGACTTGATTTCGCGGGCGGACGTGGTGGTAGAGAATTTTTCCGCAAGCGTCATGCAAAAATTCGGTCTCGATTATCCCTCGGTTGCGCCCACCAATCCCCGTCTCATCTATTGCTCGATCTCCGCTTACGGTCGCAAAGGGCCTTTCGCCTCACGGCCAGGCTTCGACCCGATCACGCAGGCGGAAAGTGGGTTCATGTCGCTGAACGGCTTTCCGGACGGGCCGGCGGTGCGGACCGGGCCGCCGATCGTCGACATGGCGACGGGCATGTCAGCCTGCAACGCGATCCTGCTGGCGCTGATCGCCCGCGATCGGCTGGGAAAGGGCCAGCATGTCGAGGTCGCGCTGTTCGACATCGCGATGTCGATGACCGGCTTTTACGGCATGGCCTATCTGATCAACGGCACGAATCCCGGCCGCTTCGGCAATTCGCCGAACGGGTCACCGACCGTCGGGATCTATGAGGCATCCGACGGACCGCTTTATATGGCCTGCGCCAACGACCGGCTGTATCGCCGGCTGGTGACCGAGGTCCTCGAGCGGCCCGATCTCATCACCGATCCGCAATTTATCGATCGCAGGGCGCGAAGCGCCAACAAGGAGAAATTGCGCGCAATCATCGCGAGCGTCTTTGCCAACGACACGCTCGAAAACTGGATGGCAAAGATGAAGAAGGCCAATATTCCCGTCGGCTATCTCCGCACGGTCGAGCAAGGCTTCAACGCGCCCGAAGCCCGCGAGCGACATCGCCTCAGCCGGATCCCACACCCCACGGCGGGCATGGTCCCCAATATCGAGACGCCGCTCAATATGGGCCTGACGCCGGCCGTTGATCCAACCGCAGCGCCACTATTGGGCCAGCACACCAAGGAGATTCTGCGCAAGACACTAGGTTACGACGACCGGCGCATTGCAGCTCTGGCTGAAGCAGGCGTGTTCGGAAAGCTGCAAGGCTCCAGCTGACCTACGTGCGCATCGGCGGCACGTCAGGTCTCGGTGCTAGCGCGCCGGAATACCGGAAGCCCAAGCTCGGGGTCGGTAGTCTCGACAAAGGTGCAGGTGACTCGGTCGCCGCATTGCACGTCTTCGGGCGCACAGTCGATCAGATTGCTGAAGAGACGTCCGCCATCGTCAAGCCGGATGAACGCGACGATGTAAGGCTCCTTGCCTTTCCATTCCGGCTGTACGGCCCGGCGCACGACTGCGAAGGTTTCGACAGCACCCGTGCCTGAGCTTTCCTTCCAGATGAGGGGACTTTGGCAGGTTGGACACCGCCGGGCCTTCTCAATCATTACGAGCAAGATCATGCTGAGCCGAAGGAAACTTCTTTCTGCAGCCGCGGCCGCATCCGCGCTGTCGCTCGGCGTGCGCCCCTCGATTTTGAGGGCCGCCGACGATTATCCGAACCGACTCATGCGCATCATCGTCGGCTACGCCACCGGCGGCAATGTCGATGTCCCCGCGCGCCTGTTTGCTCCGGAGCTGCAGCGGCTTCTCGGCGTTCCCGTCATCATCGAGAACCGGCCCGGCGCGAGCGGCGCTCGTGCATAGGCCGCCCGATGGTTACAACATCATCATT
>Ga0210403_10004297_pt1 | contig 12299 bp, 8 predicted proteins | sample IncBWC19MmetaG_FD_150863 | JGI IMG/M metagenome (GOLD analysis project Ga0210403, IMG submission 150863) | Forest soil microbial communities from Barre Woods Harvard Forest LTER site, Petersham, Massachusetts, United States - Inc-BW-C-19-M | ecosystem: Environmental > Terrestrial > Soil >... | reverse complement strand
CCCATGGCGAAAACATTGCGGTTCAGCCATGTGGGCCAACGCGTTGGTTTCGGAGCTGCAACTGGCCGGTGGGCGGCGTGCAAGCCGGATGCTCCTTAGAAGGATGGATAATCGAGAGGCGTTTCTGCCTTGCGTTATTTCGTCTTGCCGCCGTCTCAGCTGGCGACGGTCGTGGATCAGCCGAGCTTGCCGACGTGAGATTCGAGCAGTGCCCAAGCTTTGGATCCGATTGTGTCCTTCCAGCGCGCGTAGTAATCGCCCAGCCGCGCGCGGAAGCTCGCCGCGTCCGGCTGATTGATTACCATGCCGCGCTGCGTAAGGCGCGGGGGCAGATCATGATTCATTTTGTCGGTGTCGTCGCGTTGCAATTTCACGTATTTCTCGGCATTGCGTTCGATGATTCGTTGCACATCGGCGGGCAAGCCCTGCCACATTTTCAAATTGGCGATCAGATTAAAGCCAGACCATATATGATTCGTCAGGCTGATGTATTTCTGTACTTCGTAAAGCTTCAGCAATTCCGCCACGTTTAGGGGATTATCCTGAGCATCGGCTTCGTGGGTTTTGAGCACCTCGTAAATTTTGTCGAAGTTGAAGACGACCGGCGTGGCGCCCAGCGCTTTCCAGCACTCGACATAAACCGGGGTGTCGGGGGTGCGCATCTTGATGCCGTTAAGGTCCTCGGCAGTCTGGATCGGCCGAACCGAGCAGGTGATTTGCCGGAACCCGTTCTCGAAGCCAGCGCGAGGTACGGCATAAATGCCCTTCGCGGCCATTTCCTTGGCCAGGTAGGCGCCGAGATCGCCATCTATTGCGTGATAGACCTGAGCCTCATCACGGAACGCGAAGGGAATTCCCTGCACGTTTACGGCAGGAACCACGGTGCCAATCAACCCTCCGTTCAGCGTGAAGAAATCCAGTTCGCCATCGACGAGCATCTTCAACGCGGCGGGATCGCTTCCTGGAAGCTTATCGTTATCGGCAAAGGTGGCAACGTCAACGCGTCCCCCGGTTTCAGCCTTTACCGCCCCCCACATCTCGACGAGCCGCTTGTGCAACGGACTGTCTGCGGGCTGATTGTGGAATTGGCGCAGCTTGAAATCCGCCGCCTGGATGTTGCGACTGATCAAGGCCATTCCCCCTGCCAAAGCCAAACGGGCCGTAAATTGACGTCGTGAAATGTCCGTCATATCGCCTCCGGTCGCTGTTTCGCGTTCTTATCCCTGCTGAGGAGAAGGAATTAGCCCACAAAATGGGATCGAGCGGCAGTATATCACGGCTCCAAATGGGTCTTTGGGGCGCATCGATTTCCACAATTTACACAAAGCCCCCGCCGCCATCTAGGGTTTCTCACGTATACACTTGCACTCGGAGTGTGCTATAGTGTAAGCACTCATAGAACACACCCCGGGAAGCAGCGGCGGTCGTACCAAAGCTGCTTCCTTTTTTTTGTTTTTTTCTATTTGATTCGCGATTGCTCTTCGGCAGGCAGGACAACCCCGTGCAGTCCACAAAGAGTCAAATTATTCTGGAAATAAAGCTGAGAGCTATTAATCTGATTCACGTGAATATTGGGAACAAAGGCTATTGCGAAAAATATTCGAGCCGAAATGGCCGAACCTCCGTACTCGGCCTTGGAGTGCTCGTCCGGCTAGGCTTTTGCGTTCTATTTTGCGGCGTTCCAGGGCTGGCGTGGGCCCAAGCTGAACAGCCGGAGGGCGCGAGCAACAGTGTGGCATCAGAACCCTCTCCCCAGCCGAGTCAGCAAGCCGGGCAGCAGTCCGATCAGCACATCTCGGGTAGCATCAGCGGAACAGTTCTCGATCAGTCGGGAGCTCCAGTCGGCGGAGCCCAGGTAATGCTGATTCGCGAAAATCAAGCCCCGAACCAGCAAATCGCAGGAGACGATGGGCAATTCTCGTTTCCCGACGTCGCGCCTGGGGCATTTCAACTCACTTTTAGCGCAGCGGGGCTGGCCGGGCAAACAATATCCGGCGTCCTGCAGTCAGGTGAGAATTACGTTGCCCCGCAAATCTCGTTGCATGTAGCCACGGCGCTCACTTCGGTGCGTGTGGAACCCCCGCCGGTCGAGGTAGCGGAGATGCAGATTAAAGATCAGGAAAAGCAGCGCGTGCTCGCAGTCATGCCAAATTTCTATGTCAGCTACGTCCCCGATGCGGTTCCTCTCACTTCAAAGCAGAAATTTGAGCTGGCTTGGAAGGTGGTCATCGATCCATTCACTTTCGGGCTGACTGGGGTGGTCGCGGGGGGAGAACAAGCTGAAAATCAATTCAGTGGATACGGCCAAGGGGCTCAGGGTTATGGAAAACGCTTCGGCGCAGCCTACGGCAACATCGTCTCGGGCACATTCATCGGGAGCGCCATATTGCCGTCGATCCTGAAACAGGATCCACGTTATTTTTACAAGGGAACGGGCAGTAAGCGTTCACGGCTCCTCTATGCGATCGCCAATTCCGTAATCTGCAAGGGCGACAACCGACAGTGGCAGCCGAATTATTCGAATATAGCCGGAAGCCTCATCGCGGGCGGGCTTTCCAATTTGTACTATCCGAAGAGTGATCGAAATCGGGTGGGATTCGTGTTCGAAAACACGGCGATTGGGATTGGTGAAACCGCCGTCCTGGACGTCTTCCAGGAATTCTTCATCCGAAAGCTGACGTCAAAACCAAGCAACCAGAAACCCTCCAAAATCTAAAACGCGGGAATATGGCGCGTCCTAGGGGACGATTTTAGAACTTTTGGGGCCAGGGAGACCGCGGTAGACATTCCCAGTTTTTAGCTATCGGCTGGTTGAACCGCAAGCAAAGAGGCGCTGCCTGAGAGTATGAGGCATCGTGTCATTATCGGGATGCAGAGGCCATCCTTAGTTCAGAGGCTCGTGATCTCGCCGGCCTGCTTATTGGTGCGCGGGTACAGAAACTTCTGGTTGATCTTGCGAGGCAGCGGCAGGTAGACGTCCCAGCTTCGTGCCGTCAGCAGTTATGGCCTCGATGATGCGTCCGATTGTCTTGCCATTTCTGGCTTGGCTCGCAGTGACCGTAACTTCGTCCCCGGGTTTGAAAGAGTCCTTCCGATAGCCAGTAGGGTACATGACCGTCGGAGATTGCGACTCCAGAACCCAGTGCGTTACTTCGCCGTTCTCACCCTTCACGTCAAGCATCAGCAAAAGATGGGGGCTGGCGTAAAGCCATCTCGTGACGGTCCCCTTTAAGACAACTTGCTTATCGGTCGCGTACGAAGCGTTGCCGTGATGTGCGAACAGAGGAATCGAAATCAAGAGCCCCAGGGTCATCATAGTCAACGCGGTGAGAAGCCTCTTGCTCATAGTGCATCCTCCGTTTTTACGAGCCCATCTTCTCCTTGATGGGCAGCTGTAACAATGTGAAAGACAAGTTCCCTCTCCCTGTCACTTCTTGCTAGCGTCGTCGCCAAAAGCATCGAGATAGAGCTGGTAGTTTTTTGGCGAGCATATGTTTTCGTTTTCCTCCGCATGGGGATCTTGCAGCCTAAATGCCATCTTCAAGGCGTCAAAGGGTTTACTATACATTATCGGATCATCAATCGTCTCTGACCATTCCAGAGTGTCATAGTCCAATCGCCGGAAGGTCTCCGTTACGCGAAGCTTATCACTGAGGGGCCTGCCCGTATTGTCGAGCCAAACCCGGTCTTCAGGCATGGTTCCGACCGTTTGGACCACGAGGGTGTAATCGTCCGACCACTTGCCGACGGAGTAGCCCATCCAGCGCTGTTCCCTGAACTGGCCGTCTATTTCCACGCCGCCATCGAGCACTTTGGGGAGGGGACGACCGTCGATCCAAATGATGCGCCATCGGCTGTCGTAGTGATACAACATCGCTATCTTCGCCTCGTCCTGAAAGATTTGGGTAAATCTGAGGCTGTAATGATTCCAGCGCGGAAATCCCAGGGGTTCGCAGAAATTCCTGGGATCATTGTGCTCGTTGGGTGGGACCGCGTCGACTCCCTCGGTTGGCTTATGAGTCTTGTACACCTCCAGTGCATGGGGCGTGTATGGCAGCGCATTCTCCGGTTTCCCATTGTTTGGCTTCAACTGCACGCCGCCTGCCTGAGTTCCTGCGTCCGGTCCCCCGGCCGTACTCCATGACCCGGCAATGTTGCGCCGCGGAGCTGGTTTCTGATTCTGTGGTGTTATCCGCGGTTTGTGCCAATCCACCTCAGGCCAAGTCGGCTTAGAGTTGTTCTGAGCGGATGTGCCAATGGAAATTGTTAGCACGGCAGCCGACAGAACAATCATTGAAACCCAAAAGCGATTTCGCATTTTCGGTCCCTCCAGCGTACAGATGCCCTGCTAGTTTGCTCGAGGCATTTGTCCTTGGGTGCTCATTTTTTAAGTCCAACCAGCTATCGGGCCGGGTGATGAACAGTTCTAAACCAACGAAAGGCTATCGCTGCAATTCCCGGAATGTAAAGATGAAAGAAACTGGCGCGCCTGAGGAGACTCGAACTCCTAACCCCTAGCTCCGGAGGCTAGTGCTCTATCCATTGAGCTACAGGCGCGCAGAGGAAAAGACAGCGGAAGGCATTGTAAGACGCTTTTGAGGCGCCATCAATTCGGAGGGGACCTTCGGTCGATCCCTGCGCCTATCGATGCGGGCTTTTCGACGACGAAGGTGTTTGTCTCAGCCGCGGACCAAATCTCGCACGTGCCGCGCTAACTTTTCGATCTCCTCGGATTTGCGAATCACGTCAAGGGACAAGATGTCCGTCGTGTCGCTTTCCTTGAGCTGCTTTTGCAGCGCGTCCACCAAGTCCAACATCCGCGTGACGTCCTTGTTGATGGCCTCACGATTCGCTTTAAGCAGGACGCGATCGCGTTTCTTGTTTCGGGGTGATTCCGGCGCTTCTACCGGTGGGAACGGTGGCGGAAATTGTGGCGGAGGCCCGTCTTGCGCCGCCCAGACAGTGTTAACGGATGCGCCCAGGGAGGCAGCGATGAAAACTCTGCGCGACAAATACATGGCGATCCTCTCCGAATGTTAGAGATTTAGTCGTAGACTAACCTATATGGCTATGGCGCGGCGATCCTTCTTCGTTAATAGTTGACGCTCCCGCCACGCCTCACGCGATGGGCTTGGCCGCCAACAAAATGCAATTGATATAATGCGCGCCTCTATTCTAACGCGCTGAGCTCATCTCGCGGATGTCGCTCGCGAGTCTTAGGACAGCAGATGTCATGACAGACCACGTATTCAAGTGGACCGAATTCGCGCTGGGGCACGGCGTGCGTCTGGCAGCGATTCTATTGATCGCCCTTCTGCTGGTTCGGGTGTTGCGAATCCTAACGCGACGGCTAATCGCCGCCGCGGGAACTCAATCTGCCGCGCGCGTGGCTAGAATGCGCGAGCAGCAGACTCAAACGTTGGCGGGGATACTCTATAGTGGCGGAACGGCCATCATCGTCATCGTGGCCGTTCTGACGGCTCTGCCGGAATTTGGTTTTAACATAACGCCAGTAGCGGCAGCCGCAGGATTAGCCAGCCTGGCGATCGGTTTCGGAGCGCAACATGTCGTGCGCGACTTCATCAATGGATTCTTCACGGTTTTGGAGGAACAATACGTCGTCGGAGATCTGGTGCGCATCGGCGACGTTGTCGGCCGAGTCGAACATTTGACACTTCGCCGCACCGTCTTGCGCGACCCTCAGGGCGCGGTGGTCACAATCCCCAATGGTGAGATCACCAAAGTAGCGAACCTCAGCCGGGATTGGGGACAGCTTTTTCTCGATGCCACTATCGCCATCGATCAGCCATTGGACGAGGCGCTGAACGCGCTGGAGGACGTGGCAACCGAATTTCGCGCCGACCCGTCTTGGTCCCCGATGCTGTTGGACGGCCCCCGCGTCCTTGGAGTGGAGTCTTTAGCTCCTAACGGAACAATCGTGCGGCTTCAGGTACGAACTGCTCCCACCCGTCAGGATGATGTAGCGCGCGAACTGCGCAGGCGGATTCAAATTGAACTCGCTGGGAGAGGCATCCAGCTAGGCGGTCTGCAGCGGATGCAGCTCATAGCTTCGGAGCGCGAAGCTCGTCGCGTAGCGCGCGAATAAACTCAGCATTTTTCGAGACATCAGAAGACTCCCTTAGAAGCCAGTTTGGGCTCATACATGGTTCTGGCCATGCCCTTACGGCCTATTGCTGATTGTCCCAACTGCCTCGAATTGCCATAGTTATTGCTCCCCAGCTCGTTCGCGCCTCAGCTAGGAGGGGACATGAAGGGCAACCGACGGCCGAAAACGCACACGGGAATAGTGCTTACTGCCGGTCTCTTGCTTATCGTGACGGTCTTGTCTTACCTCAATATACAACTGGGCGTTAACAATGGTTTCCGTTATGCGGGCGGTCTTCGGATTGCCTTTCTGCTAATTTGTGTCGCTTTCCTGGCTGGCGCGATCAGTGGTCTAACCCAGCTCAGCAAACGCTGAAAAGCCTCGCTGAACCACGCATTGCGCGTGGCGTCATGCGAAACAATTGCGATCCTGAAGTAAAATCAGCAGGATCGCCACTCAGCCGGCCAAGTCGAGGGTATAACTCGATTCAAGATGGGTCTCTCGGACAAAATAAGGGCACACTTGCGGCTTCCCGAGATCGTGCGTCAAGGGTGGCAAGAGCGCATGTACGCGATGCGGAACGTTCCGCCGGTGATGCGCATGTTTTGGGATTCGGCGCCGCGCGCCGTCGGTCTCGGCCTGTTCTTCCGCCTGATTAGCGCCCTGCTGCCCCTCGGGGCACTGCTGATTACCCGGCTCATCATCAACGGCGTCGTCGCCTACGTCGCGCACACTCAAACGCTGCCGAAACATTTTTGGCTGCTGGTGGTAGGTGATTTCGTTCTGGCGGGACTCTCGGTTGTCCTGACGCGAGCAGTTGACTACCTCGACGAAGTTCTCGCCGGCCGCTTCATGATGCACAGCAGCCTGCTGATCATGAAGCACGCCACGGAGCTCGATCTCGCCTCGTACGAGGACCCCAACTTCTACGATCAGTTGGAACGAGCGCGTGTCCAGGCGATTGATCGAACAAGCATGATCCGGGCGCTTGGCCAGTTGATTCAGCAGTCCATTGTGGCTATCAGCTTGGCCGCAAGTGTCTTTTTGTTTTCGCCTTGGCTCGTATTGATCCTTGTCGGATGCGTTGTGCCGGCCTTTCTTGGCGAAACGCATTACGCCTTCCAAGGCTACGCGCTGCGCTTCGGGCAGACGCCTGTCCGTCGAAGGCTCGATTATTTGCGGACTTTAGCATCGAGCAAAGAGACCGCCAAAGAGGCGAAACTATTCGGACTCGGGCCTTTTTTCACTTCTCGGTATGACACGTTCTCGAATCAGGTGCTTCGAGAAGATGTCGCTCTGGCCCGCCGCAAGCTCCTTGCCGGCTCACTTCTCGGGCTCGCCAGCACGGCCTGCTACTACGGTTGCTATGCGTTCGTGATCTACCGCACCGTTACAGGGCATCTGAGCGTTGGAGATATGGCGTTTTTGGCCGGAGCAATCGCGGGAACGAGCACGAATATCCAAGCCATCTTTTCGACGTTCTCCGGTTTGGCCGATCAGGCGCTCTTCCTGGGCGATTTGATTCGCTTCTTCTCTATCGGCCCTCAAATCCGGACTCGGCCGAATGCCCTCAAAGCGCCGCGGCCAATTCTTCAGGGATTCGAATTCCGCAATGTCTCATTCATATATCCCGGCCGCACGCAGCCGGTCTTCACGGATTTGAACTTTCGCATCGAACCAGGCGAGAGCGTGGCCCTGATTGGCGAAAACGGCCAGGGAAAAACGACCATAGTCAAGCTTCTGGCCAGATTGTATGAGCCCAGCGGAGGAGTGATCCTCCTGGATGGAATTCCGCTGCAGGAATACGACCTGAAAGATTTGTGGAAAGAGATGGGCGTCATTTTCCAGGATTTTGTCCACTACGAAATGAGTGCAGCCGAAAATATTGCCGCCGGGCGGATAGAAGATCTGGACAACTTGCCGAATCTGGTGACCGCGGCAAAAAAGAGCCGCGCGCATGAGCTCATCACTTCTTTGCCCGAAGGCTACACACAAATCCTGGGCCGCCGGTTCGAGCGAGGACTCGATCTGTCCGGCGGGGAATGGCAAAAAATCGCTCTCGCTCGTGCATATCTGCGCAACGCGCAACTCTTGATTCTTGACGAGCCCACCGCCTCACTCGACGCGCGTGCGGAACACGAAGTCTTTTCCCAATTTGCGGAATTGACTGCCGGCAAGATGGCGCTCCTCATCTCGCACCGGTTCTCCACGGTACGAATGGCGGACAAAATTCTTGTGCTTGCGAATGGGGGCATTGTCGAAGAGGGCAGCCATACGGAATTGATTAGCCAGGGCGGGCGCTACTCGGAAATGTTCGAATTGCAGGCGGCCAATTACAGGTAGGGCAGACGCAAGATGTTCCACACGCAACCAGGTCAATACTCCGGGCTCTTGAAGCGTTATGTTGTGCAGCAAATTTCGGCGCTTACCAGTCCATCTTCAGCCGAGCGTGAATCAGAACCTGAAGCCGAAAAGATCGATCTCCGCAGCCGGGCATTTTCCGAAGTGGCGAATTGGTCCCCTCAGGCTAATAGAAAGCCCTCGAGTTTTCTTACACGACAAAGCTTTTTGACCGCTCTGGGAATTCGTCAGCTCTACAGCGCCTTGCGCCAAAACGACCTAGCGGAATGGGTCGAATGCCTGCTGACCAACAGCCGCTTCCTGCATAGCGTCACTTCTGCCTTCGGTGGCGCCCTGCGCGATGCCAGAACCCTGGCCAGGGTGAGCGCCTGTGGGGCGAGGCCTGTCCCGCGTGCGTATCTGGCTGTTCGCGCTTATCTCTCGGCCGTACAGGACAAATTTCGCCAAGACACGTTCGTCATTTTCATCGATGCCATACAACAGCATGTCACGTTCGATATGGACGAGCTGTGGGTGTTCAAGCCGCTTTTGCAGCTTCGCCTCATGCAGCGGCTGTTGCAGATTGGGAGCGAACTCAGCCATACCTCCGATCGGGACCGGCTACAGAAGCTACCGGCAGAGCTGGTCGCGATTCTCGAAAGCGTTCGCGAGCTGGATCACGCTAATTGGGATCGCGTTTTTGCAAAATTGAGCATCGTTGAACAGATCCTCCGAACAGATCCTATCTATGCGCAGATGGATCCGGCCAGCCGCGATTCTTATCGGCACGCAGTAGGCGAGATGGCTGGCCGCACGCGCAAGAGCGAGGCCGAGATCGCCCAGCAAGCAATCGATCTGGCGCGGCAGGTGCCGTTTGAATCGGCTGGCTACTCGAACCACGTGGGGTTTTTCCTGATCGATGAAGGCCGTGAACAGTTACGTAAGTTGGTCCGCCACCGGTTGTCTGTTTTTGGATGGCTCAGGGAACGAATCATTAACCACGCGCCTTCCGCCTATCTGCTGGCTATCGAGTTTGGCGCTTTTGTTCTGACGGCTGCGCTCCTTTTGGCCTGCGGGCGGTCTGTTTCGATGGCCATCATTTTGCCTCTTTTGCTCGTACCGGCGACGGGAGCAGCCATTGACATCGTCAACCAACTGATCGCGCTTTTCTTTCCGCCGCGAGTTCTTCCTAAAGTTGATTTTTCGAAGGGCATTCCTGATGACTGTCTCACCGTTGTTGCGGTGCCGACCCTCCTGTTGAATGAATCTCAGACGCGCCAAATGGTGGAGGCGCTGGAGGTACGCTTTCTCGGAAACCGCGACAAGAATCTGCATTTTGCGTTGCTCACGGATTCCGTCGACTCACGCAGCGGCCCGGCCGATGACGACCCTCTGATCCGTCTCTGCTCTCAACTGATCGAGCGGCTGAATAGCAAATACGCGCAACAATCGCGCGGCACGTTCTTCCACTTTCATCGTCACCAGGTCTACTGCGCTTCTGAAGGCATCTGGATGGGTTGGGAGCGGAAGCGCGGGAAACTGCTCGACTTTAATAGCTTTCTCCGGGCCGAGCATGACGCTTTCTCTATCAAGATCGGTGGCCTTTCGTTGCTGAGGAACGTGCGTTACGTAATCACGCTCGATTCCGACACCCAGCTTCCCCGTGATACGGCTCGAAAATTGATCGGCACACTCGCGCACCCCTTGAATCGTGCCGTATTTGATGGTTCGGGAAAAAAGCTGCGCCGTGGCTATGCCATTCTGCAACCGAAGGCGGGCGTAGACTTGCAGTCGGCCAGGAAGTCGCGGCTCGCAGCTATCTTCTCTGCGGATGCAACCTTTGACGTTTATTCCCGCGCTGTTTCCGATGCATACCAGGATCTCTTTGGCGAAGGCAGCTTCGTGGGCAAGGGAATTTACGATATCGACGCCTTCCATCGTCTCGTGGATACCTGGCTTCCCGAGGGAGCCTTGCTGAGCCACGACATGATTGAGGGGTCGTTTGCCCGGGCGGGATTGGTCTCTGACATCGAGATCGTCGAAGACTACCCTTCGCGCTACGCCGTTTATTGCCGGCGCAAACACCGCTGGGCTCGCGGCGACTGGCAGACGGCTCCGTGGATTTTACCCCGCATAGCCGACCGGTTCGGGCGCGAGATGCCCAATGCGCTCCAGATTATTTCCCGTTGGAAGATTGTGGATAATCTGCGCCGCGCAGTGTACGAGCCGGTGATGCTCGCGCTGCTGCTAGCAGGCTGGCTCTTCCTTCCTCGCGGGCCGGTTTTCTGGACTGGCGCAGCTTTGGTTGTAGTGCTGCTGCCGAGCTTTCTGCAACTGATGTCTGGTCTCTCTAAAATTAATCGCTATTCGGCCGCGTATTTGAAGAATGTTGCCTTGGGCTTCGCCATCGAACAGGTGCGGATGGCTCTCTTCTTTGTTCTCTTGCTGCATCAGAGCGTGATCATGATCGATGCCGCCGTGCGGACGATTTTCCGCCTCCTCGTGACACGAAGAAACCTGCTCGAATGGGAAACTGCGGCGCAAGCGGAGATGAGTTCGGGGCCGCGTTCCCTGGTGGACCGGTATCTCGATTGGATTCCCCTGGCGGCCTTTGCAATCGGTGGCCTGATTTGCCTTGTGAAGCCGCACGCCTTACCGATTGCACTACCTTTTCTGGTTTCCTGGTTCCTGACAGGCCACGTCGCTGCCTGGCTCGACCGCCTGCCGTCGCCAAGCGAAACGAAAGTCGCAAGCCGTGATCGAGAGTTCCTCCGAGAGACCGCCTTGCGCACCTGGCGTTTCTTCGCCGAATTCAGCAATCCCGCGAATCGCTGGCTCATCTCCGATCGGCTGCAGCAAATTCCCGCGCTCTTGGTCGAGCGGGTGTCGCCCACCAATCTGGGCCTGCTTTTGAATTCGCGTTTGGCGGCTTACGATCTGGGCTTTATCAGCTTGCCGCAAGTGATCCAGCTCACCAAGGCGACACTCGCTACCGCCATCAAGCTCGAACGTTTTCGGGGACACTTCTATAACTGGTACGACGGGCGCTCATTAAAAGTTGAACCACCGTTTTTTATCTCTTCTATAGACAGCGGCAACCTGCTTTGTTCGTTGCTGACGACGAGCCAGGCTTGCATCCAGATCGGCGCTCAGCCGCTCTTTCCGCCTCAGGTGTGGCTTGGAATTGGAGATCGCTTGCGCCTGCTCAGGCAAATTGCCGGAGCTGATCAAATGACGCACCTGCTCGAAGCGATCATTGAGTTCGAAGATCGGACCTTAGCTTTGCAGGATGATCCCGAGCGCTGGATTCCCGAACTGTATGGTCTGGAGGAGGGCGCTCGGAAACTCGAAAAGACCGCAAAAACGGCAGGGCATCGATCGCCCGATCTCCATTACTGGTCTCGCGATCTGCATGATCAGTTGCGCCGCTTGCGCAAGTTGGCCGTGACGTTTGCGCCTTGGCTGCTTGCTAAGGATAAGACTCTGATTGAGAGTTTGGGCGTGCGTCCCCAGGTCGACATTCGTCAGCTCACGCTGGATGGAGGCATCAAAACACTCGAGGCACTGGCCACGGCGTTGCGTGAAACTCTGAATAGGCCCGAGATTGAAGCCAACGACGCCAATAGCGTAAAGGCCCTTCTCCGTAAAATCTCAGCTCGCTTGGAGCGAGCCCGAAGCCTGCACGCAACGATGGAGGATCTCGCCGACACCTGCGAACATCTCGCTGATGACATGGATTTTGGCTTTCTCTACAACCGCCAAAGGAAGCTGCTCTCCCTCGGCTACACCGATAGTGCAAACCGTCTCGAAAGCGCCTGCTACGATCTCTTGGCGTCCGCGGCGCGCATCGCGA
>Ga0210403_10004296_pt1 | contig 12301 bp, 11 predicted proteins | sample IncBWC19MmetaG_FD_150863 | JGI IMG/M metagenome (GOLD analysis project Ga0210403, IMG submission 150863) | Forest soil microbial communities from Barre Woods Harvard Forest LTER site, Petersham, Massachusetts, United States - Inc-BW-C-19-M | ecosystem: Environmental > Terrestrial > Soil >... | reverse complement strand
AACCTCCTCTTCAATCTGAAATATTCGGTGCTGCAACGGTGGGCAGATCAACGTGCTTGTTATGCATGGACGGTTGATGCTGAGTCCTCGAAGATTCTCCCAGAATGTTCGAAAGGTTCTTGAGGGATGGATGACAGTCAGCAATAAGCTTCACGACTCCTGTCAGAGGAATCGCCAAAAATACCCCCATAATGCCCCACAGCCAGCCCCAGAACAGGATTCCCGCAGTCGCGGCAACTGGCCCAATATTCATTCGCGATCCAATGAGGCGGGGAATAAGAAAGTTTGAGGACAGAATGTGAAGAGAAATCACCACAATGGCGATGATGAAAAAGGAGACTACGGAAGTGGATTGAAACAGCGCGGCAGCCATCGGAACCAGCAGAGCCAGGATAACTCCGAGAAAGGGAATGAGATTTAGGAAGCCGCTCACAACACCAAGAATTGCAGCGCCTTGAATCTTCAAGGTAAATAACAGGCACACCATCACAATGGCCATCAGCATTCCCACAACTAGATTGCCGATCGCGAATCGCCGAACCATATGCGCGAGTCGGTATGAAAATTCAACCGGATCGTTCGTGGGGCCAAGAAGTTGCGCTACTATCTGGTACCACTTTTCCTTCTGAATCAACATGAAGAACGCGAGGAAGGGAACAAAACCCAAGATTAGAATGGTGCTGGAAATAGATCCAAAGCCTCGCACGAGGTATGAGGGCCAAGTTGAGGGCTGCCTGACCTTAACCTCGGCGATCTTCTTCGATGTCCTTTCTGGACTAAGCCGTACGGCGCTCTCTTCTACTTTTGCAATCTTTTGATTGAAAGGCTCAACCATTCCACGGATTCGGTCTATGTAGGAAGGAAACTCTTCTACAAATGAGGAAATACGATTGTACGAGCCATAGGCTGCTAAACCAAACGCCAGCATGATTGCGGTGATGAGTAGCACCGCGGAAATCGACCGAGGAAGCCGCCATCGCTCCAAAATACTCACCAGGGGGTCAATCAGGATAGAAAGGAAGGTGGCAAGAACCAGAGTTATACAAAAAGAGCTGGCAAGAAAACAGAATGCAATTACCGTCGCGATGACAATCACCCACAGAAGCGAGGCGATACGCTCAAAGATTTGAGGTCGTGGTGTGTGAAGAGAAAATGGCTTCATAAAGTGTAGAGATAGTTTGGAATTGCAGTCGATCCTCCCCGCTCGTGACCCGAGCGAGGAGGATCACTTTGCAGAACTCCTAGAGTTCGTTGCGGCCTTGCCTTAGTGGCCCGCCTTTTTGATAGCTGCAACACCAGAGGACTTCACATCAGCAGACGATTCGCTCGCGGAGGAAATGTCCTCTGCCCCAGCACGCTCCATGATGTGCTTGGCTTTATCGATCTCTTCGGAAGTGTCGCAGTGCAAGGAGAGCAGGATGCCGCCCCTCTGCAAACGGCCTTCGTAACGCTTGGCTTCGTATTCGGGTACGCCCAAGCCAACAAGAGCGCCAGCAAAACCGCCGACTGTCCCGCCTACCCCAACACCAGCGAGTGCCGCCATGATGGGGCCCGCCGCCACGAAAGGGCCTAAACCCGGGATCGTCAGTGCGCCGATGCCAATGAGCCAACCAAGCGTGCCGCCGAGCACGGCGCCTGAGCCGGCTCCGGCTGCCGCTCCTTCCGGCGCTTTGGTTTCCTTTTGAGTGGCTAACTCTTTTGAGCCTAGATTTTCCGGTAGAAGTACGGAAATATCCGTCGGCTTGAACCCCGCATCGCAGAAAGCGCCGATGGCGTTCTCCACTGAGCTGCGCGTTGAATAGATGTCTAGGACCGATTTGTTTTTTGCCATGGTTGTTTCTCCCTCTTCGCAATTCGGAAGTTCATCTGCAAATGCAATGCATTTCTGAAGTGCATCGTGCGCTGGGACTTTTTCGAGTCGCCCGTGTAGCACATATAAAGAATGGTCCATGCCGCAAGTTTGGCCAATACACACATCACTGGAGGCTCAGAACAATTCGACCCTTCAAACAAGGAAATACAGTGAATGCTGTATTCAACTTGTCCGGACAAAGGGTTCAGCTAGTAATTGTCACTTGGCCGAGACTCAGGTTCTCTATTGGAGCTAAAATGGCAGGACGAGTCTTTGTTGGGAATCAACTGGGAGCCCCTCAGGTCTCCGCCGGCGCTGGGATGAGCAACTTAAAAATTCTCGTTGTAGACGATCATGACATCATCCGTCGCGGATTAAAGGATTTGCTGACCGCGAGAACCGGTTGGGAAGTTTGCGGAGAGGCGAAGACAGGCAGGGAGGCTGTTGCTCTGGTTGGGCAGTTAAAACCGGACATTATTGTTATGGACATCAGCATGCCGGACCTGAATGGTCTCGAAGCTGCCCGCAGAATTCATAAAGTGCTTCCAAAAACAGGCATCCTCATCCTCACCATGCACTTTTCGGATCGATTGGTCCGAGACGTAGTCGACGCTGGCGCGCGCGGGTACATACTAAAGTCTGATGCCGATCGCGACCTGGTCACGGCCGTCGATTCTATCGCAAACCGAAGGACCTTTTTTACGCCTCGTGCTTCGGAAATCCTCCTGGATGGTTTTTCGGGGCATTCTTCTGGGTCTGAACCGAAAGTTCCCCAGCGTGATAGGTTGACTACGCGTGAGCGGGAAATCGTCCAGTTGTTGGCAGAAGGAAAGAGCAGCAAGGAAGTAGCCGTCGCCCTGGGGATCAGCGTAAAAACTACGGAAACGCATCGTGCCAACATCATGCGCAAGCTTGAATTGCATTCTGTAAGCGAAGTAGTCAGATACGCCATCAAGAATCAGATCATTGAGGCTTAGAGTCTTTATGCTCAAATTCGATTTCAAATGAATGTCCAGGAACCGGCAAATTCCAAAAGATTCTCCGGTTGAGTTCTGTTATCCACATAGCCTTACCCTCCCCTCCACGGCTCCAGGAGACCTTAACTTATGCCCAGAGTGCTTATCGTTGATGACCATGCTTTTATCCGGCGAGGTGTTCAATCGATTTTGCAATCATTTCCAGAATGGGAAGTATGTGGCGAGGCTGTCAATGGCAATGAGGCAGTTCGCCTCGCGGACGAGCTTAAACCGGATGTAATTCTTATGGATGTATCGATGCCCGGCATGAACGGCATTGAAGCAACCCGCATCATTCGCAACGCCCATCATGAAGTGAAGATCGTGTTGCTAACCCTTCATGAATCGCCAGAGGTCCTGAAAAATGGATTTCGCGTAGGAGCCACGGGATATCTTCTGAAGGCTGATGCGGAACAGGAGCTGGTGAAGGCCTTGCGAATCGTGGTTGGAGACGGCTCTTATATCAGCCCTAGGATCGACGAAGACGTTGTGGCTAGGGTCATCAATGAGATTCGCATTAGGCGGTAGATCTCCACGTTTGTTCGCGCGTTGCTTATTTATTTCTTTTTTCCCGACTTTACTGAAAACCGCCTAGAGTTACGGCAAACACCATATGCGCGTTGGCGTCTTGCCGAGTTGTGCTTACTTCAGAAATATACACGTTGCCGCCTGGGCATTTTAGCTTGGGAACGCCGGTGGATTATCGGGTTATAGTACTTATCAGCGATGAATAAAATACAAAACTCCTTGAAATTAATTCGTGGATTGCAGGACGGTTCAAAATTGCCGCCCCAACAATTGTCTTGCAACCAATTGAATTGTGGGCACATACGTATTGTCGTGGAAAATGGTTAGCCGATTGCGTTCCCGTTACGATGAGCACATGGTGGATATGCGAAGTTCGACATCTTTAAGAAACTACCTGATGGTCAGTCGATATGGATCAAGGCGGGCGAGGGTTTGGAAGAAGCCAAAGGCCAAGTGACTCAACTGGCTGTAACATGCCCAGGTAACTATTTTATTTTTTGTTGATTTCGGTTGGAATACGGCAGCCCTAGGTTTCCCGCCCCGACAAGGATCAGTTCCTCCCAACCCATCGGAGAGAATCGAAGTGAGGACATGAACCCTGATCTTGGAAGGTATGCGCACCAAACGCGGCCCGAGCGCCAGCATCGCGAGCATGTTGTTTACTTTTATCAGGAGAGCGATTCTCTCCTTGAAGCATTGTGTGATTTTATCGGTCCCACTCTCGGCGCAGGCCATGCTGCGATCATTATTGCCTCCAAGATGCACCGTGACGGGCTCCATAATCGGCTGATGGCTCGCGGTTTGGACACCCAAAAAGCAGTCAAGCAAGGAAGGCTCGTTGAGCTGGATGCTCCTGAAGTGCTATCGAGTATCATGATCGATGGAATGCCAGACGATACCCGTTTCGTTGAGGTAGTCGGCGGGACGATTGCCCGGACTAGGGCTGCCCTCAATGAGGTGGATTCGGAAATTGTTATCTTTGGAGAAATGGTTTCCTTATTGTGGCTAGAGGGCAAGACAGAGGCCGCCATTCGCCTCGAACAGCTCTGGAACGAATTGACGAAGGAGCACTCTTTCTCACTTCGATGCGCTTTTCCGGTCGCTGATTTGTGCGACGGCAAGAAAGGTCTGCCACTCATCAGAGTCTGCGCGGAGCACTCAGCCGTTGTCTTCGACCAAAGCGACAAACACCTTAGAGGAGGCAGAGCCCAGATTGCACTGCGGCGTAGCGAAGAACACTTTCGGTTGTTCGTGGATGCCGTTCAGGACTACGCCATGTTCACGCTAGATCCGCAGGGGCACATCAGCAGCTGGAACAATGGCGCAGAGAGGATCAAAGGATATGGGGTTTCCGAGATCGTAGGGAAGCACTTCTCCGTCTTTTATCCGGAGGAGGACCGCCGATCGGGCAAGCCGCAGAAAGAACTGGAAATTGCCGCTAGGGAAGGCCGGGTGGAAGATGAAGGATGGCGTTTACGCAAAGACGGCTCCCGCTTCTGGGCCAATGTGATCATTACGGCTCTAAGAGACGACGCCGGCAGGCTAGTCGGATTCGGAAAAGTTACGCGCGACTTTACCGGGAAACTTAATGCAGAAATGGAGTTGCGACGGGAAATAGAGGAAAGAAAGAAGACCGCGCAAAAGTTGCAGGATTCGGAGAAGTCACTCCGTCAACTCTCTTTTCGTCTTTTGCAAACGCAAGACGAGGAGCGGCGGCGTGTTGGCAGCGATCTTCACGATAGCGTGGGCCAATACCTCGTTGCGTTGAAGATGAAACTGGATTCGCTTAAGTCCTTAGCCAAGCGAAATCAGCGTGTCAAGATCAGTGCATTGGCAGAATGCGCCCAACTGGCTGAACAGGCTATAACCGAGGTTCGGACCATATCTCACTTGCTGTTTCCTCCGCTCCTTGAAGAGCTGGGTTTGAAATCGGCCATACCTTGGTATCTGGAGGGATTTACTCTGCGTAGTGGAATTAAGACCACTGTTGAGATTGCTCCAGACTTTGATCGCGTTCCTCGCGACCTGGAGTTGGCGGCATTTCGAGTCCTGCAAGAGAGCTTAACCAACATACATCGGCACTCTGGCAGCCCAACAGCGCATGTTCGACTGCTGACCAAGAACCGCGTTGTCATTCTTCAAATAAAGGACGAAGGGAAAGGAATTCCGCTCAATAGTCTCAATAATTTGGATGCCCCGGCTCAAGACTGGATGGCGACACGTGGGGTTGGACTGCGCAGCATGAACGAGCGCTTGCGCCAGCTTGGCGGCACCCTGGAGATCTCTTCTTCTCAAGAAGGAACCACTGTCAACGCTGTCATACCCCTACCAGAAACAGAATCGGACGAAAAGTTGCCTCATGAAAATGCCCCATCAGTGAAGCCCCGAGATTCATTCAACCGTAAATCCTATAAGTCGGGACAAGCTTCTCATTATGAGGCAGATGACTGGTAACGTGTCCCTCCGCAGGTCCTACCCTATTCAATGTATAGCGTACATCTATTTATCTGCATACCATTCACCTTGAAACGAATCGGTGCAGCCCGCCGGGCAAGGAGGTACCGCTTATGCCGTTGCTGCAAATAGTTATGGTTTTGATTGTTGTGGGTGTTTTGCTCTGGTTGGTCAATCGTTTCATCCCGATGCAGGGAACGATTAAGTCCATCTTGAACGGGGTTGTCGTCATCGCGGTGGTCTTGTGGCTTCTCAATGTGTTTGGACTGTTTAATTCCTTCTCTCATATCCGCGTTGGTAGTTAGTTTATGAGTCGAGTGTGTGTCCGTTCCTCGTTCCCGGAGGCCCTATGCGCACTACCCGATCGAAAAGCGAAAGTGGCTCGCGGAATCATTGGCTCCATCGTGAAGTTTTACCGATCAATCGGGGAGCCGGCCCTGTTAAGGCAAGTCTCGAGGAGACCTTGTCCTCGGTATTGCAAGCTACCGACAGCGAGTTGGGCGATATGCTGCACGAGATCGACGAAATTTCGCATACTTTGCGTTCACATAATCCAGACAAACGCACCCTCAAGACTGCATCTCATCCGGCTCTCTGGGCCGCGGTGAAGCAAACCCTTTTAGAACGAGAGTTGCGCAACCTTGCCCTCACAGATGACCTGACCTGCATGTACAATCGACGCGGTTTTTTTGCAGCGGCGACCCAGTTGCTCAAAGTCGCGAGCCGAAACGGCCAAAGTCTCTTGCTGTTCTTCTGCGATTTCGACAATCTCAAGAGGATCAACGACACCTTTGGCCATCGTGAAGGAGATCTCGCGCTGCTTCGCACAGCCGACGCAATGGAACGATCATTTCGGGCAGCAGACCTTTTAGCACGCCTCGGCGGCGATGAGTTTGTAGTGTTGGCTCTAGAAGCAGCCAATGGTCAGGAAATCATGCTGCGGCGTTTTGAGAAGGCTTTGAAGGAAGCCAATTTGGGTGAGTCGCGTTTTCAGCTTTCAGTCAGCGTTGGCGTGGCTCAGTTCGACCCGAACTGCGCGGTGCCACTGAGCGCGCTGATATCACAAGCAACCAAGGCTATGTATCAGGAAAAGCAGAGGCGCCTGGCAGCCGTCCGAGCCTAGCCCTGCACACCCGCAAACTTCCGGAAAGAGTACCGTTGGCGGCAGGATTGCCCGAGATAGCGGCGCACTCTGGGCCGTGGCAAATCCCGAGCGTACAGGATTTTTCTTGAAGGGCATACACAATTACTCCGATTGTCCGTTCTGCCCGAATACGCAAGGCTGAGTATAACGAAACCTCACTCACCCAACCCAGCCCACTTATTTCATTGGAAGTGAGGCGAAAGATGATTCAACTGTCGGACTATCAGGCACGGCGTCTGTCTCGGATATGGCAAAGTGGGTCTGAATGATCGGAGGCAACGATGGCACGGTATGGAAAATCGGCAGCCAAGTTTGTTAGAAGCGCGATGCGCCGGAGGAAGCATGGAACATTGCGGTCGGGCAGACGCGGCAAAGGTGGTCTGGTAAGAAGCAGGAAACAGGCCATTGCAATCGGCCTTTCCGAAGCCAGGAAAAAGGGCGCCAAGGTTCCCAGGAAAAGATCAAGTTGAAGTCCGCTTTGTTACGAAAGGCCTCTTTCGAATACGAGGATCAGCCAAACAATCTCGGTGGCGGCATTAAATCATCCCCGGACGCGTATTTCCGACGCTTCATGTTTTTCCCTTCGGAATGAATCTATCCCACCTTTCTTCCGCACCCGCCATCCTTGCACTTCGCGTTGTCGGCGGCACGTCCAGCCCCTCCACTCTTAGCCAGATTTAGCCAGATTTACAGATACGGAATAATCCGGAGGAAGATACATGATTTTGCGTATGGAAGCGGCAAAGAAGCCTGGAGATCATGCACTACGCGGAGCAGCATTCCGCATTACCTCGCAGAGAAAAGAAGAGAAACATCTCGAATAATCGCGGACACCGGATTGCGATTTGTTTTTCTCCTCTTTTCCAAGCGCACAGCAGGATAATCTCGTGCCTGCAGAACCAATCGGACCCAAGAAATGTGCCCGTCCGCTCTGCACCTGTCACGTTTTATCAGAACGAGATACTGCAGCGCCCAATGTGAGGTAGTAGAGAATAGTTTAGAAATCTATTGGTATTGTACTCATCCAGATTGCCAGGCAAAGCTCGCTAGATATGTGAAAACCTGCTGTTCGGAACTGCATTGTCTGATGGATTGACTGTCAAGAACGATTGGGGGGCAACTCCATGGGAACCAAAATGAAAGCGGATAGTTCAAAAATGCATACCTGCCGGACAGTGCTTCTGGCAAAGCGGGAGGAATTAATCGACCGCATTTATGCGCATCGGTCGGAGATCACTTCTGTCCCTACAGAGAATAGCCAGGCCGAGGTCGCCCTCCATTCCGTCGTTCGAGACCTCGCTTATGTTTCCATGGAAAATGAGATTCGCACGCTGGCAGAAGTTGAACTGTCGCTACACCGTTTGGAGACAGGTGAATATGGATTATGTGGTAGCTGTGGCGAAGGTATTTCAACAGCGAGGCTGCAAGCCATTCCTTGGACGCGTGTTTGTGTAATTTGCGCAGGAGGTGGCATCCGGCGAAGCCCCCGATGTGACGAGATACAGTCACCGGACAATACGGAACGCCTCCCCACGAATGTGATCCAGTTTCACAGGTCTCCATTACAACTCAAAAATGAAGACGATCAAACCTGAACGGGCCATAGATCAATGCCCCCCTGGGATCTGGATCCTATTTCATGCCGGCTCATGCTCGATCCCCTCAATTGTTTCGTCAGATATTCCCGAAGCGGGTTGAGATCCTTCGAGCGAGTTCTCATAGCTGGTCGATCTTCAACGAGCGCCTCTGCAAGCTGTTCAACATGAATGGAGCGAATTATTACACCTTCAAAAAAGGCAATGTCCGTTTTTTCGTTCTCGATAGCAACTACATGGACCCCAAGCAACTCGCCTGGTTAGACCAGCAATTGCACGACGCTGGAGATAATGATTGGAAGATCTGCTACTTCCATCACCCCCTCTATTCATCGGGAAAATCCCACGGTTGCTCCATTGAGTTGCGGTCGCTGATCGAGCCGATGTTTATCAAGTACGGCGTGGACGCCGTATTTTCCGGCCACGACCACATCTATGAGAGGGTTCACCCTCAAAAGGGGATCTACTACTTCACCGAAGGCTCTTCTGGCCAGTTGCGGAATGGTGACTTGGCAAAAACCGGTATGACCGAAAAGGGATTCGACGCCTTCATGTTGATCGAAATTGCCGGCGATCAGATGTATTTCCAGACGCTTTCGCGCGACGGCACAGAAGTCGACTCCGGCGTACTTTCGCGGACCGTCCGAACTCCCACAGCGGCCCTTCCATGGCGACGAGAACGAAATTCTTGCTTCGTGCCCTCTTGAAAATCGTTCACTCCGTGGGGCAAGCCGCGCCCGTTCTGGTTTCCGTCAGGCGGATTTCGGAAACCGACAGATCCAGACTGCCGGAAGTCTCCAAATGGGCGATGGTTGGGGTCTTCTTTAGGTCCTGCGCGGAAAAGCATGACAACGGCACGGCCAGGGTGGCATAGATGCCGACGGGAAGGGCCTTCAGTTCAGCGGTCACGGGCACTGAAGCAGAACCGACGCCCAGTCGCACCTCGGTGGCCGGAGCCATATTGACTCGCACGGTGAGGCTGAGCATCATTGCGCCATTGGCCTCACGGCTGATATCGCTCGGTTTGTCCCCACTCAGCTGCAGCCATGCTTTCGATTTGCCTTTCCACACGGCGTGGAACGCGCCGTCGGCCTGCGATTCCAGCATCAGGCCCGCCGATCCGGAGAGCGTGATGCGTGTGCCGACATAGTCCATCGGCGACGCGTTGCTGTCGCCGATGGAGAGCTTGTAACCGTTCCACGAGGTACCCTTAGCGTAGTAGACGTTCTTCTCGCCGTATCTGGTTGTGTTGGCCACTTCGGGCAAGGCGGGCGTCTGCGCAGGGGTGGCGTAACTCAGCCCAAACCCGTAGGCAAACTGCGGATCATACGTCGCATCCCCGACATTCAATGGCGTTTGATCGGGGCGTTTGGGCCAAGAGAAACTGAGCTTGCCGATAAAGTCGTACTTGCCGGTCAGTACGTCGGCGACGCCTGCGCCTTCCGAACCCGGTAGCCACGCCTCGACAAAGGCATTCGCGGCATTAATCTGCGGATTAGAATAGAGCGGGCGGCCCGACAGCATGACGGCGACCACCGGAATGCCCTGCGCCTTTAGCTTCTTTATCAGTTCCAGAGACTCAACATTGTCGTGATGCAGCGCCACGTCGCTCTGGTCGCCCTCGAATTCGGCATAAGGAGTCTCGCCGAAAACGACGACTGCGACGTCAGCTTTTTGCTCCGTAGTGCCGTCGGGGCTGAACATCACCCGTCCGCCAGTTGCGTCGATTTCTGCCCTCAAGCCTTGATAGATCGAGGTGGCGCCAGGAAAGTCGTTCGGGCCGTTATCGGCGCCCTGCCAGGAAAGCGTCCAGCCGCCCGCCTGCATGGCGACATTATCGGCGCCGTCGCCTGTGACCAGCACCGTGGCATTAGGCTTGATTGGTAGGACGCCGTCATTCTTGAGCAGTACCAACGATTCGCGTACCGCTTGGCGCGCGACCGCGCGATGAGCGGGCGTGCCTATCGGCAGGAAGGTATTGGGACGTTTGTCCGGCGCTGGTTCGTCGAACACGCCCATGCGCATTTTGACGCGCAGGATCCGCCGCACGGCGTCATCGAGCCGCGCCATCGGAATCGTGCCGTCATTCACTTCGCGCACCAGATTGGCGTGGAGCGCCTTCCAATCCTGCGGCGCGTTGAAGATATCGAGCCCCGCGTTGAACGCCTGGGCGCAATCAGACTTGGTGCAGCCGGGAATCTGGCCGTGTGCGTTCCAGTCCCCCATGACGAAGCCGTCGAAACCCATCTGACCCTTCAGCACATCAGTCATCAGCGCTTTATTTGCATGCATCTTCACGCCGTGCCACGAATTGTAAGATGCCATGATGGACTGAGTTCCGGCATCGATGGCCTGGGCATAGCCGGCCGCATGCAGCCGGATCAGATCGGCTTCGGAGACGAGGGAATCGCCCTGGTCTCGGCCGCCGTCGGTCGAGCCGTCACCGAGGAAATGCTTGGCGGTCGAGATGACGTGATTTTTATCGAGGAAGGTCGAGCCCGAACCTTCCAGTCCCGTCACGATTGCGGCGGCATATTGGGCCACGATCTTAGGATCTTCCGAGTAGCTTTCATAGGTGCGGCCCCAGCGATCGTCGCGCGCAACTGCGATCGTCGGAGAGAACGACCAGTCCATGCCGGTCGAGCGCATTTCGGTGGCAGTGACCTCGCCGATCCGGCGGATCAGATCCGGGTCGTGCGTCGCGCCTAAGCCGATATTGTGCGGGAAAAGCGTAGAGCCATAGACATTGTTGTGGCCATGGACAGCATCCGAGGCCCAAATCAGTGGAATGATGACGCGGTTTCTCGCTGGATCAACCGAGGCGTCGTAATAAGGCTCGATTAAGTTGACCCAGTCCTGAACACTCGAATGCTTATTGCCGCCGGGCACCGCACCGCCCCCGTTTTCAATAGAACCGATATGATATTGTGCCACCTCCGCCGGGCGGATCGTCTTCCACTCAGGCTGAATGACCTGCCCTACTTTTTCCTCGACCGTCATCCGCTTGAGCAGGCCGTCGATGCGCTTTTCGATTTTCGCATCAAGGCCAATCGGTGACTTGCTTTCCGGCCATAGGTTGACATGAACGGGTGGGGTCTGATTATCGGATTTTGTTTCACCAAAAAGTTGGGCGTTGCGTGCCTCGGCCTGGAAGCAAAAAGGGTTCATTGCCAGGCTAATCCCAAGCAGCAGGGCCGTCGTCGATGCGAATACATTCTCAGCGGCTGCAATCAGAGTGCGCAAGGTAATTGACGCCGCCCGCAAAGATTTTTCTGCCATTTCTTCATGTTCCTTCATTTCGTGCCTTTCGGCCGTTAGCTGTTTTCGTGATCAGTCTTGAAGGTTTTGAAGGGCAGGTTGGCGGCTTTTTCTTCTACTTGCTGGCTCATTTCCTGCGATTCTTCCCTCACCTTTCGCGAAAGCACCGCACCTGTAGAAGCGCGCACCACGAACTCGGGCTCAATCGCTATTTCCGGAACGTATTCGGCGCGCCCTTCAATCTGATCGACAATCGTTTGCGCGGCAATCTGGCCCATTCTTATCAGTGGTTGCCGCACCGTTGTCAGCCCCGGATTGGCATACGCCGCCCCCGGAATATCGTCAAACCCTACCACCGAGATTTCTTCCGGCACGCGCAATCCCGCTTCCTTAATCGCCCAGATCGAACCGATCGCGAAAATATCGTTGTAAGCAAACAGCGCCGTGAAAGGAT